>WNGF01006290.1_pt1 | contig 14761 bp, 19 predicted proteins | sample 5400641 | NCBI WGS metagenome assembly WNGF01 (sample SAMN13153371, study PRJNA577476) | soil metagenome | isolation source: 80 cm soil or saprolite under grassland replicate 2 | place: USA:California | collected 2016-06-15
ACGGCGTCATGACCTCGGTTAGCCTCTTCGATACGTCGGCGCATGCCGACGAGTCGACTCGCCTCGCGTCCAGTTGGGTGCGCGACGAGAAGCTGGAGAGCGCGCTTCCGAATGCGCCGAAGATCACCTTCGGCGAGGTGATCGCGCAGCGCAAGACGAACGGGGCCGTTCGGGCATAAGCCCGCGGCTCGACGGGCAGGGAAGGCCCGCAACTCGCGGGCCTTCGCCTCCGTCGCGAAAGCATCTGATGAAGATGATCACGACGACTGCGTCCCTCCGCAAGCCGGACTCCTCCACTGACGCGACGCTCAATCCGGTGGCGGTTGGCTCCGGGGAGATTGTCTCCTGGGCGATCGCGTTCCGAGGCTGGGACTGGTGATATGCGGGTACAAGCATGCAGCCGGCGCGCTAGACGCGTTCGACGCCGAGGCGGTGCCCAAGCCGCACGAGGTCTCGATCGATTCGTTGCAGCTCTTCCTGAAGAACATCGCCAAGGTCGATCTGCTTACTGCCGCGCAGGAGGTCGGCCTCGCGAAGCGGATCGAGCGTGGTGACCTCCGCGCGAAGCAGCAAATGGTCGAGGCGAACCTCCGGCTCGTCGTCTCGATCGCGAAGAACTACCGCAATCAAGGCTTGCCCTTCCTCGATCTGATCCAAGAAGGGTCGATTGGTCTCGTCCGAGCTGCCGAGAAGTTCGACTACCGACGAGGCTTCAAGTTCTCGACGTATGCGACGTGGTGGATCCGCCAGGCGGTTGCGCGTGCACTGGCCGACAAGGCACGCACGATCCGCATGCCGGTGCACGTGGTCGAAAAGCTGAACAAGATCGTCCGCTCGGAACGGACGCTGCGGGCAGAGCTCGGACGCGAGCCGACGTCCGCGGAGATCGGCAAGGACCTCGAGCTGACCACCGACGAGGTCGAGCAGATTCGCCACCTCGCACAAACGCCAGTATCCCTGGAGAAGCCTCTCGGGGACGAGGACGGGTCGGAATTCGGCCACTTCCTCACCGACGGGAACCAGGAGCTGCCAGACGAGGCGGCGGAGGTGACGATGCGCAAGGAAACGCTGGAGAAGATCTTGCACACGCTCTCGAGCCGGCAGCGCCGGGTGCTGGAGCTCCGCTTCGGGCTCAACGGCCGGCCCCCGCGCACGCTCGACGAGGTCGGCCGGACGTTCAACGTCACGCGCGAGCGGATCCGCCAGATCGAGAACCAGTCGCTGAAGATGCTCCGCGAGCTCGCGGACGCAGCGAAGCTTCGCGACGCGGCATGAGGCGTTCCAAAACCTAGGTTTCTGGTCTCGGCGTGGCTCTCCGAGCCCGCTCTAAGCCTCACCATTCCGCCGCCGGCCACCGAGCCGCCCGACTTCGCACGATTGGCCACGCTAGCGGCCGAGCATGGCATCGGGATCCTGGGCCCGCCCGGCATCCCCTCTTGAACAGGCGTCCAACGCGCCAGGCGGCGCCCCCGCCGGAAATCGGGAGGTCCCGTAGGGTTCGCAAACTCAGGCGGCGTCGTATTCGTGGATGAGTCCGCTGAGAAGATCGCGACGGCATAGGCGGACGGGCTCGTTCACTGGCGTTGGGTCGCGGCTGCCGGGCCGGCCGTCGGGTGGTAGGAGGCGGAGCGCGCGATGTGGCCTGTGTTCGTTGTAGTGCCGGCGGTAGACGCGGAGCACGTGCTCGAGATGGCAGCGGCCGAGGATGAGGATCCGGTCGAGGCAGTCGGCGCGAACTGTGTGCACCCAACGCTCGGCGAAGGCGTTCGCGTTCGGGGCCTGGACCGGCGTGCGGATCACCTTGATGCCCTCCGTCCGGAAGATCTCGTCGAAGGCGTGGCTGAACTTCGTGTCGCGATCGTGGATGAGGAACCGCACGGGGTGCTCGTCGCCGAGCTGCATCGCAAGGTTGCGCGCCTGCTGGGTGATCCAGCGTCCGTCCGGGTTCGAGGTGCAGGCGACGTACTCGATCCGTCGGGTCGCCAGCGAGATGAAGAAGAGGACGTAGATCTGCTGCAGGAAGATGGTCTCGACCGTGAGGAAGTCGCAGGCGAGCATGCTCCCGGCCTGCGCTCGTAAGAAGGCTCGCCATGATGAATGCATCCGCTGTGGCGCCGGTTGGATTCGTGCCTCGAGCAGCACCTTGCGCACGGAAGTCGCCGAAACCGCGATCCCGAGACCCTTAAGCTCGCCGACGATCCGTTTGTATCCCCAGTGCGGGTTCTCCCCAGCGAGACGAAGGATGAGCTCGCGGAGCGAGCGCTCGAGCGGCGGTCGCCCGGGCCTCCGGTTCGGGTATGTCCAGCGACGGGCGATGAGCTGGCGATGCCAGCGAAGCAGCGTCTCCGGCTTGAACGAGAAGCTCGCCCACGCCGTTTGGTGGAGCGAGCGGCTCAGCGACGCGAGCAGCGCGCGATCCGCTCGTGTCAGCTTCGGCCGCGAGCCCTGTCGGCGGAGGATCGCGAGCTCATGACGGAGGACGAGAATCTCCAACTCCTTCGAGCGACGTGGGCGTCCCAGCAGCCACACCAGCGCGAACAGGTTCCGGACAGCGAGATACGCGAACGACCAGAGCAATCAGCCCTCCCTCGACCACGGCAAGAGCGCCGAACCTAGCGAGCCCGACAACTCCACGGAGCCGCGGACGAGTTTGCGAACCCTACGCCCTTCGCTCACCAATCCCGCGCCGCTAGCCGCGAAAGGGGTGCCAGCCAGAGGGGTCCGCGATCGCCATCGATGTCCCCGTCGTGGTCCCCAGGAAGCGGCCTATTTGCAGGGGAAACGACGTGGGGTCCGGGGTCCGTGTCCTTTGGGGGCAGCAATGGGCTCGTCTGCCTTTTTGCTCATCGCGAGAAGTACTGCCGCAACCGGGGCATGGCCTGCGCCGACCGCTCGGCCCGGCCGGCAGCGGCGCGAGTTCGCACGTGATCCGGTGCGGATCGTGGTCGAGCTTCGCCAGGAACAGTTCCAAGCGCTATCCGAGAGGTGCTGGCCGTGCGTAGCTTCGGCCGACTACCCGCACCGCTGGCGCTGCGCCTTATAGCGCTCGCCGGGGACGAGGCTGCGGCAAACACGCTCGAGACTTGCTGACCCGTCTCGGCCCCGGACTGAGGGGGCGGCGGGAGCGCCCCCGTTCATTTTTGCGTACCCGGTTAGCAGTTGTGACAGATGATGACGGAGCCGGACACGGCCGTCCCAAGGTCGGCGAAGAGTAGATCGCCCGCGCCGAGGCTGGTGCCGCCAACGGTCGCGGTTGCGGTCGCCTGGCGGTCGGTGCCGGTGAAGTGGTCCACCTCGTGGAAACCGTTCTGGTGGAAGTTGTCGTTGAAGGTGCCTCGGGCGATTGGGCCTTCGCCGGTCCAGTCGGCTGAGACGTCGATGGTTCCGATGTCAGTGCAGCCGATCAAGTTGAAGTCCGCGTCGTAGCTGCAGCTCGTGGCGGGCACTGCCGCGCTCGCCGTGGCCGACGAGAGCGAGGTGCTGGCGCTGAAGGAGACGCCGCTGTCAGCTTCCCCGAACACGTCCGTAGCCCCGGTGAAGTTGCCGCTGCTGTCGAAGTTTGCGGTGAACTCATCCAGGAACAGGAGCGCGGCCCCGCGCCTGTCCCGCTGGGCGAACACGAACGTGTCGGTGAACGAGGTACTCGTCTGCGTCTCCCAGAGCGCCTGGGCGAACGAGCCGTTGAATTGGAAGTGGAAGGTCTCGGCCGGCGCGGCCGCAGCCGTGCTGCTGCCCCCGGCAAGCGCGACCAACGCGAAGAGGACCAGATACAGAGCGATGCGTCGCATGTCGCCTCCTCAAATTTGACGCCTTCTCGCGGGTGACTCCCGCTCGCCCGCTGTCTCGGCCGCAGATGACGCGTATGCCACGAGACGACCCCAGCCTACGCCTGGCCCGCGGCGGTCGCAACTCCCGTCGGCCAGCGAGCTCGGCGCCAGAGGCGTCGGTTCAGTTTCGGGCCGAGTCGCGGGAAGCGCCCGGGGCGTTCGGCTCGCCTCCCGGCTCCTGCCGAGACAGGCCGTGCGGCGGTTCAGCGTCTCTTGGCGTGCGGCTGCCCGAAACCCTAAGCATGTGGCGGGCCGCCTTCAGGTACCCCGGCGACGGCGCGTGCCTCGAAGTCCTACCCTTTAGGGGAAGGCCCGGCCAGATCCTGGCCGGTATCGCGTTGGCACGCGCGAGGCTCTCGCTCCGATCGCGCGCGAGCTTCCACAGCGGAACCACGCGGCTCATCGTCTCATTGGGCCTTCGCACCACCGCAGCGCCGATGCGGTGCGCGGCGTAATGGTGGTACTCGACGAAGATCACTTGCTGGCCGCGCAGCCAGAGTTGCTCGCCAGCGCGGAAATCTTTGTCTTCCATCAGTTCCTCTCTCAGCGGTTAGAGCCCCAGCCTACGAACGCGTCCTCACCACATGGGCGACGATCTGGTGAGTTTCTTGTTTCGGGCTTGTCACAGGGTTCGCCGCGGCATCAGTCCAGCGCGCGGTTGAGCGACAGCAGCTTGGTCGTCGCCGAGGCCTGCGCCGACATCCGCAAGTCGCTGCGCGCCGGCTGCGAGATGCGAGCCGGAAGCGGTGTTCTCGATGGCGACGGCAGTACGCTGGAACCGTGAAGGGGATCGGCGTGAAGGCGGTCGCTCTGAGCGCCTGGCGTCCGCGGGGTTGGTGGCAATCATCATCGGCGGTGCTGCCTTCCGAAACGGCCCGACTCGACCGTCGTCAGACGCAGTCGTCGCCGCGGGGAGCCCGGGTGCCCTCGTGCTTGTCGATGACCGTTCTTCGCGTCGCGAGGCGGCGAGCGGTCTCGCCGTGCTGCGGGGACACGTGCCGCTCGACGTTCGCGATCGCTTCCGTGTAGGCAGCATCACGAAGACGTTCGTCGCCGTCATCGTGCTCCAACTCGTCAATGAGCACCTGCTTCGGCTCGGAGACACGGTCGAGCGCTGGCTGCCCGGCGTCGTCCCCGGCGGCAGCCGCATCACCGTGCGAGAGCTGCTCGCGTATAGATCCGGGCTTGCCAACTATGCGAGCGACGCGTCTTTCCTGCGTCGGACGGTGGCCGAACCGCGGCGACGGTGGACGCCGCGGCAGCTCGTGCGTGTCGCCCTCGCCGAAGGCCCGGTCGCCAGGCCCGGCAAGCGCTTCGCCTATGCCAGCACGAACTACGTCCTCCTCGGCCTCGTGGTTGAACGCGCGACCGGCACCAGTCTCGAGCGCCAGCTTCGCGGCCGGATCCTCGCGCCGCTCGGGCTCAAGGGCACGAGCTTCGTGCCCGGCCGGCGGATCCCGGGCGGCTATGCCCACGGCTACGCCCCGACTGAGCATGACGGAATCGTCGGCAGCCTCGCGACCGCTCGCGACCGCAGCAAGGTAAGCGCATCAATGGGCCTGGGCCGCCGGCGCGATCGTCTCCGCCGCTCCCGATCTCTCCCGTTTCCTTGGTTCTTCTGCAGGGCCGCCTGCTTCCACCTGCTCGGGCTGATGCGCCCAGCGCGCGGAACGCGCTGCGGGCTGGGGCTCGCCGCCTTCCGCACGCCCTGCGGCACCGCCATCGGCCCCACCGGCGCCCTGCTCGGCATCGTCTCCGCCGCCTGGGGCAGCTCTGACGGCCGCCGCCGTGTCGTCGCGATGAGCAACAGCTTCCCGCTCTCGCCCTCGGCCGACGCCGCCCCCCGGCGGCTTCTCGACGCATCTTTTGTGGAGCTTAGGTCGTCACGTCAGGGTGTCCTCGGCCGCGGAGTGCGACGATCGCGCCGAGCGCACCCTCTACCGCTCCCGCTTTTAAGGCACTGGCTCGCCGCCCGGCCCACGGAAAGGCGGGTGCACCGGTAGCAGCATCGGCGGCCGCGGTTTCTGCGCGAAGTCGAAGTCGAGCGCGAGGTCCCCCAGGATTGCCATGTTTTCGCGAACGCTCGGGCGCGGGTCTGGCCGCCCGTCGCTGGCTCGCAGCGAGAAGTACTGCCACAACGGGGGCATGACCTTCGCCGACAGGTTGGGATGGGGGACGATCATGGTGCCCCCTTCGCCCCCTCCTGCCGGCCGCGAAGCGCATGGTTAAGCCAAAAACCAGAGGGTGCGGGGTCGAAGCCCTTTGGGGGCGAAGATGCGCTCGTCTGCCTTTTCTGCCTACACGAGAAGTACTGCCCCAACGGGGGCATCGCCTTCGCCCCCCATCTCTCAGCCCGAGGCACCGCTCATCGCAGGCATTTGGTTTCGCGCGGCCACGGCCACCTCGGGGCGGAAGGTGGGCGAAGAGCGACCGGGGTCATTTGGCTAGCGCCACCCCGTAGCTTTCGGTGAATGCCGCTTGAGCGTAGGCCGAGGATGCGTATCCGAAGCCCTTGTCGCCCCAAGTGGTGCCCCAGCTGTTCCTGACGATGAACCGGTCGGGCGTGTAGCCGACGAGCGCGACCGCATGGCCTCCGCGGGCGGTTTTGGGGCGGTAGAGGTCGAGGTTGCCCTTCGTGTTGGAGGCGTCGTCCCAGGTGGCGTCGACGTCGAGCCGTACGAGGATCGGGCCCTTGCTCGCGAGCCATGCCTTCCAGGCGGGTAGGTCTCTGCCGAGGTTGAAGTAGGCGTTGATCTTGAGCTGCGCGGCGAGTGCGTAGAAGCTCTTAACGTCCCCGCTGTAGAGCTTGCCGGACTCGAATGGCAGGACGTTGCCTTTGACGGCCCCGTACCTGCGGGCGATGTCGAGCGCGGCTTTGAGACTTGTGCCGTCGCTGTCGATGAAGTCGTCGGCTGGCTGGTGAAGGCGTCGGTCTCCTTTGCTGCCATCCACTGGAAGCGCACCGCGAGTCGCTCGGTCTTCGCAAGCCGGCCCGCTTTGACGAAGTGCCAGCGCAAGACAGCGTCGGCGCTCGCCCAGCCGACACACGACCCGGTGCTGCCTTGGTCGGAGATCTTCCACCAGGAGGCGCGAAGGTCTTTCGCGGCTGGGATCGGCGGCGCCGCAGCCATGACGCCCGCATCCTTCGCGTGCGCGAGCGACCAGTCTTGTTCCTGGTCCTGAGAGGGCAGGCAGTTGAGGATCCTCTTCACTCTCCGCGGTCGGGCCATCGTGCTACCTCCGATCGGTTTGGGACGAGCTACGTGAACTCGAGCGTTTGCGACCCACCAACGGCGCGAGCACTTCGCCGGCTGTCTCTCGACTCGCAACGGGCGCCGTACTGCCTGCAACGACCGCCAGCCAACGATCGCGCTGCAGACGCTACTCCAACGGCCGTAACCTTTGTTCGCAAGTCGCGTAATAGGATCGTTTTCGGAACCAAGTGCGCTAGATGCCGAGTTCGCCTGACAGAGCCGAGCTGGAGGCCGCGATCTACCGGCATCTCAGCTTGCAACCGGCTCACGATACGACCGAAGCGCTGATCGTGAAGGTCGCGGAGCTTGAACCGATCACTTGGCCGCCGGATTCGAAGCAACTCCGAGCCGGACTGTTTCTCTCCGTCCCCTTTCTCGGAGCCGACCGCACGAAGCTCGATCAAGCTTTGGCCCGTGTTCGCAAGGGCTTCAAGCGCAACGAGATCCTGCCGGGATGGCACGTCGAGGTGTCTGAGGAGAAGGTGTACTCCCACCGGGACGCCGACGCGGGCGCGGTGCTTCTGACGCTGCCGGTCGTGTTGACACTCAAACCTGCCTAGGTCCGACCCCGACGCCCTCTCCGCGCGGCCACGACAGCAGGTGAGCGGCCGAGGCGAGAGAGCTCGAGGACGAGCTCTTCCGGCTTCTTCGTAGCCGCGCACGGGCACGAGAAGCAGGCCCAGATGGAGTTCGGCCTCCTGCGAAAGCGGCTAGTTTGCAGGGAAAAAGGTCTGAGGGGCCCCGATTCGCGCCCTTTTGGGGCAGCGATGGGCTCGTCTGCCCATCCGCAGGTTGCTTGTCTGCCAAGCGTTTCTCGTCCTGCCACACTCCCACCGGAGGTTCCGTCCAAACGATCGGCGGGGCGATAGATGCGTGAGTTCGGGTCTACACCCGGTTCCTGGCTCGTTCGCGGTTACGTGGCGGCCGTCGTGCGCTTTCGGGAGCAAGCGGCGATCGGAGCAGACAGCGCTCGTGAGGTGTACGCGCCGCTCTTTGAGGCCCTGAACTGGGCTCACTCGCTGTGGGACACGTGGTTCCGGCTCGTCGAGCCGCAGGACCGCCATCTCGACGGCCTTCGCCACGTGCGCGACCGTTGCCACCACCAGCTGGCAGCTGCCATCTACCCCGATGCCGCAGCATTCGGCGGCTGGCGTTGGTATGCCATCGGTCATCTTCCACCCGAGGATGTTGGTCGCGGCCACGACCGCGAGGGCGCGAAGAACTACACCGAGGTCCTAGCACAAAGGCCAGTTCTCGAGACGCTCGAGATCGTCGAGAGACACTTCCGCTCGATCGTCCCCGAGCACGAGCTGTAAGCGGAGCTTGTGGACGGTGTCGGCGGGGAGCAGACGTGGCTCGAGCGTCCCTCGTAATGCTCCGGGTCGCTTGGCAATGCCGCCGAGCAGCTCATCGCGCTCGCTCAGCGTTCCCCTGAGGTCGTAGCAGAAGGACGCGAGTTCGAGGCTTGCGGCCGGGATCTCGACGTGCAGCGCACAGAGTCCGCAAAACTCGGTTTCCCTGCAAGGCTGACGTTGTCGCTCCCCGAGCGAGGTTTCGCACCCTACGCCCTCTATCGCTCGGCAAACGGCGCGCCCGTCAGCCTTTAGCGAGCCCGTCCGTCTGCGCGGCCAGCTCCGCGTCACGGTCGGTGATCGCCTGCGCCGCTTGCGTCCACCAGCGCACGACGACCCGGTTCCAGTGGATCGAGATGTCGGGGTGGTGACCCGCTGTCTCGGCGACCTCGGCCAGCCGGTTGACGAAGTTGATCGCCGCCGAGAAGTCTTTGAAAAGGAACTCGCGCTGCAGCGCCCCCTCGATCTCGGCCCAGCCCTCGGGCACCTCCATGCTCTCACCTCCGCATCCGCGTTGGTCCCGCCTCCCAATCGTGGCACGTTCGCCGGAACCGACGAAGGGAGGTCATCGGTGCGATCTTCCGCTTCACGATTCCGCTCAGGTAGTTCTGATCGAGATAGAGGAGCTCCATCACTGAAGCGAGCATCTGCTCGCGAGTCGCGTCGGAGGGTCCCGCTGAGACCGCCGGCCGCACCGCAGAGCGGGCAACGCCCGCGCGCTGATCAGACGGGTTGGCCGGCAGGCGGTGGAGGGCCCTCGGCGCTAGGCACTGAGCGCCTCGGCCGCCCTCTCGTAATCGGCAGCTGCGACCCAGACGATCATCCCGAAGCGCCCCGAGCCCGCGCCGGTGGCCGCCGCGGCCGTGAGGTTGATGTTCGCCTCCGCGAGCTTCGCCGTGGTGTCCGCGACCGCGCCCACCCGGTCGTCGCCCTGGATCAGAAAGGCCCGCTTGGGCTCGCTGAGCGTAATGCCGGCCCGCTCGGCGGCCTCTCTCAGCGCCTGCGGATCTTCCGGCACGAGATCGATCTGAGACTGGCCTCCCCCGAGGGGAAACCCGAGGAAGGCGAGCAGGTTCACCGCGCTCTCCTTGAGCGCCGAGAGGAGCCGCTGGCCCTCGCCGGGCGTGTTTGGAACGGTCACGTAGTAGTACTCAATGCCTCGCACCGTGTCGGCCATCAGTACCTCCGTCTCGAACCCGTTGCTACAGCGCAACCTTACGCCGCGCTCTCTGCCAGGGGGATCTGCGGAGGGTGACCGGCGCACTCGCCTAATACCCGGATCGGTGGGGTGGCCGGCGCTCATCAGTCGGCGAAAGCGATGCCCCCCGTTGTAGGCAAACGAGCCCATTGCTGTCCCCAAAGGAAGCCGAATCGCCGCCCTCCGCGAGTATTTGCCTGCAAATGAATAACTTCTGAGGGGGCGGAGAAGGGGACAGCGGCGACGATGACTGCCCCCTCGTCGGCCGCCAGGCTGTTACGCCGGCACGGCTTCGTCAGCAGCGGCGGGCTCGCGTGATCCAGCCGCGGGGTGGCGCCGCTGATCGGCGAAGGCCATGCCCCCGTTGGGGCAGTACTTCTCGCGTCTTCTAAACCGCCGACTGCGGTCGTTTCCTAGGCCTCGGCCGACTTCGTCTCGGATCCTGCCGCGCCTTCCGGCGCCGGTTCCTGCAGCGCCTCGGAGGACGAGGCACGGGCAGCCGCAGCGCTCGCGACCTCCAGGAGCCGCGTTCCCATCACGTGCATCTCCTCGAGCAGCTCGTGGCGCTCCTTCCAGACCGCCTCGGTCTCCGCGTGAAGCTCCTGCATTCGCGCCTCGGCCTGTTCCCGAGAAGCTGCGATCTCTTCTTCAAGCCGCCGCAAGCGCTCCGCCGCCTCCTCGCGGGTGCGGGTCAGGACGTCCTCCGACTCAGCCTTCGCCCGGGCGGCGATCTCGTCCGCCTCGGCCCGGGCGCCGGCGACGATGTCGGCCGCTTCGGCCCTTGCCCTGGCCACGATCTCCTCAGCCTCCGCCGCTGCGACATTCGCCCTGGAGACGATCTGCTCCGCCTCGGCCTTCGCGCGAGCGATCTCGTCTTTCGCTTCTTCGCGCGCGCCTGCGGTGATCTTCTCGGCTGCCGCCCGCGCCTCCTCGAGGAGACCCTTTGTCTGCTCCCCGACCCGGTCGAGCGCGTGTTTCACCGCCGCCTGCGGCGACCGTCCCACTTCGAGCTCCGCGATCAGGCGATTGACCTGGTTGACGTAGGAGTCAACAGCCCGGCGCTCATAGCCGCGGCCGGCGCTCGGGAACTCAACGTCACGGATTGCCGCTGGCACGCGAGCCCGAATCTCGGCCAAGCTCTCGCCTTGCTCCAGCGAGGGGCCAAGCTTGCTCTCCGTGCCCTCGTCGGGTGGCGCGTCCTTGGCCACGGGCCGAGTATGACCGATCCCACATCCCCCCGACCACGTTCGTCCACGCGGCCCAGGCCCTCACTTACAGAGGTTGACTCCGGGTTGCTCCCGCCGGTTGCGGTCGCGATTGCCGGCGGCGTCGCGGGAGTATGCGAAACGGCGGACGCAGGAGGTCGAGGTCGAGGGCACCGACCGCGTGCACGTCGAGCACATCTACCCCCAGACGCCGGACGGACCGAGATGGCCTAACCATGCGCAGGTAATCAACCGGCTCGGAAACCTGACTCTCCTCGGCAAGCGTCTGAACATTTCGATCAAAAACGCCGACTTCGCGACGAAGAAGAAGGACGGCTATGCGGGTTCGAACATCTTGATGACGAAGGAGCTGCTCTCCCTCGACACCTGGGACGCGGCAGCGATTGACGAGCGCCAGCGCGAGCTGAGCGGATGGGTCTTCGAGATCTGGAAGTTTCCCGGAGAGGCACCTCCATCGGAGAAGGCCAAGCCGGAGACGACCACCGAGGACGAGACGGCGGAGCTGGAGCAGCTCCCTGAAGTGCCGGCGTAGCGCTCTTTTATAGCGCCGGAACTCGCCTTCGGTCCTCGGGGTGTCTCAGGTCGGTGGGGTCGGGTAGGGGAGGGCACCTCCCCGGGACGCCTCCCCAAATCCGCCAGTCGAGTTCGAACGCCTTAACGCCGATGCGGGCGGCTGCCCTAGTGGTCAGCTCGATGACGTCCTGATCGTTGAGCTTGCGGCCGACGGCCGCCTCGGCGAAACGCCTGACGTGAACGTCCGGTTTAACGGTGTCTACGCCTTGCCGCATCACCAGCCATTGGTAGACGGCGGGTCCGAGCCCTTTGACTTGGCCTTCGAAGTCGTTCTTGAACGTGCTCGTAAGCGCCCACTGCTTGAGCCGCTCTTGGTCGACGACCCCGATCCTGCGGAAGTAACGCGCTAACTCGCGTAGCTGCTGCGCTCGCGTCCAGAAGTTGTAGCCCCACAGGTGCTGCGCGAGCGCCGTGTTCCCGGTCTGATCCTCGGGGAATCGCGCCATCAGCTGGTCGAGATCATCGAGCTTCCGGACCTCGTTCCAGCGGTTCTCGCGAAAGTGCTCGAGCGCCTTGACGACGACCTCCGTCTGCAGCATGTAGTCGAGCACCGTCTCGAGCAGGTTCATGACGAAGTCCTCCTCGAGGTAGATGCTCGTGCTTGGGGCCAACACGCCCGCAGCTGACGCCAGCGTCTCGACGTCGTCTTCGTTGATCATCAGACCGTGCGAAGGCTTGGTGATGTCGAGGGGGCGGCACGCGCTCGTCGCCTGAACTCGGCCCGCGCAGCACGCACTGCTGGGTAGAAGGCGTGCGCAGCGTTGCCGGTGGAGTTGAGCGGCGGCGTGAGCTGCGCGATCACCTGTTCTTCGATCTCCCACGGTCGTTCTCTCGCGCACGAGGTCAGGAGGAGGTGTTCGCGCTGCCACGCCGAGAGGCGCCCGTTATCGACCGCGCTCAATGCGACCTTCGTTCCGCGCATGAATGGGTGCAGATCGAGCGCATCGATGAGCAGTGCGGCCAGGACGAGTCGGAATGTTGATGAGCCGACGTTGCCGTTCAGGTGGTTTCTGACTACGCGCGAGCGGAGCGTCTGCGCCGACGTCTCGCGGGCGGGACTGATTCCGACGTAGAGGAGCGATACGTCTGCATCGAGTGGGTGGGGGATGTGCGGGACCGGGCCGACCGCACCTCGCCCCGACCACCAGCCATAGAAGCCCGGCGCGGCCGGAAGCAACTCGGGACACTGAAGTACCTCGGATACGGCCAAGGCGGGAGTCTGCAGCGTTTCCACGACAGTGCTGACGTCGGCGACGACTGTCACAGAGACGATCGTCGCAGCTCTGCATAACCAACTGAGTCGCGCCGCCTTACATGAACGTCCTAGGGGCAAAGGCGCAGAGGACCTCCCTAAAAAGCTGCGGCGATCGCGCTCCTCCACGGGCGTTTTCGACCTGAAGGCTCAATAAAGGGCTCCATACCTGCCCCACGTTCGATGATCTGCAAATCGATCTGAAACGGAAAGCACTGATGTGCGGGACTTTTGCAGAGCCCTCTGACGGACTCGAACCGTCGACCCCTCCTTACCATGGAGGTTCAGGGACGGTACAGGCGGGCACGGCCGGGCACGCGCGGCCACGTTTTTCCTGCAAATCGGGTCTTCGAGGTGTGTCTCCGGTGCCCGCGCGTGTCCGCGTGTGCTCAGTCTGATGTACCCGTCTCGTACCCGCGGCGCGTTGTCTGTTTGATAAACAGACAACAAGGCAAATCCGCCTCGCTTATGATCTTCGACCCTTGGGCGGCAGAAGCCGGGAGAAGAGGAGAACTAGCAGTCCTCCGATCGTGGCCGGCTGCATGCACGACCGCCCTGCCGCGAAGGCAGCGCTGCGGACACTCAGCGGCCTGCCGTCCAAGACCGCGGTCCGCCGGCTCGTGCGCGTGACGCTCGCGGGGTTGCGCCCGCCGCGCTGACTCATTCCGAGCCTTCAGCGCAGGCGGCGAGAGCCGTCACATACCGTTGTCTGAAAGATTCCAGGCCGCAGCGGGCGCGCATAGATGCGCCACGTCTGGCCCCTCCTGGCGTCGATACTGACGGAGGTCGTGACGCCGCCCCCGCCCGGATAGCGCTTGCGCCCGGTACTGAGCCGGACGATCTTCGGCCCCCTCCCTCTCAGGTAGCGGATCACGCGGAAGCGCTCGATGCCGGTGGCTGTGGGGCCGTCGAGCGCGACTCCGTTGAAGATGATGTGGGCTCGCGCGCGCTGCTGGGCGGCGGTCATGGGTACGCAAGACGCCGCCGCAGAGGGCGCAAGCACAAGGCTCGCCAAGGCGACGCTGAGGATGAGGACGCGTGGTTGGAGCAGCATCAAACGGTAATACGCCACTGGCTGCGAGTCTGTCACCGCGGGCCTGCTCCGACCCGCTCGCAGGCGGGCAGAACCGGGCCGCGAACCTTACAGTCGCCTTGGCCTGTGATTAGACGTGGCGGTGGGCGCGCTTTGCTTCCTCTTCCATGCGTTCGAGGCGCGTGTAGTAATCAGGAAACTCGTTCAGGTGGGCGAGGGCGATCTTGCCGGTGACGAGGGGGTCGTCGTCAGTCACATTCGTCGACGGGTCATGGAGGCCATGCTCCAGTTCGACATCCATCCCCATCCGGAACTGCTCGACGTCGAACGGCGCCGTAGCCCAGTCGATTCCGAGCTGAGTACCGACCCGTCTCGCCGCTTCCGCCGTGAAGCCGCTCTTAGCCATATCAGTGATCCGCGCTTCTTCTTCGCGCGAGTCCAACAGTAATCGGGCCCTTGGGCGGCTCCAAAGGGTACGAAACCTGCCGACGATTAGCGCAGTCGGCGGACATGAACGCGCTCGCCGGGACTGAGGCAGGGATCGTTCATCATGCTGTGGTCGTGGCGGACGGTGATCCGTCGCCCCGAAGCGAGCCGCAGGATGTTCGCGCAGTGGGAGATGCCGTTGCGGTCGGCGGCGCAGTCGGTGTCGCTGACGACGGTCGCTGTTGTCGCTTTGGCCGGCCCCTTGCCCTTCGTTAGGTAGACGAGTTCAAGTCCGCGGCCACCGTTCACGCACGAACGCGGTCGCCGCAGACAGTCGCGCGTACGGGCGAACGTTGTCTGCGGCAGCGTTTGGCCTGGCTTCGCGATGTAGAGCGTCCGAATCGGCGTGCTGGTCTGCGATAGAGCGGGAGCGGCCGCCAATGTGGCGAGGACCGCTCCCGCGCCCAGCACGCCTAGGAGGCGCCTTCGGCGCGTCAAGCGACCGTCACCACCAGCCGCAAGTTGTTGTCGGGGCCGACGGTCTTCACGTTCATCCCGCCGCCCTCCATCTCGACCGTCTTGGTGCCGAGCCGGTAGACGCCCTTCTTCATGAACGCGAC
>WNGF01007625.1_pt1 | contig 14758 bp, 14 predicted proteins | sample 5400641 | NCBI WGS metagenome assembly WNGF01 (sample SAMN13153371, study PRJNA577476) | soil metagenome | isolation source: 80 cm soil or saprolite under grassland replicate 2 | place: USA:California | collected 2016-06-15
CCCTGACCGGACGGAGACCGGCGAACAGGTAGGAGAACAGAGGCGTGAGCAGGTGACCGAGGAACGGGGCGGCGACCACGAGCGCGACCTCGAACGTCGAGCCGCCCATGCGTCGAACGACGACCGGCACGAAGGCCACGACCACGCCGAGGTAGGCGCCGGCGCAGACGGCGGAGAACGTGTCGATCCGGAAATTGGCGCGGACGCGCTCGGTCGTCCAGTTCCGTTGGGGCATCTCTACGACCGTAACGGCCCGCCAGCGCCGCCTGTCGCGCGGCCCGAGCGGAGTGTCGTCAGCGATGCGCTCGCGCGGCTATCGCGGCGGGCCGAAGCCTCCCGGCCGGGGCGGGCGCATACCGCCCGGGCGCGGCCCGTACGGCCGCCGGGCGCCGAAACCGCCGCCCGGCCGCCCTGGCCGGGGCGCCATCGGCCGCTGCGGCCCGAGCGGCAGCGGCCCGCGCGCGCCGGGCGCGGTCGAGCTGATCACGACCCGTCGATTCGGGTCGACCCCGACCGACTCCGTCTTGATACCGCCCTGGTCCTGCACGGCGAGGTGCACGATCCGGCGCTCGTAGGCGAGCATCGGCTCGAGCGTCACGGCCTGCCCGGTCGAGCGGACCCGTCCGGCGACGCGCCGCGCGATCTCGCGCAGCTGCTCTTCGCGCCGGCGGCGGTAGCCCTCGACGTCGACGGGGACGTGCACCGTACGGCCGACCCGCTTCGAGGTGATGGCCGAGACGATCTGCTGCAGCGCGACGAGGTTCTCGCCGCCGCGGCCGATGAGCGCGCCCAGATCGGCGCCCTCGACCTCGAGCCCTTCCATGCCCGGCCGGTCATCGAGCGCGACGTCCGCCTCGATCCCCATCTTCTCGAGCAGCTCGGCGAGCACCGTCCGGCCCGCGGCGAGCTCCTCCGCATACGCCGGAGGCATCTCTTCCGCCTCGTCGGCGGCGCGGTCGGCCTCCGCCCGCACCGCGTCGGGCCGGCGCGGCACCTCGGCCTCGTCGACCAGAGGCTCCGGCTCGGCCTCGAGCTCCGCCTCATCGAACGAGAGCAGGACGCGGGCGTCGACGCCTCCCATCCCGAGCATGTTGGCGGGCTTGCCCCGCTCGAGGATGTCGATGTCGACCTCCGAACGCTTCCGCCCGAGCTCGTGCAGCCCGCGCTCGATCGCCTCTTCCACCGTTCGGCCGGTGAATTCCTCCCCACGCAGCGGCATGCCTTACCTCTTCTTTTTCCGCGCCGCGGCCCGCTCGGCGCGGCGCCGTTCGCGCGCGTTCTGGGCACCCGGTCCGTTCGCTCCCGCGCCGACCCGCATGTCGCGCCGCTCCTCCTCGAGCGCGGCCTGCTGCCGCGCGGCGAGGGTGCGATCGGCCGGCGAGGGGATCGACCGCAGGAACGGCAGGAACCGCGGGAGGCGGCCCCAACCGCTGACGAAATACTGCTGGATGATGCCGATGAGCGTCGTCACGATCCAATAGAGGGCGAGGCCGGCCGGGTACTGGGTCGCGAAGTACACGGTGATCAGCGGGAAGTAATACGTCATGGACTGCATCATCCTGGCCTGCTGGTCCATGTTCTTGGGCTGGATGGCCGGCTGGAACATGATCGAGGAGATGAGCTGCACGCCACCGGCGATGACCGCGAGGATGAATAGCGGGTCGTGCGCGCCGAGGCCGCAGCTGCCGCCCGGCTCCGCGGGCGGGCAGGGGATCATCCACGGGAGCCAGTGCGCCGTCAGGTCGAGATGCTGGTCGGGTCCCAGCGGGTTGGGCACGAACGGCATGAGGACCTGGTGCAACGAGTCGCCGGTCAGACCGGGCGCCTGGCTGAGCGCGGCGTAAAGGGCGAACAGCAGCGGCATCTGGACCAGGAGGGGCAGGCAGCCCATCGCCGGGTTGAAGCCGCGTTCCTGGTAGAGCTTCATCTGCTCCTGGGAGAGGCGGGTGCGGTCCTTCCCGTACTTCTCCTTCGGGTAGAGGACGAGCCGGGTCACGATCGTGACGATCACGATCGCGAAGCCGAAGTCGGGGATGAGGTCGTACGCCGCCACGAGGAGCGACAGCAGCGGATGGACGAGGACGAAGTTCCAGACGTCGGTGACGACGGACGGCATCTAGCGGCCACCCCGCTGGGGGACCGGATCGTAGCCGCCCCGGCTGAACGGATTACAGGCAAGCAGCCGGCGGATGGCCATGAGCGAGCCGCGCAGCGCCCCGAACCGCTCCACCGCCTCGATCGCGTACTCGGAGCAGGTCGGGGTGTATCGGCAGGCGGGCGGCAAGAGCGGGCTGAGACTCCCCTTGTAGAAGCGCAGCGCGGCCAGGACGAGCGCTTTCACCCCGAGCGCTCCCGATCCGAAGGAATGTTCGATGTCGTGCTCAGCCCCTCTCAGCGCGCGGTCCGATCCAGGATCCGGTGTAGCGCACCGGCGACGGTGGCGCGGATCTCGACAACGGGAGCGTCGATCGCCGCTCGCCGGGCGACGATGAGGATGTCCGCACCCGAAGCCGGGTCCCACGTCCTCAGCTCGGCGCGGATCGCTTCGCGAATACGACGGCGCGCGCGGTTACGGCGGACCGCCGTGCCGAGCGCACGCGACGCGGCGACGGCGACGCGGACCTCCGGCTCGTCACGCGAAAGCATCCGGATCGAGAACAACCTGTCATCGCGGACGAGCCCCTCGCTCCGGACCCGCGCGATGTCCTCTTCTCGCCGCAATCGCGCGGCGTCCATCACGGCCGTGCTAGACGACGGTGAGTCGCTTGCGACCACGCGCGCGTCGAGCGGCGAGCACCCTGCGGCCGCCCGTCGTCGCCATCCGCGCGCGGAAACCGTGCACGCGCGCGCGGCGACGACGTTTCGGCTGGTACGTACGCTTCACGATCGAGTCCCTTCTCGCCGGGCCTGACGGAGATCACATCGGGAGGTTGAAGCACGCAGTCTAGCAGGGCCTCGCGTCCGGTTGCCCCTCGTTCCGACACGGGGGTATAGTTCGCGGGCTTCCAGGGAGCGTGCTCATCCTCCGCGAGCCTTCGTGTCATCGGCGCGTTCCGCGTTGCAGGCATCCCGGATCGATCCAATGGTGTGGCAAGTGCAGCTGCCGTAGATGAGTGGGGAGCGTCAGTGTCGTCTGAGAGCACGCGACTGGGAGCGGAGGGCCACCTCGGCCTGAAAGATCTTTGGCGTGCCGCGCTCGGCGAGCTGCAGCTCGGGATGTCCCGCGCGAACTACGACACGTGGTTCAAGGAAACGTACGTCGTCAGCGAAGAGGACGACGTGTACTGCATCGGCGTACCGAACGCGTTCGCTCGTGAGTGGCTCGAGAACAAATACCGCGCCACGGTCCGTGGCGCGCTCCAGCACATCGTCGGGCGGACCGTGGACGTGCGCTTCATCACGGTGCCCGGCGGTCCGGCCGGAATGGCCGCGAAATCGACCGAAATCGGCCGTTCCGGCCAGAACACGGGCGCGAATGGCGTGGCCGGCCCGACCGCCCCGAGCGGTAGTGGGGAGCGGCGGAGCGAATCCGGCTCGGCCGCCGCGGTCCTCAACGCGCGCTACACCTTCGCCACCTTCGTCGTCGGATCGAACAACCGACTCGCGCACGCGGCCGCGCTCTCGGTCGCTGAGCGGCCGGGTCACTCGTACAACCCGCTCTTCGTCTATGGCGGGAGCGGACTCGGAAAGACCCACCTCATGCACGCGATCGGCCATGCCGTCCTGTCGCGTCATCCGAAGAAGCGCGTCGCGTACGCGACCAGCGAGAAGTTCACGAACGAGTTCATCAACTCGATCCGCACCCAGAAGAGCGAGGAGTTCCGGGAGCGCTACCGCCGTATCGACGTGTTGCTCATCGACGACATCCAGTTCATCGCCGGAAAGGAGGGAACCCAAGAGGAGTTCTTCCATACCTTCAACGCCATCCATGAGGAGGGCAAGCAGATCGTGCTATCGAGCGATCGGCCGCCGAAGGCGATCCCTCAGCTCGAGGATCGGCTGCGGTCCCGTTTCGAGTGGGGCCTCATTGCGGACATCTCGGCGCCGGACCTGGAGACGCGGATCGCGATCCTGCGGGCGAAGGCGGAGGCGGCCAACGTCGCGGTGCCACCGATGGTCATCGACTTCCTCGCCCAGCGGATCGTCTCCAACATCCGCGAGCTCGAGGGAGCGCTGACCCGCATCGTGGCCTACGCGACGCTGAACGCGGTGCCGGTCACTACCGAGCTCGCTCAGACGATGCTGCAGAACATCCTCTACAACCCGCGCCGGCAGTCCCTGAGCCCCGACCGCATCGTTGAGGCCGTCGCTCGCTACTACGGCGTGCCGGCCGAACAGCTGCGCGGGAAGGCCCGCGACAAGCAGATCGTGCTGCCACGCCAGATCGCGATGTACCTCATGCGGGAAGAAACCGAGGCCCCCCTGCTCCGGATCGGCGAGGCGCTCGGCGGCCGCGACCACTCCACCGTCCTGCACGGCTGCGAGAAGATCGAGCGTGAGATGTCGGAGAACGACGACTTCCGGCGTGACATCAACGCGCTCCGTGAACAGCTCTACGTGGACTGACGCCGGCCGCCGGCTGTGGATAAGGCCACCTGGTCTGTGGATAAAACCCCCTGTTTGTGGACAGGGCCCACCAAGTACTGTCCGAAGACGGACAATATGTAGCATTCCAGTACAAACGACGGACCGGCTCACGCCAGGTTTCCCCCGCCACTCCTGGGTCCGTCCACAGCGCGGATATCCGCAACTGCCCTCGTTATGCGGGCAAGCCGGCCAAAGTCGCATAGTCCACATCACTACTACGGCGACTGGCGAGTAAAAGAAGAATCCAGATGAGGACGCGAAGGAGAGCCGGGTGAAGGTCAGCTGCCTGCAGGAGAACCTCGCGCGCGGGCTTGCGATCGCCGGACGCGCGGTGTCGACCCGAGGCACCTTGCCGATCTTGGCGCACGTGCTCCTGAAGACCGACGGCGGTCGACTCAAGCTCATGGCGACGAATCTCGAGATCGGGGTGACCTCCTGGGTCCAGGCGAAGGTCGACGATGAGGGGGCGATCACCGTGCCGGCGAAGCTCTTCGCGGACTTCGTGAACTCGTTGCCCCCAGGTCCGATCGATATCTCGCTCAACGTACGGACGAAGACCGTGCACATCAAGAGCGCCACGACCGAGGCGAACGTGAAGGGACTTGATGCCGAGGAGTTCCCGATCATCCCGACCATCGGCGATAAGCCGACGACGAGCGTCGCCCAGGGCGTGCTCCGTCGGATGATCAGCGAGGTCGCGTTCGTGGCCGCGACCGACGACAGTCGACCCGTGCTCACGGGTGTGCTCACGACGTTCTCGGGGGACCTTTTGACGATGGCGGCAGCGGACCCATACCGCCTGTCGGTCCGGACCGGACCGCTCCTGATGAAGACCGAGCCGGCCGTCGAGATCATCATTCCGGCCCGTAGCCTGGTCGAGGTCGGCCGGATGATCGGCGACGGCGACGAGCCGGTGGAGATCCTCGTGACACCGAACGGAAGTCAGGTGATCTTCCACACCGACGAGGCGGACCTCGTCTCGCGGATCATCGAAGGGCAGTTCCCGAACTATCGCCAAGTCATTCCGAGCAGCCACACGACGCGGGTGACGGTGTCGCGCGAGGAGCTCCTCAATGCAACGCGGCTCGCGTCATTCTTCGCGCGGGATGCCGCCAACATCGTGCGTTTCCAGGTCGACCCGTCGAACGAGACGCCGCTCGTGATCAGTGCGACCGCGGCCGAAGTCGGTGACAACACGAGCCGAGTCGATGCCTCGGTCGACGGCCAGCCGACCGCGATCGCGTTCAACTCGCGCTTCGTGTCCGAAGCGCTCGGTAGCCTGAACGCGTCCGAGATCCAGCTCGAGCTCGGCGGCCCGCTGGCTCCCGGCGTGGTGAAGATCGTCGGGGACGACACCTACCTGCACGTGGTGATGCCACTCCGCATCCCGACCTAATGCGCCTCTCGCGGCTGCTGCTGGAGGACTTCCGCAGCTACGCCAGGGCGGAGATCCCTCTCGCCGCGGGCATCGTGGCGCTGGTCGGGCGGAACGGCGCCGGGAAGACGAACGTCCTCGAGGCCATCCATCTCGTCGCGCGCGGAGAGTCTCCGCGCTCGCGCGACGACGCGGAGCTCGTGCGTTGGGGTGCCAGCACCGCCCGGGTGTCCGGTCGGGTGGAGCGGGTCGACGACGCCAGGACGGTGGACGTGCTGTTGTTCGCGCCCGCCGCCGGCGAGCGGCGGCGCCCCCGGCGGTACCTCCTCGACGGCGCGGGCAAACGGGCGGAGGAGACGATCGGCGAGCTCGCCGTCGTGTCCTTCTTCCCGGAGGACGTGCAGCTCCTCGCGGAGGCGCCGAGCGCCCGGCGTCGCTACCTCGACGGGATGATCGCCCAGGTGCATCGGCGGCATCGCACCGAGTCGCGCGAGTACCAGCGGGTCGTCGAGCATCGCAACGCCCTGTTACGCGCCCTTCGCGACGAGGAGAGCCCGCTCGAGGCGGGCGCGCCATCGGTCGAGCTCGCCTTCTGGGACACGGAGCTCTGCCGGCTCGCGGCTTCGATCTCACTGCGCCGGCTGGATGCCGCGCGCGAGCTGGCCTTGCCGTTCCGCGCGATCGCGACGCGCTTCGGCGGCTCCGACGTTCTCTCGGTCGCCTACGCGGCGCAGGTCGAGGGTGACACGATCGAGGAGCGCGAACGCGCCTACCGGGCGCTCCTCGACACCAAACGAGAGAAGGAGCTCTGGCAGGGCGCGACGCTTGTCGGCCCCCATCGCGAGGACCTCTCGGTGAGCGCGCACGGACGCGCCCTGCCGACCTTCGCGTCCCGCGGCGAGCAGCGGAGCGCGGTGCTGGCGCTGAAGCTCGCCGAGGCGGCCTGGATCCATGACCGCATCGGCGAGCATCCCGTCTACCTCCTCGACGACGTTCTGAGCGAGCTGGACGCGCCGCGTCGCGAGGCGCTCGTCGATTCGGTCCCCGAGGGAGTCCAGGCCTTCGTGACCGCGGCGTTCGAGGCCGGCGTGCCCGAGCGCCTGCTCGAGCGGGCCGCGGTGTTGCGCGTGTCCGACGGGAGCGTCCGGGCGTGAGGCCGCTTGGAGGTGCGGTCGAGCGTGCCCTCCGACGGCTCGGCCTCGAGTCCGGCATCGCGCGGGTGGCGGCCGTAGACGCCTGGGGAGCCGTGGCTCGCGAGGCCTTCGGTCCGGATGGGGCAGGGACGGTCGCCGTCGCGTGCGAGGAACGCACGCTCGTCGTGCGGGTCCCGGATGCGGCCTGGGCATCGGAGATCCGCCTGCACGAGGCACAGCTCGTCGCCGCTCTTGCCCGCCGCGCGCCCTCGGGCCGGATCGAGCGGATCCGTTGCGTCCCGGCCGGCGGCGACCTGCTGGGCGGCCCGTCTGTGGAGCGGCCGACCGGCGGCTGAATCGGCCCGCTCCCGCACCATGGAATGGCGGTGGGGATCGCCCGGCTCAAGAGGCTCGTGGTGCTCGGTCTGCTCGTCATGGTCGTCGGACAGGTCGCGTCGGCGGTCGCCGTGGCGGACAGCCCGACGCCGAAGCCCACGCCCAGCCCACCGCCGACTCCGAGCTCGGCTGCACCGGCGGGCTCGCCGACCGCACCACCCGCGGCCTCACCGGCTCCGGCGACGGTCCAGTTCTCGCCCGAGGAGTACGCACGGGCCCAGGCGGTCGTGCAGGCGACATCGCTGCTGGCGCGGATCGAGGCGCAGCGCGATCTCGCGAAGATCGAGCGCGCGTTCATCGACGATCGCCTCGCGCTGCTGCGCGGTCAGCGCGAGGAGCTCATCCTCCGGATCGCGGCCCTCCAGGGCGAGGCCGACGAGCGCCAGCGGACCCTCGAGCGGATCGTCGTCGAGCGCTATCGGCAGTCCCAGCGGTCGCCGTTCGAGGTCCTCCTGGCGACCGGTTCGATCCTGAGCGCGGTCGTCGCCTCGGATCAGCTCGCCACGCTCGGTGAGGTCGAGCGCTCCGCGCTCGTGGACGTCCGACGGCTGCAGGACGAGCTTCGCACCCAGCGCAACGACCTCGCCGCGAACGAGGCTCGGCTTGTCGGACTGGCCGAATCGCTCACGACGAAGGATGCCGCGCTCGCGAAGCTCGCGGCGCAGGCCCAGCGCCTTTCGAACGGCGGTGGCGGAGCCGAGGTGGCCGTGCTCCGCGAGCTCGTCGATGTCCAGCTGGCGGCGAGCGCCAAGGTCGACGAGCTGATCGCGCAGGCCGCCGCCGCGGCCGGGGCGGCGCCGCTGCGCACGGCGCTCAGCTGGGTCTGGCCCGTGCGCGGGCCCGTCGCGCAGGAGTTCGGGCCGTCGACCCTGCCGCTCGAGCCGCCGCGCACCTATCACGGCATCGCGTACCCGTTCTTCCACGACGGCCTGGACATCGCGGCCGCGATCGGGACCCCCGTCGTCGCGGCCGCCGCGGGGCGGGTCGCCTTCGTCGGACATCTGCCGGATGGGGCCATGGTCGTGCTCATAGCGCACGATCAGGGGCTGTTCTCGCTTTATGCGCATCTCGACGATGCGCATGCCCCACCGCCGGTCAAGGCCGGCGATCTGGTCACGGCGGGCGACGTCGTCGGAGCGGTCGGGTTGACCGGGATCACGACCGGGGCGCATCTGCACTTCGTCATTCGCCGTGGCGACGAGCCGCTCGATCCCCGTGCGCTGCTCCCGTCCCCATAGACTCGCGTCCGGGTGAGGCAGACCGGCTTCAGCACGAAGGTCGGCTCGACCACCGATACGCGGCCAGGCTCCGACGTCGTCGTGGTCAGCGAGCCGAGCCTCGGCGCGACGCTGCGGACGAAGGGTCGGTTCTATTTCCTCTGCGAGGTCGTGCCCGCGAGTCGCGCGGGGGAGGAGATCGCGCGCGAGATCGCCGACCTCACGCGTTCCGAGTACGAGTACGACCTCTCCGCCGGGATCGAGACCGCACTGCGCAAGGCGCTCCGTGACGGCAATCGCCGCGCCGCGCAGCGGCTCCGCGACCAGCGCGGCCGGGTGACGCTCCACTGCGCCTGCGCGGTGGTCGTGAACAACGAGCTCTACGCCGCGCGGATCGGGGCGGCCCAGATATTCCTCGTGCGCCGGGCACGGCTGTTCCTCCCCGGGGACGATGACGACGAGCTCGCGGACTTCGTGCACCGCACGACCACCCGCCGCGCGACATCGCTCGGCTCGGACCCCGAGCTCCTCCCGGCGGTCTGGAAGCAGACCGTCTCGGTCGGCGACACGATCATCCTTGCCGGCCCGGCCACGGTCACGACCCTCGGGGCCGAGGCGCTGCTCAACGCCGCGGTGACGCTCCATCCACGCGCGGCGGCGGAGCACGTCCACAACCGGTTCGTCGCGGAAGCCGGTGCGGGAACCGACGTCGCGCTGTTCATCGAGATCGCTCCGGCCTCGACCACCGTGCCGCGGCTCGCACCGCAGCCGGAGCCGTTCCGTCCGGCCGACGAGGTCGTGATCGCCGAAACGATCCGCTCCCGCGTCGACGCGATCTGGAGCCGGCGCCCGCGGGTCGACGAGGCCGTGCGGGTCGCCGCCGCACCCGCCGCGAGCGCGGTGACGAAGAGCCTCGCCGTGGGGTTGGAGCTCATGCCGCGGCGCGCGGCGCCGCTGGGTCGCATCGTGCGGACGGCGCGCGACCGCGGCGCTCGCCAGCAACGCCTGCTGACGTTGCTCGCGGTCGGCCTGCTCGCCATCGCGGCGGTCGTCGGTACGGTCGTGGTGCGCGACTATCAGGCGAACCGCATCACCGCCGACTACGAGCTCGCGATCATCGCGGCGCAGTCGGACATCAGCGCGGCGGAATCGTTCATCGATCACAAGCCGCCCGACCACGACCGGGCCCGCCAGCGCATCGATTCCGCGCGCGTCCACGTCGCCGACGCGGCCCGATCGACGGTCGCGGATCGCACGAAGATCACCGAGCTGAATCGGCGCCTCGAGACGCTCGCGGACCGGCTCGCGAGCGTCCTCATCGATCTCGCGCGTTTCGCTCCCGGGGCCAAGCCGGCCCAGCTCGCGCAGACGCCGAACGGCCTGTACGCCGCGGATCCGGGCAGCGGCCGGCTCTGGCGGATCTTCGGGGAGACGGTGACCGCCGCCGCGGTCCTCGAGAAGGGCAAAGGTGGCGTCGGGCTGCCCGTCGCCGTCACCTCGATCGATGCCGCGCTCGTGGGGATCGACGACCAGAATCGGGTGTTCCGCGCGGAGGGCAACACCGTGCGGGAGCTCGACCCGGACGGCCGCGAGCGCTGGAAGAGCGTGACCTCGGTCGCGAGCTTCTCCGGCAACATCTACGTGCTCGACACGGCGAGCGGCCAGGTCTGGCGCCACGAGGGCGACGGCGCCGAGTTCGCGCCGGCCGAGGCCTATCTGACCCAGGCGCTTCCGCCCAACACCGCCCGTTCGCTCGCCGTCGATGGCGCTGTGTGGATCGTGACGGTGAACGGCGAGATCCTTCGCTTCCGCCGCACCGGGATCTCGGCCACCGCCAGTCGCGAAGACTTCACGCCGCGTTGGCTCGCCGATCCCGTGGTGCCGACGGCGATCCAGGCGATCGATTCCCAACGCAACATCTACCTCCTCGACGCGCCGGGCAAACGCGTCGTCCAGCTCACGCGCGACGGACGTGAGGTCGCACGCTTCGATCTCCCGCGCGACCTTCCCGAGCCGACCGCCTTCTTCGTGTCGGAGGGACAGAAGATCGCCTACACGATCCACGGTTCGAAGATCGGCGCGACGGACCTGTCGCGTTGATCCCGTTCTCGGACACCAATCCGACCGCGCGCACGCCCATCGTCAATCGCCTCCTGCTCTTCGCCAACGTCGCGGTCTGGATCTACATGCTGAGCCTGTCGCGCCGCCCAGCCGCGCTCGAGGCGTTCTTCGAGACCTACGCGTTCGACTGGAGCCGCTTCACCGAAGCCCTGTCTTCGGGCGCGTGGTCGATCGCCATCTTCGTGCCGCTCATCACGCACATGTTCCTGCACGGCGGATGGCTGCACATCATCGGGAACATGCTGTATCTCTGGGTGTTCGGCGACAACGTCGAGGACCGGCTCGGGAGCGCGACGTACATCGTGTTCTATCTGCTCTCCGGCATCATCGCGGCGATCGGCCAAGGCCTGTTGTCACCGGCGCCGATGGTGGGCGCGTCGGGCGCGATCGCCGGCGTGCTCGGCGCGTACCTGATCATGTTCCCGACCGCGCGCATCCGCACGCTGATCTTCCTCGGGATCTTCATCACCGTGGTCCAGCTGCCCGCGATCGTGGTCATCGGCTTCTTCATCGTCATCCAGCTCATCGAAGGCCTCGCCGAGCTCCGGATGACCGGGCATCCGGCCGCCGAATCGATCGCGTACTTCGCGCACATCTTCGGGTTCGTCGCCGGGATGGTCCTGCTCTTCGTCCTGGGCGCTCGGCAACGGCCGCGGCGCGCCCACTACGGCTAGAGTTTTCAGCATGCTGGTCCCGTGTGGGGTCGAGTCGGTCCGGGTCCACGTGCTGACCGGTCAGCACGTCGTGCTGCTCCAGCCCAGTGACTCCGATCGGCTGCTGCCGATCTGGATCGGCGCGGACCAGGCGCACAGCATCGCGACGCGCATCGCGGGGATCGCCAGCGATCGACCGCTCACCCACGATCTCGTGATGTCCATGCTCGCCGCGGCGGACGTCGAGATCACGCGCGTCGTCGTCAAGGACCTGGTGACCGACGCGTCCGGGACGGGCAGCGTGTTCCATGGCAGCGTGTTCCTCCAGATCGGCGAGCGCGAGGTCGAGATCGACTCGCGGGCCTCGGACGCGATCGCCCTCGCGGTCCGCTGTGACGCGCGGATCCTCGTCGCCCAGGACGTCCTCGATCGCTCGTCGATCTCGTCGGGCGGTGACGGCACCGACGAGACCGGCGAGCTCTCCGTCTTCAAGCAGTTCATCGAGAGCCTGCCCGACGAGCCGCCCCAGACGAGCGGCTGAGCCGGCTTCCCGGAGCTAGCCCCCGGGGCGCACCCACAGCGAAAGGCGCAGGAGCAGCAGGTCGCGGATCGCCCGGAGGATGACCTTCGGCGATGCGCCCTTCGGCTCGTGATGGACTCGCGCATGGTGCGGCACCCCGACCTCGCGCATGCGGATGCCGTGCGCGCGCAGGATGATGAGCAGCTCGGGCGAGAAGAACGCGCCGTTGGATCGGACGAGGCTGAGCGGCACGCGTTCGAAGACCTCGCGCCGGAACAGCTTGAACGCGCAGTCGACGTCCCGCCAGCCGCCGCCGAACAGGATGCGGATGAGCCGGTTGTACACGCCCGAGACGACGAGCCGGCGGAGCGGGTCGGCGCGCTTGAGCCGGTAGCCGATGACCGCGTCGACGTCTGGCCCCAGCGCCGGCACGAGCAACGCGAAGTCCGCGACGTCGAATTGCTGGTCGCCGTCGGTGAAGAAGATGAACGGCTGGGTCGCGCTCACCAGTCCGCTGCGGACCGCGCCGCCGTAGCCGCGGCCGGTGGGGTGGTGGATGACCCGGATGCGCGGATCCGATCGCGCGAGCCGGTCGGCGATCTCGCCCGTCCGGTCCGTGCTGCCGTCGTCGATCACCGTGATCTCGACCCGGTCGGCGAAGCGCGGCAGCACGTCCAATGCCCGCCCGACGAGCGGCTCGATGTTGCGCTCCTCGTCGCGCGCCGGGAAGAAGAACGAGAGACCGGCGAGGCGGTCGGCCACGTCGGGTGAGACTAACCGCGCTAGCGTTCTGTCACATGAGCCCGAGCGATCGGTGGGTCGCCGCGTCGATCGGCGCGCTCGCGATCGCGGCGTACGTCATCGCCGGCTGGAATGCGCCCACCGTCTACGACTACTACGGTCGCATGGCCGCGGCGCTCGTCGACGGCCGGTACTGGCTCACCGAGAACCCGCCGTGGCTGAACGAGCTGCTCGCCTGCGGCGCCGGTCGGTTCTGCCTGGCCTATCCGCCGCTGCCGGCGGTCCTGACGATCCCGTTCCTCGTCTTCGGCACCGCCACCGCCCAGGACCTCATGGCCCAGGTCACCGGCGGTGCGTCGGCCGGGGTCCTGTACCTCGCGCTCCGCGCGTACGGGGCGCCGCGCCTCGTCGCCCTCGGCGGTGCGCTGCTGTCCGCCTTCGGCACGACGCTGCTCCTCACGAGCGCGGACGGACGCGTGTGGTTCGCGGCGCACTCGGTCGCGGTGCTGTTCGCCGCGCTCGCGTTCTTCCTTGCGGCCCGCGGCGGACCGGCCTGGGCGGTCGGCGCCGCGATCGGGCTCGCCGCGCTCTCCCGGTTGCCGGTCGCCGCCGCCGCACCGGCGCTGGCGCTGCTCGTCGCGCGCCGCGGCGCGATGCCCTTCCCGGCCGCGCTGTGGCGCGTCATCGCGGGCGGCGTCCCGTTCGCCGCGGTCTACGTCGCGTACAACGAGCTCCGCTGGGGGACGCTCCTCGACGCGGGCTACGCGCGGCTCACCGTCGGCGACGCGTTCTTCGACCACGGGTTGTTCTCGCTCGCGTACCTGCCGCGCCACTTCTACGCGATCTTCATGGAGCCCCCGGACTTCGTCCCCAACGTGTGGTATTTCCTCCGGCCGCGTTTCATCGGCATGAGCCTGTTCCTCACCACGCCGGCGTTCCTGTTCGTCTTCGCCGGGCTCGCCGGCGCGCGCCGCTCGGTCGCCGTCGCCGCGGCCGCGGCCGCGGCGGCGCTCGCGCTCATCCCCGATGTGACGCACGGCACCGTCGGCTTCGCGCAGTTCGGCTATCGCTTCAGCCTTGACGCGCAGCCGTTCCTCGTCGCGCTCGCCGTGGGCGGCGACGCGCTGCGCGACGGGGCCTGGCGATCGCGGCCGTCCGTCCTGTTCATCGTGGCGGCGGTGCTCGCGGTCCTGGTGAACGTGTACGCGACCGTGGCGATCATCCGCTACGGCTGGTGGCAGTGAGCCGAAGGCCCGGCAAGGCGGTCGAGGGCGCGCTCGCGACGCGCACGAGCTGGGCGATCGCCGCGGTGATCGTCGCGGGCGTGATCCTGCGGCTCCTCGTCGCGGGCTCGGTGGGATTCCCATCGGACGTCGGCACGTTCATGGCGTGGGCCGAGCGCCTCGCGTCGGTCGGCCCCGGTCGCTTCTACGCCCCCGGCTACTTCAGCGATTACCCACCCGGCTTCCTCTACGTCCTCTGGCTCCTCGGCGCGCTGTTCGACGGCGAGGCCCTGCGGCTGGCGGTGAAGACCATCAGCATCCCCGCCGACATCGGGATCGCGCTCCTCGCCGCGGCCCTCGTCCGCCGTCATGCCGGTGATGCCGCCGCGATCGCCGCGGCCGCGCTCTGGATGCTGCAGCCGGCGCCGATCTTCGCCGGTCCGTACTGGGGCCAGGTGGACGCGGTCGGCACGCTCCCGTTCCTCGGCGCGCTCCTCGCCGCCGGCCGGCGCCGCTGGGCCCTGGCGGGCGTCCTCGCGGCGACGGCGACGATCACGAAGCCGCAGTTCGCTCTCGTGCTCGGCGTGGTCACGGTCGCGGCGGCCTTCGAGTTCATCCGCGAGGCCGAGTGGCGGCCGGCCCTCCAGGCCGTCGGCGCGGCCGCGCTGACCCTGATCGTCCTCGCTTGGCCGTTCGGCCTCACGCCCGCCGCGGCGATGGAGCTCGTGCGGGGCGCCGCCGAGACCTACCAGTACACGTCGCTGTACGCGTTCAACGTCTGGGCCGTCGTCG
>WNGF01006293.1_pt1 | contig 14757 bp, 16 predicted proteins | sample 5400641 | NCBI WGS metagenome assembly WNGF01 (sample SAMN13153371, study PRJNA577476) | soil metagenome | isolation source: 80 cm soil or saprolite under grassland replicate 2 | place: USA:California | collected 2016-06-15
CATCTCAGCCGGCGTGAGCGAAGTGCCCTCCTGCCAACCCTTGATGGAAACCTTGCCGCCGCGCGAGTCTACCGCGAAGAGCAGCCGTGCCGCCGAGGCATAGTGCGCCAGCGCCTCCGCCATCTTCAGGTCCACTGCGCCGTCCTTCAGCAGCGCCGAGCCGATGATGACCTTCTTGGCGCCGGCCTGCAGCATCTTCGCCGCGGCCTCCACCGAGCGAATGCCGCCGCCCACCTGCGCCGGAAGGTGCTGGCATATGCGATGGATCAGCTCCGTGTTCTCGCCCTTGCCCATGGCGGCGTCGAGATCGATGAGCTGCACCGTGGGATAGGAGATGAAGCGGTCGATCCAATACTGGAGATCATCAAACTCCAGCGCCTTCTTCTTGCCCTGCACCAGTTGGACGACCTTGCCGCCCATGAGATCGATTGAGGGAATCAGCATTGCGTTTGGTCCTGAAGTAATTTTTTGAATTTAGGGTGTCATCCTGAGCGGAGCGAAGGATCCCTGCGAGGTTGGCATTCTCCGGGCGGTCCCAAATTTTCCACCAGTGCCTTTCACTCTCAACTGTTTCGAAGCTGAATAGGGAGCCAGAGAAAAACAAAGGCTCGCACATTGCTGGTTGAGAAGCTCCGAAATAATCCGATGGTGCAAGCGGCGCAGGGATTCTTCGCTGCGCTCAGAATGACACCTCAGGAGTGGTCTTCAGCACGGCAGCCTCACCGGAATCCCCTCGCGCTGCAGTTGCGCTTTCAGCTCGCGCACATCGTGGATGCCGAAGTGAAAGATCGAAGCGGCCAGCGCGGCATCGGCGCATCCGGCCTTGAAGACGTCGACGAAATGATCGCCCGTACCTGCTCCGCCGCTGGCAATCACCGGAATGTTCACCGCCCTGGCCACAGCCGCGGTCAGCGGACAATCGAAGCCCGCGCGCGTTCCGTCGCAGTCCATCGAGGTCAGCAGGATCTCGCCCGCGCCGCGCGATTCGGCCTCGATGGCCCAATCGCGTGCGTCGCGGCCCGTAGGAATGCGGCCGCCCGCGAGATAGACCTCGGCGGGCACCATGCCTTCCTCAACCTTCGCCCCCGCCTTACGCTTGGCGTCGATGGCGACAATCACCGCCTGCGAGCCGAAGCGCTCGGCGATCTCGCCGATGAGCGCAGGCGACTTGATGGCCGCCGAGTTGATGCTGATCTTGTCGGCCCCCGCGTCGAAGATCGCCGAAGCGTCGTCGAGCGAACGCACGCCGCCGCCCACGGTGAAGGGCACAAAAAGTTGCTTTGCGGTGCGCCGCACCACATCGATCAGGATGGGGCGCGCGTCGCTGGTGGCCGTGATGTCGAGCAGCACGATCTCATCGGCGCCGCTGGTGGCATGGCAGTGCGCCAGCTCGGCCGGATCTCCGGCGTCGATGAGGTCCACGAACTGTATGCCCTTAACGACGCGGCCCGCGGTCACGTCGAGGCAGGCGATGATTCGCTTGGTGATTCCCGTGCTCATCGCGCGCTCCTTCGCGCGGCCTTTTCCGCGGAGCGCTCGGCGGCGATGTCGCAGAAGTTCTGCAAAATGCGCAGGCCCGTGTCGCCTGACTTTTCCGGGTGGAACTGCACGCCGAAGATGTTGTCGCGCTCGACCGCGGCGGCGAAGGTCTCGCCGTAGGTGGTCACCGCCGAGACTCCCGCAACGACCGGCGCGCGATAGGAGTGCGTGAAGTATACGAAGCTATCGCTGGGCACGTCCTTCAGGAGCCGTGAGCGCTCGCCTCCCCCGGTGCGGAGGATCTGGTTCCAGCCCACGTGCGGGACCTTCAACGTGGTCTTGAAGCGCTCACAGGGGCCCTCGAAGAGCGCCAGTCCCGGGGTCTCAGGCGACTCGGTCGAGCCCGCGAACTCCCACTGCAGTCCCACGCAGATGCCAAGAAATGGGACGCCGCGCGCAATCGCCTCCAGTACCGCGTCGCGCACGCCACTGTCTGCCAGCCGCTGGGTGGTGACGAAGTGTCCCACGCCGGGCAGCACCAGCGCTTCGGCCTCGCGCACCTGCGCCGGATCTTCGGTGATCACCGTCTGCTGTCCCAGGTGGGTGAAGGCCTTGCGCACGCTGGTCAGGTTTCCGGCCTTGTAGTCAATGAGCGTAATCACGGCAATTCCTATTATAGAAGCCCGGTGGCCTATAGAAGCCTGGTGGCCCACATTTGCCTTCAGTCGGCAATGTGGGGGAGAGTACAAACTATAGAAGCCCTTTGGTCGAAGGCAGCATCTCTGCCAGGCGCTGATCTTTGCTGCAGGCCACGCGCAGGGCGCGGGCAAAGGCCTTGAAGAGTGCCTCTATCTTGTGATGGTTGCTGCGCCCGTACATGGTCTTCAGGTGAACGTTGGCGCGGGCGCCGCGGGCAAAGCCCTCAAAGAAGTCAAAGACCAGCTCGCTCTGCAGGTCGCCCACCAGCCGCACGCGGACCTTGGTGTCCACTACGCAGGCGGCGCGGCCGCTCAGGTCCACGGCGGCGATGCCCAGCGTCTCGTCCATGGGCATCAGAAAGTATCCCGCGCGCAGGATGCCCTTCTTGTCGCCCAGAGCGCGGTCGAAGGCCTCGCCCAGCGCGATGCCGACGTCCTCCACGGTGTGGTGCTGGTCCACGTCGAGATCTCCGCGGCAGGCCAGCGCCAGGTCGAAGCCGCCGTGCCGCGTGAACAGCTCCAGCATGTGGTCGAAGAAGCGGATGCCGGTGTCGATCTTGTAGACGCCTGTGCCGTCGATGTTCAGCGCCAGCGCGATCTGCGTCTCGGTGGTAATGCGCTCCAGCTCCGCGCCTCGCCCCAGCAAGCCGGAAGTGGGCTTGCCGGGGACCCCGCCTCGCCGCGCAGTTTTCACAGCTTTGCTCATCTGGTCTCCTTGGCGGCGAGCGGCAGCGCGCCAAAATTCGCGGCACGCTGCTGGACGACAAAGCCGATCGCGGCCAGCGCCTCGCTCAGCTCGCGCAGCAGGCGCTCGGTCTGCGCGCGGTTGCCCACGGTGATGCGGACGCAGCCCGCGCAGCCGGGATCGGCATTGCGGTCGCGCACCAGGATGCCGCGCCGCCGCATCTCCGCCACCAGCGCCTGGCGAAAGTCGCCGAAGTAGGCGAGCACGAAGTTGGCCTGCGAGGGCCAGTAGGGAATCCGCCGCTCGCGATAAAACTGTTCCAGCTTTGCGCGGCCCTCGAGAACCTGTTCCACGTAGCCGGCGATATATTCCTGGTCATCGAGCGCGGCCTGCAGGCAGGTGAGCACCACGCCGTTGACGCTGTAAGGTGACGCGACTCGGCGCACCATGTGCAACTGCCCGGCTGCGCCCAGCAGCGCGCCTAGACGAAATCCGGCCAGCCCGTAGGCTTTGGAAAACGTGCGGCAGATGAAAAGATTGTCGAGCACGCCGATCTGGTCGAGCAAGCTCTCGCCGCCGAAGTGAATGTACGCCTCATCGATCAGCACGGCCGCCTGCGGCGCGGCCTGAACGATGGCCAGCAACTGTTCGCGCGTGGCGATGGCGCCGGTGGGATTGTTCGGGCTGGCGATGCAGATCATCCGCGTGCGTGGGGTGATGGCGCCGAGCATTGCCTCGTAAGGAAATTCGAGCGCCTCGTTGGCCTGCACGGTTCGCACCGCCGAGCCCGTGGCCAGCGCGTAGATCTCATACATGCTGAAGGTGGGCACGGCCACCAGCGTCTCATCGCCCGGCTCGAGGTAGCACTCGGCCAACAGGTGGATCGCCTCATCGACGCCATTGGTCAGCAGCACCTGCGCCGGCTCGAGTCCCAGCGCGGCGGCCACCTTGAGCTCGCCCGGCTCGCGCTCGGGATACTTGTTCAGCGTCTCGGCGGTCGTGGCGCGCAGCAGCTCCAGCACCCGAGGCGAGCAGCCGTCGACATTCTCGTTGAAGTCCAGGCGCAGCCCTTCGCGGCCGCCCAGCGGCGGGTGATACTCCTTTAGGGTTTCTACGGCGCGGCGTGCGCGCAATCCGCCGATCGCTTCACGCTGCTTCTCTATCTCTTCAAACTGCTTCTCTCCCTCTTCAAGCTGCTTCTCTCCCTCTTCAATCTGCTTCTCTAGCTCTTCAATCTGCTTCTCTAGCTCTTTCCGCTCACGGTTAATCCCACGCAGCTTAAAGCCCAATATAGCAGCCAAGCCCCATAGAACAACCAACAAAATCCACAACAGAGCTACCATGGCCTGCCTCGCGTGCGGAGCCTCGCGCGCACGCTCGCGGCGTGGCCCTTCAAGCCCTCAGCCTCGGCCAGCAGCATCACCGTGGGCGCAATCTTTTCGAGGCCCTTGCGGCTGGCCTCCTGCAGGGTGATGATGCGCACATAGTCCATCACATTGAGCCCGCCGCGGAAGCGCGCGACGTTGCCGGTGGGCAGCGTGTGGTTGGGCCCGCTGGCGTAGTCGCCGATCGATTGCGCCGTGTAGTCGCCCAGAAAGATCGATCCGGCGCAGGTGACGTCCTTAAGGTCGCGCGAGGGGATGGTGAGGTGCTCGCCGCCGAGCCGGTTGGTCCACTCCATTGCCTGCTTGCGGTTCTTGGCCACCAGCACTACGCCGCGCGCGTCGAGGGACAGCCGCGCAATTTCGTTATCGGCCGCCATGCGCTCGGCGCTCTCGATCACGGCCTTCGCCAGCGGCATATTTGTTGTGACAAAGATCGACAGCGCCTCGGGATCGTGCTCCGACTGCGCCACCATGTCGCTGGCGATGAACTCCGGGTTGCCGTCCTCGGCGCAGTAGACCATCTCGGTCGGCCCGGCGAGGAAGTCGATGCCGCAGTCGAAGGCCACCTGCTTCTTCGCCAGCGTCACATAGGTGTTGCCGGGGCCGACGATCTTGTTCACCGGGGGAATGCTCTCGGTTCCATAGGCAAAGGCCGCCACCGCCTGCGCGCCGCCGATGCGGTAGAACTCGGTGATGCCAATCAGGTGCGCGGCGGCCAACGTCTCCGGCGCCGGTCGCGGCGAGGCCACGGCGATGCGCTTGACGCCAGCAACCTGTGCGGGAATGGCGGTCATCAGCACGGTGGAAGGCAGCGGGTAGCGGCCCCCGGGAGCATAGCAGGCCACCGACTCCAGTGGCCGCACCACCTGGCCGACCTTCAGCCCGCTATGCACGGTGCGCGTCCAGGAGCGCGGCATTTGCCACTCGGCGAAGCGGCGGATGTTCTTCGCCGCCGTCTTCACGGCGCGGACGAACTCCTTGCTCACCGAGCTCGCAGCGGCCTTCATTTCACGCGGCATAACGCGCATGCGCAGGCCGTCGGCCAGACCGTCGAACCTGCGCGCGTACTCCACGAGCGCCGCATCGCCGCCTTTGCGCACCCGCGCCACGATCTCCTCGACGCGCGACTCGACCTCCGGATCGAAGCTGGCATAACGATGCGCCAGCGAGACCACGGCCTGGGCCGCCTGCTCGCCCGAGAGCAGCTTCATTCCATCACCACCTTCATTCGCCACCGCCTTGCATTACATTACGACCTTGTTCAGCGGATACTCCACAATGCCCGTCGCGCCTGCGCTCTTGAGCCGCGGGATCACGTCGCGCACCACGGTCTCCTCCAGAATGGTGTTCACCGCCACCCACTCCGAATTGCTCAGCGCGGAGATGGTCGGCGAGTTCAGCGCGGGCAGCACCTTCAGCACGCACTGCAGGTCCTTCTGCTGCACGTTGAGCATCAATCCAACGCGGCCCTGGGCGTAGATGGCGCCCTTCAGCATCAGCGCAATTCGGTCGATCTTCTCGCGCTTCCAGGCGTCGGCATAAGCCTGTTTGTTGGCGATCACCTGGGTGTTGGATTCGAGCACGGTCTCGATGATGCGCAGCCGGTTGGCGCGCAACGAGCTGCCCGTCTCGGTGACCTCGACGATGGCGTCGGCCAGAATCGGCGGCTTCACCTCGGTTGCGCCCCAGCTGAAGTCCACCTGCACCGGAACTTTCTTGTCGGAGAAGTACTGCTTGGTCACCTCCACCAGTTCGGTGGCGATGGTCTTGCCGGCCAGGTCCTCGGCGCGCTGGAACGGCGAGTCCTCCGGCACGGCCAGGACCCAGCGCACCTTGCCGCGGCTCTGCTTGGCGTAGACCAGGTCGCAGATACTCTCCACCTGGCGCCCGCTCTCGATGACCCAGTCGAGGCCGGTGAGTCCCGCGTCGAGCACGCCGTGCTCCACGTAACGCGCCATCTCCTGCGCGCGGATGAGCATGCACTCGAGTTCGGGATCGTCGGTGGCGGGGAAGTAGGAACGGCCATTGGCGTAGATCTTGAAGCCCGCCGCGGCGAAGAGCGCGATCGTCGCCTCCTGCAGCGAGCCTTTGGGGATGCCGAGTCGGATCTTAGACATTGCTGGCCTCCGGGGTCCCCGGCGAGCCCGTATTTGGCTGGCTGGGGTTGGGGGCTGGGGTAAAGCTCATGGGCTTGGTGAAGCAGGAGCGCGTGCCCTCGTGGCAAACCAGGCCATCGCCCTCCACGTGCACCTTGCAGAGCACGGTGTCGAAGTCGCAGTCGGTCGCGGCAGCCGTCAGGCGCAGCCGGTTGCCGCTGGTCTCGCCCTTCATCCACAGCTTGTTGCGAGTGCGGCTGTAGAAGGTGACATAGCCGGTCTCGAGCGTCTTGTCCAGCGCCTCCTGGTTCATAAAGCCCACCATCAGGACCTCGCCGTTGTCGGCATCCTGCACGATGGCCGGGGCGAGTCCTCCCATCTTTTCAAAGTCGATTTGCATTGTACTTCTCCTCCTGCTGTGACGCATTGATGTGGCGCGCCGGCGCGTCCCTTACCTGTTGGGCCAAAAGAAAAAACCCGCTGGGTCGAATTGCGCCAGCGGGCTAGTGCTTGGATGATTTCCTCTTAGTACAGGGATCCACGCGCCTCCGCCAGCACCGTATGGTGATGGTGATGATGGCGGGGATGGCGCAAAGTCGTCATTGCCAAGATCCTAAAAGAGAGCGGCTCCGAGGTCAACCGCAAAAATCACCGCGCCCCTGCCCAGCACGCCAGCAACGGGCGTGCTGGGGATCCCGTTCGGGCCCCCGTTTCCCATTCCCGCCCCCTCTGGTTTAATCTATGCCTCCATCGAGATGGCATTCAGGGGGCGAAGATGAGCGAACCAACCTACGACGAACTCAAAGCGAAACTAGCTGAGCTGGAATCCAAGCAGAAGCGCACCGGCAACATGTCCTTCAAGGTCAGTGACAAAGGCGGGGTCAGCGTCTACGGGCTGGGACGCTTTCCGGTGACCCTCTATTACGAGCAGTGGATGAAGCTGCTGGACAAGGCGCAGGACCTGCGCGACTTCCTGGAGGAGAACAAGGCCGGCCTGAAGCTGAAGGAATAGCCTTCTGGCCCACATATGCCGCCCCACCCTATGCCTGTATACGTGGGAACTCAGCAACGCTCATGACCCAATCGCGGGATGTGAGAAAGGCCGTACTCTGCTGCCTCGCCATGCTGGTATGGCTCTGCGCTCTGGGACCGCCCTGCCGAGCGCAGGCTCGCTGGGCAGTCCGGCCGGCTGCGGCCCAAAGCTCTGTCCGTTCCCGCATCGAGTGCTCGAGTGTGCCGAGCAGCATTCTTTTGCGCCCGGTGCCCTATTGCGTGATGCTGCCGCCCAGCTACACGCGTGACGCCGCCCGGCAATATCCGGTGTCGTACTTTCTGCACGGCATCGGCGACAGTGAGCAGGCGCTGGTCAATCTCTCCGACTGGGGGATCTACGATCAGCTCCTCGACCAACGAGCGGTCGGCGAGTTTGTCATCATTGCGCCCTTCGGCTTCACCTCGTTCTACATCAACTCGCACCACGGCCGCTTCCGCTACGAAGACTTCTTTCTCGGCGAGTTTCTTCCGGCGATGGAGAGACGATACCGCATCGACTCCACGGGGGCGCAGCGCGGCATCATGGGCGTCTCCATGGGCGGCTACGGCGCGCTGCACTATGCGTTCCAATATCCGCGGAAGTTTGCCGCCGTCAGCGCCACCATGCCCGCGCTGATGGATCGGCCGCCGCGCGAGCCGGCCGATCCCCTGTTACGAGATGCGCTGGCAGCGGTCTTCGGCAATCCGCCCGATCCTGCGTTCTTTGCCCAGAACTCCCCAATGAATCTGGCGCGCCTCGCGCCGATGGCGGCGATGCGTCGCCTCACGATCTATTTCGATTGCGGCGACAAGGACCGCTATGGCTTTGATCGCACGGTCACCCAGCTGGACAAGCTGCTCGCGAAACGCGGCATCATGCACGAGGCGCACATTTATTCCGGCGGCCACAACTGGCGATTCGTCGAGCAGCACCTCGACGCGGCGCTTAAGGCGCAGTCGCGCGGACTTGGCGCAAAAAATACGACGTCAAAATAGAACTTCAACAAACAACCATGGGCGAGATGAACAGAAAATCGGACACCATTTCCATCGGCTCCCGCGACCGGGTCTTTGTGCTGACCGGCGCCGGCGTCAGCGCTGAAAGCGGACTGGCGACCTTCCGCGGCGCGGGCGGGCTGTGGGAGGGCCACCGGGTGGAGGAGGTGGCCTCACCGGTCGCCTGGGCACGCGATCCGGAGCTGGTCTGGCGCTTCTACTCGATGCGCCGCAAGGCCGCGCTCTCTGCTGCGCCCAATGCCGCCCACCTTACGCTGGCCGCGCTGGAGAACACACTGGGCGACCGCTTCTTCCTCTGCACCCAGAACGTGGACAACCTGCACGAGCGCGCCGGCAGCCGCAACCTGGTGCACATGCACGGCGAGCTGTTTCGCTCGCGCTGCGACCGCTGCCCGCGCGCTCCCTTTGACGACACGCAACTGTATGAGACCCTGGCTGGGCATCGCAGCTCCACCCCAGCAAGCCAAAACCGGGCTTGCTGGGGACCCCGCTGCGAGTGCGGCGGGCGCATCCGGCCGGACATCGTCTGGTTCGGCGAGGTGCCGTTCCATATGGAGCGGATCCTGGAGGAGCTGCAGCGCTCCACGGTGATGCTGGTGGTGGGGACCTCGGGCGTGGTGCAGCCGGCGGCAAGCTTCGTGGACTGGGCGCGTGGAAGCCGTGGCGCCGGCGGCCGGCAGCGCAGCGTTACCCGTGAGAGCGAAGTCCGTGCCTACTACGTCGGCCCGGAGCATCCGGCTAACGCCGAATCGTTCGACGCGGTCTTCGAGGGCAAAGCCGGCGAGGTGTTGCTGCGCCTCTTCGCGATATAGTGTTTCTTCGGTACGAGGGAGAGCATGAGCGAGCCCGCAGGTCTGCAGGACCCGCAACGAGTTGCAAAGGTGCGCCGCCGAATTGGGTTTGTGGCGGCGCTGTGGTGGGTCGCCGCCGTCTCGGGCGGACTGGGCCTGGTGCAGGGACTGCACGCGGGATGGGCGCGGCTGCTCTTCATCGGCTTCTCCTGGCTGCTGGCGATCTTCTTCAGCTTCGCCTGGTGGCAGCTCCACAAGGGGCGCCTGCCGTGAGGGGCGCGCCACGTATCAGGTTCTGTGGTGGCCCATTCAAGCCCGGGGCCCCCGGCAAGCCTGCGGCTGGCTTGCTGGGGTGGAAGCCATCCGTTGGCTTGAGTGGGGTCGTTGCTTTGGCGTCGCGGCTGATCGTGATCATCGCCCTTCTGTCGCCGCAATCCGCAACCGCCTGGGGCGAGGCCGGGCACACGGCCGTAAATCGCACGGCCTGCGAAAAGCTCCCGGCCGGGATGCCGCAATTTCTGCAGGCCGCCGCTGCACGAATCGCCTGGCTGGGCGCGGAGCCCGATCGCTGGCGCTCCAAATTGGAAGCTCCGCTGCGCGATGCTCAGGCGCCCGACCACTTCATCAACCTCGAGCAGCTCGACTGGCTCTACCCGCTGCCGCCGGACCGCTACAAATTCATTCAGGCCGTCTATGAGTATCGCGCCTTGCATCCCCGCGCCGCGGTGCCGCAGCCGGAGAAGATCGGCTTTCAGCCCTATGCCGTCATCGAAAACTTCGACCGGCTGAAGGTCGCCTTCCGCGAATATCGCCGCGCGCAGGCCGCCCGCCGCAGCACTGCGGACGCCGAGGCCAACGCCATTTTTTATGCGGGATGGCTCGGGCATTACGTCGCCGACGGCTCCAACCCCATGCACACTTCCATCCACTACAACGGCTGGGTTGGGCCGAATTGGCGGGGCTTTTCCACCGCGCACAACATTCACGCCAAGATGGAGACCGCCTTCGTCGACGCCAACCCCGAGCTGACCCGCTTCGCGGACCTGGTCGCCAAGCCGCGGCACCTCGACAACCCGTTTGAGGAATACGTCGCCTACCTGCGCGAGTCGCGGTCGACGATCGAGCGCGCCTACCAGTTGGAGAAGCATGGCGGCTTCGACGGCCGGGGCACGCCGGAGTCGCGCGAGTTCATCCGCCGCCAGCTTGGCCGAGGCGCGCAGATGCTGGTCAACCTCTGGTATACCGCCTGGGGCGACTCCGCGCAGGAGCCGCAGGAGGCGAGAGAGAATGCGGCTTCGACACGTCCATAGTGATTGTGCGGTTAAGGAGTGATGCGGGTGCCCCACACAAGCTTCTTTTGCTTGTGTGGGGTTGTTGATCTTGATTTTAATGTTCTTGGGAGCTTCGCGTGTCCTCCGAGTTGAAGGTCCTTCTTACGCGCGAGCAGATCGCCGCCCGCATTGCCGAGCTGGGCGGCCAGATCGCACGCGACTTCGCGGGCGAGCCGGTGGTGCTGATCGGAGTGCTCAAGGGCGCGGCCATCTTCCTCGGCGACCTCGCGCGCCAGATTGCTCTGGATGCCACCTTCGACTTCATCTCCGTATCCAGCTACGGCCACCAGAAGCTCCACAGCGGCGAGGTCAAACTGCTCAAGGACGTCGACGACTCGATGGAGGGCCGCAACATCATCCTCGTCGAAGACATCCTCGACACGGGCTTGACCGTCTCGTATCTCAAGCAGATGCTGCTGGCGCGCCATCCCAAGGAGTTCAGGATCGCGGCGCTGCTGGACAAAAAGTCCCGGCACACGCAGCCCATCGAGGCCGACTACGTTGGATTCACCATTCCCGATGTCTTCGTCGTCGGCTACGGCATGGACTACGCCGAGCACTACCGCAACCTACCCGACATCTGCGTACTGCCGAGCGGGGAAAATCTTGAGGGTGCCCCATCCTAGGCAGCAGTTGGCTAGGGTGGGGTAGTTGACTTTTGGTTCTTAGTGATGGCGCACACGATTAAGACTTCCTCGAACTTGTCTGCCGCCGCGATCCGCGCCGACTGGCGCCTGGCCGCCAGGCTCATCGACCACACGCTTTTAAAGCCGGACGCCACGCGCGCGCAACTCGCCCAACTCTGCCGCGAGGCTGCCGAGTACGGCTTTTACTCTGTGTGCGTGAACCCCGCCAACATCGCGCAGTGCCACGCCGAGTTGCGCCGGGTTCCCCGGCACGCCCGCAGTTGGCGCGCTGGGGCGGGTGGTACCGGCGTCGCGGTTTGCGCCGTGATTGGATTTCCGCTGGGCGCCACCACCACCACGGCCAAGCTCGCCGAAGCCTCCGATGTCCTTCGCCTGGGCGCAGCCGAGCTCGATATGGTCATCAACATCGGCGCGCTCAAGAGCGGCGAGCGCGAGCTGGTTCAGGCGGAGATGCAGTCGCTCGCCCGCCTTTGCCACACGAGCGGTGCACGGCTCAAGGCCATCCTCGAAACCGCGCTGCTCACGCACGAGGAAAAGATCCTCGCGTGCCAGCTCGCCCTTGTCGCCGGGGTGGACTTCGTGAAGACCTCGACTGGTTTTGCAATCGCGCCACAGGGCACTCCCAGTGGAGCGACCGTCGAGGACGTTGTGCTGATGCGTGGCGTTCTCGGCGACAGGATGGGAGTGAAGGCCTCGGGCGGAATCCGCAGTGCGCGCGACCTGCTGGCCATGGTGGAAGCCGGAGCCAGCCGCATCGGCTCGAGCGCGAGCGTCGCGATCGTGCAGGAGCTCGGCGCACCGTCGCTCAAAAAATCCGCCATATGAAATAATCAGCGCGGTTCTAAATCCGCGACCAACGAGACGGGCCCCCGCGAGCCCGGGGTCCCCAGAGAGCACCCCATTTTGCTCGCTGGGGTGGGAGCCCGGGCGTTGGCTTGCCGGGGTGAAGATGTCAATGGGACGATTCACCGGAATCCTCGGCCTGGTCCTGCTAGTGGCCGCATGCTGGTTTTTCTCCACCGACCGCAAAGCCATTCGCTGGCGCGTGGTCGCCACCGGAATCGGCCTGCAGGTGCTCTTTGCCATCGTCGTCCTCCGCGTGCGCTGGGGACAACTCGCCATCGCCGGCGCAGGTGAAGGCGCGCGCCGTCTGCTGGCCTGCTCGTTTGCCGGCTCGCGCTTCGTCTTCGGCGAGGCCGGCGCGCAGAACTCTTCGCTCGGTTTCATCTTCGCCTTTCAGGTCCTGCCGGCCATCATCTTCATCGCCGCGTTGTTTGCCATCCTCTACTACTTCGGCGTGATGCAGTTCATCATCGGCTCAGCCGCCAAAGTGATGGAAGCCACCATGGGCGCAAGCGGCGCGGAATCGCTGGAGGTCGCCGCCTCCATCGTCATGGGACAGGCCGAGGCCCCGCTGACCATCCGCCCGTTTCTGCCGCGCCTCACGCAATCCGAGCTCATGGTGGTGATGACCGCGGGCATGGCGCACGTCTCCGGCAGCATCATGGCGGCCTACATCGCCGCGGGAGTTGCGCCCGAACACCTGCTGGCGGCGGTCATCATGACCGCGCCCGGCACGATCACCGTGGCCAAGATGCTTGTGCCGGAGACCGGCGTGCCCGAGACCGCCGGCGGCGCCAAGCTGCCGCCCGAGGAGCGCGCCAGCAACGTGCTCGAGGCCGCAGCGCGCGGCACCAGCGACGGGCTATACCTGGCGCTTAACGTGGCGGCCATGCTGATCTCGTTTCTGGCGATCATCTTCCTCATCAACGCGCTGCTGGGCGGCGCGCACAACTTTCTCGCCACGCGAGGCTTCCCGTGGTTTCCCGCCAGCCTGGAGCGCATCTTCGGCGTGCTCTTCGCTCCCATCGCCTTTATCATCGGCGTGCCGTGGCGGGACGCGAGTGCCATCGGCAACCTGCTGGGCACGCGCATGGTGCTCAACGAGCTGGTCGCCTTCAGCATGCTCGGCGGGCAGAAGGCGATGCTCGAGCCGCGCTCGTTCACCATCGCGACCTTTGCGCTCTGCGGCTTCGCCAACTTCGGCTCCATCGGAATTCAAATCGGCGGCCTCGGCGCGCTGGCCCCCATGCGCCGCCGCGACCTCTCCCGGCTGGGTTTTAAGGCCATGATGGCGGGCACGGTAGCAAACCTCATGTCTGCCTGTATCGTCGGAGTGTTATTGTGAGGCGCATAGCGATGAGTGGTGTCGTGAGGCGGAGCGCTGCCATGAATGGAGTGCCGCGATGAGCTCGCATGCCGATGTCAAGCACATGGCGCTCGACGAGTTCACCCGCGCCGAGTCGGCGGCGCTGGTCGTCCGCATGCAGCTTTCGCAAAAGCCGCAGTTGGGAAGCCCCGAGATCGCGGTCGTGCTCGGCTCCGGCCTCGGCGGCTTTGCTGCGGCGCTGCAGGACACCGTGATTGTTCCTTATGCCGGCATCCCCAACTTTCCTCGCGCCACCGCCGCCGGACATGCCGGACAACTGGTGATCGGCAAGATTTTGATCGGAAAGACGGGCGAGCTCACCGTGGCCGCAATGCAGGGGCGCGTCCATTCCTACGAGGGCTACAGCACGCGCGAGGCCGGATTTCCCGTGCGCGTGCTCGGGAGGCTGGGGATCAAGAGCCTCGTGCTCACCAACGCTGCGGCGGGGATCAATCCCGCATATCGCCAGGGCGAGTTCGTGCTGATCAGCGACCACATCAATCTGCAGGGCAGCAATCCGCTGCACGGACCGAACGATGAGCGCTTCGGCCCGCGTTTTCCGGACCTGACGGAGGCCTACTCCGCGCGCTTCCGCCGCATCGCGCAGGATGCGGCCAGCGAGCTCTCGATCGAGCTGCCCGAGGGCATCTACGCCGCGCACGCAGGGCCCAGCTATGAGACCCCGGCGGAGATCCGCTATCTGCGCACCGCCGGCGCCGACCTCGTCGGCATGTCCACCGTCCCCGAGGTCATCGTGGCGCGCCACATGGGGATCGAGGTGCTCGCCATCTCCTGTGTGACAAATCTCGCCGCAGGGCTCTCCGGCGCGGCCATCACGCATCAGGAGGTACTGGAGACCGGCGAGCGCGCAGGCAAGGCGCTCACCGCGCTGCTCACCGCCCTCCTTCCGCGAATTGCGAAAGAAGCTCGTACGGAAAAACTATGAGGCCGTACCTCATCGGGGTTGCCGGGCCGTCCTGCGCGGGCAAGAGCTCGCTCGCCGCTCATATTGTTTCCCGACTCAACGCTTCGACGCCCAACGCCGCCGGCACCGAGGCCGGCGTGCTCTCGCTGGACTCCTACTATCATCCGCTCGCGCACCTCACGCCGCCGGAGCGCGCCCGCTATAACTTCGACACACCTCATGCGCTCGACTCCGATCTGCTTCTCGAACACGCGCGCGAATTGCGTGAGGACCGCTCCATCCAATGCCCGGTCTATGACTTTGCCGCGCACACCCGCGCTCGGCAAAGCATCGAAATCGCGCCCCGCCCGTTTATCGTGATTGAAGGTCTCTTCGCGCTGTATTGGGAGGAGCTGCGCGCGCTGCTTGGGACCAAGGTCTACGTTGACCTCGCCGAGGAGCTGTGTCTTGAGCGCCGCATCG
>WNGF01006294.1_pt1 | contig 14757 bp, 15 predicted proteins | sample 5400641 | NCBI WGS metagenome assembly WNGF01 (sample SAMN13153371, study PRJNA577476) | soil metagenome | isolation source: 80 cm soil or saprolite under grassland replicate 2 | place: USA:California | collected 2016-06-15
GGCGCCGCAGGCGATTCCCGTCGCCCTCACCGGCTGCTCGCCGGTGATAAATCCCGTCTCCGGCGCAGCGGTCGCGGCGGGCCGCGGATCCCACCTGGTGAGGTCGTGACGACGAGCCCCTGAACACCCGTCGCGGAGAAGTACAAGAACTGACCGCGGTTTGTACCGCTGGCACCAAAGCGACGGTGGCCGCAGCCGTGCGGGAGGAGCGAAGATATGGCAGTCTCACAGACCAAGGCCCCGCGAGTCGCCGTCGTGACCGAGGCTGGGCGAGATGACCACAGTTGCCCGCGCGACGGCCGGGGCCGGGCCGGTCGAGCCGGCCAAGCTGTCGGCCCTGAGCCGCGCCGGTCTCCGCAGCGATGCCGACCCCGCGCAGATAACCCGGATCTGCCCCCACTCTCGAGGCAGCTAAACGCCAGCCAATAGCCACGCAGAACGGCGGCGATGCGCGCGTCATGGATGTCGAGCCAGGATCACTGACCGTGACCGCCTCCAGGGGGCGCATTCTCCCTGCCGAATCGGGCGCGGGGAGCGGTGCGCGTACCCGAGATCGGTCGCGACGACATAATGTGCGCTTAGGCGCGTCCTTCGTATGGTGGTCGGCAGGGGTGGAGGGGCCCGCAGCTCATGACTGGTACCAGTTATGAGCCGTTCGCGGTCGAACGCCGGGGACACGCTGGCTGGAGCGCCGCGACGCCGCGCCGGGGCGCGGGCGTCGCGAGGAGGCGTTCAGCCGGATCGTCTGCCTGACCCGGGACGAGGTGGCCGGGGTGGCTGAGGTGATGCGGGCGTTGATCGCGCGGTAACGGCCCGCGAGACCCTGCCCAGGGGCGCGCGCCCGCCGGGGGCCGCCCCGTCGTCGTGGCCCGGGCTGTTCTCGCTCCGGATGAGAGGATGCGGATCAGCGTTACTCGGCGCGGAGCGCGGACGCGGTGCGGGTCCTGGCCGCCCAGCCCGCCGGGGCCAGCGCACCGGCCACCGCGATGACCAGCCCGGACAGCGCGAGCAGGATGAGTTCCGGGGTGTGGTACACGTCGAGCGCCGACGCCGGTAGGCGGGTCTGCGCGGCGTTGCCCATGACCGGCAGCACGTACCGGTGCAGGGCGACGCCGGCCGGCACCGCGATCAGGCCGGCCACCAGGCCGGTCCCGGCGACGGTGCTGACCACCATGGCGATCGTCTGCCGCGGCGTCATCCCGACCGCCTTGAACACGCCCAGGTCGTGCACCCGCTCCCTGGTCTGCAGCACCACGGTGTTGAGCACGCCGAGCCCGGCGACCACCGCGATCAGCAGCGTCAGCGCGGCGACGAGGCCCAGGATGGCGGGGAGCACCGCGCCGCCGCTGTTGTTGACGGTGACCAGGTAGCCGTTCCCGAGCGCGGAGCTCAGCGCGTTCACGTAGGACCCCACGTCGGTGCCCGGTGCCAGCGCCACCTGGTACTGGCTCGGGGACAGGCCCGGATCGACGGCGGACAGGGTGGACATGGAGCCGATCATCTCGGGCCCGCCGCCCGCGGGGTCGAAGACCTCGCCGGCGATCTGGACCGTGGTGTGCTTGCCGCCGGAGGCGAGCGTGTGCTCGTCGCCCACCGCGCTGCCGGTGTCGTTGAGGAAGGCGGTGTTCACGTCCACCTGGCCGGGACCGGAGTACCAGTGCCCGGCGATCATGGCGTAGCCGGTCCAGTTTGCGTCGCCGCCGAAACCGGTGAGTGACAGCTGGTCCGGCAGCCCGGGCACGCTGATCTGGCCGTCGGCCTGCGCGACGTGGTGCAGCGCGCCGGGCTTGGCGCGCAGCGCTGCCTGCGCCGCGCGTTCCTGCGCGGCCAGGCTCAGCTTGGCCGAACTGTGCCCGTTGATCACGACGGGACCCTGCCGTCCGGCCAGGAAGACCTGCACCTGCTCGGACGCCGCGTGCGACAGGTCGGCCTGGACCCGGTCCAGCGACGTCCTCAGGCCAAATCCGAAGATCACTGTGGTGACGCCGAACACGATCGCCGCGAGGGTGACCAGGGTGCGGGCTGGCCGCGCGAACGGCCCGGCCAGGCCGATGCTCACCGGCCGGGGCAGCAGGCGGGCCTGGCCGAGCAGCCGGTGCGCGCCGTACCCGTGGGCGGGCCGGGGCGCGCGGCCGGTCGCGATCGCCTGCACCGCGCTCATCCGTCCGGCGCGCAGCGCGATCGCCGCCGCGGTGACGCCGGCCAGGCCGAGCATCGCCAGCGGCACGGCCAGGTCCACCCAGAACGGCACGGCCAGGCTGCCCACGCCGTAGACCTGCGCGGTCTGGCCGAGCATCGGCACCGCCACCAGGTTGCCCGCTGCCACGCCGGCTGCGCAGCCGACGACGGCGGGGACCGCCACCTGGAGCACGTAGGCCGCCACCACCTGCGGGGGCGAGAACCCGATGGACTTCAGCACGCCGATCCGCCGGGTGCCGGCCACCACCGCGCCGCTGACCACGTTGATCACGATCAGCACCGACATCGCCAGCCCGATCAGCCCGAACGCGACGATGAACGGCGCCCACGGCGCGAACGAACTGGTCGCCTGCGCCTTGGCCGTCAGGTAGGACTGCGCGCCGAGCAGCTCGCCGCCAGGCAGTGCGGCACGGATCGAGGCGATGTCCGCGTTCACCGCGGCGGTCGTTCCGGCGCTGGAGAAGCGGTACAGCATCTGCGACACTTCCGGCGTTCCCGCCGCGTGCAGCGCGGCGATCTCGGCTGGTGTCACCCAGCCCTGCGCGGTCCCGGTGACCGACGTGGCGACGCCGACGACCGTCAGCTTCGGCGAGCCCGGCACCCCGGTCACCGTGATCTGCGACCCGACCGCTAGGTTCAGGCCCGGCTGGCTGGACAGCACGATCTGCCCCGGGCCGGTAGCCCAGTGGCCCGCCGTCAGCGTGAGGTCGTCGACGGGGCCGCCCGGCGAGGAGCGGCCGGCCAGGGTGAGCTGCTGATGGACGGTCATGGGAGTGCCCTTGGCATGGCCGCCGGACGAGACGTGGATAGACGGGGTGACCTGTGTGGTGACCGAGACGGTCGCCTCGGGGTACGGCCCGGCCGATGCGCTCACGCCCGGCAGCCTGGTGGTGGCGGCCAGCTCGGCCGGCGACGCACCGGTGATTGTCGCTGTCACGTCCGCGCCGTGCTGCGCGGCGAACGCATGGTCGACGGGCGCGCTGGAGTCGGCCAGCAGGCCGAGCGCCAGCGTCGAGGCCGCGGCCGAGCCGAACACCACCAGGCCGATCACGATGGCCTGCACGCGCCGCCCGGACAGCCCGCCGCGCGCGGCGCTGAGGACTGGGAACGTCTTCATCGGGGTGCTCCCGTCACGTGGGCGTCGCCGGCGATCCGGCCATCGACGATCTCGACGACCCGGCGCGCGTACCGCGCGGCCAGGTCCGGGTTGTGGGTGACCAGGATCAGCGTCTGCCCGGAGGAGCTCAGGTCGAGCAGCAATTCGCCGATCGCTTCCCCGGTCGCGGTGTCGAGCGCCCCGGTGGGCTCGTCGGCCAGCAGCAGCGCGGGCCGGTTCACCAGGGCCCGCCCGATCGCCACCCGCTGCCGCTCCCCGCCCGCCAGCCGGGCGGGGTAGGCGTCCTTGTGCTGCCCGATCCGCAGCGCCGCAAGCAGGTCACCGGCGCGGCTGCGGGCCTGCCTGGCCGGCATGCCGGCCAGCTGAGCAGGCAGCAGCACGTTGTCGATGACGGTCATGTCGTCGAGCAGGTTGAAGAACTGGAAGATCATCCCGACCTGGCGCCGCCGGTACCGCGCGGCGCCGGACTCGCTGAGCGTGTCGACACGCTGGCCGCCGACCGTGATGGCGCCGCTGGACGGCCGGTCCAGGCCGGCGATCAGGTTGAGCAGCGTCGACTTCCCGCTGCCGGACGGTCCCATGATCGCGACGGACTCGCCACGGGCGACCTCCATGCTGACGTGCGCCACCGCGGGCGACCCGTCGCTGTCATACTGTTTGCTCACGTCGGTGAGCTGCACGAGAGTATCCATGCCGGGGACGCTAGGGCCGTGCCCGTGGCCGCCGCGTCGGCCGCCGGAGGCAACTTGCGTACCGTAGCCGGCTGAGCCGGAAGGCGCCCTCATCCCTGCGATGTACAGATCTCGGCCGAACGAACGGCGGCTTTCCCCCCGCAGCGAGCGACAATGGGCACGTGGCGGAAAGTCCACGGGAGCTGACGACGGCCGGGCGGGCGGGCCGCCTGGCCGCCCGCGTGCGGTCGGCGGCACGGCGTCCGGTCCTGTCCGGTGTTTCCAGCGTCGGCGACGTGGCCCTCGCCGCCGCGGTCACGATCGCGGCCGTCGTGACGGCGATCGACGGCTACCTGCACGTCAGCAACAGCCCAATGAGGGTGCTGCCGGGCGTCACGTACGTCATCGGCCCGCCTGCCCCGCATCCGCACCTGCCGGCGATGCTGTCCTGGGCCCTGCTTGGCGTGGTGCTGACGACCGCGCCGCTGGCGTTCCGGCGGACGTATCCGACTAGCGCGTTCGGCGTGATCCTGGCGGCGTCCATCGCCACCGGCAGCTATGCGACCGCGATCACCGTCGCGGCGGCGATCTTCGCCGCTTACTGCGCCGTCGCCTACAGCAAGTACCGCCGGACGACGCTGCTCGCCCTGCTGGCCGCGGCGATCATCATAGCGGTGGCCTACCCCGAGGCCACGGCGCAGGTGCCGGAACGGTACACCCCGCTCCTCGTGCTGGTGCCCACGGTGGCCCTGGGAAACATGATGCGGATGTGGCGGCAGCGCGCCGGCGAGTCCGCCGGGCGGCTGCGCCTGGCGCAGGCGGCGCACGAGGCCGAAACCCGCCGCGCCGTGGAGACCGAGCGGGCGCGCATCGCGGGCGAGCTGCACGACGTGGTGACGCACAACGTCAGCGTCATGGTGGTGCAGGCCGGCGCCGCCCGCAGGGTGCTGGACAGCTCGCCCGGCGACGCACGCGAGGCGTTGCTCGCCGTCGAGGCCAGCGGCAGGACCGCGATGACCGAGCTGCGGCACCTGCTCGGCCTGCTGGCGCCCACCGAACCCACCGCACCTTCCGGCGAGCCCGGCGCGGCGGGCGGGCCCGGTGCCGACGGCGCGGATGGCGGCGCACTGCGCCCGCAGCCCGGCCTGGCCAGCGTTCCCGCGCTGATCGACCGCGTCCGCGCCGCCGGGCTCGAGGCCGAGCTGTCGGCCACCGGGACCCGGCGCGACCTGCCGCAGGGCCTGGACCTGGCAGGCTACCGGGTCGTCCAGGAGGCGCTGACCAACGTGATCGAGCACGCGGACCGGGCGCCGACGGCCGTCCGCATCGAGTACCGCGCCCATGACCTCCTGATCGACGTTGCCAACGAGGCTCCGGCTGGCCCCGGGACCGGCCTGGGCGGCGGAAACGGCCGCGGGCTCATCGGCCTGCGGGAACGGATCGCGATCTACCGCGGCTGGCTCGACGTCGGCCCGCGGCCCGGCGGCGGGTGGCGGGTACGTGCCACGATTCCGCTGGAGGAAGCGAGCGCTGCAGACGGCGTGGCCGCTGCGGCCGGGTTCCGCAGAGTATCGGCGTGAGCGAGGCCGCAGGCTCGCCGCGAGTGGTCATCGCCGACGACCAGACGCTGGTACGGGGTGGGTTCCGGATGATCCTGAACTCAGCGGGCATCCCGGTCGCCGCCGAAGCCGCCGACGGCAAGGAGGCGGTCGCCGCCGTGCTCAAGCACCGGCCGGATGTCGTGCTGATGGACATCAGGATGCCCGAGATGGATGGGTTGGAAGCGACCCGGCGCATCCTCGCGTCTCGCCCTGGCCAGGACGTTCGGGTCATCGTGCTGACCACGTTCGACCTGGACCAGTACGTGTACGCGGCGCTGGCCGCCGGCGCCAGCGGCTTCCTGCTCAAGGACGCCTCGCCGGAGCACCTGGTCGCCGCCGTCCGGCTGGTGCGCACCGGCGACGCCCTGCTGGCCCCGTCCATCACGCGACGCCTGGTCGAGCGCTTCGCACCGCGGCCGGACGGACCTGGTGTGCCTGGCTCGGACCTCTCCGTGCTCACACCCCGCGAGCTTGAGGTCCTCGGCCTGATCGCCCGGGGCATGTCCAACGCGGAACTCGCGTCGGCGCTGACCCTCAGTCAGGCGACGGTGAAGACGCATGTGGCGCGGATCCTCGGCAAGCTCGGCCTGCGCGACCGCGTGCAGGCGGTCATCCTCGCCTACGAGACTGGCCTGATCTCCCCCGCCCATCCCGAGCCCGGCTAGGCCGCGCTGACCGCCGCGTACTCCGCTTCACCAGGTCCGGGGCGCGGCTGTGCGCCGGGTCCCGAAGCCATGGCCGCATCGCCGTCTCGCGCCGACCCGTATATGGATGACGGAATGAACGGTGGCGAGCGCCGTCAGGAGATCCATGCCGGGGCGGGGTCGCCGTTGATTGAGGCGGCGCGGCGCGCCATCGTGGTCAGCCGCCCGATCGCCGGTCACCACGCCCTGCCGGTTGCACGCCGCGCAGAAATGCCAGTCAGGCGCCACGACCACGGTCACCGAGTGAACAGGGATCGCCGCGCCGAACGGCGGCACTGCGCGCGGTTGTCGGGGGTGGCGACCACGCTCTGCAACTGCAGACGTCGGCGCTACCGCCGCCACCAGCGGTTCACGAGGGGCTTCCGGCCACTGACGCACTGGGACGCACTCGCAGCAAACCCGGTCCCAGCCGCCCAGTCCCGACGTAGCTCATAGCGGCAGATGTGCGCGTGTGCCAAGCCGAGATCGTTTGCCGGGCGGGCCGGGAGTCAATGGCCGCGAATCTTTATGGCGCGGGCCAGCCGGTCCAACGCCGGCTGGGTACTCGGTTGGAGGCGGACGATGAGGTCGTCGATGCCGAGCCGTTCGTACGCGGCGATCGCGCGGGCCAGCTCGCCGGCGAGGCCGGCGAACGGCCCGCCGCCGGCCTGGCCGGGATCAGTCAACTCGCAGTCCATGCCCACGGCGCGGCGCAGCGTGGCCGGGTCGCGGCTTTCGGCCCGCGGCGCCGCGCGCATGCCGGCCAGCTGCTGGCCCAGCCGCTTGCCGGGCAGCCCGAACCAGGCGGTGTTGCAGGCATCGGCGCAGCGTGCGGTCAGCCGCACCATCCGCGGGCGGTTGCCGGCCACCAGGATCGGGATCGGCCGGTCCGGCGGCGGGAGCAGCACCGCGTCGCGGACCTGGTGGTAGCGGCCGGCAAAGGTCAGCCGCTCGCCGCGCAGCAGCGGTCCGATGATCTGCAGCGCCTCTTCGAACCGGGCGACACGGTGGCCGGCCGGGAAGCCGAATGCCAGGTACTCCGGGTCATACCAGCCAGCGCCCAGACCCAAGACGAGACGACCACCGCTGACGCCGTCGGCGGTGACCGCCATCTTCGCCAGCAGCGCCGGGCTGCGAAACGACACACACGTCACAAGCTGGCCCAGCTCGATCGTGCTGTTCGATGCAGCGAGCGCGGCCACGATGGTCCAGCCCTCGTGGATGGCCTCGGCGGGCCTGCCCGCCGGGCCGGACAGGAAATGGTCGCAGCCCAAAGCGAAATCCAGCCCGATCGCCTCGGCGTGGGCCGCAAACGCGTGCATCTCCCGCCAGGTGGGCAGCCGACCCGGTCCATCCGGCGCCCCGAACGGCAACGTCACGCCGATCCTCATCGACGCCAGAGCCTAGCGCTCAGACCGCCGCACCGCGATCCGGTCGTGAAGCGGCGCTGCTCGTGACCAACAAGAATGCCACCGAGCCGACGTCCGCGGCATGGACCAGGCGTCGGGCCGCTTCGCCGCCGGCGCCGGCCTCTCAGCGGCCATAAGCGGTCGACTCGAGTCGGCGGCAGCAACCCGCCAGCGCACCCGAATGACCAGATCTGCGCGCAGCCACACGCCAAGAACCGGGGCCCGCCGGAATACAGATCGCGCCGTAGGCTCACCATTCGCCGCGCCGTATGGTCGCACGCTGGCCTGTTGCTGCTGCCGAGGCTGAAGGCGAGACGGGAGCGGGCGTGAATCGAGAGAAATCGAGCGCTCCCGGGTCGGCCGGAGTCATCAGTAGCCAAGCAGGCAGACCAGTGGCAGTACGCCATGATTGCCGGCTTCGGGTGAGCTGGCCAGTTGTAGAGTGCCGTTCGTGACCGAGCCCGGGCCGTTCCAGATCGCGATTCCTGACTCCGTCCTTGGTGATCTGGCCCGGCGCCTAGCCGTTGCCCGGCTGCCGCCGCCGCAGAGCGTGCCAGACGGTGAGCCCGGCGACCCGGCCGGCGAAGACGATGAGGTGATCGATCGCATCGCCGGGCTGCTGGCCTACTGGCGCGACGGCTACGACTGGCGCGCCCAGGAGCGCCGGATGAATGCGGTGCCGCAGTTCCGGGCCACGGTGGACGGGGTCGGCCTGCACTTCCTGCGTGTTCCGGGCTCCGGCCCCGACCCGATGCCGCTGCTGCTATGCAACGGCTGGCCCAGCTCCATGGTGGAGTACCTCGGGGTCCTGTCCCTGCTGACCGATCCGGCTGCGCACGGCGATGACCCTGCGGACAGCTTCACTGTGGTCGTGCCCGCGCTGCCCGGCTACGGGTTCTCCGATCGGTGCCTGGACCGGCGGCCGAATCGGCGGTGGATCGCTGACCTGTTCCACCTGCTCATGGTCGAGCAGCTGGGATACGAGCGCTATGTCGCGCATGGCGACGATATCGGCGGCGGGGTGATCAGCCGGATCGGGCTGCGCAACCCGCCGGGCCTGCTTGCTGTGCAGACCGCCAGCCCGATCTCGCCGTACCTCAGTCCCGCAGACAAGCTCACCGCGGCGGAACAGTCCTTCGTCGACGCCTCGCAGCGGTGGGACCATGACGCCGGCGCGTACGACCACGTACAGGCGACCCGGCCACGGACGCTTTCCCTCGCGCTCAACGACTCCCCGGCCGGGCTGGCCGCGTGGATCCTTGAGAAGTGGCTGACCTGGAGCGACCCGGCCACCCGCGACCGGCTTAGCCCAGACGAGCTGCTCACCAACGTGATGATCTACTGGCTTACCCAGACCATCGGCAGCTCAATGCGGTTGTACGTGCCGGCGACCGCACCCCCGCTTGGCCCGGGCGAGGCGATCACGGCGCCAGCGTCGGTGCTCATCCCGCATGAGCCACACCTACCGGTGCCGCCAGAGAGCTGGCTACGCCGCGCCTACCCGGCCATGGAACGCTGCGTAGTGCTGGAGCACGGTGGCCACTTCCTTGCCTCGGAGGACCCGCACCGGTTCGCCGGCGAGATCCGCCAGACCTTCCGCCCATACCGCAGACGGTAGCCAACGTCGCACGGCCCGGCCGGAACGTGGCCAGCTGCAGTTGCCCAGTGCCAGGGCGCCGCCGCGGCAGGACGCCACGGCCAGGAGCCGAGATACCAGCCGACCTCGATCAGGCCAGCAGCGACTCCCCGGCCTTCACTATGCCGAGAGTGTCTCCGCGGGCATTCTTGTCGAGGCATCCGCCGACGCCATGTAGAAGACCTCGAATGGCTGCGCGGCCAGGCCGCCCGGAGTGCCTCATTATCAAGCGGATGCCTCAGCCCGACATCGCCGCGACCAGATCAGGCATTAGGGTGCGGCGTAGGCGGCTCGCCAGGCAGTTGCGACCGCCGCCCATATCGGCGGGTAAGCGGGCGATCTGCCATCGGCGCATCGACTACGCTCTGCGATCAGAGCTTGGACGCCGCAAGCGTCACGACATGGCGTCTGGTAGCCAAGGACCCAGGGGTCCGCGATCTCTTGGTAGAAGAACCCATCGGCAGGCACTCAGCAGTCCTGATGTACCTCACGGCGGCATGAGCGCGCGTTAGCTCGCGTGGCTACCGGCGGGCCACACGATTTCGCCTGCGCGGTTCTGCGGGCCGATCAGTACCACTGCCTTGGCTGCCAGAGCCTTCGCCGAGTTAGTCCGCCGGGCGGCGAGGTACCGCCGAATGGCATATCCTGGGTCGGCGCCGGGCACGGCCGGAAGCGAGCGCCCGAGAAGATCCACGCGCCTGCCGGAGCAACGCGGCGGATCACCTGGGTATCTGCCGAACTTCGAGGGGCCGAAGTCCCGCGTTCCGCGCCACCGAGCCGGGAAGGGCCAGTCGTCATACTGGGCATAGAAGGACCAGATGTCGAGGTCCTTGACGCCGTTCTTTTCGTTCACGTAGTGCAAGGCAGCGCCCTGACACAGGGCCCGGCCCAGCAGACGACCGGCATATCGGCCGGAGCCGCGCTGATTCCTCCCGAAGAGTTCGGCCTCGGCGTCGGCGGCCAGCGCGGCGAGTCGAAGCAGGTCAGCCACTTCGATCCGCGCCAGCGACCGATCCGTATCCGCAGGCACGCAGCCATACTGTCACGACAGCTGCCGGATCCATCCGATGCCGCCACGAGCGGTGTGCGGCATGAGAGTGAAATGGTTCCGATGGCCCGCGTTGCCGTGCACTTGGTGGCGGGTATCCGGCTTTCGCTGCGCATTCTGGCCGCTGGTCCGGTTTTGCGGCTGATCGGGCCGTGCGGGGCCCAGGTCTATGTCCGCCCATGCCGCCTCCCAGAGTGTGCTGACCACCGCACGCAGCTTGCTCACCTGGGCGGGCACCGCGGGCCAGAGTGTGAAGTCCCTGTGACCCTCATCTGCGCCGTAGCCGCGCCAGCTGCCCGGCCGCCCTTCGTGCTCGCCACCGAAATCGTCGATCGCGCGGACCGTGAATGACGGGATGGCCATCGGCCAGCGCTCGCCTGCCATCCACGGCCAGCCGTGGACGTGCAGCTGGATGTCGTCACCCCACCCGGACAGGCCTTCGATGACAACAGCGGCGTCGGCGAAGGGCAGTGCCGCGCAGATCGCGATCCGCATGTCCGGCGGTGTGGCCCGGCGAACTGGGCTCGGCCACGTCTTTGGCAGAACGGGATGCGAGGAGCGCTTTTGCCGGCCCAGCGCCTGCGGCAGAAGCAGGCTGTGCGCCGGGATCGCGCCGACGTAAAGCAGGGCCTCGGCGACGGCCGCCACGACATCCGTGCCCAGGCTCCGCCCGATCGCCATGGGGGGATCGCGAGCGCAGAGCAAGGCCAGGTAGCTCTCTGCCGCGGTCGGCCATGGCGGCTTAGCCGTCCCCACCTGGCCCCGCAGGGGCGCCGGCGCCATTATGCGAGAGCGTGCCGCCGAGCCGGCGGCGCGGAATTCGAACCAGGCGACATCGTCCGGTGGTTCCGGCAGCGCGACAACATCGCCCACCCGCAGCGTGTTGCTCCCGCTGCCGCCGTCCCAGTACATCCGGTACTCATGTCCGGCGTCATCGGCAAGCGACAGATCTGCCGAGGCCAAGCCGGCGGCGGTAGGTCCTCACCGGCCGCGGTCGCCTGGACCTGGAACCGGAAGCCTTCGTGGCTCAGCCGGAGCCACTCAAAACGTACATCCGCTGATCCGGCGGCCAAGCGCAGCGGGCTTATCGCCACCGCGCGCGGGAGCCAGGAAAGTCCGTCCCGGCCGCGGCTTCGCAGCTGCCAGTAGTCGTGCGCTCCGGAGCGGACACTCAGCACGGAGCCTGGCAGGCCGCCGGCGGCAAGCGCCTGCGCTGGGCGACGAGAAACCAGCCGGTCCAGATCTGCCGAATTCGAGGCGGTGCGATGACACCGCTGAACCACCGCGCGTATGTTGTCTTCGGCACGACAGGCACCCATTGGGGCACAGCGAACCAGCGAGCAACGCGCTCCATCCCGAGGCACCACCGCGTCCAGCGGTGCCACGCTTGGCCTTCCCCGTACAATCTCTTCGCCTATGGCCGGTCCCGCGCGCCGATCAGCGGATACGGCTTGTCAAGCGGCCGCGGCCGCGGCCGCGGCGGCGGCGACGGCCACGGATCGTGACGTCCTGTGCTACGGCTGGCCCAACCCGCGCAGGCTGATCCGGAACGCCATACCGACTCTGAGCGCATACGAGCTGTATCGGCCGCACCCGACCACAAGGGCCGTCCAGATCTGGCCGTTCTGTGCCGCGCGGCCGTCGGCGAAGCCGCGATCGACAAAGAACACATAGTCGGCAGGGAGCGGACTGCCATCGTGGACCGCTTGGTTATGCGGACAGCGCATAACCAAGCGCGCGCTCAACGTGCTCTATTCGGCATGTGCGGTCGGGCGGCCGTGCAAATGGCAGAGAAACATCCCAGCTCGTGCCCACGGTGCTTTACCAGGGCTGGTTGGGGCCGTGCGGCGCGGAGCCATGCCCTTGGTCGTACCGCGGAGGCGGCAGCGAGATTTGCGGCGGTCGGCGGCGGGGGAGCATGAAGGCACCGACGAGGGCGGCTGGCCACAGGGGCGGGATGAAGTTGAGCCCGATGACGATGCCGAGGTGTTCGACGCCCCGGATCAGGCCGATGACGCTGGGCAGGAAGAACACAAGACCGAGCCCGCCGAGCAGCACGGGCAGATAGGCGGCGCTGTTGCCTATCGCGTACATGACGTGCCTCCAGCACCAAAATCTCATACAAACCGGCCGGACGGCCGTGTCTGGCGGGTAGAAGGCGAGCGCACCTGCGACTGTGCCGCGTGGCCGGGACCCCTGGCATGAGCCGCCGCGACGGCCTCGGCCACTGGGTAGGGAAAGCTCTCCGCCGCGACCTGGGCGGCTGTGCGCCCGGCGGAGGCGGCGGCGTCAGCCGCGGTGACCTCCGCGATGGATGTAGTGCCTGCTCACATACTCCACGAACGGTGGCACCCGTTCCGGGCAGACCGAGCACCACGACGAGAAGAACGCGATCACCCGCAAGCCTGTCGGCCCGGTGACCACATCCCCGGAGATCGTTTCGGCCGTAAAGGGCTCCGGTGACTCCCCCACCGCCAGGCCGACGATCTGCGCCGGGCCCGCGGCCGCGGTGAGCATGCGGGTGTGCTCGCGCAACCTGCGGATCACCCCGAACGTCAGCAGCAGGTCCAGCAAGCACAAACCACCAACGACAACAACCGCGGCAATCAGAATCGCCATGATTTGCTCCATTCCCGCCGGTGGCGGTGGCCCGGCACATGCACCGGGCCACGGCCACCGCCGACGCTCCCGTCAGTTAGCATGTGTACACGGTGTAGCTGCACGATTTGCAGTCTGGTTTGCCGAACACATTGTTGGCGCACTTGTCGTAGTAGTGGTGCTGGTAGCAGAAACAGGTCACCCGGTGACACCCGCTATTGCAGGTCCAGGCCGCCGCCGTGGCACGCGGCACAATGGCGCTCAGCAGTTTGTCGGCTGCGTTTGCGAAAAGCTTCATTTTGCTCTTCACCTCCCCTCGGCTTGACGAAGAGACCCGGGAAGGCCCCGAGCCTGCCCTCAGCCGCACGGCGTAGCTGGCAGCGTGCCCCGCCCGATGCCAGGGAGGGGGTCGCCCGACTGCATGCGGACCCATGGGCCCTTTCATTTGCGGCTGTTCGGGTCGGCACGTCACTGGCGTTGTGCCACCAGGCCGGCGGCAGCATCATGTAGCTCATGCTGCTCCGGCGCGCTGAGGATCGGCTTTGCGTTGACTATTTGAGCATTGGTGCGCACGACGACCTTGAGCAGTCGCCTGTTTCAGCTGCTAGACATGGAGATGGAGGCCAAACTCCACGGTCAGGAACTGCCGGGACTCCAGCATCGGTACGGGCTTCCAACGCGGAGACCACAGACGGGCCATTGACGGCTCGTGTACGAGACCGCGCAGCTTTGGCCAGGCCTGCTCCCTCCATCTTCCTGCTTTCGCAATTCCTGCAGACCGTTCAGCACTACACACCGCTGCAGGCCTGGTTGCGCACCCTGCCGTGGACCGAAGGCGTCATCGACATCCGGGAGGCCCGGGCCGACGATGAAGACGATCCCGACGACCCGAAGACCGAGTCCGGTGACCGGACCATCGCGCTCGACGCCCTGACGATCGCCATCCTGCGAACCTGGTGCAAGCGGCAGGCCGAAGAACGGCTCGCCTGGGGCGGTGCCTGGACCGACACGGGCCTTGTATTCACCCGCGAGGACGGCACTGCCCTACCGCCACAATGGGTATCGGCCCGATTCGAGGCGCTCGCCTACCGGTCCGGCCTGCCCCCATCCGCTTCGACGACCTGCGGCATGGTGCCGCCAGCTTGTGCAAAGCCGCCAGGCAGGACACGAAAATCATCAGCGACCTGCTCGGTCACCACCGGACAAGCTTCACCGATGACGTGTACATCAACGTCTTTCCCGATGTCGTCAAAGCGGCGGCCGAGGCGAGAGCAGCCAGCGTACCCAGACAGCGGAAGGTGCCATCCTGAGCGCACGGCTTGCGCACAACTTGCGCACGAACGGACCGGCACTGGCCGGGACTCTCGGGCATCGCCTGACACCTGCTCAGCGCTGTGACGTGCTAGAACGGCAGATTTCGGGCGTGGGCGGCATCGGCTGGGACGAGAGGAACAGGACTGCTAATGCGGTTAGGGTTCGCGCCCTTCCGGGGTTCAAATCCCCGAGCCTCCGCTCCCTGACCAGCGTCTTCTCCTGCAGTTCACTTCCGGGGAGAGCGCTTGCTCGCGTGCTGCCGGGCGCGTTTGCGCACAGTTTGCGCACAAAATGTCCGGCCACGCTCCGATCCATGCCTTTTTGGCTGATCCTGGACGGCACCTTCTCCGCCTGTGCACGCCCCGGTCGTCAGCTCCACTCGCCCGGACCGGGGCTCACCCGGGGTCGCGTCCAAGATCCGGTGTAAATGAAGACGACGGGCGTAGGTTCCCCTTCAAGACGGACAAGTCATCGAAGGAAG
>WNGF01012301.1_pt1 | contig 14756 bp, 15 predicted proteins | sample 5400641 | NCBI WGS metagenome assembly WNGF01 (sample SAMN13153371, study PRJNA577476) | soil metagenome | isolation source: 80 cm soil or saprolite under grassland replicate 2 | place: USA:California | collected 2016-06-15
GTTGACCTTGGCGCTTGCGAAGACTGGGTTGACGTGCCTGGGGCGGTCCGGCTCCGGGGACGGGCCTGGGTGGGCAGTCAGGCTGGGTGGTGTCCGGGCTGATCGGGTGCGCCGAGGAGGGCTAGCGAGCGCGGCGATTGCTTCGAGCAGCAGCGCGTTGACGTGGGCCTGCTGGTCGGCGGCGCGGCGGGCGCGGAACTCGGCGATGGCGCGGCGGTGCTCGGCTTGGGCGGTGAGCTGGCGCACCGGGCAGCGACTGCGGGGTTGGTAAGGGCCGGGGCGTGCTCAGTCGCGGGTGAGCTCGGCCACTGCCTTCTTCGCGCAGGCATCACGAAGCGCCCCGCAGTCGGGGCATGGCGACGTGTCAATAAACGATCGCTTGCGGACACCTTCCGCTGGTGTGGCGTTTCCGCAGGAGCCGGATGTAACGCGTGCCGTGTCCGCGGCTTCGTAAGGCTGTCGGGGGTTACCTATACAGTCGCGGCCATGAGTTATGCGCGTCGCCGTCTGCGGCGGGGCTTGGTGTGGCTGAGGCGTCACGTGACGCGCTGGGGACGACAACCGACGGCTCCCACGCCAACTCAGCCGTCGGTTAGCAGAGCGAACCCACCGCTCTCCCCGGTGTACCCCTTCAACGACCCGGTGTACCCCTTCAACGATCCGGGGCAGCCGATCGTGCTGCATGACGGGCCCATCGGCGGGCTGGCGACAACCGACGTTCCTGGCGTGGTCGAGTTGTCGTGCGTTCCAGTGCTCAATCTGGCCTGGAGGATCATGCACAGCTCAGGCACGGGGAACGTGGGCGACGAGGTCACTCTGCTGCTGCGACGGCCGGGCGGCGACGTGCACCTGCCCGGGGTGCGGCGAGAGAGCGACGAGGGCTGGTCCAACGGCGCCGAGATCGGAAAGGCTGACGCGCCGCTCAAGCGGATCGTCACGCACTGGTTCAATCTCCCCGATTTTCACGCTGGACTGGGGCGCTGGGAGACCGAGACCGATGGATGGAAGATCACTGTTGATGTCCGACCCGACCATGATCGGGTCTGGACGGATCTGCACCGGACGCACGTCTACGTGATGACTCACGTGATGGAGTTGCGCCGCGCCGACGAAGCCACCTTCACCGCTGCCGAGGCGGAGCCGGTGCTCACCGCGCTGCACGTCGGCATCTCGTTTGCGCTCGGCTATTGGGCGGCCCCGGTGTTGCCGGTTGGCGAGGGCGCCAACGGCGAGGTTGTGTGGGCGAGCTGGCGTGTGCCTCACTGCGATCCGGCGAGGGTGACGAGCCCTGGATGGTGGGACCAACGCCGCACATCCCTCGCCGACTTCCTCGATCGGGTCATCAAGGCGTTCGCTGACCCGGACCGACTGCCGGCCCTCCGGTTGCAGATGATGATGGGCATATCGGCGATCAACGACCGTGGCTTCGTAGAGCAGCGAGTCATGATGGGTGCCGCCGGGCTTGAGCACATCATGTGGCAGATCATGGTGCTCGGGGGCCGTATGTCTGAGGACCAATACCTGGGTAGAGGTCCGCACCGGTGCAGGGGCCCGCAGGCACACGACTTGTTGCGCACCGTACTAACGGACGCGCAGATCCCCATCGATATCGACGCACAGCTCCTACCGGTGATCGCGACGTTCGTAGCCGAGAGGGCGCAGTACGGAGCCGTTCTAGACGGTCCGGACGTGGTGACGCAGATCCGTAACCGGCTGGTGCACCCGAAGGCCGAGCAGGAGCGGGTGTACCGGCTGGATGGCCTGGTGGCAGAGGTGTGGCTCCTTGCCCGGCACTACCTAGTACTCCTGATCCTTCACTCGCTCGGGTACCAGGGCTCATACCGGGACATGAGAAAGCTCCGCGGGTTCGCCGGTGACGTCGACAAGGTCCCGTGGGCGTAGCTGAGGAGCCAGACGTGCGCTTTGGGGGGCATCTATGCCAGGTACGCCGCGACCGCGTACGCGGCGTTGCGGTCCAGGCTGTCCCGGGCGTGGTCGTATCGGCGGGTGGTGCGCGGGTCCTTGTGGCCGGCGTAATCCTGCACGTCGCGCAGGGTGGCGCCGGCGTCGAGCGCGAAGGTGATCGCCGAGTGCCGCGGGGAGTGCGGCGACAGCCGGTCCCAGGCCTCGATGTCGGCGGCACGGGCGAGGCGGCGCACCAACTCCCACAGGTGGCCCTGCCGTGGCCGCCCGCCGCTGGCGGTGGCCAGCAACGGCCCAGCCAGGTCTCGTATGTCGTCCAGCCCGGCGAGCCGGGCCCGCTCGGCGAGGTAGGCCTCCAGCGCGGCTACCGTGGCCGGGGTCAGCGGCACCTTCGCCCGCCGGGCGCCTTTGCGTGTCACCCGTAGCACCCGGTGCCCGGCATCGGCGCCGAGGTCGGCGACGTCGGCCGCGCAGGCCTCGTCCACGCGCAGCGCGTTGTGCAGCAGGAGCCGGGTCACTGCGGCAGTCCGCAGGGCCTGCGGGCCGCGGTCGGCGTCGGCCGCGGCGACCAGGGCGCGGGCCTCGTCGCGGTCCAGGCCGACCGTGGCGGTGTAGTCCGGGTCCACCGCCGGCCGCGTCACCCCGGCGGTCGGGATCAGGCCGCCCAGGTCGTGCGCGGCGCAGTAGCGGTAGAAGCTGGACAGCGCTGAGAGCCGCCGCCGCACGCTGGCCGCCTCCGCGCCCTGGCCCTGCTGCCTGGCCACCCACAGGTCCACGTGCACCAGGCCCGCGGCGAGCACGTCGGTACCGCGCCCGTCCAGCCAGCCCAGCCACCCCCGCAGGTCACCGGCGTAGGCGCGCCGGGTGCGGGCCGAGCGCAGGCTCATCAGCCACGCGGCCGCCAGCAGCTCCTCGCGCTGCCCCAGCCCGGCGACCGCGGGCAGCTCGGCCCGCACCCGCGCGATCAGTTCACCTGCCACCTTCGCCCCGGAGCCTGGTTCCGGGTCGGCCATGGCGGGCACCAGCGTGGCCGGGAGCGCGCTCGGCCGTGCGCCTGGCGTGGTCATCGTGCTGGGTTCCGGTGTGTGAGCAGCAGGTGGCGGAACTCCTGCCGGACGGCCTGGAAGCTGACCTGGTGCCCGGCCAGCTCGTCGAGGAGCGTGCTGAGGCCCCAGGCGGCCAAATAGGCATACCGGGCGCTGAAGATGCCCAGCTCAGCGAGCTTGTACTCGTCATCGAAGTCGAGCAGCGCGTACCCGATCACCTGAAACAGGTCCTTGACGGTAAGTGTCAGCTTCGCGGAGGTCTTCAGCTCAAGGAGCAGGCCGGCGGCGATCAGGTCGCCGTCCGCGCCGCCAATCATCGCCGACCCGGAGAAGGTAGGGCCCAGCGCCCACGGCCCGGGCCTGGCCGCGAGCTGGGGTATCAAGGCGGTCTCGAACACGTGGCGGAACCTGGCGAGCTGGTCGAGACCGGCAGGCGGGGCGAGAGCGAGCAGGGCATCAGCGGTTACCGGCCCGCCATGGAATCGCGCCAGCGGGCCCATGGCGGCGGCCTGGGCTGAGCGGAACGCCTCGGTGACCAGCGCCAGGGCCCAGCACCCGCGCGCCAGCAGCTCCTGATCCACGCTGCTGCCGGCCACCGGGCCGGTGAACCCGGCCGGCCGATGAGGCGAGGTTCCCGCGCCCAGCATTCCGGCCAGGTCGATCACGGCCGTCATCATGCCCCGCCCCAGGCCCCCGGCGCCCGCGAGCGCCAGGTCCACGCTGGGATCTGGGCACACCATGAACCGCAGCAGCCAGTCGGCGGCACCACCCACGGTCCCCGGGTTGGCCTCGGCCTGGGGTACCGACGGCACCGCCGCAGGCGGGGCGGCCTGGCGGAATCTGCGTTGCAGGTCCTTCAGCCCGCAGGTGAACCGCTCATCGAAGAACTGCCGGGCCGGCGATCTGGTGTTGTCGATCTCCCGGGTCAGCGGCCCGCGGATCAGCGGCCGCACCTCGTCGGCGCCGTCATCGGGGCCCATCGTGCACGGACATGGCGTGTCCTCGGGAAGCCCCTCGCCGCAATACGGGCAGATGTAACCCATGATCGCTCCCTGGGTGGGTGTGCTCGGCCGGCGATGCCCCGAATAATGGCCTGCGGGTCCGACATTCCGGAGCAGATCAGGGACGTCATCGAGCTGTCCTACCTGCACGTCGACCTGTTCAGGGAGCACCAGTCTGCGGGCCGCAGGGCGGCGCATGCGAGGCCCCCACCGGTGAAGAGATAGGGCCTCGCATGCGCCCGCGGCTAGGCGGCCCGCACGGTCACAGTGCGCCCGGCGGGAACCACTACCGTGGCGTTGAGGTCGGCGCCGACCATGAAGGTGAAGCCGTCCACGACGGCCCGCCGCCCCTCGGGGATGTTCTGGACGGGGACGTCGCCGCTGGCGACGACGGCGGTGTCGACGTAGCGCACCGGCCACGCGTCCCCCTGCCGGCCCCAGTGCTTGCCGGGGTTGGGCTGGCCCACCAGATGGGCCCAGGCCTGCGACTTCCTGCCAGCAAAGGTGACCCTGTTGTCCCCGTCGCGGGTGTGGCCCTCGATGTCGTAGGCCGCGACGACGACGTTGTTGAAGACGGCCAGCAGCACATCGCCGTATGCCGTCAGCTTGTCCTCCGCGATCGGCCAGGCGCCCAGCACCGCCTCGGCCTCGTCCATGCGATCGGCCTCGACCCACGGCCAGGACTTGTTCACGTGCACAACGATCATGTAGCCTCCAGAAGAGTTGAGACCACAGTTCTGTGGTCCATCTGCCAAAGAGTGTGACTCATGGGCATAAGATTGTCAACTCTCTGTCGCATGGGTTCGCTCGCCGGCGGCCGGGTGATACAGCGGGTTATCACCTGCTCGGCCGTGAGTTCATCGCGACTGAAGGCCCCTCACCGGGAACTCACGGACGTCCGGGATTTGGCCACCGCGATCAGCGTGGGTTCATGGTAGGAAGTAATCGTCACGTAGAGTAGCCCAACGGTGATCTTCCGCCTTACGAGTTCTCTACATAGCGCACATATCGCCGACTCGGTACGTGGTGTCACGGCACGCTGAGGGGACTGTTCAATGGAGTTCAGATTTGCGTTATGACGCGACCGATCTGACGGGCCGATGAGGAAGCTGTGCATGTCGGTGCTGATAAGGCTGGTCATTTTCTGGCTGCGGCTGATGCAGCCCGTCGGCCGGGCATTCCTTAAGGTAGGACGGTCGCTCAGGCGCATTTTCTCGAGCGGCTGGCGCTAGCGTGCGGGATGGCACTCGAGCGGTACGCCCGGCGCTGGGGCAGACGGGCGGCGGCGCCAGCTTTGCCAGCTGCCGCTGCCCGCCTGACCGTGCGCACGCAGCCGCATGTACCGAGTCCGCCAGCGCGTCAGCCGTTAGCTCTGTACATTCTCCTGCGGGACTTTGCGGGTTGCGACCCAGACGCGGTTCTCGCACAGCGCGTCGAACAGAGCGAGGCGCAACTCGTCCTCGGTGTCGACGTTGGCCGGGCTGTCGGGCACGACCGCCCAGTTACGCAGCGCCGCTTTGCTGGAGAAAAACGGAGAGATCTCGCGGGTCCGCCGTTGCCCGCTGGCGTTCTTGAACCGCTCCACGAATGCCAGCGCGTCGACCATCGCGGGCCCGGGGTCGAGGTCGTTCCATCTCAGAGATCCCCAGTCCCAGTGGTCGTTCTCGGGAATCTCGACGTGTCCGTACCAGCCGGGAACCGTCGGGAACTTCGAACCTCGCCGGCGATAGTCGGATGTCGCAAGGATTGCGTCATCCTGCTTGTCTGGCCAGACATGCTCTCTGTGAACTCCAAGTTCGTCGTGAGCTAGTTCCTTGATCGCCGCGAGCGCGTCTCGCTGGAAGTGCCCTGCCGGTAGCCATGACCGGACCGACGAGAAGCCGATCAGCTCGAACTGGATCCGGATCAGCCGGTTCGTTTCGACACCCCCGGCAAGGTTCTGCAGTGTACCGCAGACCTTCCCCAGGCCCCTGTGCTGCCACACCTTGTCGGTGCCGATCGTGAACGTCGGCGCATCTGTCTGGCCTGCCCTGTAGGAGGGAAGGCTCGTCGTCTCCGTCGTGTGCCCGCATCCCTTCGGCGGGCTGTCAAGGTCAACATCGCCGAACTGCTGCTCCGCCGGCCGGTGGACGACCTCGATCCCGCCCGGGAGCTTGTTGATGAATCCGGTTGGCATGGGACCCCTTCCCTGGTTGGCTCCGGTTGCCCGACGACGCCGAGCAACCGACTATGCTCAGCGCGCTGCAAATAACCTTGCTTCCTGCAGTCCGGCCACAATGGCGGTAACCGCCACCGATTCAGAAGCGGCAAAACCATGCAGAGATGAGAAAGAGAATGGCGCGGCTTGTAAGCGCACATCGGTTACGTTAAGCCGCTGCGCAGGCCTCGTCAAGGGATCTGGCCCGGTGGGTGAGCAGGATCTCGATCAGGGCCGTGTTCCCTCGGCGTCACCGCATGCGCGGCGAGTGGCGTCCCGGTACCGCTGGCGGGAGCCGGTGAACACCCCGGCCGCGTCGGCTAGGCGAGCGCGGTCGCGCCGGGCTTGTCTTTGAGGACTCCAGCTAGCGGCCGATGGTGAGGATCTCTGCATGCTTACCCGCGGCCCGATCGTGCCGGGCCACGACCTGAGGCCCGTCGAGCCATTGCAATCATTCGGCTTGAGTCGGTGGACCGACGTCGCGGACCGCCAATCCGCCTACTCACAATTGGGCGGATATCGCGTGTCACATGATCGCCGAGCTGTCACCGTCGGTAACGAAGCACCAGTACCTGGTCTGGCAAGTAAGGTGTCCGGCGGGTCGGTCCCGGCTCCTCTAGCCTGGCCCTCGTCGGCGCCCATCAGCGCTACGACGAAGTCATCGGCGACTTGCCGTCTGAAGCCCTGCTCGCGCTCGTTTGGGGCTGGTGACACGTTTCTTACCGGCAACCCGAGTCCTGCGGGCCGACCGCCAGTCACTCGCCGAGCCACTGGATCTTGACCACCAGCACCAGGTCATCGGGCGGGTAAACCAGGAACGTCACCAGGCCCTCATCGTGCGGGCCGAAGTGCAGCGTGCGCACGGGCAGGCCAGGGGTCTCGTCCGGGCGCCGCTGGTACTCCAGCGGGTCCACGATGACCACCGCAGTCATGAACGCGGCCAGCGTCACGCTCACCTGCGATGGCAGGCTGGCGAGCTGCTGCTGCGCCGGGCCGTCCAGTTCCCACCGGAACAATTCAGGCGCCGTATCGCGCGCGATACTCCTCGCGGTTCATGCGTTCTTCCGGAGGCGGCGGTCCCTCGCTCAGGTACCGGTCCACCCGCGCCAGGTACGCCCGCTGGGCGTCAGGGTCGCGCCACGCGTCGGCCTCGAACCACCAGCGCCGCACCGCCTGCACCAGGGGCGTGAGGTCGCCGTTCTCCCGGGCCTGCTCGAACGCCGCGTCAAGGTCACGGTCGTAGCGCTGCAGTACCTCGGCATCGGCGTTGGCCGCTAGCACCGCGCGAATGGCCGCCGGCGTGCACGCGGGCCGGGGCAGGATGCTCGGGGCCTTAGCATGCGGCGTGCTCATGGCGGCTCCCGGCGACTCGATGACACGCCCAGCGTAGGCGCAGCTGCTGCCAGACGGCGGACAACACGGGGGAACAGCGGGACGCCGGCGCCTGAAGCACGCTGGCCGCGCACTCCGCCGCGCCGCGGCCCGCGCCGCCGGGAGCACCCGGCAGCAAATAGCGAAGCTCAAAGCGGCGCGCGCAGGCCCGGCGTTCTGTTGGCGGCTCATATCACGGTGGTATATCGCCGCGGGATTGGCACGGCCGGCGGCGCCGGGCCATGGTCCCCGCCTCGTCAAAGTCGCCGTCCTTGGTCGTGGTCGTGCCTGTCGGCTGCAGACGGCGGTCGCGGAGTCCTGGGCTGCGGCCGCGGCTGACTGGATGCACGCTGCGGCGGCCTTGCCGGCCTGCTCTTACCCAGGCTCATGCTGTCCCAGGTACCCGCCCGGGGGGCCTGCTGTCACAGATCGTGCAATGCCTGCCTGGGATTCTTGGCGGCCCGAGGAGGTGATCACCATGAAGGCCGGTGATCTGGTGGTGGCCCGCCGCGATATCGGCGGCGCGGTCCGTGCGTTCGTGCCGGCGGGGAGCCGGGGCTATGTCGTGGCCGCCGGGTGGCTGTCCGGGGTCAGGGTCCGGTTCAGGTTCATCGTCAGGAGCTGGTCCGGTCGGCGCGAAGTCGAGATCGACGTCTACCCCGGCGAGGTCGAGGTGATCGACGGCGGGTAGGTCACGGCGCGGCACTCCCCCGGTCCGCGGGCTGCGTTTCATGACGGCGATCGAGGCGGCCGCAGCTGCGCGCCGCGCCGCGCCGGTGGCGACGCTCCTGATCATCTGGTCAGGGATTGTCAGCGGACCTTCGTGCTCAGCTTTCCGTCTCGGCGAGGTAGGCGCTCAGCCGGTAGCCCGGCGAGCGGTCCAAGCTGTAGCGGGCCCGGTCATACCGGCGTGTCGTGCGCGGGTCGGCGTGCCCCATCGCGTCCTGCAGGTCACGCAGCGAGCCGCCGGCGTCAAGGTACAGCGTCGCGAAGGCGTGCCGTGCCGCGTGCGGCCCGAGGCGGGTCACCAGGTCCGCGGGCAGCCCGGCGGCCTTGCCGAGCCGCCGGACCAGCTGCCAGACGTCAGCCGGGAACAACCGGCCGCCGCTCTCGGTGGCGAACAGCACGCGGCGCGACCTGGGCGCACCCGGCCGGCCGGGCAGCGCGGGCAGGCTGGCCATGTCGGGCCGCGTGGCCAGGTAGGCGTCTAGCCGGTCGGTGGCGGGAGCGGGCATCACGAGGGCCTGGCGCCTGCCGCCCTTGCGGATGACCCGCAGCACCCGGTGCCCGCGGTCGGTGCCCAGGTCCTCGATGTCGGCGCCGGTGACCTCGCTGACCCGGGCCCCGGTGAACAGCAGCACGGCCACCAGCGCGGAGGTACGGGCCCGCTGCGGCCCGCGGGCCCGGTCGGCTGCGGCGAGCATCGCGAGTGCCTGCTCCCGGGTCATGCCCGGCGTGCTGGAGGTGTCGCGGTCGACTTCCGGCCGCTTGAGCTTGCCGACCGGATTGCCGGCGACGTGGCCCTGCTCTAGCAGCCAGTCATACCAGGATGATGCGGCGGCGAGCTTGCGGGCAACGGTCGCGGCGGCCAGGCCCTCGGCCTCCAGCCGCCGGGCCCACCCGGCGGCGTCCGGCCGGATGGCGAACAGCGGCTCGATGCCGTGCCCGGCACACCACGCGAGCCAGCCGGCGATGTCCCGGCCGTAGGCGCGCCGGGTGTGCACTGACCGCTGGCCGGCCAGCCAGCCGAGCACGAGCGCGGCCAGCGGGCCGGCGGCGGTCTCCCGCCCGGCCGGAAGGGCGCTCGTCACGACCTCACCCTAGTACAAACATAATGCGGATTATCAGCCTCTGAGCATCGCCTTCGTCTGGCGGTGACCGCCGCGCGGACAGCCGAGGTGCCTATTGCGTCCATTGCCAGGGCCGCCGGGATCACCCGACAGACCGTCTACAACTGGAGCACCGAGTACGGCCGCGCCAGCCAGCTGACCGTCTCGGCCGGCACATCGCTGGACGACCTGCCGATTCAGCGGCCGCGGGCTGTTAAGAAGGCGCCAGTGCTCATCCTGAGCAGCCGGCACCGCAAAGGCCTGCCGATCTGGGACGGACGGCGCGGGAGAGCGGCCGGGTACGCCGGGGATCAGCTAGGGGTGAGCGTCCTCGGCAAGATCGTTGACGTGATCGCCGAGTCATGGGCGCTGGCGGGCGATTCCTCCGGCGACGGCCGCCGCCCCGAGATAGGCGATCTCGTGATCTGCCCGGACGGCACCCTGGGCACCGTCGCTCCAGGCACGGGCGCGGACGGCGGCATCGACGTGGAGCGCGCCGGAGCGGTGTCCCGCGTGAGCTGGTGGGCCATCGTGCTGCCCGCGGTCCCGGCGGCCGGCTGACACCCACCACGGCTGCTGCTCGGACGGCAGCGAGTCATAGCCGACCATTGTCTCGCCGCCCCTTCTTCTGCCCGGTTCCCGCCGCCCGGAAGTCCGCGCTCCGGCGCCGCGCCGAACTTCTCGCCAGCGCGGGTATGGCCGGACGGCCAGGCTGTGCGCTATCCGGCTTGCCGAGGCCGTGCGCGCCGCTGGGCTCCTGGTAGTCTGGCTGATCCTGCGGCGGTAGCCCAGCGCCGTACGCAATATGCCGTGGTCCCGCGGTGCGTGCTCACCTGAAGTCCCGCCGGTACAGCGCAATGGCGACCGCCTCTCTCCACAGCGGCGCCGCGCACGCAGGGCATGGCGTGATGCGCGAGTAGCCACGGAAGTCAAGGCATTGCTCCTCCTTGTCCATGCTGTTGCTCGCAGCGTCGATCGCTCCCGGAGCGCCGTCCTCAAACTGCTTGTGGCACTTGTCGCACCCGAGGAGGTGCAAGCGCCGCCAGTCACTGCCTCGCAGGAGCCAGGAGATTCTCACGCGCCTCAGCCTCCCGCATGCCGAGCGCCGCGGAGATCCACGGCCCAGGCGCGGTTCACCTGATCGAGCAGGGCCGCCAGCTCGGCGGCCGTCGCCCCGGCCGCCCCTGTCCGGCTGTTGAACTCCAGGAGCGCCGCCTGCTGGCGCCATCTCCACCGCGCTGGCGGGCTGTCGTCCAGCCCGGTGATGTGCCGGAACAGGGGAGGCTGTTCGGGCGCGGCCCACTTGCCGAGCGGGTACCTGCAGACTGCCGCCTCGGCGCCGGGCTGCGGCGGGTCGGTGACGGCGAGGGTCAGCCAGCCGCGCTCCCGCTCGACGGTGAGCAGCTCGCTGGTTTCCGGATCGGTGAGCACGTGGCCGGACGGGATGCGCTTTACCGCGGTCCACGGTTTCCGGAGCATGACGTCCTGCTCATGCCAGGCCTGGCCGCGGCGGAGGTCAGCAGCCAGCGACACTGCCCCGTCTAGCGCCAAGAGGCTGCCGGCTATCAGCAGGACCGGATACCGGAACCAGAGGTAAGCGGCAGCGGTTGCTACGCCGATGCTGAGGATGCCCGCAGAATCGCCGCGTGAGCCCGTCATGTTCCTCCTCGGTTCGCTACCTGGGAGTGTGGCGCGGCTGGCTGACGGTTCGTGCCGGAACCGGGCTGCCGCGCCCGGTCACGAGGCCTCCGCGTCTGCTGGCTCGAAGTTGGTCCCGCACAAGCCGCATGTGATCGGCCCGGCGGCGGCGAGGACGGCCAGCGAGGCGCGGATGCGCCGGTCGCAGCCGCAGCGCGCTGCTAGCCCGTCGGGCGGGTCAGCCCGCAGGAGCGCCCTCCAGGTTGGCGGTTATGCGCTGCAGCACCTCGGCGGTCGCGAGGTACTCCTCCAGGGCGATGCCGTCGACGAGCCGGCGCCGGGTGACGTCAGCATGCTCGGCGATCTTGGCCCGAGTGGCCTTCCCTGCGGCCGTGAGCGCGTAGCGCCCCCCGTCGTTGACGACCAGCGCTCGGCGCTCGGCAGGTACGGACTTGCGCGCGAGCGGGACACTGCAAGATCGGCGCGAGGTTTCTTAGGTCGCAGTCGGACCAGCCGTGGGCGTTTGCGTCCCGTCGTAGGCGCGGCGGATAGCAGAGCGGTACCAGCGGTACATGACCAGCCGGGCGACGATGCTGACCGCCCACCTGAGATCGTGGTCGGACACGGCCGAGGGTTTGCGTCCGTGGGCGGCGTCGTTGCGTGCGGCGCGGATATCGCGCAGGAGCCGGATCTCGGATGCGGCGAGCGGTACGCCGTCGGAGGCGGCGCGTGCCCGCATCTTCATGGCGAGCGACGGCTCGTTGAGGCGCTGGAGCACCTCGTCGAGTCGGTCCCGCTGCTGATCGGTAAGTGAGACGGTCTGCAACGCTGCGCGGATCGCGCGACGGTCCGTCTTCCTGAAGGCGGCGGAGACGCGGATGCCAGCGGTGAGGAACTCGATGGAGTCCCACAGGGCCTGCCCGCGCTGTACTGGCGATTGGGTTTCGTCCGCCGCGCGGCGCAGTGCAGCGAGCGCGTCGCGCAGTGCCGTCGGAGGGGGCTGGAGCTGCAGGTCGCGCCACCGGCGGTGCAGTAGTTCGGCATGGACGATGCTGGCCATCTCGCGTGCGGTCGTGTCGCGGATCCATGTGCGGTCGCTGCCGAGCCCGTAGACACACACTGCGGGCAGTCGCCTGGGCCGGGCGCGGACTACGGAGCGCGCGAATGGGATGCGCGTTCCGTCCGGCTTCGCCGACAGTCCGTACAGCGTCGATGCGAGCAGCCCATCCAATGCGAGCTCGATCCGCGCCGACGCTCCCTGTTCGGCATCGAACATTCTCGATGCGGTCTCCATCGCGACTGCGACGCAGGCGTAAGGCTCCATAGTGAGGTGCTCGAACGGAGCAGCGGGGATCGGCCTGCCTGGCGCTGGCTGGTGGGCCGGTACGAGCGTGACTCCGCTGATCGTCAGCGGCTCGTCAAGCTCAAGCCCGGCGACCGGAGTGAGGATCTCAAACACCTCAGTGGGCAGATCGTCAATGCCGTGGATCTGGAGCCGGTCGTCGGTGTAGCCGGCCTCGCGCGCCGCCATGTACACAATGTCGGCCGCGGGTGCCCCGCTCGTTGTCAGCGACCCAATTGTCCGCTCGCCGAGCTCAGGTGCGCCAAGAGCCTCGACCTGCACGTCAGCGCCGTGCGGCTCGGCGGTGTCAACGAACCCGGTGAGCATGACCTGCTCGGGAGATCCGGCGTCAGCGCTGATATGCAGCTCGGCGAGGTAGTCCAGCGGCGGGTCGACCGACGCCGGGAGCATGAACGACGCCCGAGGGCGGTCGTTCAGCGCGGAAGTTGTCCTGACGTGGGTGACCCGCCGCGGCTCGCCGCCGAACTCTGCCCGCGTCTGCCGCAGGCCGCTCCTGAGGGCCAGCGGGTCGCGCCACGGGGTCACGGCTTGCCCGCCGGGCTGGTGGTGTCGCCGGGCGGGCGCGCCGCGTCCGGGGTCTCTTGCGCGGGCACGTCAGGGGCCCCCGCTGGCGTGGTCACTCTGATCGCCTGCGACATCGCGCGGATGAGCGAAATCGCGACGGCGCTGGCGTTCCGCGTATCGCCCGCAGTGAACCGTCGCAATGTCGCCTCGGCAAGTCCACGCGTGGGCGCATCCGGCACTTCGGCTTCCCCTCCGCCAGATGCCGAGGCGGCGGCGAGCGCCGCCAGGTACAGAAGCGCCGCCTCGTGCAGTCCATGGGCAAGGCAGGTCGCGGCGGCCCGGGCCAGCCAATCCTGTTCGGCGTCGCCATCTGGGTGTGCGTCCGCGCCGGTCGCGGCAGCAGCGGCCTCGGCCGAGTGCTCGGCCATCCGCCCGGTCTGCAGCATCCACCCGCGCACGCGGCCTGGCGCGGCCGGGTCGAAGCGGGCAGAGGCGACGACGCCGCCTGGGCCGATCCGCACCTCTGTCGGCTGCCGCAGCAACTCTAGCTCCGCTAGGGCCCCTTCACCGACGAGTAGCTCCGCGAGCATCTGCTGGCGGAGCCGCACCTGCGGTGACGGGTCGTCCAACGTCAGCGCGGCGATGTCCTCGCTCGTCGGTGGAAGGTTCACGCGCACAGGCTGGATCCCGGCTGCTGTGAGCGCCTCTCCCGTCCGCCGCACGGACAGGCCTACCTGCCGCAAAAGCGACCCGTAAGCACCGCTGTCCCGTTCGACCGCGTCGAACATTTCCTCCATTCGGGGCAGCTCGCCGTACGCCTCCTCAACGGCCGTCAGGGTTTCCGCTAGGTGCTGCGCCACGCGGTACAGGTCTACGGGCGGGCGAGCGGCACCGGCGGTATCTGCGGCCTCCCCCGGCGCGGCGGGCGACACGGAAGCGTCGGCAGGATGCTCCGCTGCGTCCCCAGTCGCGGTCGGTGCCTTGGCGGCCGCTCCTGCGTCCCGTGCCGGACTTGCCATGTCGCCCTCCTCGGTCTCTGGCTGCGGAGGATCGCCCGCCGCGGCGAGAAAGATCCGTGCGCGTCGCAGTGCGCCCTGCGCCGCTGCCATCACGTCCACGGGCAATTCCCGGAAATGCATCTTGTCGTCATGCTCTGTCGCGTCGCCGATCGGGAACGCCGCCAGCGTGGCGAGCCCGAACAGCACCTCTGCCTCCAGTCCGCGCACGACCCGGCTGGCGGCTACGATCGCGTCGGCGCTCGCAACGAGCACCTCAGCGGTGATGACCGCCAGCCCTTGCATGACGACGGCGAGCAGCTCGCGGTCCTCGGCCACCTCGCGCAATGTCTGCCACTCGACCCCGGAGCGGAGCCGCTCAACGGCGGACGCGACCGCGGCGACGTCGCCATCCGTGCCCGTGACATCCGATGCCAGCCGCGCGAGTTCGTCGGGCGCTGAGGTCATCGCAGTGACCGCTCGCTGCAGCGCCTCCAGCGCCCGTTCCTGCCTTACTGCCTCGTACTCCGTCGTATCCGCACGCAGGCCCTCGAACGCCTCGACTGCTGCGGCGTGCCCGTCGACCGCCCTCTGATACGGCGACGCAGACGTGAGTGACGTGAGGATCCGCTGCGCCTCGTCCAGCGACGACAGTTCGGTCTCCGAAAGGCTGCGGACAATCTCGATCGTGCTGGATTGCTCCGCATCGTTTATCCGCGCGACCAATGTCCATTGGATCGGCACGCCCCTAGCCTAGGACCGCGCTGAACAACCGTTGATCTGGTGGGGTGGCCTCCGGCAGCTCCGGCTGCCCGGGCAAGCTGCAGCGCCTGGCGTGCGATCGGTTGCTGGTATCGCCGGCCGGGCATCGGCTCAGGTGGCGTCCGGG
>WNGF01006297.1_pt1 | contig 14749 bp, 10 predicted proteins | sample 5400641 | NCBI WGS metagenome assembly WNGF01 (sample SAMN13153371, study PRJNA577476) | soil metagenome | isolation source: 80 cm soil or saprolite under grassland replicate 2 | place: USA:California | collected 2016-06-15
GAGCGCGGGGAAAAGTTGGTGAGGATTTGGTTGTAATCGGATTTGCCAAAGGTCGTGCGGTTGCCGCCACTACCGGTAACCAACGCGATGTGAATGCCAAGTTCCTTCTGCGCCCACGAAGCCAGCGCGTCGAAAAGGTATTCCGCAGTGTCCGCAAAGGCCGTGAATACGAGCACCTTCTTGTTGGGCTGGCCGAGCTTGTTGATGGTCGGATTCGCAACCTTCCCGGCGATGAGTTTTTTCAATTCAAGCAATTTGGCGTCGGTGTCCGGCGTCACATTCTGCGCGGCGTTGAAAAGGATGCGGAGCTGATCCTTGTCCTTCTTCAAATCCTTCAACCAGTTTTTGCCTTGATCCAGTTCAAGGTGTTCCAGGCGATACTTGAATTTGCCGCCGACAAGCATCGCCTGTTCAAGCTCCTCGTCCTGGCCCGCATCTCCCATGTCCAACTCCAGTTCGTTGGATTCAGGATTCTGATCTGGCGTCGCAATGAAATTGCGGATTTTTTGTTCCAACGCCTCGATCTTGCCAATGGTCCGGCCCATCGTGATTTCAAACGACTTCACCGAACTTTCGAGTCGCTTGAGGAAATTCATCTTCATCATGCCGACAAGGAAACGCTCGCGGTCGGCCTGGCTGAACGGATCGCCGGCGTGGGTCTTGTAATTGTCTTTGAATTCCGGTTTGAGGTAACGCGACGGCGCGAACAGTGACAGTTTGTAGCCGTTGATCTCGTCGTTGAGTTTGTCGTAGGAAAGAAACCTGCCTTTCGTGTCAATGTCAGGAAAGATGGTGATTGGTTTCTTGCGCTCCGGGAAGCCGCCCAGCGCGGCGATGCTCGCCTTGTAGTAGCGCTGAATGTGCTTCCGCGAGCGGGCAATGGTCAATTCGTCGAGCAGTTTGAAAAATGCGGAACTGAGTTTTTCAAGCAGGTCTTTGGTCTTGCGTTCGCCCGATTGTTTGCGCGCCCAAAGCGTGAACGTCTTTTGCGCGGCGGCGAGCGTATCTTTCAGGCTCGCGATGCCGATGGAATCCTTGAAAGCCAGGTCGCTGCCTTCGGTGAGGAAATAGATTTGGTTGCGCAGATCGCGCAGGTCGTTGTTGACCGGCGTGGCGGACAGCAAGAGGACTTTCGTTTTGACGCCGCCCTTGATGATGTCATCCATCAACCGCTGATAGCGGCTCTTTCGGATGAGATTGCCGTCCTCGTCGCGTTTGCCGGGCGTGTTGTTGCGGAAGTTGTGTGATTCATCAATGACGACCAAATCAAAGTTGCCCCAATTAAATGTCGCGAGGTCCAAGTCGCCGGATTTGCCAGAGTCGCGGCTTAAGTCGGTGTGTGAGAGAACATCGAAGCGAAAGCGGTCTTTGATGAACGGATTGAGCGCATCGTTGTGTCGATAGACCGTCCAGTTCTCACGGAGTTTCTTCGGGCAAAGGACAAGCACTCGCTCGTTTTTCAACTCGAAGTACTTGATGACGGCCAACGCCTCAAAGGTTTTCCCCAGGCCGACGCTATCCGCAAGAATGCAACCGTTGTGTTTGAGAATCTTGTTGATCGCGCCCTTGACGCCGTCGCGCTGGAACTCGAAGAGCGCCTGCCAAATCCCGGTGTCGACGATCTTGATGTTCTGATCGAGCAGCCCACCCTTCTCCTGATCAGCGAGGAAGTTTTCAAAGACGTGGAACAGGGTCTTGAAATAGACGAACTCCGGGGCATGATTTTGGTAAAGCTGGTCGAGATAAAGCAGGACATCATCCTTTACGTTTGCAGTCAGTTCTTCGTCAGCCCACAACTCTTCGAACCAGTGTTTTAGATCTTGCCGATCACGATTGCTGTCAACGACGAGGTTGAGTTCGATGTTGTTGTTGTCCGCGCCAAGGCCGAGTCCGCGCACGGTGAAGTTTGAGCTACCGAGAATGGCTTCCTCCACGCCGCCGTTGGCGATGTGATACATCTTGCCGTGGAGCAGTTGCGCATGGCGCACGGAGCGGATTTCCACCTTCCGCCGAATCCAATCCGCGCACTCGCGTGCGACGCGCTTCTGCTGAAGCTTGTTGGCGAGTTGGAGTCCGTTGCCGTCGAGAATGAACGCCTTCTTCTCCGTCTTGTCTGGATCGAGTGAGGCAATGAATCGCGGTTCGCCGAAAAGGAAGTCGAGATGCTCAATCTTGTCGAGGCGGTCCTTCAGGGCTTCGTAGGCGTAAATCGTGAAGTAGGCGGAAACGAGCGAAAGGCGCGAGCCGGATTGAATCTTCGCTTTAAGAAAATCCGCGACGACACCGCGTTTGTGGTTGTCCCTGATGCCGGAATTTGTCGGGGGCGTTGGCATATCGTCGAAACAGATTACGCAAGTCGGTCTCAAAAGGCGAGGCGTTACATCACACGCTCTCACGCGTTCGCGTAGATCTCGTTGCCCTTGCGGGATTTTCATTCGGTTCGGGCTTGGGAAAAAACGGGGGAAGGGCGATTTGCCTAGTGCGGGCGAACCTCTTTCGCCAAATCAGCTGCGAGTTCGCAACAGCCGCGCCGGCAATGCGTTTGCGGTGCGCACAGGGAACTTGATGGGAAAATGGGACCACTGGTGGAACGGAGATGGCGTCGAGGGTTCGACAGCGCGTCGAAGGAGCGTCGTTCAACGCGGAGGCAATACGCCATTGGTTTTGCATTCGCCAATTGGCAAAAGCGCTGAAGTGCGGACAAGTCAGGCTCTTTGGAACAGAATCAGGTTCGTCGAATGTTGCCGTCGGACACTTGGCATTGCCCTTGCACCTGGTACTACGCGATGGAAATCAATTTGACAGTTGACGGCACGGCCAGAGTGTCGAAGCCCGACGAGCGTCTCATTGAGCTCATCAATCGCATCGGTCTGAAAGTTCCCCAGGTTTGCTATCATCCGCAACTCGGCCCGATTCAAACTTGTGATACGTGCATGGTGGAGGTGGACGGCAAACTGGTCCGGTCCTGCGCCACCCGCGTCGAGCCCGGGATGAACGTTTCCACGACTTCCGCAAGGGCGGTCGCCGCTCAGCGGGAAGCCTTCGACCGGATTCTCGGCAATCACATGCTCTACTGCACGGTGTGCGACAATAACAACGGCAATTGCACGGTCCACAACACGACCAGGCTGATGGCCGTCGAGCATCAAAAGATTCCGTTCAAGACGAAGCCGTACGAAGTGGATAACTCGAACCCATTTTACCGATACGATCCGGATCAGTGCATTTTATGCGGCCGTTGCGTCGAGGCCTGTCAAAATGTTGAAGTCAACGAGACCCTTTCGATCCGCTGGGAAGATCCGCATCCGCGAGTCCTGTGGGATGGCGGGAAACCTATCGGTGAATCGAGCTGCGTGTCGTGCGGCCATTGCGTCACGGTGTGTCCCTGCAATGCGTTGATGGAGAAATCAATGGTCGGCAAGGCGGGATTTCTCACGGCGTTGCCGAAGACGGCCTTGGCGGGGATGATCGATATTGTCAAAGCGGTCGAGCCGGACACCGGCTACGGAGCAATCCTGAAAGTTTCGGAGGCCGAATCGGCGATGCGCGAATCCCGCATTCGCCGCACTAAAACCGTGTGCACCTATTGCGGCGTGGGCTGCAGTTTCGATGTCTGGACGAAAGATCGGCATATCCTGAAGGTGGAGCCGAGGGAAGGCCCGACCAATGGCATCTCCTCCTGCATCAAAGGAAAGTTTGGCTGGGATTTCGTGAACAGTTCCGAGCGATTAACCAAACCGCTTATTCGCGAGGGCGGCAAGTTTCGCGAGGCGAACTGGGATGAAGCGCTTGGCCTGGTGGCGCGCAGGCTGGCGGAAATCAAAGCCCGGAGCGGGCCGGACTCACTCGCTTTTATCTCCTCCTCGAAATGCACAAATGAGGAAAGCTATCTCATGCAGAAGCTGGCCCGTGCCGTAATCGGCACGAACAACATGGACAATTGTTCCCGTTATTGCCAGGCCCCGGCGACCATGGGTCTGTTCCGCACGGTCGGTTATGGCGGCGATTCCGGCTCCATCAAGGACATCGAAAATGCCAGCCTCGTCATCATCGTCGGCAGCAACACCGCCGAGGCCCATCCCGTCCTGGCCACCCGTGTGAAACGGGCGCACAAACTTCGCGACCAAAAACTTATCGTGTCCGACCTGCGCAAGCATGAAATGGCGCAACGCGCCGACCTCTTCATCCATCCGAAGCCAGGAACCGACCTCGTTTGGATTTCAGCCATCACTCGTTACATTCTGGATAATGGGTTGGCCAAAACGTCGTTTTTGGAAAAGTGGGTGAATGGACTCGATGATTACAAAAAGAGCCTTGGGCCGTTCACGATGGAGTTTGCCGCGGAGACGTGCGGCCTGCCTATCGAGACGCTAAAGAAAGTGGCGGATATGATCGTCGAAGCGGAAGGAGTCTGTGTTCTTTGGGCGATGGGGGTCACGCAACACAGCATGGGCTCGGATACTTCAACCGCCATTTCGAACCTGTTGCTGGTGACCGGGAATTACATGCGTACCGGCACCGGTGCATACCCCTTGCGCGGCCACAATAACGTGCAGGGGGCAAGCGATCACGGCGCGATGCCGAATTACCTTCCCGGTTACCAACTCGTGGACGACCCGGAAGTGCGCGCGCGCTTCGAAGCGGGTTGGCAGGTCAAGCTTCCCTCCACCAAAGGCCTCGACAACCACGAAATGATTGAGGCGATCCACCAGGGCAAAGTAAAGGCAATGTATCTGTTCGGTGAGGAGATCAGTCTTGTAGATTCAAATTCAAACTTTGTCAACGAGGGTTTGGCGAAGCTCGAGTTCTTTGTCGCACAAGACATTTTCTTCAGTGACACCTGCCGGTTTGCGGATGTCGTTCTGCCTGCCAGCCCAAGCCTCGAGAAGGAAGGAACCTTTACCAGCACGGAGCGGCGAATCCAGAGGCTTTATGAAGTGTTCGAGCCGCTGGAGGGCAGCCGGCCCGATTGGAGAATCATACAAGAGATCGCCAATCGTCTCGGCGCCAATTGGAATTTCAAGCATCCGTCCGAGATTTATGTCGAGATTGCTTCGCTGACACCCATTTTCGCCGGCGTGACCTACGAACGCCTTGAAGGGTACAAAAGCTTGCAGTGGCCGGTCGCCGCAGACGGCACCGACCAACCCCTCCTATATACGAAGCAGTTCAATTTCCCGGACGGCAAAGCGAGGCTGTTCCCGTTGAGATACTCAGAGCCGACCGACCCGGTGGACGCTGAATTTGATTTGCATCTGAACAATGGACGGTTGCTCGAACATTTCCACGAAGGCAATCTGACCTACCGCAGTGCCGGCATCCGGGAACAAACGCCGGATACCTTCGTGGAAGTCTCACCCGGACTCGCGACCGAGCGCCGGATCAAGACCGGCGCCTGGGTCCAACTGGTGTCGCGCTATGGCCAGGTCCGGGTCCGGGCCTTGGTGACCGACAGGGTGGAGGGCAAAGAACTCTACATGCCGATAAACTCCTCGGAGAGTCCGGTGAACCGTCTCACCAGCAGCTTTACGGATAAAGTGACCCACACACCTGCGTACAAGGAGGCGTCCGTCCGGATGCTGGTCCTGGGCGAAAATGGTGAAAGCCCGTTGCCCCGAGGTAACCCGCGATTTGGTCATCGGACACCGCAACGTGGCGTTGAAGTCGAGCGCAAATGGAAACGCCCGGATTACCGAGTTCCCGGAAGCCCCATGGTATTTCACGCAACAAAAACAAAAGCGACCGGAGGAAACGGGACTTGAGTTGCCGACGGTGGGGCGAGTGTCCTCGCGAGCCGAATTCAACTCTCAACCATCAACCCTCAACCGAATATGGCCCAACCCATCCCTTTGCAAATGCCGGCGCGCGATCCGCGCGCGGAGTTACAGACCCGGTTGCAAAACGCGCCCTTGCAACACGCCGAGGCTCTGCTTTCCGGGTATGAATTGCTCCAGCGTCTTCACGACCGCGGCGTCCTGGATCTTCTGCGGGGCGCCCTCGGCTCCAGTGACAAAGTGATCGAGATCGTCGTGGACGCAGCGAAAACGCCGGAAGCGATTATCGCCGCCCGCAATCTTCTGATTCTGAGCAAGGTCGTGTTTACTCTCGAACCGGAATTACTCGAAGGCATTGCGAAAGCTTTGCCCAACAGCCTGACTCAAGCCAGGGAGGAAAAACCGCTCAGTCTATGGCAAATGTTCAAAAAGATGTGCAGCCACGACACGCGACGGGCACTGAGTACAATGCTCAACGTCCTTGAGTCGTTCGGAAAAAAACCTGGGCTCCGTGAGATCAAGTAGGACTGAATAGTGGATCTCCTGGAGCCACTGTTCTTACGCTTATTCTGTTTGTCCTAGCACGTCGTCCACCCAGGAAAAAGTTTTCATCATGGTGGGAAAGCCGAGCGTCGTCGTGCCCAACAAAGCCACGTGATAAATTTCCTCGGCGGAACACCCGGCTTCGAGGGCACGCCGCGTATGGCTATGCACAGCGCCCTCCATCTGGCCGCCCACTGCGATGGCCAATTTCACCAGGGCGCGCGCCTTGTCGGTCAACGGACCCGCCTCGGCCGTTGCGGCGCCGAGCGCATCGTAAGCCTGGAAAACTTTGGGATACCTCTTTTGAAACTGGAGGTAGCGGGCTGGTAACTTGTTCGAACCGGGAGTGTGTGATTGCACGCGTTCAGCCATAAAAATGCCTTTCGCTGATTTTCCCAACGGTATTTGTTTCGCACCCAACTGCAAAGTTTCTTTTCGTCAATCGCTATTTCCGCGCCTTGCAACTCGGCGAAGCATCCAAAGTGCCACCGGTGGACAAACTCAGCGTCGTGGTCGCCATAGTTCTGGCCGCTCTCTTTTTGGGCGAGCACTAGACCTGGCGACACGGGATTGGCGCTGGCCTAATTGCCGAAGCATTGTCCGACGATGGCAAACTCAGCGGGCGCAGCGCACCCTGGATTCGCGGTGCCGTCTGCGGCCTGATGACAACCCTCGGCGGTCTGGGCCACACCATGCCCTATCTCATCCGCGATTTTCATCTCGCGACCACCGTCGCGCTCGTGGTCGTGGCCGTGGAATTGGCGGTCATTGCCTGGATCCGCAAACGCTACATGGACACGCCGCCGCTCGCGGCAGTGTTCCAAGTCGTCGTGGGTGGTGTGCTCGTTTTTCTCGCCGGCTGGCTGATTGGAGCGGGCTGAGGGGATTCATAGTCGAAGCATTCGCGCGAGCTTTTGGTCTCTGTTTCAATGCCCGCAATGTAGGTGCGATGCAAATCGGCACGTTCAGCGAATTCCTCTTGCGAGATTCCAAGGCCGGACCCGAGCTTCCGTACGGACGCAGCAAAGCACTTGATGACAGTTGAACTATGCATGCTTTTGGAGCAGCCCAGGAAGAGCATGGGTGGAAGGTTTCGGCGGACGGACCAGGAATGGAAGAGCCGTGCTTAGCAGCATGATTCCAGCGATCAGGTCGAGAGCCTCTGTGTAGTGGCCCGTGCTCTGGCGCACCTGCGCGATCAGCGTGGGCCCAAAAACGCCGGCGAAGCCCCAGGCCGTCAGCATCAGGCCATATATGGAACCGACATTTCGCGGACCGAAATAGTCGGCGGCAAACGCCGGCATGGTGCCGAAACCGCCGCCGTAGCACAGCAAGACGATGAAGGCCAGGACCGCGAGCCCTCCAAAGCTGTGAACTCTGGAAAGCAGGAAAAAGACGATGGCTTGCGCCAGGAACATCACTTGGAATACCCGGCTTCGGCCGATGAAGTCAGAAAACCAGGCCCACAGAAATCGGCCGGCGCCGTTTGCGATCGAGATGATTCCAACCAGGCCTGCGGCCGCGACCGCGGAAGCATGACTAGTTTCCTGCGCCATGGGCGCAGCCTGGGAAATGATCGAGATGCCGGCGCTGGTGTTCAAAAACAGAATGGCCCACAAGCCGTACCACTGCCAGGTGTTGAGGGCCTCTCTGAGCGTGTAGTCCTTACCGGAGCCTTGCTGTTGCTGGCTGAGCGGCGGTTGCCATCCGGCCGGGCGATAGTCATCGGGGGGATTTCTCATAAAGAGAGCCGAACCCGATACTGCGATGAAGTAAATGGTACCCAGGATTGTGAAAGTTTGGGAGACTCCGAGCCACGAGATCAAACGCTGCGCAACCGGTGCGGTGACGAGAGCGCCCGCGCCAAACCCTGCAACGGCGAGCCCAGTGATCATGCCGCGTTTGTCAGGGAACCACTTGATCAGAGTCGCCACTGGAACGATGTAAGCCAACCCGAGGCCGATGCCGCCGAGCACTCCGTAACTAAGGTAGAGCAACCAGAGGTTGCTCCCGACCTGTCCAGCGAGAACCACACCCAGGCCGTAGCACAGGCCCCCGACTACAGCTACGCGGCGAGGACCCTTCCGCTTCATCCACAAACCGCCCGTGAAGGCGGCAATGCCGAGCATGAAAATTGCGAGCTCGAAAGCCAGTGTGACCTGAGACACTGTCCATCCGTAGCTTGTCGTAAGCGGAATTCGAAAGACACTCCAGGCATAGACCGATCCCAGGGCGACTTGCATCACGACGCCGGCAACCGCGATTAACCATCGATTTGAACTGTTTGCATTCATGTTGATTTATCCTTGTTCAGTTTATATTTTGTCCGAAACTGATTGGCTCTTCTCTGTTTGGCATAAAGGCTGCCACATGGTTGAGAGAACCTCGGTTTCCTTCGAGAGAGTGCTGGTGCAACGGTTTAGAGCGGTCCGAAAATCGGGTGATGGAATTTATTGGATTTCCAAAACGTCATTGGGCGTCGATCCTTCGACATTGTGTCGAGCGTTCGTTGAAGCGTGACAGTTGGACCTGTGCTCGAAGCGATTGTTGAAGATTGGAATGTAAAGCGAGGAACTATTCGCTCCCCTCACCGCGCACCAGAGGCATGCTTTGGGGCAACCCACTCGCGCCAGTCTCCTGTCCTGCAAACTGCGTCCGCTCATATCACGCGTCGGGTTAAAAGTTGAGGGTGAACTGGGCGTAAACGAACGTCGCATCCCGCGTCCCACCGATTTCGGCCAGTGAACTTTTCACATAGTCCCCGACAAAAAAGTGTCCAAGGCCGGCCTGGAGTGATGCGAAACGCTTGAAGGCATACGTTGCGACCAAATCGATTTCGGAGCCCACGTAGCTGTTGAAATTTGGATTCGTTCCGTAGCCCGAGCCAGCGGTCGGCGCGAGGCCGCCGCGACGCGCCCCTTTGTTCGTATAGAACGAATCGTGAGTGTCAGCCAGCCAGATCAAACGATAATCTGCAGCCAGCGTGAGCGTTTTCAGCGGTTTGATTGAGCCCATAAAGCGGAGGATCTGGTCGTTCTGCCATGAGAAGATGTCCATGAGCCCAAATTGCCGGTGGTTGGTCGGGAAAAGGTTGTCGAAAGTTTCGTGTTTGCCGTCGGTGGGGTTGCCGTCGCCGCTGGAATAAAGATATTCCAATCCTGCTCGCGGTTTGCCTGGCGCGTTGGTCCAGGTATAGCCGGCGCTGGCGACTCCCGCGTACGCTCGCTGTTCCAGATTCATGCCCGCAACTGACGCAGGCGCGCCAGCGGTGGTTTCCTTGAAGCGGCCGAATTGGCCGGCCAGCTCCAGGTTGTAATCCCAACCGCGCAGTTTGCCTGGCAATGACTTGAAGTGTACTCCGATCGTGTAAATGTCGCGCGGTGTAGCGCCCTGCGGATCCGGTGATGGTCCATAAAATCCCGGCGAGCCTGAGCTTGCGTTCCGCGAGAGGAAATACACTTCTGACTGCTGCCAGGGAATCAGTTTCGTGGTCGAGGCATAAACACCGGAGAACCAATCTTGATCATTGGACTCATTGAAATGATCGTTCCAGACGATCACGGGATGTGAAACAAACGCATCAATCCAGAAGCCCTCGACCTCGTAACGCAGTTTGGCTGCATCAAAGGTTCTTCTGACATTCGTCCAGTCCGATATGCCGATCAGCCGTTCGTCACCGTAGCTCAACTCCTGCCGTCCGATTCTGGCGATAAGGGGAAAGCGTTGTGGATTTCCGATCTGAACAAAGGCCTGGTGCAGATCCATCGTGTCCAGGTCGGGATTCGGATTTGGCTCATCCCAAAAACCACGACTGTCCCGGCCTTCCGTATAGAAATTCAACCAAGGCGTTGGATCATAGCCCACGTGGACGAATGTGCGCACCAGCATCCGATTATCGGATGAGTGGCCGCCAGTCGCGCTGAAGTCCATCGGCCCGAGGTATTCGGCGTGCTCGTAGCGTGCGCGAAATTGTCCGCCCAAGTCCCAGGCATGAAACGAACTGGATTGGCTCCGGAGCCAGTCGTTCACCAATCCTGGCTGGATGTTGGAGGCGTGAACTGTGGAATTGGATTTCGCAGGCTCGGCGGGAGGCGGATTGTCATCCGCTTGGGCGAGGTTCATGGCGGCATGAGCCATAATAGCGGCCACAAGCAGTCGCTGAGAGACGCACTCTAAACTCCAAGTCATTGATCTTTGGTTCTTCTTTAAGCCGGACCTCTAAAGTCTGCAGTTTCATTCAGGCCAGGTAGCGTTGGGATCGAAATTGAGAATCGACACGCTGGCCGCGTTCGGCACTTGCGGGCGAAGGAACGGTTTTTCGCAGGCCTTGTGGCAAGCGTAACAGCCCTCGATGGTTTGGCGGTATGCGATTTTGAATTGCGCAGAGTCTTTGTTCGTAATGGCTGCACCGACCTCCGTGAGGAAACTGTTGTCCACAGCGTCCAGGATTCCCTTCAGGTCCACCTCTCCCAGCTTGGTTTGTCGCACGGGATGGAGCTGGACTGCCCATCTCAAATGCGATCGCGTTTCGTTCAGGTAGTAGTTCGACAACGGCCAGTTCTGTTTGTCGGCGGCAAACCAAAGGTTGGCGAAGTGATAGCCGACATCCGCCATCGCGTGAGATTGATCGGACAGACGTCCGTCGAGAGAGTCTGTTTTAATTTGCGGCTGCCGAAGCTCGCGGACATCCGGCTGCGGCGTCTGCCCGGCGCGCGCCGGCAACACGGCCGGCGCAAGAATGTATTGGGACGCACCGCTAAGGAGCAAGCCGATTCCCAGACCAGTCGCAAGTAAGACGCCGGCTCGGGAATTAATGAGACGCTTCATAAATCGCATTTTGGCTGCGCCATCCAGGTATCCGACGGGAGTTCCGGGACGCCCGGATAAACCGTGTAACCAATGAGGTTCTGCAAATTCAGCAAGCCATAGCCGCCCTCGCGAAGGCGTATGCCGTACGTTCCTTTGGAGAGGAGACGTTGCATGAAGGACTGGCTCTCCGCGGGGAGTTTGACCAGTGCTTCCCTCATGAGGTACACGTCGTTTCCTCCCATCATCCTTAGGTGGAGAAACGAGACCATCAGATCTCCAACCTTCAGGTGGCGGTCGCGTCTTTGTAAAAGAGCCGGGTCATTCGTCGGGACGCATTGGTGGAACTCCGTTTCCGTCAACTCGACCAGGTCAGCATAGTCAACGGGTATCCTGGAGAATCCCGGCCCGTTAAAAACCAAATCAACGCGGTTGATTTGAGCGCCGACGAAAACGGATTTCGAGTAATCATCTGCGAGGACAATCCGGGATTGAGTGAACAGATTGGATGAATCGGCCCGTTGCCGGATGAATTCCGCCGCTTCGGCTTTGGGCTGGATGAACGTCTGCTTGGAGCCGTCCACGAGGTGAAAACGGATCTCCAACGCAGGACGACTATTCGTCTTTCTCGGAGATCGCGTGTCGGTTTCAATTGTAATCATATCTCACCAATGTCCATTAGCCCGGCATTACGACGACCTCGTCCTTCGGAATTGCGTCGAACGTCGCCTTATCGATGCCCAGGTGTGCCATGACCAATTCAGGTGGCGTATGGGCCAGCCATTCGGACAGCGAAAGGTCCTGATAGAAGTTGCTCTTGAACATTTCCAGGAAGACCAGGTCTGTGTCGCCTGTATTCTCGATGTAGTGCAGCAGCGTTTTTTCCACATAGCCGACGTCGCCCGCCTGAAAATCCATCGTACGAGCGCGGTTGCCTGTTGCCACCACCGTCATTCGTCCCTTTCCACCGATGTAGTATTGCCACTCGTCGGCGTTCGGATGCCAGTGCAGTTCCCGCAGCCCTCCCGGGTGAACGGTGACCATTGCCATCGCAACCGTTGTTGAAGCCTTGAACTTGCTCGAATCAACGATGCGCACCTCTCCACCTTTCGTGCGCTTCGTCGGCGGCATTTCCATCGTGCGAAAAGCGAACTCAACCGGAGATTTTCCTAGTGCTCCAGCGGCTGTTTTCTGATCGTCCACCAGCGACCCGGGAACTTCAGTCTCGAAAATGAATAACTCTTGTCTCGGCAGATTCTTCAAAGCGTCTTCGGCGACGCCGAAGTTTTTTGACAGCACCTCGCGCGGCAGGTGCGCCATCGAGTCGCTCAGTAGCACCGTCTCCGCCTCCGAAAAATTTCCGTCGTCGAACACCAACATGAATTCTGCGCCGTCCGGGTCGAGGCCCTGAATCGAATGCGGAATCCCGCTGGGGAAATACCACAGATCGTTTTCTTTCACATCGGCGACAAAACTCTTGCCGTCCGCATCAATCGCAGTAATCCGCGCCGTCCCGTAGAGCATGATGGCCCATTCGCTGGCCGTGTGCCAATGCAGCTCGCGGACGCCTCCGGCCGTAAGTCTCATGTTTACGCCCGCCATTGACTTCGAGACAGGCAGCTCCCGAACAGTCACCTCCCGCGACCATCCGCCTTCGTAAACTCGCTTGTTCGCCAGGGAGAACGGATACTTGAACGTCGGAACCAGGCTCTTGGAGTCCGTGCTGGGTGGCCACATGGAATCCGGGTTCTGGGCATCAAGCGCCGGATTTCCTGGGCCTGGATCGCTCCTGCTCCTATCCGCAGCCATCGCTGTTCCTATGCCGGCCGCAGCTAGTGCCGCTGACCCAATTCCGAGAAATCCGCGCCGTGTGAACTTGTCGTGCCTGAGTGAACTCGCATTCGCATCCGCGACTGAAATTTGATTAGAATTTTCAGAATTTTCCATATACAAACTTGGTTTTGCACAAGCTGGGCCAACTATGGAGAGAAGAGTTTGCGTCGAGGAAAAGCCCTCTGGCTCAATCACGTATCAATCACCCATTCCTCAGGAGAAGAGTCTGCTGATCCCGTGACACCTACGAATTGCGTCGTGAGTTCGACGGCGTGTCGAACCCTCGTCAGCTTGGGTGACTTCCTTGGCGAGAGTCCATGGTGTGCCGTGTTGAACATAGGCCAGACCGCCTTCGAGTTTATGCCAGCCGTGAATGTAGAAGATCATAACTCCGATGGATGCCCGAAGGATGAGGTGTCCCCAAACGGCCATGGGGGAGGACGGGTCCGTGTCGAGGGATTTTCGTAAAATGTTCATGGGCGCGTGAGAGGTGGTTGTTAGAAAGCGAAACAATCACAGCCTGAACCCCAGAAGTCGGCGAAACGATTACGAGCCGCCTCGATTCCGGCGAGGAGTTGATGGGCAGCGTGGACACAGCCGTGCTGGTGACATGCCGAGTTGTGCTGATGCTGCAGCACGGGCACGCCGGCGCGAGCGGCTTTAGCGACATCCACAGGCGCCCCGTAGCCGCCGAACACCTTGACGGGCGACCATTCAGGCAGCACCGGGAGCGACGGAGGCGCGTACAAACTGAATTCCTCGCTTGCATGGACGATTTTTCCGCCCACGACGGTGAGCACGGATTCGATGCTTTTGATGTCCTCGTCAGGAACGGTGAGATAGTCATCTGTGAGCACGGCGAAGTCAGCGAGCTGGCCTGAGGCAAGGGCGCCTTTTTTGCCAGACTCACTCGAGAACCAACTGCTACCTTGAGTGTAAAGCCGTATGGCCTCTTCGCGACTGAGACAATTCCTTTCGGGATACAGCGAGGCGCCGCCGACCGTCTTTCCGGTGACCAGCCAATACAGCGAAACCCAGGGGTTATAGCTGGCGACTCGAGTCGCGTCTGTTCCGGCTCCGACGGGTATTCCAAGTTCAAGCATTTTGCGAACTGGCGGTGTTCGCTCAGCGGCCTTTTTACCATAGCGGTCGATGAAGTATTCACCCTGGTAAGCCATGCGGTGCTGGATCGCGATGCCTCCACCGAGTGCCTTTACCCGGTCGAGGTTTCGGTCGGAGATGGTTTCGCAATGATCGAAAAACCAGTTCAATCCTTTGAACGGCACGTCGCGGTTTACTTCCTCATATACATTGAGAAAGCGGTTGATGCTTTCGTCATAAGTGGCGTGCAGCCGGAACGGCCATTTATTGGCGGCCAGCAACGTCACGACGTCTTTCAATTCGCTTTCAAGCGACGAAGTGAGATCGGGTCGCGGCTCCAAAAAGTCTTCAAAATCGGCGGCTGAAAACACGAGCATTTCGCCTGCGCCATTGCAGCGGAAGAAATCGTCGCCTTTTCCGGGACCCGTCATTTTGATCCAGCGCGCAAAGTCTGCCTTCTCCTGCTTCGGTTTTTGGGTGAAAAGATTGTAAGCGACGCGAAGAGTCATCTCGCCGCGCTTGTGCAGCTCCTCGATGACGGCGTAATCTTCCGGATAATTTTGGAACCCGCCTCCAGCGTCAATGACGCTGGTGAGACCGAGCCGATTCAATTCGCGCATGAAATGGCGCGTCGAATTCATCTGGTGCTCCGGCGGCAGCTTGGGACCTTTGGCCAGGGTAGCGTAGAGAAT
>WNGF01007626.1_pt1 | contig 14749 bp, 17 predicted proteins | sample 5400641 | NCBI WGS metagenome assembly WNGF01 (sample SAMN13153371, study PRJNA577476) | soil metagenome | isolation source: 80 cm soil or saprolite under grassland replicate 2 | place: USA:California | collected 2016-06-15
GGGCGCCGAGGCCGAATGCGAGCACGCCGACAGCGCCACGACGACAGCGCCACGACGACAAGAGAGGCAACGGCTTGGGTGAATTTGCGGAGTCGTCTGACAGGAGCCTGACGTTCGGCAGGGTGAGACATCGACACGGCTGCGCGCGGTCGCGCGCGCGCCGGTTGCATCCCTTTCCTGCAGTGCCACTACGGAAGAAAAGGTGAATGCTGAAGTCCGCTCGGCACCAAGTCGGAGTCTTGTACTCCCCCACCGAGCTACGTAAAAGCGGCTCCGCTCGTCCACGCACGGATGGGATGCGAGCGTCGCGTCAAAGCCCGGGCAAGGGCCCTTGGCACCAGGACGGCTCACCGACCGTGGTCATCGGAAGCCCGAAGACTTGGGCAATCTTGATGTAGACGTCGTTGTGGTTGCGGTTGCCAGCATCGATGAGGTTGCCGGGCTTCAAGCCACCGCCCAACGTCCCGCCGACAACGAGTGGTGCATTGTGGGCGTCGTGGTCAGTCGGCGAGTAGGCAGTTCCGCAGCTGTTTCCGTTTTGCGTACCCCACACGACGACCGATTCGTCGAGCACCGACCCCGTCGCGGACGGGTAGGCCGCGAGCTTTTGCAGGAAGTACGCGTATTCGCCGGCGAGGTAGTTGTGCATTTTGGCCATGAGCGCGCCGCCCATGGCGTTGCTCATGCTGGGGTCATTGTGGGAGATCCCATGCCAGCCGGGCAGCGGCAGGCCGGGCGGGATGCCGATGAAGGGGACCGGTTTGTCGTTCTCGCCGCCGCCCCACATCATGACGCCGATCCGGGTGACGCCGCAGCCCATCGCAAGCGCCATCACGTCCAAAAAGAGGCGGCTCAGTGTGGAATTGCCGACGGCCGTTGCCATATCGGCGACCTCCATTTGAATGTTGGCCGACGCCGCCGTGGACACCGTTTGGGTCCCGCACGAGGCAGGGATCTCGCCCAGCGAAGCGCCGAGCGAGTTTTCGAGATCGCGCAGGCCCTGCAGGTAAAGCTGCAACTTCGGCCGCTCCATCGCACTGAGGCGCGAGCTGAACGTGCCGACGTCCCCCCGGATGAAATCGAGCATGCTGCGCTTGGCCACCAGCATCTGATTGACTTGCGGTCCGGTCATGGTGGAGGACCCGGCGATGATCGGCGCGATGCGCTGGTAAGCGGCCACCGGGCTCATTTCGCCCTGAAGAAAGGTGCCCCCGGTCTTGCTTCCACTAACGAGTACGTTGTTGACCTGCGATAGGGACGCCGCAAAGCCACCGGCCCCGTCGGGCGTTCCGATGCGGTAATCGACGAATGGAATCGGCGTCGTCATCCCGACCGTCGCGGCCAGCGTCTGATCGAAGCTCGTCGGCGCACCGCAGCCGAGCACCGAGCGCGTTGCCATGCGGTGCGGATGCCCTGATTCGCGTGCGAGCATGAGTCGCTTGATGATGGTGATGTCTTTGCGAACCGGAGCAAGCGCTTGCAAATGCGGCGACAGCACGTAGTCCGGTCCCACATAAGTGTCGAAACCAGCGGGGTTCTTCGCGCTCCCCTGGGGGGGTGTCCACGAAGGCCCCGGACCGCTCGGCGTCCATGCCCAGTTAGCCCCGTTGGCGTGAAAAAAGAACGCCGCCCGCAAGTTCGAAGCAGCGGCTTCCGCGAGGAGCGTGCGGGTCATTCCGGAAAGTAGAACGCTGCCTGCGCCCAAACCCCGCAAAAGCGATCTTCGACCAATACTCATGGAAGACATCGTGTTCCTCCTCGCGTCGCTCAGTTCCGGCGGATGATGAACGTCGGAAGGCAATCGCTGACGGACGTCACGTCGCGTCCCGTCGCGTATCGCAAATACTGCGACGCATAGCACTGGCTGAAGTCGGGCGACCCAGCGACCTGTTTCATCAGCCCGATGAAATTTGCGAACTCGAGCGTCTTGCCGCTCGGGAGCGGAACCGTTCCCGAGGGATCGATGGTCTTGCCGTGGTCGGTGGTCCGAAATCGCCCGATCGCATCGTATTGCTCCAGCGCGAATCCAATGCCGTCGAACATGTCGTGGCAAGCGGCGCAGGTCGAGCTCTTCGTGTGCTCGATGAACTTCTCGCGACCCGTCATGTCGGGGGTAATCACCGACGGATCGAACTTGAACATCATGGGCGGCGGCGGCGATGCGTCGCAAAGCAAGGCGCCGCGAACCGAATTGCCTCGGAGGGGCAGCGCCGTGTCGCTGAAGTTCGAACCCGCCGCCAGCCACGAAGCCAGCGTCAAGAGGCCGCTCCTCTGGGTCGGGTCGAAGTTGGTCCTCACCAGGCCGGTTCCGGATCCGGGAACCGCGACGCCGTAGAGTGGCGCGGTCGCGGGGCTGACGAAACCGTAATTGGCGGTCAAAAGCGCGCCGATCGTGTGATCGCTTGCCGCGTCGAACGCGACGGAGGTCACGAACTTCGTCGTCTCGTTCGCGAGATCCTGGGCGACCATCCCATTCCACATCGGGTAGAGCGTCGAATCCTTCCGCACGGTGAGCAAACCATCGGTGTGCAGCCACTGCGCCACGAAGGAAGTCAGGGCCGCGGGCGCCTTCGACGACTGCGTGAACATCCGATGCACCTGCGCGCGCAGGGTCGCGGGATCGCGCAGCGTGCCGGCCGCAGCCGCATCGTAGAGCGCTTGGTCGGGCGGCGAATCCCAGATCATGTAGGACAGCGCCGATGCGATCTCGTAATCGGTCATCGTCGTCGTCGTGCCGGCCTCGTTGCTGGTCCCGAGCTCGGTGCGAAAGCCGAAATTGGGCGATAGAATGAGCGCCTGGACGATCATCGTAAACGCCGTCTGTGCCCCGGCGCCCGCCGCGATCGTGTTGTAGAGCCCCTCGAAGCCGGCGATTTCAGCGGTCGAGAGGGGCCGCCGCCACGCCTTCATACCGTAGGTCTTCAAAAAATCCTGCAAACACGTCCCCGTGCCGAGCGCGGTCATGGCGCAGCCGAGGACCGTATTGCTCCGACCGGCGATGTTCGCGCTCACTTCTTCGGCCGTCCGATTGTAGTAAGTCGTCAGCAAATCGCCGACCACCAAGGTGTCTGCGACATTGGCGAACTCGGTCATGTCCGCTCGCGAGTCTGCCGGGTAGCTTTCGATCGAAGTCCCGGCGAAGCCAAAGACATCGAGCAGCGTGTTCTTCCACTGCGTGGTCGTGAGCCTCCACACCCGCGGCGCCGAAACGGGAATCGACTCACCCGTCGCGCAGGCTTCCGTCGTCACGCTGCCCCCACCCGTCCCCCCCGGAGTCCCCGGCAGTTTTGCCCCCTGCGGCTTGCCAATCATCCCGTCGCTGCAAGCGAGGACGGGCCCAAAGGCGAGGCACGCCATCCACGGCTTCAACCGTTCCAAGCTCCGTCGGGCGGGCGCTGGCTGCATGGCGAGGTCTCCTGGTGGGACGTGGCGCTCCACGCTTCTAGATGAATCAAGTCTCGCGGACGGCCCACCGGGGACCACATTTCGACCGGTACCTCTGTGTTCTCCTGCGTTTACCTGGGGATGCGAAGTCCGCTGGCTCGGCGCGCGAGGGGCTCGAGCGGGTCGAAGAACTCTCGCCGCGCGGGGGCCAAACGGTCGATCGTGAACGAAGTCGACCGGTACCCGGTCAGATCTCACCGACGCGATGCAGTCGAGGGTGGCTCCTCATCGCCTTGCCGCTCGAGTGCGGTTTGGAGGGCGGCGCCCACCCAACGGTTCACGAGCCGCACCATCGCGTAGCTGCTCCGAAGAAGCGTGAAGTGAACGCCGCGCACGACCTTGGCGGGAGCCGCAAGCGGCGGAATCTGCTCGAGCAAATCGTAGGGACGGGTGGTGAATTCTTCTTGGATTTGCTGCACGGCCGTCGCTCCTGCATCGACCGCGTCCTCGACGAGAGCCCGATAACCGCCAACCCGGTCGCGAGGCGCGGAAGGCAAGCACTCCGGCGAGGCCGCCCGATCGTCGATGGGGCAGGGCGACGCTCGGTCGGCCGCATCGTCGCACCACCCCTTCAGCCGGGTGTACACGGAAGGATGCCGCGCCAAATTCATGTGGGTGACACCGGGAAGCACGGCGATGTGATCCCCGGGAAGATCGGCGCTAAGACCGGGAGCCGTGGCGCTAGCGATGCGAACCAGCGCGTCGCCCAACAACTGACCCAAGAGCTGCCTTTCGTCGCCCGTCAAAGTTCCGGCAACCAAATAATGCCGAAGCCCGGGGCGCAGCGGCACTTGAAAAGGGCGCGGAGCGTCCAGCGCGTCGAGGTTCTGCTGCTGCCAGTCCTCGTCGCGGATGCTGCCGTGGCGCAGGTCCTTGACGCCGACGCTCCGGAGGTTCGCCAGCGCTGCCGTCAACTTCACGACGGGATTCGGAATCGCCGCGAGCGCAACGGAGACGAGGTGACCCGCTTTCTCGAGCGGCGAGCCAAGATGTGGCGTGCCGAGATAGATCGCGCGGCGGGCAAGCTCAATCCAACGAAGCCCGAGCTCGTCCGCATAATGACACGCGCTCCGAATGATGAGCCCGCCCATGCTGTGACCCACCAACGTGAGCTCGAGGGGGGGGACGGGATGCGCGGCGACCAGTTGCTCGAGCAAGACCGCAAGGTCGCGCCCGTTCTCCGAAACATGGCGCCCCGTGTTGTAGCGCAGATAGTAGGACGTAAAGTCAAGCTCTGCCTCGAGCTGTGAACCGTAGGAAACCGATGGAACACGATCGTCGCTGGCGGGCCGGAGGCCTCGCCGATCGTCGAGGTACGACCAGCAGGCCTCCGTGCATCCCATCCCATGGACGAAGAGAACGATTTTCGAGGTCGCCGCCGGACGGGCGGCACGAAGCGCTTCGCGGGTCAATGCGAGCGGACGACCGAGTTCATGAAGGGCCATTGGAATGGCCAAGCTGTTCCGGCGTCGCTCGAGGTAATCGCCGATCACGGCGTTGAGCGCCGCCTCGGTCGCGTCACTCCAGTAGGAGCTCGGAGTGTCGGCCGGTGGCATCGAGCAGCAACATAGCACCCTCGGTGCGCACGAGTAATTTCAGGAGTCGCTCAACGGGTCGAATCCCGATGGAGGCGCGGCGCCCGCGCCCTCGCCGGCACTCTCGCGCGCGAGCAAGCGCGGCGGAGGGAGGCGGAGGTCACGAACCAGCCGCATCCATGAGAGCACCTTCAGCACGTAGAACGAGACATCGATTTCCCACCAGAAGAAGCCTTGATTCGCGCTGCTCATATAATGGTGGTGATTGTTGTGCCACCCTTCGCCCAACGTGAGCACGGCGAGCCACCAGTTGTTGCGGCTCGTGTCGGACGTGTCGTAGCGGCGGGAGCCGTACACGTGCGCCAAGGAATTGATGGTAAACGTCGCGTGCGTGACCGCGAAAGTCGAAACGACGTAGCCCCACAAGAATCCGTCCCAACCGCGCAAGGCCGCCGCGAGCGCCATCGATGCCAAAACGCCGACGTGATACCAGCGATCGAGAAACCGAAGCTCCGGATATTTCGCGAAATCGGCGATCGACTTCAGATCCGTCTCATCGTTGGCCGTCCCGAACCACCAACCGATGTGCGCATACCAGAACCCTCGCTGCACAGGACTGTGGAGGTCCTCCGGTGTATCGGAGTAACGATGGTGCTTGCGATGCGAAGCCGCCCACCAGAGCGGCCCCTTCTGCGTCGCGGCGGTACCGAGGAACGCCAGCAGGAACTGGAAGAATCGAGATGTCTTGAACGCGCGATGCGCGAAATAACGATGATATCCGGCCGTAATTCCGAACATGCGCACGAAATAGAAAATCACGGCCATGACGACGAGGCCCGCGTCGAACGGACGTAACAAAGCAATGACGGTCCCGACGTGAATCAGGACGATACCGATCCGATCGAACAAATAGACGAGTGGCCGCGTGGTGCCCTGCCCGACAACGATCGCCCTCCCCATCGCTCGCGCCCTCCGGAAGAATGGTTGGCAAAGTGCACGGTCCCGTTCGTCCGCGCTTCGATCTTTCGTCGCACGGTCGTGCAACACTTGCAATCTCGAATTGCAGAGCGCCACCCGAGAGCCGGGGCGACCCCGTGCCGGAACAAAGATGAAACGATACGGCGAGCTATCGGGACACGTCCGGACAAATCCGGTGGTCGAATCGCGTCCCAGTCGAGCCATGGGAACGACGTGTCGGACTGCGTGGACCAAGCGTCTCGCAGGGCGACAAACGCTTCGCTCCGCGTCGAGCCCACGCCGGTTGCGACCAACGGCTCGGGAAGCACTTTTGCCGTTGCCTCAGCGCGGCATTCTGGATCGCCGGTTCGACCGGTAATCGCAATGCTGAGTCTCAGGCTTTCGCACTTCAGCTCGTAAATCGTCGCGAGCCTATCGTGGAACTGGTTGGTGATGCGTACAGCTACACTCTTCTCAACCTTGGCCATGGTTATTCCCTGAACGGACAATCCGGACGTAGCCGTGGTGGATAGCTTGTTCGACCGACACAGCGACGCGCGGTCCAATGATCAACCGCGCGCCGTTCAACCATTCGCCGACCGAATAGCCATTCGAAAGAACGACGCTCACCGGCTCGCCACCATCGCGCGCATTGAAGGAGTAATGGCCATAGAGTCGATAGACGAGGACAGGCGAACCCGTCTTGTTTTGCGCGCAGATCGTGCCAACGCGCTTAGCGTCGTTCGTGTCGTGCATGTGCCGCCTACCAGCGGTTTCGTCGTTCGAACGAACGCGGACCGCCGTCCTCACGTGGTGTGAAGCTCTGATTGCGCTCTTCGGCTTCGTTGACGCGCAGCGAACGTCCGTCCACGAGTGCGCCGTTCATGCGCTCGACTGCCTGCCGCGCCTGCTCTCCTGTCGACATGGTGACGAAGGCGAACCCTCGTGAGCGACCGGTTTCGCGATCCAGGATGATCTTGACCTCGGTGACCTCACCGGAGCCTTGGAACGCGTTCTTCAGCGAATCTTCCGTCGTTGCGAACGCCAGATTGCCTACATACAGCTTCGTTTTCATTTTCGATCCTCGCGGACGTGGGCGTCGCCGGACGAAACGACCTTCCACGATCTCATGAAACGAGAGGGCAGCGAGCCGAGGACCAGAAACGTTGTGAGATACAGACTCTTACATGCAATGTACGGTTACGCAACCCGATCCAAATTCCGCGACTGGCTCGACGCCGGACTTTGCAGGTCGACCGCGCCCTCGCGGCGTTGGGGCAAACGAGCCGCCACGACGATGACAAAGCACATCTTTGGTTGCGCAAGCGAATCGCCGGTCTGTGAGCGCTCCAGCATCGGCGCAATCGAGACATGGCGGCGTTCGTGTTACCCGGCGGGGCCTTTGGCCCGCCTGCGACGCCGTCAGCGCTTCTGTCGAATGGCAATCGGGAACGGATCATCGAACAAGCCTCGTACCCCGAAATGGCACACGGCCTGTACGAGCACTTCGAAAGGCTCGAGCGCCTGGGAGTTCGGCTCGGACGAATCGATGGTCAGTCCCGCCGCCGTGTAGCGATTCCAGAGTGTTTCGGCGATTCGAACGAGGTCTTCGGCTTCTTCGCGCGAATAGCCGAGTCTGCGGTATTGCGGCATCCACGCGCGGAGGCCCGATCGCTTCGGCGTCGGCGTCTGCCTCGCTCCTTCGTTTTCCATGAGGGGTCCCTCCGCCACGCCTGCGCCTCGTTCCCGTCGGGCGGTCATCGGCGCGAGCGAGCAAGACGACATGCATCGTGACTCCCGCGAACGCGATCGGCCACAGTTTCTTTCGGCTGAGCCATCCTGTCGCGAATGTCTCGTTCTTGCTGGTCATTTTGAGCACGACATGCGCGGGGGGAATGTTCGATATGCGAACTATCGATTGGTTTGCAGAGATGACGGCGCTAGGCTCGACCGTTGGTTGGGATTAGATTCGGAAAGGTCGGTTGACTACGTGAATGCGACGATTCGTCAGCTTTTCGATTGTCTGTCGTTGGAGCCGGCTCGCACCGATATCGAGATAGGACGACTTCTCGAGATCGACATCGATCTGCTGCGTGCCAGACTGGAGGATCTCCGAAAACGGGGCATCCTCGCCGACCCTTCGAAGGCTTCGCTCGGATGGACGTGGACCTCGTGGTTCTCGACGTCGGCCGATGGTCAAGCCGCTGCGGCACGATCGGGATTGGCATCCGACGCGTCGATCGTGCGGCGAAGGTCGTGGTGGAATGTACCGTTGACGACCGCGTCGCGCCCTCGGCGGGATGAAAGGCCACGTTGAGACTTCCCGTTCCGTCGTGCGCCTCTTGCGGAGAACTTGCGCGGCCGTCGGCCCGAACCTGCTTCGTCGGTGAAGGTGACAACCAGGTGGCTTATCTTCATTATCTCCTCCGGTGTCCGCAATGCGGTAGCGACCAAGAGGACGAAACGATGCGACACCTGAACGCGGCCGGCGCGTCGATCGCGAAAACGCTTTCCCTCGGCAAGTGAGCCGGCGCTTCGGCGCCATCCGCTGAGGAGAACGACCGTGCCGAGCCATGCGGCGGTCGTCGACCCCCCGCCAAAACTCCGATTTTTGACGATGGTAGCCCGCCAGGCTCGAGTTGGAGCAGAGAATTGCCACGGAAGACCCATCGCTGTGGCAAAGTGCGCCCATCTAGCCTAAAGTGACGTGCTCGACGCCAAGAGTGCGTCGGTGCTTCGACGTCGCGCGCTCGTCCAGTGCAACTGCACCGCAGGGATCCGGAACCCGTCACGTCGAGTTCGAGAGGAGATCACACCGTGGCCCGTGTAACCGTAGAAGACTGCCTCGAACGTGAGGACAACCGTTTCGCGCTCGTCGTCCTCGCGTCGCGACGCGCCCGTCAAATCATGAAGGGCTCGACCCCGCTCGTACGTTGCGGCAATCGTCCCAACGTCGCGAGCCTGCGCGAAATCGCTGCCGGCAAGGTGCACTTCGACCGCCCGAGCTCGGACGCCGTCGAAGAGTGGATCCAGAAGACCCACGAGAACAGCGAAAAGGAAGACTGACCCGCGCCGCAGGGCTCGTCTTTCGAGAGCCCCGCGACATCGGGAAAGCTCTACCGCCGCGCTATCGAACTACGCGAACGTTCGAAGCCTGAAGCCCCTTGGGGCCGCGATTGACTTCGAACTCCACCACTTGCCCTTCGGCGAGCGTGCGGAAACCTTCCGATTGGATCGCGCTCTGATGGCAGAAAACGTCGTCCCCGCCGTCCTGCTTGATGAAACCAAAACCCTTCGAATCGTTGAACCACTTCACTGTTCCAGTTGCCATTGTCTTTTTCTCTTCCTTTGGCGATTGAGTCGCCTTCTTTCGCTGATTTTGTGTCCGCTCGATCGTCAGGCGCGGGCTGGATATTGCCGATCCCGATTCGACACGAGCTATGAGCGCTTGCCCCGATTCGCGGTGTGAGCCCGCGGATCGCGCGGCCGCTGGACGAGGGTCGCCAGAGGACCGTGGGCGCGGTGCGGATGCTCCTGGACGACGGGAATCGGCATCCGGATGAGCCTCTCGATCCCGCGAAGGTGAGCTCGTTCCGTTTCATCGCAGAACGACAGGGCCGCGCCCGACGCACCCGCACGAGCCGTTCGCCCGATGCGGTGGACGTACGTCTCGGGTATCTCGGGCAGCTCGTAATTGACGACGTGCGAAATCGCATCGACGTCGATGCCGCGCGCGGCGATGTCCGTCGCAACGAGCACGCGAATCGAACCAGCCTTGAATTGTCCGAGCGCACGCTCGCGCGCCGCCTGCGATTTGTTGCCGTGAATGGCTTCGGCGCGGATGGAGGCTCGCGACAGACGAAGCGCCAGTTGGTTGGCACCACGCTTCGTTCGAGTGAATACCAGCGCCCGACTGATCCCGCCGTCCCGCAGAACGTGCTCCAAGAGCGCGCCTTTCTGGCCGCGGTCCACGAAGTAGAGCGACTGGGCGACGTTGTCCGCCGTGGAAGCGACCGGCGTAACCGCGACCCGAACCGGCGCACGCAAGATGCTCTCCGCAAGTTTTTCGATCGGCTCGGGCATCGTGGCCGAAAAAAAGAGGGTCTGCCGCCGCCGCGGCAGCACGGCGAGAATTCTCCGCACGTCGGGCAGAAAACCCATGTCGAGCATGCGATCCGCCTCATCGAGGACGAGTACTACGAGATCGGCCAGCGGAACCAAGCGCTGTGAGATCAAATCGAGCAGCCTTCCGGGTGTCGCCACCAGGATGTCTAGCCCGCGCCGCAACATCTGCTCTTGGCCGCGTTGGCCGACGCCGCCGTAGATGACGCCCGCGCGAAGGCCGGTGTACCGACCGTAGCTCTGGACGGCTTGCCCGATCTGCGCAGCAAGTTCGCGGGTGGGAGAGAGGACGAGAGCGCGAATGCGCGGTGTCCCCGTTCCTTGCGCCCGAGAGCGCACGAGCCGCTCCAGGATGGGAAGCGCAAAAGCTGCCGTTTTGCCCGTTCCCGTTTGCGCGCAGCCGAGCAAGTCCTTTTGCTCGAGCACGTGCGGAATGGCATGCGCCTGAATGGGAGTCGGGCGATGGTGGCCCTGATCGCAGAGGGCGCGTAGCAGCGTCGAATGCAAACCGAAGTGTTCGAAGCTATCGAACGCGAGCGGCGCGGCAGCCGCGCGGGAGCAAGGATCGTCGTGAGAATTCGAAGGGGCGGAATGGTGGTTCGTGGATTGAATGATCAAGGGAGCCCTTTGGTTCGTCCAGTAAGGCCCGGCCGGTCGCCTGGGTTGTGCGCCATCGGCGGAATCTGGGGTGGGTTGAACAAGTGCTTGGAGCGGAGACGGTGCGCCAGAGGATGCGCACCGCACGTAACGCCCTCAGCAACGTGCAGGTGATGACAAAATGTCCTTCGCCAAAAAGGCCAAGGAGGGCAACAGGTGGACGAAGCTTACGCGGTTTTTCCTTCCAGCGCCAACCAAAAAGCTCATTCTTGCTTCTCTTCTTCTTCGAGGTAGGCTCCTGCCCAAGCCTGGCCTGTCTTTTCTCGGGTCATCCACTCAATCCTCGAGACCTTCGGTCTTCGAGCCGAGCAACCCATGTCGAACCCGAGCGTCAACAAGCGGCAGAAGGAAAAGAGTCGCCAGGACAAACAGCGCGAGAAAGACGCGCGGCGCAAACAGCGCCGCGAAGAACGCGGCAACCGCGCCCCGGGCGAATCGAGCCTCGAAAAAGCGATCGCCGACATCGTGCCCGGTCCGCAGCCGCCGTCGGAAGATTCGTGAGCGGCCTCGCCGGGCTCCGGGAATCGATCTGGTGTCGCGATTCCATCGAATTGATGGGTGCTTCGCACGCGCGGCTCCGTCGCGCATCGCGGCGCTAGACTGTTTTTCCTGGGCTTCGCCCAGACCCGAAATTCGCTCCGCGAATTTCCTAGTGCGTGACGCGAGACGTGCGAGCGCGCCGCGGTTGCTTACAACTCGAGCTGGAAAAAGACGGCGTCCGCTAGCGGATTGAAGCGGTAAGGCTCTATCTCTTCGAAACCGAGCGTGCGATAGAGCGCGATCGCCTCGGTCATCGATGCCAGCGTGTCTAGGTAGAGTCGCCGATATCCGATTTTCTTCGCTGTTTCGATGGCGGTTAGGGCGAGATGCTTGCCGATCCCTTGCCTGCGGTGAATCGGCCGGATGTAAAGCCGTTTCATTTCGCAACTACTTTGGTCGAAAGGCCGCAAGCCAACGCAGCCAGCCGCTTCGCGCTCCACCATGGCAATCCAGAGGCGGCCCCGCGGACGCGCGTAGTCCCCAGGAAGCGTGGCCAGCTCGGTTTCGAAATTCTGAAACGAAAGGTCGACTCCGAGTGACGCTCCATACTCCTCGAACAAGAGTCGAATGACAGCCAGATCAGCGAATGACGATGACTCTCGTAACAACATGGTAGGAGCTTCAGTCGAGCCGTTTGAAGAACACAGTCGTATCGCAGAGCGTGCCATCCGGAAAGAGCGCGTAGCCGGGAATGACTCCGACGCGAGTCCAATTCGTTTCCGTCCGAACACCCTCGGCCCGCGTACGCCCTCAAACCGAGGATCAGATGCTCTTGGGTGTGCTGCGCTGAGGCAGCCCCGAGAGCGTCGGCCGTCGGTCAGGCTTGCGCTCGCGTTTGTTCGCGCAGCAGGGCGAGCGTGTAGGTCTCGCCTGCCTCGAGCCCGCTTCGCACCTCGCCGCCGCCCTGATTCGCGGCGATGGAGCCCAGCGTCTTGCGCAAGAAAGCTTCGACGACCACCGGATGCACGTAGCACTTGCGGCAGACGGTGGGCGTGTTGCCCAAGCGTTCGGCCACCGCGCGGATCGCCGCGACCAGCTGCTTTTTTTCTTGGGTCTTCGACGTGCAAGGCACGCATTCGCGCAGCTCCGTCACCGCCAGCACGGTGCCGGCCCATGTCCGAAAATCTTTGGCGGTGAATTCGTCCCCCGTGATGCTGCGCAAGTATTCGTTCACGTCCGAGGACTCCACGACGCAAGGCTTGCCCTCTTCATCGAGGTATTGAAAAAGCTCGTGTCCCGGAATGGATTGACACCGGCGAACGATCTTTGCCGACCTCTCGTCCTTCAACTCGAGGTAATGTTCCTTGCCCGCCTTACCGCGGAAATGAAATCGAATCCGTGCACCACTCACGTCGACGTGCTCCTCGCGCAGTGTCGTCAGCCCGTAGGAGTCGTTTTTGCGCGCGTACTCACCGTTGCCGATGCGGATGAGCGTCCGATCGAGAAGACGCACGACGGTCGCGAGAACTTTGGCCCGCGGCAGGCCGGGCAAGCCGAGGTCGCGCTCGAGTTGCGCACGGATGACCGGCAGCACCTCGCCGAACGAAAGCATGCGGTCGAATTTCGTCTCGTCCCGCACCTCGGCCCAGCGCGGGTGATAGCGGTACTGCTTGCGCTTCTTGGCGTCGCGCCCCGTCGCTTGAAGGTGCCCGTCCGGCCGCGGGCAAATCCACACGTCGGTCCAGGCTGGTGGAATGACCAAACTCCGAATCCGGCCGAGTGTGGCGGCGTCGCGCACCAGCTTGCCTCGCGAATCGACGTAAACGAACCCTCGCCCGCGACGCTTTCGACGAATGCCGGGCCCCTGATCGTTCACGTAATGAAGGCCGGCCGCCTTGGCCGACGCGGGCGAGTCGCCGGCGAGAGCCGCGACGCCGCGCGCCTGCTTTCGCAGGACGAGACGCGAACGACCCGCGCGGCGCGCGAAACGGCGAATGGAGCGCGTCACCGGACGTGGTCCCCTTCGCGGCGTAGGGTGGATTTCAATGCATCGAAGTCGAGCTCTGCCGAAGGCCGCACGTCTCCTTTGAGCACCTGACGAATCTGCACGAGCGCGCGTTCGCTGTCGGCAGCGCTCTGCGAAGCGACGCAATCCAATGGAACGAAGAGCCCGTAATCTCTCAAGTAGGCGTCGTGTGCCGTAAAAAGCACGCAGTTCTCCGCGGCGATGCCGGTGAGCACGAGGGTTCGCGACTCGAGGTGCGTCAGCAAGAGCTCGAGGGCCGTCGCATAAAAACCGGAATGCTTCGGCTTCAAGACGAAGTAGTCTTCGTCTTGCGGGCGAAGCAACTCCGCGATGCGTCGCCCAGGGACATCGCGTTCCAAACAGTGCCCGAGGAGGGTCCGGAAGTCCGACCGCCAACGACCGAAGTTGTCGTTGGCGTACACGATGGGGATGTTCGACCGCCGGGCCCGTTTGACGAGCGCGGCCAAGGCGTGGGCCATCGGCAGCGCCCGCTCGGCCAATACATCGCCCCCCGGGAATTCCATACCGTTGATGACATCGATCAAGATCAGCGCGATCGTCGATCGGTCGGGAGCGTTGCCATACAAGTCGCCCATCGTCTCACATGAGCAGACTGGTGCTCCCGCCCTCGCGAGTCACATCGGTCCTCCGCCGGAGTTCGGAGGACCGTCTTTCGAAGAGGTCAGCTCGATTTCGACTTCGATCGCGAGCGCGACCTCCTTTTCGGCGGCACTTTCGCGCCCCGTTTGCGCGCTTCGGAGAGGCCGATCGCGATGGCCTGCTTGCGGCTCTTCACTTTGGGGTGCCGACCCTTTCCCGATTTCAGCGTCCCGCGCTTGGCGCGGTGCATCGCGCTTTTCACGCTTTTTTTGGCGCCGGATCCATATTTTTTGCGACTCGATTTTCGCGTTGCCATGTTTCCTGTCTCCGTGCGAGCTCTCGTCCGGATGACTCCATTGGCATCAGGACGGGCACGCTGGTCCCGCAGGCGATGGATGCCGAAAGAAGTCGGCCGGTTGCGGGAGGCATTCCCGGGTGGCCCCCTAGCGTGCAACTATCGACCAGGGCAGCGTTCATGGGAGTGGCGTACTTCCTGCCTGACATGCTCCTTGCCGCCCACACGGCGGTAGGGAGATACTCATGCGGAACGAAACGCAAAGGAGCGAGGGCGCTGCCGAGAGACTCGGCGGCAAAATCAAGAAGGGCATTGGACGTGCGCTCGGCAACGAGCGCATGACCGCCGAAGGACGCGCAAGAGAGCTGAAGGGGACGACGAAAGAGGAGAGCGCAAAAGCGAGCGAACGAACCAAGGGCAAGATCGAACAGTTGACCGGCGCGATGAAGAATCGAGTCGGTCACCCTGGTGGGCAGCGAGCGAATGGTGGCTGAGGGGAAAGCTCGAGAGCTAAGAGGCCAGAGTCGCCAGAAGATCAACAAGTAGCATCGACGGCGGGTTCGACGCACGTGCTCGCCGCGGGGGAGCATGGTGGCGCGCACGAAATGACATCGCGACTCGAACCCGTTCGAC
>WNGF01006299.1_pt1 | contig 14747 bp, 10 predicted proteins | sample 5400641 | NCBI WGS metagenome assembly WNGF01 (sample SAMN13153371, study PRJNA577476) | soil metagenome | isolation source: 80 cm soil or saprolite under grassland replicate 2 | place: USA:California | collected 2016-06-15
GAGATCGTCGACCTGCGCTCGGTCATGCCGTGGGACAAGAAGGCGGTGCTCGAGTCGGTGCGCAAGACGTCGAAGGTACTCGTGCTGCACGAGGACACGCACAGCGGCGGCTTCGGCGCGGAGATCGCCGCGACGATCGCGGAGGAGGCGTTCGAGGACCTCGACGCGCCGGTGAAGCGGATCACTGCACCCGACACGCCCGTCCCGTTCTCGCCGGAACTGGAGAAGGCGTTCATCCCGCAGGTCGAGGACGTGGCCGCCGGATTGAAGGAGCTCGCCGCGTACTGATGGCGACGACCTCCGTCATCGAAGTCGTCATGCCCCAGATGGGCGTCTCCGTCTCTGAGGGGACGATCACGAAGTGGCTCAAGCAGGTCGGCGAGACCGTCGAGGCGGACGAGAGCCTCCTCGAGATCTCGACCGACAAGGTCGACACCGAGGTGCCGTCGCCCGGAACCGGCGTGGTCCAGGAGATCCTCGTCCAGGAGGGCGAGACGGTCGACGTCGGCACGAAGCTCGCGACGATCGCGCCGGAGGGCGCAGACGCCGCCGCACCCGCGCCAGAGCCCGCTCCCCCGGAGCCGGCGACCCAGGCCGCGGCGCGCGAGACCGAGTCCGCGTCACCCGCAGAGACTCCGGCTCCGACGGCGGCTGCGCCTCCGAAGGACGGCTCGACCGACGGCAAGACGTTCGTCTCGCCCGTCGTCGCGAAGATCGCCGCCGAGCACGGCGTCGACCCGGCTCAGGTGCCTGGCACCGGCCGCGGGGGCCGCGTCACGAAGAAGGACATCCTCGGCTTCATCGAGTCCGGCGGTCCGGGGAAGGTCGAAGAGCCTGCGGCAGCTCCGGCGCCGACCGTGCCCGCACCGCCGCCGGCAGCCGAGCGGCCCGCGGCTGCACCGCCGCCGCAAGCGCAGCCGGCGGCCGCGCAGCCGGGCGAGTCGTTCGAGCCGATGACCGCGATGCGCCGCGGCATCGCGGAGCACATGCGCCGCTCGCTCGACACCGCCGCGCATGTGACGAGCAGCATCGAGGTTGACATGACGAGGGTGGTGGCGATTCGCGCGAAGCTGAAGAAGGAGTTCCAGGAGAGCTACGGCGTCAACCCGACGTACCTCTCCTTCGTCGCGCGCGCTGTCGTGGACACGCTGCGCGACTACCCGTGGATCAACGGAGAGATCCGCGGTGATCAGATCGTCACGCGCAACTATGTGAACCTCGGGTTCGCCGTCGAGCTCGCGGACGGCAAGGGGCTGATCGTGCCCGTCGTGAAGAACACCGAAGGGTTGAACCTCCTCGGGATGGCGCGCTCGGTGGCAGACATTGCGCAGCGGGCACGCGACAAGAAGCTGCTGCCGGACGACGTGCAGGGCGGCACCTTCACGATCACGAATCCCGGCGGCTACGGGACGTTCCACGGAACGCCGATCATCAGCCAGCCCCAGGCCGCGATTCTCGGCACCTACGCCGTCGTCAAACGCCCGTGGGTCGTGCAGGACGAGTTCGGCGAGGACGTGATCGCGATTCGCTCGATCATGAACCTGACGCTGACGTACGACCACCGCCTCGTTGACGGCGCCCTCGCGGGCCGCTTCCTGCGCGATCTGCGCGAGCGGCTGCAGACCTGGGGCGAGTCGGACTATTGAACGACGGACTCGTCAAGCTGACCGAGGCGAACAGCGAGGCCGAGGCGGCGATGATCTGCGGCTATCTCGAATCGCTCGGCATCAGTGCGAGCTACGAGAAGAGCCGCATCTTCCCCGGCATGGGCACGGCGGCCGACCCCGTCGGGATCGGAGCCGCTCACGCCGGTCGCCAGGAGATCCTCGTGCGCGCGGCGGATCTCGAGACCGCGCTGGAAGCGCTGGCGCAGGCGAACGCCGGCGACAAGGCGACGTAAGAGAGGGGCCGCCGGGCTCGGGCGGCCCCTCTCTCGATGTCAGGCGACGCTAGGGCAGGTTGAAGCGCCAGGCGCCCATGGCGTGCGTTGCGGCGTAGAGCTTGCGGTCCGCCGCCACGATGGTCAGCCCTGCGACCTCGATGTTCGGCATGCCGGGCCCGGCCAGGAGCCAGGATGACGAACCAGACGCGAGGCTCAGCACGCCGGAGTCCGTCGCGGCGTACAGGTCACCGGTGACGTCGTCTCGGACGAGGTCGTTGATCGGAAGGTCGCCGAGAGTGCCGTCGAGGCTCACCCACGTCGCAGTCCCCGCGACCGCGTTGTAGGTCACGTCGAACACGTGCCCCGGCGTCGTCGGGGTGGCCGCGCTGAAGCCCGTGTACGAGATCCAGGCGTGGTTCGCGTTCGCCGGATCGACGTAGATGCTCGAGACGAACCGGTTCGGGTCGTTCGCCGCGAGCGTGTCGAGCCGGGTGAACGTGACCGAGGTCGCCGGGTCGGCGTCGGCGTTCTTCGAGATGAAGACGCGGCCCGTCGTCGTTGCCGCCCACAGCGTCGACGTATCTCCGGGGGCCCGCTCGACGGCGACGACGTTGCCGCCGGCGCGATCCGAGCCGTACGGACACGTCGGCGTAGCCTCCGCGGCGCTCGAGCACGTGAGCCGTCCCGCCGCCGACGAATCGCCGAGTGCCTGCCAGTCGCCACATTGCACGCTGAAGTCGCCCGTCCAGCGGTTGCAGTGCGTGCGGAACTCCGCCAGCGTCATCGAGCCCATCGCGGCGGTCTTCGTCCGCCACACGTGCTGGGTTCCGAGCCAGAGCGTCTTGCTCACCGTCGGGTCGGAGATCATCGGGATGTAGAACTCCGACGCCTCGCTCTGGTCGAGGCCGCCTCGGGCGCGCGTCCAGTCGGCGATCGCTCCGGCCGAGAAGTTCACCTCCGGTGAGACAGCGTTGAAGTTGTGGAACCGGAAGTGAGGGTCGGCCACGTCGAAGCCGGACTGGCCGCCGTCGCCGATCATCGTGTTGATCCACTTCTCCGGGCTGCCGTAGTTCTCCCAGGTTCCGTTGTCCTGCGTCCCGCCCTGCAGCTCGTTCGAGTCGAACGGGCTGACGGAGAGGCTCTGGAACTGCAGCGTCGTCAGGCCGTGGTTCATCCCCGTGAGCAGCGTCGGCACCCGCGAGAGCATCTGCTTGCAGCGCGCGAGCTGCTGCGCCGCCGTCGGCCCGTCCTCGATGTCGGCGAAGCCGCGCGAGTCGCACCAGCTCGAGACGTCGGCGAACTCGCCGCTCGAGCGCATCATGCCGCCGTCGTTCCCCTCGAAGAACTGGTACGGGTTCTGCGGGTTCGTGACGAGCCCGTGCTGGTCCGGATGGAGCGCGTTCGGATGCACCGGGTCGGTCGCGTCCGCGGTCATGTCCGTCCACGTGTCGCCGGCGTCCGTCGAGAGGAGGACGCCGCGGTGGTTGGCGATCGACTCGCCGTATCCGTACGAGCCGCCCACGTAGACGATGTCCGGATGGCCCTGCGGCGTGTAGACGAAGTTGTCGTACCAGCACTGGCCGCCGCAGAAGTTGTACGTGCCCCAGCGCGGATCGGTGATGTCGTTCGAGGTCAGGTCGGTCCACGTCGGCGTTCCGGTTGCGACGTCGTCGCTGCGGAAGACGCGGCTGTACTCGACCGGGCCGTCCGGCGGCGGGACCCGCGCACCGGTGTGACCTTCGCCCACGTACATGCGCGTCTTGCCGTTCGGCAGGGTGTTCACGGCGATCCACGGCAACGTCGTCCCGATCGTCGCATTGAGCGACGGCTTGATCTGCGTCCAGGTGGCACCGGCGTCGTTCGAGCGCCAGACACCGCGCCCGTAGGACGAGGAGTAGAGGATGTTGTGGTTCGTCGGGTCGAGCACGACCTGGCGGACGCCGCGCGGCGTGCACGGCGACGTCCCATTGTTCGCCGCGGCCGCGTTCGGGTCCGCGTTCTCGCAGTCGGCCGCGTTCGCGGACCCGCCGTGGATGTACGTCCACGTCGTGCCGCCGTCAATCGACTTGTAGAGGCCCCACATCTTCGCCCCGGGGACGACGATGCGCGTGATGCCCGAGCAGCACGTGGAGGTCATCCCGTGCAGCGAGAACGTCGACGATGCGTAGACGACGCTTGCGTTGGTGGGATCGACCGCGATCGAGCTGACACCGCGACCGCTGAAGACGCTCCTCCCGTACGGGCCTGTCCACGTGTCGCCGCCGTCGGTCGACTTGTAGATGCCGACGCCGTGCACGCAGCCGCTGCCGCACGTGTTTCCCTCGCCCGTCCCGACCCAGATCGTGTTCCCGGTCGAATCGGTCGGGTCGACCGTGATCGAGCCGATCGAGTTGATCTCGAACGACCCGCTCACGTACTGCCACTTCGTATTCCCGGCCAGCGCGTTCTTGGTGCGCCAGACGCCGCCGCCCGCGGGACCGATCCACATGCGGCAGTGGCCGGCGTGGCAATTGGGACCGATCGCGAGCGCGTTGATCCGGCTTCCGGCCAGGTACCTGTTCGGGACGTAACTGCTCAGATCGCGAAACTCGGACAGCGGGTACTCCGCCTGGTTCGGGCCGACGGAGACCCAGGTCCCGGGCTTGCCCTTCCCCTTCGGGAAGCCCTTCTTCTCGATCTTGCCGAACGCCGCGCGCGCCGCGTTGAGCTGCGCCAGCGGGATGTCGGCCGCTGGGTACGCAAGCTGCGCGAGCTTCGCCGCGTCGGCATCGGCCGGGCCCTCGTCGGAGTCGCCCGGCTCGAGCGCCGGTGAAAGCGCACCTGCCCCTCCCTTCGCCGGCGGCTCCGGCTCGCGTGCGGAGGCGGCGACGAGCGCCGTCGCACCGGCGACCACGGCCAGCGCAATGAGCAGCCGCGCCACGTGGTTCGTCCGCATGAATCCCCTCCCTTTTCGAATGCGCGTCCCGGGTCTGGGCTCCCGGATTCGCGGGAACCTTTCCGCCTGGCGGCGCATTCGTCAAGTGCCGGCGCGCTAGGCTCGGTTTCGTGAGCCACGGCGCACATGTCATGTACCTGGGACTCGTTCCGTACCGCGAGGCGCTCGCGCTTCAGCGCTCGCTCGCGGGCGCCGTGTCGCAGGGCGTGCTTCCCGACACGGTGCTGCTCCTGGAGCACCCGCCGGTGATCACGCTCGGACGGCGCACCGAGCCGGGCGAGGTTCACGTCCCCGACGGCGCGCAGGTCGAGATCTGCGAGACGGACCGCGGCGGGAAGTCCACGTACCACGGGCCCGGGCAGCTCGTCTGCTACCCGATCCTCGACCTCACGCGGCACGGCCAGGACGTGCAGAAGTACTGCCGCGATCTCGAGGAGGCGCTCATCCTGACCCTTTCCGCCTTCGAGCTCGAGGCGGTCCGCATCGAGGGTCTCACCGGCATCTGGCTCAAGGGTCCGCCCAGGAAGATCGCCAGCATCGGCGTGCACATCAGCAAGTGGATCACGACCCACGGTTACGCGCTCAACGTCGATCTCGACCCGGCACCGTTCACGGACTGGATCACCGCCTGCGGCCTCGAAAACACTGCGTTCACGACGATGTCCCGGGAGCTCGGGAGACGGCTTCAGGTCGACGACGTCCACGGCGCGGCCGCCGCGGCAATCGCGGACGTGTTCGATCTCGAGCTCGAGCCGCTCCGGGCGGATGCGTTCCTAGCGCGCGCGTGACCAGCAGGGGCAGCACGGCAGCCGCGAGCAGGGTAGGGGTGATGAGCGTTCGCTCCGCCGTCGAGCGCACGAGGTAGCGGACACCCGTCGTTCCGCTCACGTAGACGAGCGCCAGTGCAGCGACGAGGCCGAGGCCGAGCGCGAGCACGCCGAGCGCAAGCTGGCGGTCTCGGCCGCGGATGACCATGACGACCGCCGCGACCGTCGCGAGCGGAAGCGCCCAGAGATACGCGCGCTCGACGGCCAGATGCCCGAAACGACCGAGCACGAAGGGCAACTGGTCCGCGCGCGAGAGCGAGGGAGCGACATCGCGGTCGTGGAGGTCGTGCACGGCATCGAACACCCGCCACGGCACGGCGGACAGCGCAACCCAGAACGCGGAGAAACCCATCGCGCGCAGTCGCTCGCGCTCGCGACGGACGAGCAGTGCGGCGAACGCGACGCCGTACAGGACCGCGTAGAACACGACCGCATCGCGCTTCGTCGCCAGCGCCGCCGCCGCAAACACGGAGCCGAGCGCGACGCGCTCGCCGGCGAACAGCAGGACCGCGCTGACGAAGAGGCACGCGAGCGGAACGTCCGCGTATGCAGAGAGCGCCTGCTCGCGCGCCGCAGGCATCCACAGAAGCAGGCTCAGCCCCGCTGTCAGCGGCAGCGCTTCGACGTGCGGCCGCAACACGTTCCACGCGACGAGCGCCAGCCCGGCCAGGAAGCAGGCGAAGAGCACGTGGGCGACGCGGGTGTTCGGGCTTCCCATCACGTGGAAGACGTACGCCTCGATCGAGGGCAGACCGAGTGGATACTCGCGGTGGACGGGCGGCGCGATCGACGCGCTCGCGAAGCTGCGGTCGAAGTAGAGAAGCTTCGCCTTCAACGCCCAGTTCGCGAACGCGTCGTACTGGTCGACCGGCTTCTGGATGCCGCGCGCCGCGAGGAGAACGAGCGGTGCGGCGAGCACGAGCAGCGGGAACGGCGCAACGTGCCCGCGGCCCAGGCGTCGCCGCCCGGCGAGGAGTCCCGCGATCAGCGCAACTGCGCCGAGCCCGAGAACGATCGGCAGCGAGGGCGGAACGCCTACGTAGACGAGCGGCGGCAGCAGCACCATCGCCGCAGCGATGCCCGTGAAGGCGGCAAGGCCCGCGCGGAAGGGCGTACGCGTCAGGAACAGGACTCCCGTCCCGAGCGGCAGGAGACCGATCAGAGCGACCGCAAGGCCGAGAAGGGCGCGCGTCATCGTTCGACGAGCGAGTCTCGGCCGAAGCGCCACGTCCGCCGCGGCTGCAGACCGCCCGGGGGCGAGCGGTCGACGTAGACGATCCAGCGCGCGCGCGCGCCCTCAGCCACGAGCCGCGGCGCGATCGCAAATGCGACCCAGCGGATCCAGCCTGTCTGGATGAAGATCCGGCGCGCCGCGGCGCCGCCGCGCGGCACGAACGAGACGCTTGCCTCTTTGGGCACGATCCGACGGATCCCACGCAGCAGCGGCACGTTGCGGGAGGCGCCAAAGCTGAAGGGCGGCACGACCTCCGCCTTGACGTCGCTCGTCCTCGAGTGCTCGCGAATCGCATCGACGTCGGCGCGGATGGTCGAGCCGAGCGTGAGCGCGACCGGGAGGGCGAGGACCGCGGCCGCGACGAGCGATCTCCACACGCGGCTATTCTCGCCGTTGTGACCGGTTCGCTTCCCGTCGCCGAGCGCCCACGCCGCCCCGAGTGGATGAAGGTGCGTGCGCCGTCCGCCGACTCGCGCTACTTCGACGTGAAGAAGCTGATCCACGGCGCGAGCCTGAACACGATTTGCGAGGAGGCCCGCTGCCCGAACATCGCCGAGTGCTGGGGACGCGGGACGGCGACCTTCCAGATCCTCGGCGACACGTGCACACGCGCCTGCCGCTATTGCTACGTGCACTCGGGAAAGCCGGATTCGCCGCCCGATCCGCTCGAGCCGTTGCGCCTCGCGCAGGTGGCGGCGCAGATGCAGTTGAAGCACGTCGTCGTCACGTCCGTCGACCGCGACGACGTGCCCGACCGCGGCGCCGGACACTACGCTGCGACGATTCGCGCGCTCAAGCGCAAGCTCCCGCAGGTCAGCGTCGAGGTGTTGACGCCGGACTTCCTCGGTGTCGAGGAGGAGGCATTGCGGACGGTGCTCTCCGCGCGACCCGACGTGTTCAACCACAACATCGAGACCGTGCGCCGGCTGCACCGCCGCATGCGCGGTGCGAAGGCCAGCTACGACAAGGCGCTCTGGCTGCTCCGGCGCGCGAAGGAGCTCGCGGACTACCCGGTGCTGACGAAGAGCGGGATCATCGTCGGTCTCGGCGAGACGAACGACGAGGTCGTCGAGACGATGTGCGACCTGCGCGCGAACGGCGTCGACGTCGTGACGATCGGCCAGTACCTGCAGCCGAGCGCGAAGCACGCGACGATCGACCGCTGGGTGCACCCCGACGAGTTCCGCTGGTTGCGCGAGCAGGGCGAAGCGCTGGGCTTCGGCTCCGTCTTCGCCGGCCCGCTCGTGCGCAGCTCGTACCGCGCGGACGAGCAGCGCCACGCCGCAGCCACCGGGCGGGGAGCAGTCGCCTACTAATGTGACCGGGGCCGGCTCATTGCCGGCCCCGGTCGAGTGCTTCAGGTCGGACTCTTCGGGTTACGCCCCGAAGAAGTTCTTCGTCCTTGTCACGAGGTCCGTCTTGTCGGCCGCCGTCCCGTAGGCCTCCATCGGGAAGGCGATGAAGACGACCTTGTACGTGCCCGAGAACGACAGCCCGTCGGCAAACGACGCGTCGTCCGTGAAGATCGCCTGTGCCGTGCCATTCGGCGTGAGCCGGTCCTCGAACGTGTTGCCGAGGATCGTGTGATCGAGCGCCACGGCGCCGATCCCGTTCGTGAGCGTCCCGGCGACGCCGTTGACGTGCGCCGTCGCCTTGTCGTTCTGGCTCGCGTCGTCCCAGTCGACATGCAGGTAGTCGTGGACGAACGCCGTCGATCCCGCCGACTGGTCGAGCAGGTCCTGACCCGAAAGGAACAGGTTCCCGCCGCCGTCGAGCAGCGCCTTCAACTCATTCTCGTACGGGACGATCGGGCCGGGATAGCTGTTCCCGGTGAACCAAACGACGTACTTGTGGGCCGTCAGGTAGCCCTGCGGGAGGTTCTTGTCCGCGGCCAGATCCCACGTGCTGTAGGCAGCCGCGCCGATGACCGAGTTGAGCGCCGTCGTGTAGTACGACTGCGTGTCCGGACCGTTGCCGTCATCGTCGACGAGCAGCCAGTCCTTGGTGACGGCGATCGTCTTCACCGAGCCACTGGCGACGACGGACGGATTCCCGACCGAGGTCGCAGTGACGGTTGACGTGCTCGAGTCCCCGTCGCTCGCCCCGCCCGGGACGGCAACCTTCACGCAGACGTCCGTCGTGGCGCCGGACGCCACCGTCGGCGTCGTCGTGAGCGTCGTCGTGCAGGTCGAGTCATAGATGCTGACGGCGTACGTGCCGCCCGAGCTCGACAGCGTGTAGCTGTCGCTGTTGAAGCCGAGGTTGTGCAGCGTGACGTGGTACGTCGCGGTGCTGCCGGCACGTGCCCCGTCCGTCTGCGTTGCCGGCGTCAGGCTGACGCCGTACGGAGGCGCGATCGGCGTGACGGCCGGCGACCCATTCGTACCCGGGCCCTCGGCCGACGTCACCGCGACGCCGTCGTTGACGATCGACGTCACCTTCTTCTTCAGCGCGTCGGCGATGCTCACCGTCAGGTGCACCGTCACGCTGCCGCCCGTGCCGGGTGTGCCCTTCGGCACGGTCAGCCCGGACCACGTCACGACGCCGTTCGCGTACGTGCCGCCGCTGTCCGCCGACACGAACGTCGTGTTCGCAGGCAGCGGATCGGTGATCGTGACGCCGGTCGCGTCCGCGTTCCCGATGTTCCTCAGGGTCAGCGTGTAGTTCAGGCTGCTGGACGGTCCGACCGGCACGCCCGCGTCGACCTTCGACAGCACGAGCGACGGCACCGGGTTCGAGCCGTCGGCGATCCGGAAGGCGCCGCGGCCGTGCGTTCCCGCCGCCATGATGCGGTGGGACGGGTCGAGGTCGAGCTGCCAGACGCTGACGTTCGGGAAACCGCTGCCCAGCAGTGCCCAGTGGCCCCCGCCGTTGTACGTCACCATCGGCCCGACGTCGGTTCCGATGTAGAGCGTGTTCGGGAACGACGGGTCGAGGACGACAGAGTTGACCGGCACGTCGGGCAGGTCGCCGCTGATGTCGAGCCAGTCGGCCCCGCCGTTCGTCGTCTTGAAGATGTGGCCAGGCCGAGTGCGCGTGGCCGCGTTGAACCCGTTGTACCCCAGGTACGCGGTCCGGTAGTTGCTGCGGTCGACCGCGATCGAGGCGATTGGACGGTTGGGCAGCTTGCCCTTCTTGTCGAGGCGCGTCCAGGTCGGATTGTCGTTCACCTGGGCGTCCGTGCTGACGTACACGTAGCCGTCGAGCGAGCCGGTGTAGACCGCCTGGCCGCCGCCCACTCCGATCGCGGAGATGGTGCAGTTGCGGGCGCCGTTCGGCGCCGTGCCCGTGCAACCGCTCGTCAGATCGGGGCTGATCGCCTTCCACGTCACGTCGCCGGCCGACGCGGCCCTTGCGTTGTCGGTCCGGTACAGCCGGTAGGTGCCGAGGAAGAGCTGGTTGGTGTTCAGCTGGTTCAGCACCCACGGGATGTAGAAGTCCGAACGGTCGCCCGTGTCGATCCCGGAGCGGATGTACGAGTTGGTGAAGACACCCCCGCCGTCCGTGTAGCGGTACGGCGTGACCCCGAAGTACGTCCCGTAGACGAAGCAGCTCGGCGCGAGCGCGCACGAGTCGGACGTCGGGTCGACGAGCACCTGCCCGCCGTCGCCGCTGGCGACGTCGAACCAGGACTGCGAGCCCGTGGACTTGCGGAGCGTGCCGTTGTCCTGCGTGCCGCCCCAGAAGCGCTCGCCGTCGGCGCCGGGCGGTACCTGCGGCACGGTCGCGACGGACGTGAACTGCGCGATCCGGAGGTTCGAGCGCGCGACGACGGCGCTCGTGGTCCGTCCCGTCTCCGGGTCACGGAAGACGGTTCCGTTCAGGTTCTGCCACGTCACCGCGCTGAGCGGATCGGCCGCGTTCGGCCGGCCGCCGCGGTCGGTGCTGTACCAGACGCCGCCGTCCGAGCCGATGACGACGTGCGCCGTGGCGCTCGGATCGAAGGCGAGCGCGTGGTAGTCCGGATGCTGCTCGTAGCCCAGGTTCTTCCACGTCTGGCCGCCGTCGTCGGAGCGGAAGATGCCGCCCGAGCCGATGCCGTAGTTGAACTGACCCGCGGCGAAGACCTCGTCCGGATTCGTCGGGTCGGCCTCGATCACGTTGTCGTAGAAGCACTGGCCGCCGCAGTAGTCCTCGACGGTGTCGTCACCGGTCCCGCCGGGCAGGATCGACCAGCTCGCTCCCGCGTTCGTGGACTTCCACACGCGGGACGCGTGGTGGTCGCCGGCGGTGTCGTCGTAGTCGAAGCCGAGATAGAGCACGGCCGACTGGGCCTCCGGGTGCGACAGCGAGATCGAGAAGCGCGTCTGGCTCGCCGCGTAGTCGGCGTCGGTAGGCAGACCGTTCATGATCTTGAACCAGTGAGCGCCGCCGTCGGTGCTCTTGTAGACGGCGTCACCCCAGAACGAGGCGTAGAGGATGCTCGGGTTCTGCGGATCGATCTCGATATCGGTTGCCCCGTTGAACTCCGACTTCGCCTGCTTGAGGAGCGTCCACGTCGCGGCGCCGTCCTTCGACTCCCAGATGCCGTAGCGGGAGTGCTCAGCCGGCGTCGTCCGCCGAGCGCCGCCGCGGCCGCGCAGGACCGCCGCGTAAAGGTGGCCGGCGTTCGTCGGGTCGACGACGATGCGTGAGACCGAGACACCTGCGAAGTAGTCGCCCGAGACGTGCGTCCAGTTGAGGCCGCCGTTCATCGACTTGAGGATGCCGTTGCCGAACATGCTGTCGCCCGACAGCGCGCCTTCGCCGGTCCCGGCGTACACGATCGCGTCGTTCGACGGCGCAATTGCCAGCGACCCTGTCGCCAGCGAAGCCTGGTTGTCCGTCTTCGGCGACCACGTTCCCGTCGCGGAGTCATAGAGCCAGACGCCGCCCTGTGCGGCCCCGAGGATGATCTGGTGGTTGCTCGGCCGGATGGCGAGCGCGCCGATGCGACCGCTCATCGCGCTCCACGGTCCGCCGCTGCGAGTGACCTGGACGATCGGGTTCGGGCCGAGCCCCGCCCAGTTCGCGTTGAACGTCGTCGGGCCCGCAGCCGGGATCCCCGACTTCGCGAGCTTCTTCGCGGCCTTGAGGGCGGCGCCGCGGAGAGCGCCCGCCTTGACGCTGTCCAGTTGGTTGTCGCCCGCCGTGCGCCGGCTCGTATAGGCGAGGTCTTGCTCGAGGAGGGCTTCCTCGGCCTCCTCGTCCACCTTCAAGGACGTCGCCCCAGGTGTGTAGAGCGGGCCGTCGTCGCCGGCGACGCCAATCGCGCCTCCGGCCAGAACCGCCGCGAGCGCCGCGGCGAGAATCCCAAAGCTCAATGCGCGCGTGGGCGCGCTCCGAACGCCTCCAGCTGCGATTGTCCGCAGCCAGCCGAAGAATGCGTTGAGCATGCTGCTCCTCTCTCCCTAGCTTGCGAGCCGCCGAATAGAGAACTCGATTTCGAGTTCGACGCGGTATTTTCACCTAAGTCCGCGGATTGTCAAGCGGCGACCGCGATTCTCACGACTTGCAGGGAAATGCGCGGTCGGACTAGCCGGCGGGCCCGTCTGGCGCGCACTCCGGGATCACGTTGAGGACGGCGCTGCTTCCGCGGCCGCCCTTCGCGCGTACGGAGTAGATCTCGCAGTAGCCGAGCGAGAAGCCGAGGAACGTCACTCGGAAATTGCCGAGCCTGTTCGCCGTCACCCTCTTCGTGTGCGTGCTCTTCGCCGAGACGGTGACCGTGACGCGCTCGTTCGCGTGAAAGCCCGTCCCCCGCACGACGACGGGCGAGCGCGAGGGAACGGCGACGTGCGCTGCGGCGGTCGAAGCGGCGGCCGTCGGCAGCAAGGCGAAAAAGAGCGACAGCATCAGCGCGAGTCTCACGCCCGTGCTGTACCCCGCTCGGCGGACGGCCAATCGCGCACGGATGCCGCTAGCCGTGCGGCTTCGCCATCTTCCTGTAATCGAGGGCGTCGTCGAGCGTGGCGTCGTCCACGCCGTGCTCCCGCGCGACCTCGCGGAGTGAGCGGCCCGAGGCCGCAGCCTCCTTGACGATCTCGTTGCCCTTGTCGTAGCCGATGTGCGGATTGAGCGCGGCCGCCGCAGAGAGCGTCAGCTCGGCGTAGTGCTCGCATTGCTCACGGTTCGCCTCGATGCCGTCGACGCACCTCTCCGCGAGCAGTCGTGATGCACTCGAGAGCAACTTGATCGAGTCGAGCAGGTTGCGCGCCATGAGCGGGACGAAGACGTTCAGCTCGAAGTGGCCCTGCATGCCGCCGACCGTGATCGCGGCGTCGTTGCCGATCACCTGCGCCGCAACCTGCGTCACGACTTCGGGGATGACCGGGTTGACCTTGCCGGGCATGATCGAGCTGCCCTTCTGGAGCTCGGGCAGGAAGATCTCGGCCAGCCCGGCGCGCGGGCCGGAGCCCATGAAGCGCAGATCGTTGGCGATCTTCGTGAGCGACACGGCGAGCGTCTTCAGCGCGCCCGACGCCTCGACGAGGCCGTCACGTGCGGCCTGAGCCTCGAATGGATCGGCGGGTGCGTGAATCTGCAGACCCGTCTCGTCGGTCAGGCGTGCACGCACGCGCTCCGCGAACTCCGGGTGCGTGTTGAGCCCCGTCCCGACGGCTGTGCCGCCCAACGGGATCTGCCCGAGCCGCGGCAGTGCATCACGGATGCGCTCGCTGCCTTGCCATACCTGCGCCGCGTACCCGGCGAACTCCTGGCCGAGCGTGACGGGAACGGCGTCCATCCAATGCGTGCGCCCGGACTTGACGACGTCGTCGAACTCTTGGGCCTTCGCCTCCAGCGACGCCGCGAGCGTCGCGAGCGCGGGCAGCAGGTCGCTCTCGAGCTCGCCCAGCGCCGCGAGGTGGACAGCCGACGGGAAGACGTCGTTGGAGGACTGGCCCATGTTCACGTCGTCGTTCGCGTGGACGTCGTCGCCCGCGAGCGAGGCGATCACCTCGTTCGCGTTCATGTTCGAAGACGTCCCCGAGCCGGTCTGGAAGACGTCGATCGGGAACTGCTCGTCGAGCTCGCCGTTCGCGATGCGTGTGCCCGCATCGGCGATGCGCTGGGCCTTGTCCTCGTCGAGGAGGCCGAGCTCGGCGTTCACGAGCGCCGCGGCCGCCTTGATGCGGCCGAGCCAGCGCGCCACGGGAACCGGAATCGGCTCTCCCGAGACACGAAAATTGGCGATTGCCTTGGTCGTCTCGCCTCCCCAGAGCTCCCGCTGGGTCTCGGCCCTGGCCATGCGACCACTCTAGCGCCGTGCGGCCTTTACCAAGCAGCCATGCGGCGGCGATGCTCGAGCGTGTGGTCGCGCAGTGAGCGGCGGAGCGCTTCGGTGAGCGATTCCGCCTCGGCCCAGCCGACGTAGCCGCAGCGCGCGCATTCATCCTGTTGCACCGGCCGAACACGGTTCACGACCAGCCGCCGCGTGGCTCCGCAATTCAGGCATTCGACGAGGTTTGCCGCCATGTTCTGAACATCGGCAGCGGTCGCGGAAACGCCCTCCCCCGGCTGGGTGAGTCCGCCTACGTCTCCGCAGCCACCGCTTCAGCGGCTTCGCGGAGCTCGGCCCACGTCACGAGCTTCACGCGCGGGCGGCCGAGGGGCTCGCCGCGCGAGCGCTCGAGCGTGTCGATCGCGAGCCAGCCCGTGTAGACCACGCGGCGAACGCCCCGCTCGTCGAGCACGGCGTCGACGGCTTCCGCCGTCGCATCCTCGTGGTGCGCGATCCGACCCGCGCGGGCGTCTTCGAGCAGCTGCTGGACCGTTTCCATCGCGTCCTTCTTGTTCGTGCCGATGATCCCGGTCGGACCGCGCTTGATCCAGCCCGCGCAGTAGACGCCCCGCAGGGGCAGGCCGGCGTCGTCGAGCACGCGTCCGCAG
>WNGF01007888.1_pt1 | contig 14742 bp, 14 predicted proteins | sample 5400641 | NCBI WGS metagenome assembly WNGF01 (sample SAMN13153371, study PRJNA577476) | soil metagenome | isolation source: 80 cm soil or saprolite under grassland replicate 2 | place: USA:California | collected 2016-06-15
GTCGGCTATGCGCTGGAGAGGACTTGAACCTCCACGACCTTTTAAGGTCACTAGGCCCTCAACCTAGCGCGTCTACCAATTCCGCCACCAGCGCCTGAGGGACCGCCAGTGTAGCGGGAAGAGTTCAGCGCACTCGCCGCAGGGACGGGCTTCGCCCGGCCCTGCCCACCAAGGCTCTTCGCTAGGACCCTCGGCGCGAAATCATCATGCGTGCGAAGCGAGCGGATTTCGCGCCGTTTCCTTGCGCGTCTACCAATTCCGCCACCAGCGCCTGAGGGACCGCCAGTGTAGCGGGAAGAGCTCAGCGCACTCGCCGCAGGGACGGGCTTCGCCCGGCCCAGCCCACCAAGGCTCTCCGCTAGGGTCCTCGGCGCGAAATCATCATGCGAGCGAAGCGAGCGGATTTCGCGCCGTTTCTCTAACTAGAGTCCCCGCGGTGCGTGACCTCTGTGCAACGGCGGTGGATGCGGCGACCGGCTCGGGCGCGGAGTACGCCGACGCGCGGGTCGTCCTGAAGCGCAACCAGTTCGTGGCGACGAAGAACGGCCGCGTCGAGCGGCTCACGGATTCCGAGAGCGAGGGCATCGGCGTCCGCGTGCTCGTCGGCGGCGCCTGGGGATTCGCCTGCGATCGGCGTCTCACCAGAGCAGGTGCCCGTGACGCCGCGCTGCGCGCCTACTCGTTCGCGCGGGCGGCTGCCGGAAAGCACTCGCGGCGACTCGCTCCGATCGAGGCTCACACCGGCCGCTTTCGCACCGCGGTCGAGCGGGACCCGTTCGAGGTGCCGCTCGCCGAGAAGGTCGAGCACTGCCTGCGCGCGGACGCAGCACTCGCCGCGCCCGATGTCCTCGTCCGCCAGGCGATGGTGCGGGCGCAACGTGAGCACAAGCTCCTACTGTCATCCGAAGGGACCGAGGTCGAGCAGGAGCTGATCGAGTGCGGTGCCGGGATCGACTGCTCCGCCGCCGGGGCGGGCGTCTTCCAGAACCGGAGCTATCCCAGCGCGCACGTCGGCTCGAGCTCTCAGTCAGGTTGGGAGTACGTCGAGAACCTGGGGCTCGAGCGTGAGGCACCACGCGTGGCGGAACAGGCGGCCGCACTGCTCCGCGCCGACTCCTGTCCGAGCGCTGTCACCACCGTCGTCCTCGACGCCGACCAGGTCGCATTGCAGGTGCACGAGTCGGTCGGCCATCCCACGGAGCTCGACCGCGTGTACGGGACCGAGGCCTCCTACGCGGGCACAAGTTTTCTGAAGGCGGACGACCTCGGCTCCCTCCGCTACGGCTCCGAGCAGATGAACATCACTGCCGACTCGACGACGCTCGGCGGGCTCGGAAGCTTCGGGTTCGACGACGAGGGCGTCCCCGCAGCGCGAACGCCGGTCGTGGAGGAGGGCCGGTTGACGGGCTTCCTGACGTCGCGCGAGACCGCAGCGAGGATCGGTTCCGGCGTGGGCGGATCGATGCGCGCGGACAGCTGGAACCGGATGCCGCTCGTGCGCATGACGAACCTCCACATCGAGCCGGGCGAGGGAACCCTCGAGGATTTGCTCGCCGACGTGGACGACGGCATCTACATGGAGACGAATCGCAGCTGGTCGATCGACGACAAGCGGCTCAACTTCCAGTTCGGCACGCAGATCGCCTGGGAGATCAAGAGCGGCAAGCTCGGACGCATGCTTCGCGACGCGACCTACACCGGAATCACGCCGGTGTTCTGGGGCTCGCTCGACGCTGTCGCGGGTCCCGAATCGTGGCGCCTGTACGGCCTCACCAACTGCGGCAAAGGACAGCCCGGGCAGAGCGCCCACGTCTCGCACGGGGCGGCGCCGGCCCGCTTCCGGAACGTTCAGGTGGGCCTGAAGGCATGAGCGTCGCTCGCCTGCGGCTCGCGCCCGTAGGGGAAACCATGTTTCCCCTACGCGACCCCTTCCTTAGGTCACGCCCCAGCTCGCGCGCCGCTGAGATCGCCGCGCGAGCCGAGGAGAAAGGAGGGGGAAACCCCCCGGTTTCCCCCTCCGCCCCATCCCCCGCTCATGGGCCAGAGGTTGGCCCATGAGCGCACTCGAAGTCGCACGTGCTGCGCTCGAAGCAGCGGCAGGCGACGCGGAGGCGGTCGCGCACGCGGAGCGGTCCGGTCTCGCCCGCTTCGCCGGATCGGAGATCCACCAGCCGACGCTGATCGAGAACGTCGTGGTCACACTGCGTGTCGTTCGCGATTCGCGCGCAGGTGTCGCGACGACGAACAAGCTGGACCGCGACGGCCTGGCGGAGCTCGCCCGCCGCGCGTCCGAGGCGGCGGAGAGTGTTCCCCCCGACGAGACGTTCCCCGGGCTCGCACCGGCGTCGGAGCCGGCACGGGTCGAGGGCTACGACGAAGAGACCGCTGACCTGGGGCCGGAGGAGCAGGCGCGGCTCGCGGCAGCCGCAATCGAGGCCGCCGACGTCCCTGTATACGGCTTCTTTACGAGCGCCGTCTCGGAGCTTGCAATCGCGACTTCGACCGGCGTCGCGGTCGAGCAGCGGATGACCGATGCGACGGCCCTCATCGTCGCGGCCGACGAAGGCCGCTCGGGGTACGCCGAGAAGACGGCGTGGCGGGCGGGCGATGTCGACCCGGCCGCGGTCGCGCGCGAGGCGTCCGAGAAGGCAGCTCGAACGAAGGGAGCGACGGAAATCGAGCCCGGCTCCTATCGCGCAGTGCTGGAGCCGTACGCCCTCGCCGAGCTGATGGAGTATTTCGCCCACGACTCCTTCGGCGGGCTCGGATTGATCGAGGAGCGCAGCTACCTCAGCGGACGCATGGGAGAGCGGATCTTCGACGAGAAGATCTCAATCGCTGACGACTCGCTCGATCCACGTGGTCTTCCGAAGGCCTTCGACTTCGAAGGGACGCCCAAGCAGCGGGTGCAGCTCGTCGAGAACGGCATTGCCCGCGGCGTCGTCTGGGATCGCGCGACCGCAGGGCGGTCTCCAAACGGTGCCGTGTCTACCGGTCATGCGCCCCCGATCGAATCTCGCGACTGGGGACCGCTTCCGTACGCGCTCTCGATCGCGCCGGGCGAGGCCGCATCGGCCGCGGAACTCGCCGAGCTCGTCGACGACGGGATCTACATGACGCGCCTTCACTATCTCGGCGTCGTGCACCCGCGCGAGGGAGTCGTCACAGGGATGACGCGTGATGGAACTTTCCGCATCCGGGGCGGAAAGATCGCCGAGCCGCTCGTGAATCTCCGCTGCACGGTCGCCGTTCCCGAGCTTCTGAGCGAGGTCTATGGCCTGACGAGCACTGTCGCGCTCGTGAACTCGCAGAACTTCTACGGAGGGCGATATCCATACGGCGTGCTGGCACCGGCGCTTGCTGCGGCTCGGTTCACGATTACGGGCGTCGGCTCGAAGCCGGGGATCTGACCGCCGAGTAATCGACGTTCCCGAGCAGGTCCTCGCGCCAGCCACGGAGACGCGGGGAGACGAGCCGCGCGTCGACGACCCAAGCCACCGGAACCACCGCAGCTGAGTCACGAAGCTCTTCGTCGAGCCGGTCGAGCTGGTCGTGCTGCCGGGTGGCGGCGAGCGCCCGCAAGAGCCCGGCGCGCCCACCGACACTCTCGCCCCACACGAGCTCGGCCGGGATCGCCTCCTCCTGCGGATACGCGGCCAGCATCCGGCGAAATGAGGCCTCGACAGGAGCCGCCGGGTCGGTGACGAGGCGCGGGCCGAGCCCAACGTCACGCCACTGCGCGTAGAGAAGGCCGGCCCCGAACCGCGACACGGGATCGGCCGGCACACCGACCCGCACCGCGACGCGCGGAAGCGAGGGAATCGCCTTCACGGCGCGACGGAACGCCGCTCTGTCCGCTTCTGCGTCCGCTCCGACCAGGCCGTGAGCCGCCGAGCCCTCGACCGCCGGCACGAGCTCCTCGTACTCGCCCCGGTTCACGGTCTGCCAGTACGCGCGGCGGACCTCGGCCGCCAGCCGGTGGAAGACGACGAGGTCGAGCCCGAGCAGGGTTCGAACGCGCACGGCGTCCTTCAGCGCGGGATCCGCCTTCGTCGCTGCGAGGTCGCCGAGAGGTACGGGCGCCTCGTCGAGCGCACCGCGACGAAACTCGCGCACCGCCGCGCGCGGCCCGAGGCGACGGAACACGACGGTCAGGCGGGAGCTCCGGACGACGACTCGATCCCGGGAGCCGCTCACGAGCTGGAACCGGCCGGAAACGGACCGCGGGGCGGCGCCGATGGACGTCAGGGCATAGGGGAAGCGACGCCACGCATGACTCAGGCGCACGAGCAGGGTCGAGCCCTCGGCGGAAATGCGTGTCGCGTCGGCAAAGAGCCAGCCCGCCGACGCGTCAGGCAGCCGCACGACGCGGCGAAGCGCGGCAGCGATCGAAGCGGCCGAGCGGCACGTGAAGCGCCACTCGCGGAAGTCACCGGTCGCTTTCCACTCGCTGCAGAGCCCGGGGACGACGGCGCCGGTCGCAGGATCCGTGCGCAGCGGCGTTGCGTACAGCGTCCGGGCGATCGTCGTCTCGTCGCGTCCCTCGGCAAACGCCGGATCGAGGGGCCAGCGAAAGCCGGCAAGGGCGACGCGGACGACGCCGAGCGGCCCGACAGCGCGTTCGGCCCGCGACGGTGTGCCCTGCGAGTGGCAGCCCCCGGCGACGAGCACCGCGGCTGTCCAGAGCGCCGCTACGCCAGCGCGTGGAAGAGCGCGATGCAGTTGACCACGAAGATGATGGCGACGACGACGGTCAGGCGCGTCAGGTTGCGCTCGACGATGTGCGTGCCTCCCTGCGACGCGGGCGTGAAGCCCATTCCGCCGAGCCCTGCATCTCGCCCTGAGTGCATGAGGATCAGCCCGCAAAGGGCCATTGAGACGAGTACCTGGATGACGGCGAGCGCTTGAACCATGGGGTTACCAGGGTATCAACGCTCTACGACCTCGAGGACCGCGTCCACCAGCTCTGCGGCGACGCGGTTTTTCTCGCATACCCGGACGAACCGGCGACTCGTGCGTCGAGATCAGGCTTGCGAACCACGAGCGGCTCGCTCCAGAATCGCCTCCACCCTCACGGCCTGACGCCTGACATCGTGCACCTCCGCCGCAGCTCGGGCGGCGGGATTCGGGCACGGGAGGGCCGCCGCTAGACCTAGGGCAGCGACGAGAGCATCCTCGTCGGTCGGGTCGACCAAGACGCCGGCCTCCGGCGAAACGAACTCCGGATGGCCCCCGACGCGGGTTCCGACGACCGAGCGTCCAGATGCCATCGCCTCGAGCGTGGCCTGGCCGAAGGGCTCGATCAAGCTTGGCTGGCAGACGACGTGCGAGGCGGTGATGAGTCCGGGGATCAGGTCATACGGAAGCGCACCGGAGAGCTCGATCCCTGCTCTTCCCGCGAGTTGCGGTCGGAGCGGACCCCCGCCGACGAAGGTCAATGTGCCCTCGCCGAGGCGTTCGAACGCGCGCGCAAGGCGGACGACGTTCTTTCGCTCGATCAACGAGCCGACGCAGAGGAAGCGCAGGTCCCCGTCGGGCGCGGGCTCGATCCTGAACCGCTCGAGGTCGACGCCGCAGTCGACGACCTCCGTCTTGCCACGCGCTTCGGGCACCTTCGCCTCCAGTTCGCGCCGGAGATAGTCCGAGACCGCGACGATCGTGGCAGCTCGCCGCGCGACGAGGCGCGTGGCCGCCCGAACGCCGGGGATCGCCCCCACATTCGCCACGTCCTGGCCGTGCGCGGTCACGACGAGCGGCGCGCGGCCAGCGAGGGCAGCGATCAAACCCGTCGGGACGAGGAAGTGCGCGTACGCGACGTCCGGGCGGAAGCGGCGTGCCGCCGCGACCGTGTCACGCGCGAGCTCGAGGTACCGCCGCTTACCGCCCGCACGCCGGTCGAGAACGGCCCGCTCCAGGTCGTGCCCGCGCGCGGCGAGCTGCTCCTCCAGACCGCGGACGAACACGCCGAGGTCGGGATCGGCCGGACCCGGGTACATCTGGGAGACAAGCAGGATTCTCATGGCATTTAGGTTGATCGACGTGTCCGACTCGACCTCGGTCATCCACGTTTCCGAGCTTACGAAGATATTCAAGGTGCCCGAACGGAAGCCGTTTGCGCGCGGCTGCCACGACTCGGGCGCATCGGCCCAGTAGCTGGAGGAGAGGAGCAGAAATGGTCCAGGAAGCACGTCTTGAACGGCTGGATGCAGGCCTCACGCCCGTAAGCGAAGGCTGGTTCGTCGTCAACGTCCGGGACGGGGCATGGGTGACGAACGAGGTTCTCGGAGCCGCCTTCATCATCGAGGGCGACGATGCGCCATTCCCCGACGTCGGCTTCACCTTGGCTGTGCTCCAGCCCGGACAGGCAGGTGGGAGGTATCACCGTGAGGCCAACCAGGAGGACTTCCTCGTCCTCGCCGGCGAGTGTCTGCTCCTGATCGAGGGCGAGGAGCGAGCACTCAAGGCGTGGGATTTCGTGCACTGCCCGCCGAACACCGAGCACGGCTTCGTCGGGGCAGGGGACGGTCCGTGCGTGATCTTCATGACCGGCGCGCGAAAGGGGTGGCCGGAGAGGGGCACCGTCTACGTGTACTCCGAGCTGGCGCTCCGCCACGGTGCGGGCGTCGAGGCGGAGACGACATCGTCCGCGGAGGCCTATGCGCCGTTCCCGAAGTGGCAGCCCGGCCCGCCTGACAACTGGAACGGATTGCCCTGGGCCTAGCCGGGATCGGGCGACCAGAACTCGAGCAGGTTCGCGTCTGGGTCGTAGAAGGAAGGCGAAGTGGGCACGGCCGAAGCGCTCGCCTTCAGAGGGAGAGGCGAGTGCTCTTCGAACAGGAGCGAGCCGCGATGCAGTCCGATGCGCTGGGGAGGGCCCACTTTGCCCGCCCAGAACCATGCCATTCGTCCCCGGTGATGTGGTGGACGGTCAGCCCGACGACGTCCTCGTAGAAGCGTGCCGCCTTCGGCACGTCCTCGACGATCAGGACGAGTTCGGAAAAGCCGCGTGAGCTCAACGCTGGGCGTCGTACATGCCGAACTCGTCACGCAGTTCGTTGCAGATCTCACCGATCGTGCAGCGTGCGCGCAGGGCCTCGCGCATCGGAACGAGGAGGTTCGCCTGACCGCGCGCGGTTTCGCGAACCGCAGCGAGCGCCGCCTCCGCCTCCTGCGTGTTCCGATCCGCGCGCACACGCGTCGTGCGCTCGAGCTGGCGCCTCTCCGCCTCTGGGTCGAGCCGATGAAGCTCGATTGACTCCTCGTCGCCCTCGGTGAACCGGTTGACGCCGACGATGACGCGCTCGCCTGCCTCGACCTCCTGCTGCCACCGAAACGCGGCCTGGTCGATCTCGTCCTGGACGAAGCCCTGCTCGACCGCCGCGACGGCACCGCCGAGCTCGTCGATCCGCTCAATCAGCTCCCAGGCTCGCGCCTCGAGCTCCTCCGTCAGTGCCTCGATGAAGTACGAGCCGCCGAGCGGGTCTGCCGTATCGGTCCCTCCAGCTTCGTGCGCCAGCAGCTGCTGCGTGCGCAGGGCGATCTGCGCGCTGCGTTCCGTGGGAAGGGCTAGCGCTTCGTCGAAACCATTCGTGTGGATCGACTGCGCGCCGCCGCAGACCGCCGACAAGGCCTGCACGGCTACGCGCACGACGTTGTTCTCCGGCTGCTGCGCCGTCAACGTCGAACCGCCCGTCTGCGCGTGGAGGCGCAGCGCCTGCGCTTTTGGATTGGTGGCGGCGAAGCGCTCCTTCATGATCCGCGCCCACAGTCGCCGCGCGGCCCGGAACTTCGCCACCTCCTGGAAGAAGTGGTTGTGCGCGTTGAAGAAGAAGGAGAGGCGCTCGCCGAACTCGTCCGGCGAAAGCCCCGCCTCCACTGCAGCCTCGCAATAGGCGATCCCGTTGGCGAGGGTAAATGCGAGCTCCTGCACCGCCGTCGAGCCAGCCTCCCGGATGTGGTATCCCGAGATCGAGATCGTGTTCCACCTCGGGATCCGCTCGGCGCAGTACGTGAAGAGATCCGTAGTGATCCGCATCGAAGGACGGGGCGGAAAGATGTAGTTCCCGCGCGCGATGTACTCCTTGAGGATGTCGTTCTGCACGGTGCCGCGCAGCCGGTCGCCGCTCACACCTTGTTCTTCGCCGACAAGCTCGTAGAGCAGCAGCAGAAGCGCCGCCGGCGCGTTGATGGTCATCGACGTGGACACTTCGTCGAGCGGGATGCCGTCGAACAGCAGTTGCATGTCGAGGATCGAGTCGATTGCGACGCCGGTGCGGCCGACCTCGCCGAGAGCGCGCTCGTCGTCGGAGTCGTAGCCGAGCTGCGTCGGCAGGTCGAACGCCACCGAGAGCCCGGTCTGGCCCCTGTCGAGCAGGTAGCGGAAGCGCTGATTCGTCTCCTCGGCGGAGGCGAAGCCCGCGTACTGGCGGATCGTCCAGGGACGCCCGCGGTACATGTCCCTGTACGGCCCTCGCGTGAACGGAAACTCGCCCGGAAGCTCGAGCTCTTCCGGCGCATCTTCTGCCGTGTAGACGGGCTTGACCTCGATGCCGGACTCGGTCTCGCGCCCGCCCTCAGTCGTCGCCATCCGGCAATCGTACGTCGGCCGGACCGCGCAGGACGACTTCGCTCAGGCTCGGCTCCGGCCGGTAGCCCAGCTTGGCGTTCAAGTTGCGCATCGGCGTATTCCGCTCTTCGCTGCCGGTGACGAGCCGGCGAAAGCCGGCGTTCTTCGCCGCGGCGATCTGCGCCTGCTTCAGGGCGGTGGCCACGCCGCGCCGCCTCCACGTGCGCATGACCGCCGTGAGACCGTGACACGCGTCACGGCCGAGGTCGTCCATTGTCGCGTAGCCGATCGGAGTTTCGCCGGCGAGCGCGATGAAGAACAGCTCGGGAACCCGGGTCGGCCGGTCGACGTCGATCGCGCGCCACTGCTCGAAGCTCGGGACACCGGACATGCCCGGTATGTCTTCAACCGCCTCGACGCCGATCGGATACAGATCTTCGAGGATGTCCAGGCGGTCAGCACGGCAAACGATGCGAACCCCGGGCGGTGGAGCCGGCGTGGGGGCGTCGATCTCGCTGAGGTCGAGCGCGACGGCTTTCTCCCCGCCGACGACGCGATAGCCCCGACGCTCGAAGAACCGGCGCGACGCCTGATCGTTCTCACGGACTTCACCCTGGAGCTCGTTCTTTACGGCCGCACGCGCGCGCGCACCGATGTCGGCCAGCACCGCCGATCCAATCCCGCGACCGCGAGCGTCCGGCACGACGATGAGATGCGCCTCCGCGTGATCCGCAGGCCAGGGATCGACGAAGCCGCACGCAACAGGCTCGCCATCGAGGCGGGCGACGACGTACACGAGTGTCTCGCTGCTGGCGAGGTTGTGGCGCAGGTTCTGAATTCGCGGCGCCGGCCGCTCTGGGTCAGCCGCCGAACGGACGGCGATCATCGCCTCGAGGTCGCGGTCGTCTTCCACAGGCGCGACCACGAGGCCTTGAAGGGCCTGTGATTGCATTGATGATGTCTCCTTTGGTGGTGTGCAGGCGTCAGCCGGGGTGGCCGCGCCTCAGGTGCCGATCGTCTGTTCCATAAACACCACCTCCCGGCACGCGTGCGCACCGTTGGAGACCGTCGCTCGATCGTAGCGCTTCGGACGACTCAAGCTCAGCGGCAGGCGCACACGGCGTCCTCGCAGACGTAGCCTTCAATCCATGCGGGTGACCGTCCGCCTCTTCGCGGGTCTGCGGGAGCGTGCAGGCTGGGCGCAGCGCGAGCTCGACGACGTTGCGCGGGTCGGCGACGTCTGGGACAGGCTCGATCTCGGCAACGAGCCCGCCGGGCTCCTCTACGCGGTGAACAAAGAGTACGCCGACCGCAACCGCGAGCTAGCCGACGGCGACGAGATCGCACTCGTGCCGCCCGTGTCTGGCGGCTCCTTCAGGCTCAGCGACGCACCGCTTTCGCTCGAAGCAGTCGTCGACGAGGTCCGGTCAGACGAGGCGGGCGCAATCGCGACGTTTCTCGGGACGACGCGCATCGAGTCACGCGGCCGTACCGTCCTGCACCTCGACTACGAGGCCTACGAGGGCATGGCCGAACAGGTCATGGCCGAGATCGCGGAGGAGCTGAAAGGCCGCTACGACATCCGAGAGATCGCGATCCACCATCGAACAGGCCGCATCGAGATCGGAGAAGCGTCAGTCGTGATCGCCGTCTCCGCACCCCATCGTCAGGACGCGCTCGCCGCCTGCAAGGACGCCATCGACACGCTCAAGGAGAAGGTGCCGCTCTGGAAAAAGGAGGTCTACGAGGGCGGCGAGGAATGGATCGGACGCGGTTCGTAGAGCGCGACCACGGGTCATCTGCTCGGCAGGGCGACGAGTTTCTCTTCCGCAGGAAGACGTGTCCAACCTTCACTCTCAAAGAGATGGAGCATCGGAGCGTTTGCCGCTGCCGTGTCGCAATAAATTCGCCAGACACCATGATCAACAAGCGTCTGCGTTGCTTTCCGGAGCAGCAGCCGCGCGAGGCCGCGCCCGCGGTAGCTCGGGACGACACCCATATGGTAGATCGTTCCCTCGTCGAGACCGTCGCGCGCGCAACCGTCGAAGGTGACGGGCAAGACGAATCCAGCCGCTGCATCGCCATACCTGAGCAGTTGCCACCATTCGGTGAGGTGGCTGTAGCCCTCTGGTGGCGAGAGGATTCTCTCAGCGGCACCCCGCGGGCCAAGCACTTCGACAGCCTCAGCGTCCGACGCATCCACAGAGTCGGCCAGGATCGCCCCGACAAGCTGCGTCAGATCGGGAAAGTCGACTGCTCGCTGCCAGGTGACGAGGGGTGGGTCAGGGTCGCGGCGCATTGGCCGCTCGCCGGGCCACTTGAACGGAACCTTCAAGTACGTGCGCGGAGGGTCAGACGGTCGTTCAGTTCTCACGAAGCCACACGCTAACGCTACGGGGCTCCTGATCGGACGATGCACAACCGATAAGAGACGATCGCACCTTTCCTTCGCAACGGACCTGTAACCCAGAAGCGGGTTGAAACGGCTCCGCGAGCCAAGCTCGCGAAGCCTCTGAAGCGGCGCCGCCGAGTCGGCGCCTTGGATAGGCACAATGGCTGAGATGGAGCAGTACCCACAGGAGTGGCGCGACTACCAGCCGATCCAACCCCGCGGCGGCATCGACTGGCGCGGGCTGTTCCGGAAGCTTTGGGCGCCGATCGCGGCGGTCGCGGCATTTCTCGTCAAGTTCGGCGCCGTCCTGCTCAAGGCCAAGTTCCTCTTCTCGATGTTCGTGTCGGCCGCCTTTTACGTCTGGCTCGGCGGGTGGTGGTTCGGAATCGGTCTTGTCGTGCTCCTGTTCGTGCACGAGATGGGACACGTGCTCGAGGCGAAGAATCAGGGCCTACCGGTGTCTGCACCGCTCTTCATCCCGTTCATGGGCGCGCTGATCACGCTCAAGCAGATGCCGCACAACGCCTGGCGCGAGGCGAGGCTCGCGATCGCGGGACCGCTGCTGGGCTCGGCCGGAGCGCTCGCGATCTACCTCGCGGGAGTCGCCTTCGACTCCCGGGCGCTGAAGGCGCTTGCCTTTCTCGGCTTCTTCATCAACCTCTTCAACTTGCTCCCCGTCGTTCCGCTGGACGGGGGCCGCGTCAGCGCCGCGCTGCATCCCGTGCTCTGGCTGGTGGGCTTCCTTGCCCTGCTGGGCCTCGTCTTCTACCGGCCGAACCCGATCCTGATCATCATCCTGATCTTCTCCGCCTCGGAGCTCTGGCGCCGGTGGCAGACTCGGCGCTTTCCCGAAATGCAGGAGTACTACAAGGTCAAGCCGCACCAGCGCGTGATCATCGGAGTGCTCTACTTCGGTCTCGCAGTGCTCCTCGTGCTCGGCATGCACGCGACGCACGTGCCCCGCGACTTCTAGTAGTGCCGCTTTGATGGAAGACAGGCGGATTCTCTCCGCCGACGAAAAGGCCGTCGATCTCGAGAAGCACGTCGCCTCGATCGCGGACGAGTTCCGGGAGGGCTTCGAGGCAGTTGACAGGATCGATCGGCCTGCGGTGACGATCTTCGGCTCTGCCCGCATTCGTGAGGACGACCCGGTCTACCAATCCGCGCGCGAGGTGGCGCGACGCTTCGCGGAGCAGGGCTGGGCGGTCGTCACCGGCGGCGGCCCGGGTGTGATGGAGGCTGCGAACCGGGGTGCGAAGGAAGGCGGCGGGCTGTCGGTCGGCTTCAACATCGAACTGCCGCACGAGCAGCAATCGAACGGCTACATCGATCTCTCGATCACCTTTCGCCATTTCTACGTGCGCAAGACGATGTTCGTGAAGGCGGCCGAGGGATTCGTCGTCTTCCCGGGTGGATTCGGGACCGCCGACGAGTTGTTCGAGGCGCTGACGCTGATCCAGACCGGGAAGGTCCTGCACTTCCCGGTCGTGCTCGTCGGCTCGGACTACTGGGCCGAGCTCCTCGAGTGGATGCGCGTCGAGTTGCTTGCGGACGGGATGATCTCGCCGAAGGACGTCGAGCTCCTGTTCGTCACCGACGACCCGGACGAGGCCGTCGCCCGCGTGCTCGAGTGCCACGAGCTGCGCTGCGCAGACATGCCGACGGAGCCCGCGAAAGCAGACGCTCAGTGATCGCGCGGATCTGGCACGGGTGGACCACGCCCGCGGCGAGCGGAGCTGCACAGGTGTCCGCTGTGACCTGCTTCGGCACGCCGGCCACGATCGTCGGCACCGAGAGAGACGACACCATCACCGGGACTCCGGGTCCGGACGTCATCGTCAGCCTCGGCGGCGTCGACCTGATCGCCTCCGGGACAGGAGGCGACCTCGTCTGCACCGGGCCCGGCGACGACGTGGCGCTTACGGGGGAGGGCAACGACAGCTTCGACGGCGGCGAGGGCTTGGACGCCATCGACGGGGGTCCAGGCGACGACCTTCTGATCGGAGGGCCTGGAGCTGCGGACGGCGTCTCCTACTTGACCGCGACAGCGCCCGTGCACGTCGACTTGCAATCGGGCATTGCCACGGGAGCAGGCCGGGACACCCTGAGAGAGAACGAGAGTGCGACAGGCTCCGCTTTCGACGACACGCTCGTCGGCAACGGGGAAATCAATGTTCTGATTGGGGAGGACGGCCGCGACAGAATTGACGGCGCGGCGAATTCGGATGCGCTTGTCGGCGAGGCCGGAGATGACGAGCTGATCGGAAGCTCGGGCGACGGCGACGCCGCAGCGTTCCTCGACGCGCCGAATGGCGTTCAGGTCGACCTGCAGACCGGCGTGGCCACAGGCGAGGGCCGAGACACGATGACGAACGTCGAAACAGTGATCGGCTCGAACTTCGCCGACAGAATGGCCGGCACCTCCGGGCTCAACTTCCTGCTCGGGGTCGGAGGGAACGACGTCCTCGACGGGCGCGGAGGGTTCGACCTCGCGTACTTCCTCAGCCCCGTGACTGCGAGCCTCGCTGCCGGGCAGGCCCAGGGCGAGGGGACCGACACGCTGAGCGCTCTCGAAGGCCTCGCCGGGTCGCCGGGCAACGATCGCCTGATCGGCGACGGGAAGCAGAACTACCTCGACGCCGGCGAGGGGAACGATACGGTCAACGCGGGCGGCGGGCCCGATGTCCTCTTCGGCAAGGACGGAGCCGACCGTCTGGACGGTGGCACCGGCGATGACAAGCTTTTCGGCGGCGCGGGCGCTGACCTCCTTCTTGGGGGCGCGGGCCCCGCCGACTCTGTCTCCTACATCGATTCCCCTGCGGGCGTCCATGCCGACCTCTCCGCGAAGACGGCGTCCGGTGGCGAAGGCTCGGACCGGTTCAGCGGTGTCGAAGGGCTCTCCGGATCGGTGTTCGCGGACGAGCTGATCGGCGATTCGAAGCCGAACGAGCTGTTCGGCGGCGACGGGAACGACACGATGTCCGCGCGCGGCGGCTCCGATTTCCTCGGAGGCGGCGAGGGGGCGGACACCATCCAGGCCGGCGCGGGCACTGACTACTGCCTCGACGACCAGGCGACACCAGGCTGCGAGATCTCCGGCGCACCCTCGATTCCGGGCTCGCCGGACACACCTCCGGTGCAGGCGACGCCGCGCCGGCGGACGACGGCCGCGCAAGAACGGCCCTCGCAACCGCGGGAACAGCGCTCCGACCTGCTGGCCTGGATGGTGCGCGCGGTGCAGCGGATGAACGCAGTCGCGCCGTCGATGTTGCTGGGTCACGCGGAACTGCTCGTGGCGCCGCGGATCCCGCGGTTGCCGGGCTCGAAGTTCCCGAGCGCCGTAAAGACCATCGCCGGCTACGAGTACAGCGCCGAGCCGGTGTGCATCTCGGCGAAGGGCGGTGGGCTCACCGAGATCGCACCTCCGAACGTCGTCCGGCCTGTCGGCGACGACGATCGGCGCGAGGAGGCCTGGTGGCAGGCGACGCTCTTCCGGCAGGATCCGAAGACCGGCCTGTTCAAGAAGCGACAGAAGAAGACGGCCTGGGCGCGAGCGCAGCTGGCCGGCGACGTCGTCGTCCCGGGAGTGGTGGTGTGGAAGGACGTCAGCGGGAGACGAGCGTTCCGCTCGCCGGTGTCATTGCGAGTGCCGCGCGGGCGCTACGTGAGGAAGGGTCAGATCTACTGGGTGCGGAGCGGCGGCCGTGTCTTCGCGCCGGTCGAGCCCCATCTCATCCGCGCCCAGACGATCCGGCACAACAAACACTGCGACTTTCGGTAGAGC
>WNGF01006813.1_pt1 | contig 14737 bp, 6 predicted proteins | sample 5400641 | NCBI WGS metagenome assembly WNGF01 (sample SAMN13153371, study PRJNA577476) | soil metagenome | isolation source: 80 cm soil or saprolite under grassland replicate 2 | place: USA:California | collected 2016-06-15
GGAGGACCGAGCGCCTATTCTGAACGTGGCCCGGGTGGCGGAAATGGGAGACGCGGACCGGCTTAAACCCGGCCGTCCCGCAAGGGGCGTGTGGGTTCGAATCCCACCCCGGGCACTGTCTATCTAGGACGCGTCCCTCAGGGGCCTTCGGAGCCGCCAGGTCATCCGGCGATGCAAGCCTGAGGGGCATGTCGGGATGGGGCAGGACCAAAACCACCTCGACGTTCCGGTTCTCCTTGAGGTACGTCACGCTCTTGACCAGGCGGGTGAGAATGCGCCGACGGAGATCGTCGGGGCCGGTGAGGAGGGCAGCGCTGAGCTCAGGCCCCGCTTCCTTCAGCCTCCCTATGGAGGCGAGCTGGACTTGTTCATCCGGCTTTCGGGTGATCTGGGCGAGCTCCTCGCGTAGGTGGTTCTCCTCCTCGGAGAGCCGGTCGATGGCCTCCCGGACGAGCGCCGGGTCGATCCCGTGGCGGAACCCGTCGAGCTTGGCCAGCTTCTCCTCATGGAGGTCTGCGAGCCTGCGCTCCAGCCGGGTACGTCCCTTCAGATTCGCCCTCTGTCGGTCTCGATAGGCCTTGCTCAGCTGCCGCTCGAGAGTGGCCACCCGCAAAGGGTCCAGGAGCTCGGAACACACCACGTCCACGACGAGCTCCATGAGTCTGTCGTCGCGGAGCCAGGACCGGCACTTCTGGCACTGCCACAGGATGACTACCTTCCCGCTTTTGCGAAGTCGCTGCGTCGCACCCATCCGGCGGCCGCAACAAAGGACGAGCCCCTTCAGAGGCCGGCCGGAGAACAGGGCGCCCCGGGGCCGGCGCCGCCAGTCGCGCTCGGGTGTCCTCCGCATGCGCCACGCCCGCTCCCACACCTCCCTCGATACCAGGGGTTCTTGGGAGGGCTCCTCGGACCACACCCACTCCGACTGGGGGTTGGCGCGGTTGCCCCCGGTCTTTCGGCGCCTGCGGTTCCACACCTGGTAGCCGGTGTACTTGGGGTTGTCGAGGAGGCCCGAGATCGTCCCGGGGCTCCGGGTGCGGCCCCGGGCCGAGGCGACCCCCCGAGCGTTCAGTTCCTCGGCGAGCTGGCGGATGGTTCGCCCCCCGAACACGAACTCGTGGAACAGCCACCGAACGATAGGGGCCCGCTCGGGATCGGGTTGGAGGCGAGCCTTCCGGAACCCGCGCTCCGCCATGGTCTTGCTGGGATGGGGGAAGTAGACCTTCCGATAGCCGTAGGGGGCCACACCGCCGGTGTTGAAACCCTGGCGGGTGTTCTCCTCCATTCCCCGGCGGGACTCCTCCAACAGCTCGAGGACGTACCACTCGCCCACGGCCTGCTTGATTCGTCGGGTGAGAACGGAGGTTGGGCGGCCCGGGTCGCCGTACTCGTCGGAAACGTAGATGGCGATCCCGAGAGACTTCAGCTCGTGCTCGAAGTGAAGGGACAGGTACATGGAGCGAGCAAACCGCTCGGCCTTGTAGGTGACCACCGCATCGAATCGCCGATTCTCGCTGGCCCCCTCTGACAGGAGGGCCTCGATGCCCGCTCGGTCCGAGGACCGGCCCGACTGGACGTCGGTGAACTGGCAGACGATGGCCCCGATTCCCTTGATGCGACGTTCGCAGGCCGCCCGCTGCGTGGGAAAGGCCAGTTCGGGCTGCTGCAGCTCCTCGGTGGACAACCGCCCGTACCAGGCAAACCGAAGAGGTCTCGCATCCTCGTCAGCCATCTTGCCCCCGGGCCCAGTCCAGTAGCTCGAGCAAGTCGCGGGCCAGCAACGCGACTCCGCCGGGATCCATTGGCTCGATGGCCACCTTTGATACTCCCCTCGGCCGAGACTCCCGATCCGGCCGATCATAGTCGGCTGCCATGACATCCTTCGGGACAGGGGGCCGAGGCCCGCCACGGCCTTCGTCGTCTCGGGAACGGGTCGTCCTTTGCGGCTGGCTTGCCTGACTCGGGGTGCGGCGAAGCGTCATACGAGGGCGGGGCTGGGCCCGGATGGCGGCTCGAGGCGCTCACTCGCCGAGATCCGACCCACGTATTGCCGGTGGACTTCCACAAGTTGGCGCGTGGTCATGACCCGATGTTCCATCCAGGTCGAAGAAGATCCGGATGCCTCGCTCTCTGACTCGGTGAAGAACTGAGTGGATCGAGGAGCCCCGCACGGGGAGCGAGCCGGAACGCGTCTAAGGCGACGAGTCGGGGATTTCATTGGACCACGCCGCACGCCCGCCACCTGCACAGAACACCCGTCGAGGGTGGTCCAGTCATGGCTAGACCACCTACTGCACCGAGGATTGGACCACCGGCTGGACCACCCGGGCGGCTCACGGCCGCAGAGGTCATGGCGCCGACTCCATCCGGGTCACTCGCTCCCGCACCTCGCAGAGGTCGCCGTGCCGATAACCCACCGAGGCAGGCATGGAAACCCGGAAGAGTGCCCTCAGGTGATTCATGCCCAGATCGTGGGTACGGGCCCTCTCCCGGGCCTCCCCAACAGTGAGCCCTCCACGTTTGGTTTCAAAGACGAGAAGTGACGAGGGGGCGGGGAGCGGCCGGGGAGGTTTTGATGAGCCGTTTGGTGGGCAGGGTCGACTTGAGCGGGGCGGGCGAGGAATCGGGGAGGTTCTACGACGCTCCTAACAACCGCTGTGGCTGCCCAGGTCAGGTGGGTCGTGATGTAGGTGGTCAGCTCACTCGGTCATTTCTGCCGGTCAAACCAAAGGTCTGCCACCATCCGAAGCCTCTTCGGGCCGGGTCGGATGACACGGAGGGTGGTCCCGTGACCTCCCGGAGTCCTCGCCCCGTCGCGTTTGGCGACGGTGCTCCTCCGATGTCCGAGCCCTCATCCACGTTCTCACTGGGATCCTCGCCAACCAGATCGTGGAACTCCGTTGCCCGGGGAGGCTTCGATGCCGGTCGGCGCGGTGAAGGCCGCGGGCTCCGCACAGACGGACTGGGCTGGCGATGCGTCGAGGAGCAAATATGGGATCGGCAGCCCAGGCGAAGACCGAGCTGCTCCCCGAGCTCCCCGAATCTTCCGAACCCCCCGGCGTATCGGGGGGCGTATCGGGGGGCGTATCCGTGGGCGTATCGGGGGGCGTCCCATGATGCGCCCACCCCGCGATGAGCGAATGTCCAGGTGAGAGGGGGTGGAGCCTAGGCGCATCGACTCCCAGACTCGCGTCCTCACTCGGACGTTTGCACGTCTTCGTTCCTCCGCTTCGACCTCCATGCCGTTCATGAGATCACCAAAGAAATCTGAAGCTTCTGCTTGGACCTACTTCGAGCAGGGGTCTCTCACGCTATTCAACTCATCTTCGCTCTTGGGAGGTCAGGATATGAAGCTGGCAGCCCTTCGCCGTGGATAGGGTCCGGGCTAAGAAGAGACCTCGGTGCAGGCAGCCCTCACCCGCGAAGTCGCTCCTAGCGGTGGCCCAGTCAGCCGAGCGGCCCGCCGATCAATCCGCGGTCCAGTCCGTGGGTCGTTCGCGAACGAACGGGGCCGGAGGGAGGATCCCCGCAGGTCAGGTTAGGCGATGACCCGCTCAGTCCCCGGTCCGACTCGCGACGGGGTGCGGGCGATCCCGCGCCCCGATCGCCCTAGGCTCCGACCTGGAGGCGCTTCCTTGACGCAGAGGGACCAGCGGATCGGCGCGGATCTGGACGAGGGCCAGGTACCCACCGCGTCTCAGCTGCTCGCACTTCGCTTGTCCTTGAGCCCTTCGCGTAGCGATCGAGGAGTGTGGGCCCGCCATCTGGCCTCCTCGCCCGGCATCGTGGACGCGGACGAGCAGGATGTCCGGTCGGACCTGATGAGAGGTCCGCCTTCAGCACCCTCCCGCCGGATTAGTCATGACGTGCTACCCAAGATCACCCGGCCCGAAGCCCAGAATCCGCCGACGGCAGCATTGAGCCGCCGAAGGTCCGGACCTACATTCCGGTCGAACAGACCCATCAGCAAGTCGCGAGACGCTGCGCTGGCGCTCGCACCCCCGACGCCTCGCGCCTGCCCGGAGGTGCATCATGAGGCGTCGTCGCGCTCCCCGCCCCCTTGTCGTCCTTGCCGTCTTTGTCTCGTTAGTTTCGACCGGGATGTCGGCCGCCTCCCCGAAGGAGGCCGCGGCCGGCCCGAAGAATCCGAAGGCCCCCATCCCCCTCCCTGACGTGTCGGAGACGGCCGACACCGTCCTGAACGAGGACGGGAGCTTCACCGCCTCCCTGTACACGGGCGGGTGCACTACCGGGACGACAAGAACGACTTCAAGGACATCGGCAACGACTTCGTCCCCTCCGACAAGCCTGGGTACGCCTGGAGCAACGGGGCCAACCAGTTCAATGCGGAGTTCAAGGCCTTGCTCGGCAAGGACTTCCTGCGCCTGGATGTCGGGGGCGATGCATTCTCCGCCACGCTGGAGGGCTCCCTTCCCGTGCCCGCTGTGGCTCTGGGTGTGGAGATCACCTACGCTGGGGCCGTCCCCCACGTGGACCTTGCGTATCACGCCCTGCCCGACGAGGTGAGGGAGTATCTAACCCTCCTCGACCCCCTGGCCCAATCGACCTTTCGGTTCATCCTGAGCCCGCCCGATGGAGCCAAAGTCCTCCCAGAGCAACGGAAGGACGGGTCCTGGGCGTTCCACGTGGCCCCCGAGGCGGCTCCCGCCTTCGTCCTGGAGGCTCCCCGGGCCACCGATTCCAGCGGCAAGTCCGAGGACAACCCCGACGGGGAGAACCCTGACGGCAAGCCTCACGCGACCATGACCGTGACTCAGGTAAAGGAAGGCTTCGCCGTCGACTTGGCCATCGACGAAACCTGGCTGAAGGACCCCCAGCGGGTCTTTCCGGTCACTCTGGATCCCACCATTGGCCTGCAGCCTCCCGTCGAAGATGCGAGCTTCGCAACGAGCTGCCCCACCTGCACTCCCACCACCGCCGATCACCTGTACATCGGGACCACCTCCACCACGGTATGGCGAGGGGCCCTGCAATTCGACCTCCCGGCCATCCCTGCTGGGGCGGTGGTGTCCTCAGCCTCGCTCAAGCTGTACTTCGACAAGCGGTGCCTGTCCACGTCCGGAAGTCTGTGCGGCGGGGTGGCCCACCAGATCAACGCCCACCGGATGACTGCGGCGTGGAGCACCTCGTCCACCTCCAGCCAGCTGGCGTTCGACCCCGCGGTCATCGACAGCTTCACCCTGCCGGCCAACCCGGGCTTGCAGTGGATGAGCTGGACCATCACCGGCACTCTCCAGAACTGGCTGGCGGGAACGCAGCCCAACTACGGGCTGCTGCTGAAGCGGAACACCGAGCCCCTCAATGTCAACGGCCCGACCCCGGTGGCCAAGCGGTATGCGGGCGAGCCGGCCCTGCGACCGGTGCTGGAGGTGACCTATACGGCCAACGCAGTGTACCTGTACCCCCCGGAGATCCTCCGGTCCAACGGGGCCGCCCTCCGGTGGAGCCCGTATTACAGCCCGGGCGGGCCGCAGTTCACCAGCTACGAGGTCCACCGCTCGGCCACTCCGGGGTTCACCCCTTCGGACTCGACCCTGTTGGCCACCATCACCGACGTCGCGGTGACCTCCTTCACGGACACCGCGGCCCGTCCTTCCGTCGGGTTCACGTACAAGATCAAGACCGGAACCGCCGTCTCCAACGAGCGGACGGTGACGCTGCCCTCGGACGGCACCGCCACCATGACCCTGCAGCCTGTGGCGGCCCGGGGGGTGGCATCGTCCCTGCACTACTACTCGGGCTACACCAACTGCGACAACGCGGGGGCCGAGCCCCGGATCCAGGCCGGGACCACCGCCACAGACATCTACCGACCGGTGGAGTTCTTCGACCTCCGGGACATCCCCGCGGGAGCCGCCGTCTCCTCGGCCACCCTGAAGGTGTGGAACGACACCCCGCCTTCCTGGACCCCCACCGTGGAGGTCCACCGGGTCACCCGGGACTGGGAGGAAGGGACCGGGGTGGGGGCCGCGGCCTGCACGGCGAACGGGGCCACCTGGTGGGACACCAAGGCGGGGACCGGGTGGAGTACGCTCGGCGGAGACTTCGACTCCACCGTGGAGGCCTCCAAGGTCAAGACGGCGGGCGGCGATCCGGTGTGGGACAGCTTCACCGTGACCTCGCTCGTACAGAAGTGGGTGAACACCGACGCCCCCAACTTCGGGGTCCTGCTCAAGGTGAGCAACGAGACCCTGACCGCCGGTCACACCTTCTCCTACGCCTCCGACGACTACTCCGAGGCCGTGGCCCTGCGGCCCCAGCTCACCGTGAGTTGGGCCGACGGGTCCCACGCCGTGGCCCCCACCGTGTCGGTGTCCGGGCCGGCCCCGGGGACCCAGGTGTCCGGGACCGGGGTGACCGTCTCCGCGGCCGCCTCCGACGACCGCCGGGTGGAGTCGGTGGCGTTCCTCTTGGACGACGGCTCCATCGGCTCCGACTCCACCCCTCCCTTCTCCATTACCTGGAACTCGACGACCGCCACCAACGGGGCCCATACCCTCAAGGCCCGGGCCACCGACGACGCCGGGAACGTGACCACCTCCGCCGGGTCCGCGATCACCGTGAGCAACTACGCCGCCCCCACCACGGGCATAACCCTGCCCACCAATGGGTCCACCGTGAGAGGCACCACTACGGTGACTGCTACCGCTTCTGCCGCGGCGGGCCTGACCGTGTCGCGGGTGGAGTTCTACGTGGACGGGGTGCAGTTCGCGGAGAAGACCTCGAGCCCGTATAGCGTGCAATGGAACACCCTGGACCCGGCGGTCCCCTCCTACGACAACGACCCGGCCACTCCTCACGTGCTGACCACCGTGGTGGTCGACTCGAGCGGCCAGGACGTGACCTCGGCCGACGTCACGGTGAATGTGGACAATCGACAGTCCTCGCTGTATAAGGCCACCCTGGCCACCGACGCCGACGCCTTCCCCCCCACGGTGGTGTACGACCCGGCCGGGTCGTTACAGCTCACCTACCCCATCGACGTGACCATCACCAACAACAGCTCGGTGACCTGGAGTGCCACGGACATCTCCCTGCGGTACCGGTGGTACAACCCGCAGGCCCCGGCCCTGGCCTCAGGCACCGATCCCAACGTCACCGACGGTCCCCAGAACGCCCTGGGCCAGAGTCTGGCCCCAGGGGGCAGTATGACGAAGACCCTCAATGTGTCTCCGCCGACTCTGCCCGACGGGGTCAGCCGGTCCACGTACCGGCTGCAGATCGACCTGTTCCAGATCTCCACCTCCAGCTGGTTCGCCGCCAAGGGGAACCAGCCCAAGGAGAACCCGGTGATCATCAACAAGAAGCTCATGGCCGACGCCCTGGGCCTGGAGCGGTACTACCAGTACGTGGGGGCCGACCTGGGCGCGGGGATGCAGCAGCTGACCAACGTGGCCAACGGCAACTCGGTGATCCGGTGGACCCCGTTCACCTCAAAGGGACGGGGTCTCTCCACGGTGGTGAACCTCACCTACAACTCCCTGGAGGACCACTCGAGGTCACCGGCGGGCAACAACGTGTCGCTGTCCATCTCCTCCGTGATCCCGTTCGGCTCCTAGCTGGACATCCACCCCAACAAGTCCGATGTGAAGGGCGGGCGGAACGCCAAGTACGTGGAGTTCGTCGACGGGGACGGGACGCCGCACCACTTCGATTTCGTGGCAGGCGACGTGTACGCCGAGCCCCCCGGGGTTCACCTGTACCTCCGGAAGAAGAACCCCACCGGGGACCAGACCTGGGCCATCACCCGTCCCGACCGTGCGACCTTCTATTTCCGGGACGACGGCTTTCCTACCTCGGTCGTGGACAAGAACGGCAACACCCTCGCCTTCACCCTGCAGCAGACCCCGCCCGGGCAGGACCCCGGAGGGCCGAAGTTCCGTATCACCCAGGTTACTGATGCAGGCGGCCGCGCCTTCAGCATCTCGTACTACTCCAAGAACGAGTTCAAGAAAGCCCACGTCCGGGGGAAGGTCTCCAAGGTCACCGACCACGAGGGCCACGTCCTGGAGTTCACCTACTACAAGGACGGGAACCTCCTCCGGCTCACCCAGAAGGGGGGGACCAACGCCGACGGGTCGTTCCTTCCCGACCGGACCTTCGTGTTCACCTACATGGACTCCCAGGTGCTGGACCCGGCCATCCCCACCCGAGCGGACCGGGACAACCCCGACCCCAACACCGCGCCCCAGTCCAGCGTGATCTTCAGCGTGCGGGATCCCCGGGGCAACGAGAGCACTTTCCGGTACTGCTTCACCAGCGGGACCTACCTGTGCCCCAACGCCAGCAACCACGCCCATGACGCGAAGAACAAGGGCAAGCTCAAGTACCGGTACAACCGGCCCGGGGAGAGCATCCTCAACACGCCAAAGACCCAGTTCGACTACGACATCGACGTGCGGCGAACCACGGCCACGGCGCCTCTGTCCAGGGTCACCACCTACGACTACGACACCGACGGCAAGGTCACCTCGATCACCGATGCCCTGAACCGGGTCACCTCGCTCACCTGGAGCACCGACTTCCAGGTCACGGTGCTCGACGAGCCGGGCGATCCCAAGACCACGTTCGCCTACAACGACAACGGCTACCTGACCCAGCGAAGCGTTCTCACCGACCGGCAGGGACAGACCGACATCTTCAGCACCACCACGCTGGAATACCAGAACATCGCCGCCGACGCCGCCGACGTCTCGGGGAACTGGAGGACCGGCCGGACCATCCCTCATTTGAGCCAGCTCATCACCAAGACCGACCCCAACGGGAACGTCAACCCCCACCCGCCAGATTTCCAGTGGGTGTTCACCTACGACGGCACCGGGAACCTGACCAAGGTCATCGAGCCCGAGCCGGCCGGCCAGCCCGAGGCCAACCGCTACACCACGAGCTATGTCTGGAACGCCAACGGAACCCTGGCCAGCATCACCGACGCGGACACCCACCCGGCCACCACGTTCGACTCCTACGACGCCAACGGGCTGCCCACCCAGGTCACCGACGGGGCGGGCCAGGTCACCAAGTTCGGGTACGACTCGGACGGGCAGCTCCTGTGGATCCAGGATCCCCTGCACGCCACCGACACAGGGTCCAAGCCGCGCGAATACCGGACGTACTTCGACTTCGACAGCTTCCACCGGCTGGGCAGGCAGAGTACATCCAAGTCCACCCGCTTCGACCGGGGCCGCCTCGTGTGGTCATCCACCGACTACGACCCGAACGACAACGTGACCAGCATCATGGCTCCTCACTTCGGGGTGGACGATGGAAAGAACGGCTCCAAGACCGCAATCGCCTACGACCTCATGGACCGGCGGACCCTGGTCACGGGGCCGGACAAGTCCTTCGACCCGGCCGGAGAGCGGACCAAGTACGACTACGACGACGCCGGGAGGGTGGCCCGGGTGACCCTGCCCCAAGGGATGTTCCTCGGCCAGAGCCAGGCCTACGTGATCGACAGCGCCTACGACCTCCTGGACCGGGTCATCAAGCAGACCCGATACCACAAGAACCCGGACAACTCGATCACCAGCCTCAACACGCACTTCTGCTTCGACACCAACGGCGACCTGGTCCGGGTCACCGCCCCGAAGGCAGGGCTGGACTCCGTGGATTGCTCGCTGCCCCAGCCTCCCGCGTTCACCCGGACCTACACCTACTTCTTCGACCACAAGCTGAAGTCGCAGGCCGACCCGCTCGGGCACACAAAGTCGTTCACCTACGACGCGAACCGAAACCTCACTACCACAACGGACGAGAACGGCCAGCCCGAGAACCGGTCCTACGACCAGCGCAACCTGCTCACTCAGATCGAGCAGCAGTTCACCCACGCGCCCGATCCGAACCGCAAGGTCACCACCAAGTTCGAGTACGACGGCGTGGGGAACCGGACCAAGCTGTGGAGCCCCCGGGCATCCGACGCGAACAACGGCGACTACGTCACGACCTATGCGTACGACACCGCCAACCGGCTGAGCAGGGTCACCCTGCCCCGCGCCACCGGGTTCACCCAGTACTACGTCGAGCACAGCTACGACGCAGACGGGAACCTCACCTGCACGTCGCTCCCCGTGGCCACCGACGTGGCGTGCGGAAGCCTCTCGGGCAGCTCCAAGACGGTCATGGACTACTGGGACCCCGGGTGGATCGAAAGGACCGACGATCCCGGCAACGCCGTTCCGCCCGCCATCTTCGACTACCGGGCGGAAGGCTGGCAGACCTCCCGGATCCCGGAGGGCGATCCCAGCTTCGAGGTGGACTGGGCGTACTACGACGATGGCACCCTCAAGCAAGTCAGCGAGCAGAAGAACGGCAATCCCAGCACCTACAGCTACGACGCCGACAACAACCTGATCCAGGCCAAGGCCCAGAGCGTCGACGACGACAAGCTGGTGGTCACCGTCCAGGGCACCTACGACTGGCTGGACCGCATCACCAAGGCCCGGGCCAAGAAGAGCACCGACGCGAACTGGAAGGCCACCCTGTTCACCTACGACCTGAACAGCAACGTGGCCACCCGGGAGGACAACCGGGTTGAGAATGAAGGCGGGGGGCAGGTGAACCCGGGCCGGATCTACTCGTTCACCTACGACCAGGCGGACTGGCTGACCGCCCAGACAGACGACCGGGGGACGGCGGGCGACTGCACCGATGACGCCAAGATCACCAACTCGTTCTTCCCCACCGGGTGGGAGCAGACCCGGAAGTTCTTCCGGGCCGACAGCCTGTGTGCCTTCCAGCAGAAACAGCAGACCGACTGGACCTACTTCGACAACGGCAAGGTCAAGTCCGTCGACACCCAAGCCAAACAGAATGGCCAGATGGTGAGCGTGGAGCACCACGACGTCACCTACATCGACACGGGCATTACTCCGAACCAGTACGTGGACGGCAACCGGGTCAAGGACACCTTCACCCTGAAGGGCCCGAACATGGCGTGCAATCTCTCCACTTGTTCCAGCACCTACGCGTACGACCCCCGCGACAAGCTGATCAAGGAGGTGAAGGTCCGGGACACCACCACCACGGTCGAGTACGGCTTGGATCCCGACGGCAACATCCTGTCCATCACCACCAACGGCAGCCCCACCAAGTCCTTCACCTACACCGGAGACCAGCTGGCCACGGTCACCGCGGGCGGGGTGACCCAGAAGTACTTCTACGACCCCCGGGGCAACCTGGACTGCATCACCACCGACCAGGGCTCCCCCCAGGACTGCCCCCAGACCAAGGGCAAGGCGGTTCCGGCTTCTCTGCTGGTGGACTACACCTACGACTTTATGAACCGGCTCACCGACTTCGCCAAGTATGCCAACTCGAACAAGACCGACTCCGCCACCTACACTAACGACGCCCTGTCCCGGGTGGACACCGAGAAGGAGACCCACCCGGGCGTACCCGACCGGACCACCGTGTTCACCTATCTGGGACTGACCAACCGGGTGACCAAAGAGGTCCGCACGGACTCCGGAGGGGACACCACCAAGGTTTATAGCTACGACGCTTACGGCCATCGGGTGGAGATGACCAACACCCCGCCCCCCGGACAGGGGCAGGCCAAGGACTACACCTACGCCTTCGACGTCCACGGAGACGTCTCCCTGCTCCTCGATGAGAGCAACGGGACTGCCAAGGAGTCCTATGGCTACGACCCCTACGGGGACAAGGACTCCCAGCTCACCCAGGGACAGGGGTCGAACGACGATAAGAACCCGTTCAACCCGTACCGGTACGCCAGCGGGCGAATCGACTCAGGGTCACAGACCTACGACATGGGAGCCAGGCGGTTCGGGCCAGATGTCGCTCACTTCCTGCAGACGGACCTGTTCCAGGGAGCGCTCGACAATTTGGAACTGACCATGGATCCCCTGACGGGGAATCGATATGCGCTTGGAGGGGGAAATCCGATCGACTTCGTGGAGTGGGATGGACACATTGTCCGCAGGGATGACTACGCGGGCGCATCCAACAGCGGCAACCCTCTCGATCCATCAGCTCCAGCTCAGTACGGACTAGCTCAGCCGAGCACCTATTTCTTCACATTCGAGCCCCGACCAGGCTACGGAACCGTCTATGGAGGCCTTTACATCGAGTCTAGATTTGCCCAAGTCTTGTTCTCTCGCTTGCGAGGGGACAACAGAGGGCCTAGCGCCCACGCCAGTATCACCCGATATCGAACCTACTTCAGCCTCAATTTTGAAACGGGGGAAGGCGTAATATGGGCCAATCCAACGTGCTTCATGAATGGCAATTGCACCAGTGCCAGACCCTTCGACAACAGCTTGCGTGGACTTCTCAGGACCGACGTCAATCGAGTCTTTGTGAGCTCCACACGAGATTCCATCACGCTGGATTTCCAGGTCAAGGAGAGCAAGCATCGACTCTCCCCCCGCATCGACGCCAGTATCACGTTGGTGTTGGGTGGCGGCGGGAGGTTCTCTAAGCCCTTCATTGACCGAGAAAACTACCCGGCATTGGAGATTTATCAGCGGACTGGGAACGAGACCCGAACGATCGTTCAGCAGGATGAAGGTACTCCGTACGATCTCGGGAGCACCCCATACTGGCCTTTGCCTCTTCTGTCACCGGCGCCTGGACCATTCCCTTTGGCGCCAAACCCAGGAGAAGAGCGTCCTCCTCCTCGTTCCTGCGCCTGGTGGGCCATTTGGTGCCACCCTATCATCGGCTGAATGAGGGCTCCGTCGGGGGGGCTGAGGTGTGCCATGCTGGGCCAAGAATGGGCTGGAGGAGCAATGACCCCTCAACCTCATGCGATTTCCAAATCGCCACGGGAGGGCGAAGAAGAAGGAGGTATGAGGTGGGGTCTAATGAATCTGGCACGTTTGTCGATCCTGGGCGCCATCGTGATCGTACCGCTGGCTCTCGTCTACATCCTCACCTCGGTCGGAGGCTCCCCTCCAGAGCGTTCAATCAAGGCGGTCGGCGACATTCTATTGACAGTCGTTTTCGCGGGAGCTCAGTTGCTTATCTTCCTGCTCCCGGGAGCAATCGTGTACCTCTTACTGCTCTCACGGTTGCCCCGGCGATGGTCTTCCCGCACCAAGCGCGTCGCGGCAATCCTGTGGAGCCCGCTTACCGCGATAGCCCTCCTCCTGGATCTATTTCCTCCCTCGGCGCCTCCCGATACGTTCTTCTTGGTATCTGTTGGCAGCACCGCTGTCCTCTTTGGCGCTCTTGTAAGATTCAGAGAGCCTCGCGTGACCGACGAATTTCGTCCGCCAACAAATGCTCAGCATCCCTATAGTCAATGAGTCGGTCGCTAACCATATTGTCCCTCTGCCACCAGGTGGTCGCGCGTAAGGCTACTCAGATACGCACGGTCGAGAGCTTCACATCTAGATCCTTCAGGCTCCTCGTCAGCGTGCATGTCCGAACACCCCTTCGCTTCACAACCGCTCTGAAACGTGCCGGTCGGAATCTGGCCTTCGTAGTATCGGCGCTCGTTCTTGCTGGATGCGCGTCGACCAGGGGATCAACTCAAGGCGCTTCGACTGCCCCGAGCGCGCGTACTTCTGGACCGGTGAACGTGGCTGTCGTCTACCTAGCCAACTACGCCGGAGGCGCATCAAGGGTAGCAAGAATCAGTTACACCAATGCGAGCGGGGCCCTCGTAACGATCAGAAGCAGGCTGCCCTGGCGGAGCGCTGTCTCATGGTTTCGACCGGGCACGACGCTCAGGTTAGTCGTATACGCTCCGGTCTTGCGACTGTACTCTTTGCAATGCATTATCGAGACCAATGAGGGCCCATATGGGAGAGCTATCCAGGGAGGGACATTGCAAAAGAAGCTGCCCCCTGAGGCCTGCGGCACTCAATACACCATCGGGCAGGAGCCGTTTCCGTGAGGGATGGTCAAGAGTTGTGGAACGGAATCTGGTGATGGTCACGCTCCCTTGTCGGACCGCTCGACCAACCGTCCGTTCTCGAACTTCGCGCCCGCGCGCGCGGGCGCCACGAACTCCGGCGCCTTGACCCCACCTCCACCTCCCTTCTGCCGCCACCGCTTCGCTAACCAAGCTGGGAAAACCACCCGTCAGTCCCTACCGGCGGCGACTACGCCGTGCTTGGGGAGGATGGAGCGGTGGTGGCCGCGGTGGAACGAAAGAGTCTGGAGAACCTGGGTGCCACGCTCTCGGACGGGACAATCGCCTTCCAGATGCAGCGGCTTGGGGAGCTCCCGCTCGCCGCCGTCGTGGTAGAGGGGAGGTACTCCAGCCTCTTCAAGCTCGAGCATGTTGCTGGGGCGCCGATCAGCTCTCCCGTCTGGAGGTCCGCTACCCGGAGGTCCGCGTGGTGTTCGCCGATTCTCGCCGCTTCGCCGAGGAGTGGACGTATCGCTTCCTGGCGTCGGCGCTCGGGACACGGACGAGCCGACCCGGTTCGACGAGACGAGACCGACCTGATTCGCACGCCGATACTGGAGGTGGACCCGAGCGAACTAGGCTTTCGATCCCAACACTTCCACCGGCCTGGCTTGCTTCGCACGGTGCTGCGGCCCGGAGAGGCATGGGGGAGAAACGGGGGAGCCGTGATCGCGAGATCCCCGAGATCGCTGTGGGATCCCGCGCCGCGTTTTCGATCAGCGCCCCTCCAGTGACCGCACGAACACTAGCTCTGGGGATTCGAAGATGCGTCCTAGATAGACAGTGCCCGGCCCCGGGCACTGTCTATCTCGGACGCGTCCCTGGGGAGCCCCTGGA
>WNGF01008751.1_pt1 | contig 14736 bp, 9 predicted proteins | sample 5400641 | NCBI WGS metagenome assembly WNGF01 (sample SAMN13153371, study PRJNA577476) | soil metagenome | isolation source: 80 cm soil or saprolite under grassland replicate 2 | place: USA:California | collected 2016-06-15
CATCCCCGATGGCCAGCGCAACTGTCGTGCTCGCTGTAGGCGCCAGATTGAACGGACAAGTCTCTTTATCGACGGACGCGTCCAGTACCACATCGGCGTTGCGGGCGACGGTCGAACTAACGTTGCCCACGATGGCAATAAGAGGCACGGCGCGATGCTTGAGATATGGCAGCATCACGAGCATTTCATCAGTTTCACCGCTATTGCTCAAGAGCACTACGACGTCTGACAAATCGACGATACCCAGATCCCCGTGAAGAGCGTCGGACGGATGGAGAAACACAGCGCGCGTTCCCGTGCTCGTTAAGGTCGCTGCCACTTTACGGGCTATGAAGCCGGACTTACCGACGCCGCTTAGGATCACCTTGCCTTGGCACTCGACGAGCAGCTTAACAGCCCGCGCCACTTGCGTGGGGTCAATACGCCGTGCGACACACTCGATGGTGGCTGCCTCGTGTTTGAGCAGTTCAGAAAATTGAGAAATGTAGTTGTCCATCTGAAACCGATCGCTGCGGCTTAAATTGTTTGGCAGCGCCGGGTGCTTCCGATAAACTAAGAAATTCCTTTTAGCTTGCGAATGACTTTGGCTGGTGTCACTCTGCTAAGCCTGATCAGATTCTTTTCAAAGGAGTCTTTGCCTGCACTTAGTCTCTCCAGAAGTTGCCCTCGACACAAGCCCAGCGAGTATAACTTTTCAGTTCTCTTCAGATACTGAAGCATCTTATTGCCGTGGCTGACTGCCGCCGGTATGACAGAAACTCGTTTTGGACCAGCAGCGACATCGTCATTGACTAACTCCACCCACAATTCCGGCATATGCGAGCAGGGCGTTTTTATTTTTGGATCAGGGGTTAGCCTGCGCACCTCAAAAGCCTCCTGGCCGCCCAACCTGCGTAGTCCTTCGAATGAAAAATTGTATTTATGGGCAACGTGGAGGAATTGAAGCAGGTCACCTGCGGGACACGCAAAGCTGTCGATCCGACTTACATCGGGGACAATGATGATAATCTTTCCTCCCGGAGCAAGATGATTCCGACACTCCGCCAAAAGGCCGCGTGGGTGATTGACGTGCTCGAATACATGATGGAGGTAAATCAGGTCAGCCTTCGCTCCGTTTAGCTCCGGCTGAATGTCTTTGAGCGAGCCGTGGTAGATATTTCGAATGCCACGTTCTCTACCCGCTGCGATCAATTCAGCACTGTAATCACAGCCGGCGACTTGGTAACCCCTACGTTGAAAGGCGTCAAGTGCGCCACCAGCGCCGCAGCCAACCTCATAGATCCAGCTTCCCGGTTTGAGCCAATGTTTAGCTACAGCCAGGACTTTTTTCCCGTAGCTCCTTTGTCTTAAGAAGTAGCTGTCGACGTCGGTTGCTCTCGCATACATCTGTTGATAAGAGCGCGTGTAAAAATCCTCCAGGCTTAACTTATCGAGATAAGGATCAATACGAACAGTGCCGCAGGTTTTGCACAGAACAAAATCTAAAGGAAGTCCATACCGGTCGACCTCTGAGATGACCACTCCGCTCGCTTCACCACAAGGACAAGAAGACCTCTCAAGTCTGTAGGCGCCACCTAGTAGTTTTGATTTGACCTCGGCGACGAAAGGAACCTGAGACGGGTTGAGACTAACGGGCTGGGAGTGCCGCGCTGAAAAGCGAAACGAAATCAATTCCCGCTGGTGAACTGCGGGAATGGAACCATTCTTGGTTTGGGATGTAAAAGTCTTTTTCAAGTACCGCCTCGTAGAGACACGGGTCAAGCAGCAGAGTTCCGCCGGCCAGGCAAACAACGATGGTGAGCGGCAGGTCGAACCTATCTACTGCTTGAATAATGCAATCGTTTTTCTCCGCTTCGCATGGACAATGATAAAGCCTGAGTTATTCGCAGCTAACAAGTTTTAGTTTAACGATAAGCCTGGCCTTGAGACTCCTTACTCGACGTAGTCGATAGCCTGGCAAGCTCGAACTCGAATCGCAATGAAATTAGCAGCGTCATAACTGATTTGTCCGAAGCTAGCTACGTACGTTCACCGCCTCCCACGTTCGGGGCTGGAAAAACGAGCCCTGGCTGAGACCCGTGCTTTCGACCGTAAACCTGAAGGCTTCGACGACGTCGTAGATATTAAAAGGCGGCTGGCTGACATACGTCTTCACGACGTAGTTTCCCCGCCTCAGGCAGAGCAAAGGCATACGCAGTTGCAGTTCCGTCTCTCCGGCCTCGACCGCGAAGAGAGTATTATCTTTATCGCTGCTGAGATTGAGAACACAGTCGCCTTCGCCCAGTACCTCGCGCACAAGTACAGTTAAGATAAGATTGTCGAGACGACGGTGTGCCTTGCATCGGACACAAAGATAAGCAGGCTCGCCGCTCTCCGGCGCGGAAAGCATATTGCCTCGTTCATCTTTGAAATAGAGTCCAACGATGTCGAGTCCAGTGCTTTCCGTGATCGGCTTCTCCGCTACAAACAGTGCGCTGATGGAATTCGCCTCGTCAGTCCGGAATAGATCTTCCTCGTACCGGCTCATTACTGCGTCAGCAGTTCCCCAAGTGATCAACTCGCCCTTTGAGAGATAGATAGCGGAATTGCAAATAGACAAGATCGAGTGCGGGTTATGAGAGACCAGCACAAAAGCGATGCCTTTTTCGCGTAACTGGGCGAGTTTGCGGTAGCATTTGACGCGAAACTTGATATCGCCGACGGCCAGCACCTCATCGATCAGTAGGATATCCGAATCCGTAAAGACAGCGCAGGCGAAACCGAGTCGGGCCGCCATTCCGGAACTGTAGGTCTGAACGGGCGCGTCTATGGCGTCTCCGATCTCTGCGAAATCAAGCACCTCGTCAAGGTTTTCTTCAATACTCCTTTTCGACAGGCCCAGGATGGACATGTTGACGTATACGTTCTCGCGTCCCTCGCGTCCCGTCAGGACGGGGCTGAATCCAGCACCCAGAGCGATTAAAGGCGCCACCTGCGCTCGAACCGAGACGACGCCCGTGTCAGGCTTGATAAGACCGCTGATCACTCGCAGGAGCGTACTCTTTCCCGCACCATTAGGACCGACTAGCCCGAGAGATTCCCCCCGACGCAAATTAAAGCTGACATTTCTAAGTGCCCAAAACTCCCCGGTGCGCAACTTGCTGCTTTTCCGACTAAGCCCCAGAGACTCTGTGGTGATGTCGCGAAGACCGTAAAAGAGCGAACGCTTTAAGCTGCGGCAAAACTTCTTCGACAAGCCCTCGACGGACAGCAATCGCTCGGCTTCGGACGATTGCAAACCTTCTCGCTCACCCGTCAGCTCATCGCGCCGCTCCATGACAGAAGTGATCATCAGGAACTCACCCGTTCGATAACGAAAGGCATCGCCAACCGGAACGCGATCCAGGTGACGAACAGCCCTACTATTGCTGTCACGCTTACAGCTAAAAAGCGATACGGATCCGAGACTACTCCTGTCGTCGCTAGCTCGCGGGTTGTCGTCAACAAGGGCGTGACCGGGTTCGCGCGTACAATCGTTGCGAACGTGCCGGAACTCGGCACAGGATAAACTACCGGTGTAAGGAACAGCCATAGACCTGTGAAGAGTGTCAACGCGTGAGTTACGTCCTGGTAGAGTATGCCCAGGGGAGCCAACAGGAGACCAAAAAAAGTGCCGAGGAGGATCAGGGAAAGGAGCGCAAATGGGGCCAGCAATGCTGCCCGCGTGACGGGTATTTGGTACCAAAAGAAAACAGCGAAGACTAGAATCAGTTTGATACCGAAGTTAAAGAAGACTTCGCCCAATTTAGCGAGCACGACAGCTTCGCGCGGGAAGTTAATGCGCGAAAGCATCACTTTGGCGTTTGCAACCCCCTGTACGGGTCCATTCAGCGATTCCACAAACGTCTGCCACAGAATCATGCTGAAGACGACGTATGCCGGGTAGGGAAGTTGTGTGGCGGCGACGTTAATGACTTTTGCGTTGCCGGCCAACGTGAACCCGAGAGCCATCACCAGAGGAGGCAGGAAGGCCCAGGCAAATCCGAGAAACGATTGCCGGTAATGAGCGCTGATATCCCGCAACATCAGCAGTCGGGCGAGCTCGCGAGAGGCCCACAGATCGCGCCACATTGTGCGGATTAAACGCACCGGATGCCGGAGTTCACTGTCAGGCGTGTAAGCGACTTCCACCGCCGTTGAAGATGCGTTGTTTCGTGAAGCAGTATTCATATGCTAATCGCCCGGATTAGTTGGCAAAGGGAACCACGTAGAAGCAATGGTGTAGCAGTAACAATGTTAGGTTCTTGTTAATACCTTTTTCGCTGGAGCTTAGGCCAGTGTGCACTAATAGAGCGAAAACAGTCTAACGAGTGCTTATTAAGCGCGTCAAGAACACCTGCTTTGAAGGTCTTTGGTGGCTCGCGCTCAGGAGGTTGGATGGTAGCGTGGGGCAAAAGGCGCATCCGGTCTAGCACCGAGAGCTTTGGGGAAAAAACCCTCCCAACCATCGAGTTTGCGGTTGGGAGGGCATTGAAAGGTTTACCTTGAGTCTATTCCGCGGTTAGTTCTGATTGAACGGGGTACCGGCAGGTGCGGTATTCGTTGCATTTCCAACGATGTTGTTGTTACCGCCGCTGTCGACATTTGCCGCCGGTGCCAGCGATACGTTGTTCTGGAAAATATTGCACCTGGCGATGCGCGCTCTGGAAGAGCCAACGACGTTTACACCAGTGCCGGCGTTGTTGGCGATGGTGGTGCTGTCGATGTTAGCGACACTACCAGAGCTCGGTTCGGCTGTTTGGATGCCATGACTCGTGTTTTGATTAATCAGACTGTCATGAATACTGCTGAATGTGCCGTTTACCTGATTGATGCCGACGCCGCACTTCGTTATGTAGGTATTACTTATGGTCGAGTTAATCCTGCTGGGGGATGAAAACGAATTCGTGCGAATCCCCGTAGCAACGCAGTTCCTGATGCGGGTGTTCTCCACAACGAGAGTTGTAGTGTGGGCGGCGGTGAAATTCAGGTCAATGCCATCACCGGTAAACCCATCGATGGTTGTATTTGAGACGTGGAGCGCATTGCCTGCGACCATGCGGATGCCGTCAACGCCGGTGCTCGCTCCATTGATGTTGAGCCAATCCAAACGCACGGATTTTCGGACATCGTTAATATCAGTGATGTTAACGATGATGCCGGTCGTCAACGCTGCGAGAATAGAGCCATAACCCGCGCCCCCCCCACCGCCATTGATGGTAATAGACTTTGTGATAGTTACTGCGCCGAAGCCGCCCGGGTCGAGCGTGCTGATCTCGCCGTCCTTAGCGGTCTTGGAGATCGCGCCAGCATATGTCTTGCACGGGGCCGTGCGGCTGCAAGGGTTGGCGTCATCGCCAACGCCGGACACCCATGTGCGGGTGGCCTGTGCCTGAGCCATGGAAGCGACCGTCAACGTGAAAATCGCGACGGCCAGAATATTCAAAGTGAAGCGGACCTTACTCATGATGCATTCTCCTTTTGGGGTTGAGCTTAAATTGCTGTTAATAGCAAGATTCCTCAAATCAGAAATGAAGCGAAAAAGCTTCGGTTAAGTCCCGCGCCCAAAGTCGGACGAATGAGCCTCACTTGGGTTAGAGCTTGGGACATTCTTCAAAAACAAATCATTGCAAGTGGCCGCGCGAGGCTGAAGGGCCTCGCGACGCCGATATTCGTTCCTCAACTACACGGCAGGTTGGTGCAGCCAATCGTATTGCGAACGTGGTTAGCCGAGCTAATCCAGGCGTTCCCCTGGGCCATTGTTAGATCGCCGTGGCTTATTAGCGTCTGGACGTTATTAACGAATTCACTCAGCTTGTTGCATGCCAAATTGGTCTGACCAGAGTTTATCGCAGATAAGGCGGCGTTCAGCTTTGCCAGTAACCCGTTCTTCTGGCTTCCGGTGAGCGAAGAAGCCTGGACGCTGTTTATCAGGTTCTGAATCACAACCTGTGGTGTCTGCACCGTTACCGTGAAGCTGCACGACGTTGAATTGCCATGAGCGTCGTTCACCGTGTAGGAGACCGTCGTGGTCCCAATCGGGAACACCGAACCACCGACGGGACCTGCTGTCTGGTTGGTAGTTGCACCTGGACAGTTGTCTGAGCCAACAGGTGCGATCCAGGTTGCGATTGCGCCGGAGGGACATGTCGGTTCGAGCGTGATGTTAGCCGGGCAGGTGATCGTTGGCGGCGTGTTGTCGATCACCGTCACTATCTGCGTCGCTTCCCCAGTGTTGCCATGTGCATCCGTCGCTGAGTACGTGAGCGTCGTTGTACCAACGGGGAAGACGTTCCCAGCAGGCACGCCGCTGCGACTGACGGCTCCGACGCCCGGACAGTTGTCCGTGGCCGACCCGGTGCCGAACGTCCCGTCGAGATCACTGACGGTAAGACCGCATGAAGTCGCGCCCGGTCCGGTGTACAGCGTAACAGGTCCGGGAGCGGTGACCACTGGTGGTGTGTTGTCCACAATTGTCACGACTTGCGTGTCGGTGGCCATGTTGCCGCTCTTATCCGTAGCGGTATAAGTGACCGTAGTGTTACCCACTGGGAAAGTATTCCCAGCCGGAACACCGCTACGTGCCACTGTAACGCCTGGACAGTTGTCATTGGCTGTCGCCGTGCCGAGCGTCGCGTCGAGGTTGCTGACGGTGACACCACATGACGTCGCACCAGGGCCCGTGTAAAGCGTAACGTCTGCGGGAGCGGTAATGGTCGGTGGTACGGCTGGGTCTTCCGTCACAGTCACAGTCTGCGTTCCCGTTGTCGAAAGTCCGGAAGAATTAGTCGCCGTATAGGTGATGGTCGTCGTTCCGGTTGGGAAGACGAAGCTCTCACACTGCTGATTAGGATTCTGTGGCGTCGGGCACGGGAAGGTCGGAACTCCGCTCCGCGCGATGTTTACCGTTCCACAATCTTCCTCGGCGGTTGCCACACCCAACTCGTCATCCAGGGTTGCCGTGCAGGAGCTGGTGGTGGCCGACACATTCGGCGGTACCTGCAGCGTCGGCGGTGTGGTGTCCGTGCCCGTTACGGTTACGGTCTGCGTACAGGACGCTGACTGAGTATCCGTGTCGTTAGCGGTCCACGTGATAGTTGTCGTCCCAATGGGAAAGGGATCATTCAATGGCAGACCATCACTTCGCTCCGAGGTTATCGTCGCAGTCTGCGAATTTGACGTAGCCTGACCGGGATTGACTGCTGCCGGATCGCACCCAGTTGGAGAATTGGTGCTCACGTTTGCCGGGCAGGTAATCGTCAAAACCTGATTTGGAAGAACGGTGATGACTTGCGTACAAGTGGCCTGGCGGCCAGATGGGTCTGTCGCGAGCCAGGTGATCTCTGTAGTTCCAATTGGATAGGCAGTGGTTAATCCCTCGCCGTCTTCACGACTGCCCGTAACCACTAATGGCTGATCGCCGGTTGTCGTTGGTGAGCCGACATTCGAGGAACTGCCGTTTGGATCCGGCACAAAAGCGCTACCTTGGCCGGAGTTGGCAGTTACCGTAATGTTCGCCGGGCAGACGATAGTCGGCGCACCGGTATCAACCACAGTAACAGTGAAACTACAGGCTCCTCCGCCGGTTGCTGATGTGTTGGTAACCGTCGTGGTTCCAATTGGGAAGAACGACCCGGAACTCGGGTTACTAGTTATCGCTCCGCAGGTGCCGAACCCCTCCGCGGTGCCGAAGGTAACATTCGCGCCGCCGCCCTCACCATGAGTTGTTGCGGTGGTAACGATGTCGTTCGGACAGTCAAGACTGCAGTCTCCCGACGGTGTACCGCTAACAACGGTAGCCGAATTCGCCCCGCTATTGTCCGGTGTGTGAATCTCATCCGTGGTGCTGCTGATCACAGCGCTGTTGGTAATTACGGTACCAACTGGTGTGCCGCTATTAACCTGATACACGAAGGTAAATGAGGCGGAAGTACCGGCCGGAAGGCTGGCAAGCGTCCAGGTCGTAGTAGGAGTCTCCTGCGTGCGGGTGAAGGCCGGACCGGAGTCCTGGGTCGAGGAGACATACGTTAAGTTGGTCGGAACCGCGTCGGTTAATTCGACGGAACTTGCCGTATCGGGCCCGCGGTTACTGACGACAATCTCGTAATCAATGAACCCGTCGGCTACAACGTCTGCGGACACTTTGTTCTTGAAGACTGAAAGGTCAACCATGGGCTGCTGCGGATCACTGACAGTAAAAGCGTGCTTATTCCTTAGCGAACCATCCGAATCCGAGAAATATACCCACCAGTTTCCGGCTACGTTCATCTGGCGTGTGGCACTGGCATTGGTCGAGGTGATTATGTCAGTCTGGACAGTTGCCCCTTGGGAATCTACCCAGTAGATGTATCGTGTTCCGGAGAAATTAGGGTCAGCCTTCGCACAGACCGTATCACCAGCGGTAAAGTTGTCTTTCGCCAGGGTACAGGTGGCTTCATAGGTCGCAATAGCTTCCGGACCAAGGCTTACGGTAAAGACCGCAGGCGTCTGAGAATCATCTCCTGTTTCCGCAATCGTAACTTTCCACGTGCCAACCTGATCAGGCGTGTACGCAAAAAATTGCGGATTTTGCGTTATCAGCGTAGTTCCGCTGCCACCGTACGCAATGGAAAGGTCCTGTCTTAGCCAGTGAACCCAACGACCTCCCGGAAAATTCAGGTCGACGCCATCCGTTTTAGCACAAACTGTCTCACCCAAAAAAAATGCAGTCTTAGGCGTCGTACAATCAGCGGCGAAAGTATCAATCGTTTCAACAAGCGCCGGCGAGAATGGCAGTAGGCCAGGCTGTTTGCGGGTGTTAAGAAAGTTCCCCAATATACCGTTTGAATTGACGGCTGCGCCCTTTTCGCCCACCAATCGCGAACTCGGAAGTGGCTGCGAAGATTCGCTTGTAGACGACGCTGAAGATGATGAAAACAACGGAATACCGATGAGCGCGGCCAGGGCGACGAAGGCCGCGATACGCGTCAATGAACTGAGACTTGTGCGATGATAGCCGTGATTCGGTGTAGGCTGGGTTTTCATTAGAAAAATTCTCCTCAAGGCTTGGTTCGCTCGCTCGCTTTTTTTGCGTGGGCGAGGGCGACAGAAACTCGTGATGTGTGATCGTCAAACGCGGCGGACAATTCAGACTGGTAACCTGCTATTTTCTGTTAGCCGGTGAGCTCCAAAACTTTTTGTTGTAGAAACTCCGAAGGTTTCAATGAGTATTTAACGCTCTGGCCTTTGCTCGTTTAAGGCTCAAAACATAGAGTAGGCTCGATACAGTGCTCGACTTAGGCTCGATACATAGTGCTCGACTATGGATGAAACCAACGCGCTCTGGCGAAAACGAGGACGTGTTAATAATCCAATTCCGATCATAAGTCAACAAAAATGTGCAAAAGTTCTTGCATGCAAAACAATTGGTTTGTCGTTACGACTTTGAGAACTCTGACTTTCTCATTAACATGGCGAGTGCGGGGTCATTTTCTAGGGTGAGGTCACCACAATTTGACTAATATGATGCGTGAAATCTTTGTTACGGGTGGGGCTGGATTCATTGGCTCGGCATTTGTCAGGCTTTTGCTCACAGAGACCGACGATTGCCGGATCACAACCTTCGACGCTCTGACCTATGCGGGGAATCTGGACAATCTTGAGGGCCTCGACGATGCCCGCCACCGCTTCGTTCACGGTAACATTGCCGACTCCGAGGCGGTGCTCGCGGCATTGGGGGACAACAGCGACGCCATTATTAACTTTGCCGCTGAGTCTCACGTGGATCGCAGCATAGCGGATGCGGCGGAATTTTTGCGCACGAACATCACCGGCACCCAGGTGTTGCTCGACGCCGCCCGCACGCGAGGCGTCAAGCGTTTCATTCAAGTCTCCACCGATGAGGTAATGGGGAGCTTGCCGGAAAGCGAAGAGGCCTTCTTCACCGAAGACTCGCCATTCGCTCCAAACAGTCCTTACGCTGCTTCGAAGGCGGCAGCAGAACATCTCGTTCGCGCCGCGCATCACACTTTTGGGCTCGACACAGTGGTGACCCGCTGCGGCAATAACTATGGACCGAGGCAGTTTCCCGAAAAATTTCTGCCACTCGCACTCTCGAACGCGCTCAACGATGAACCGATCCCGGTATACGGTGATGGCCGCAATGTAAGAGACTGGATATACGTTGAGGATCATTGCCGAGCAATATTCCTGGCGCTGGAACAAGGTAGACCGGGTGCGGTCTATAACGTGGGCGCTCGCAACGAACAGCACAACATCGACGTGGTTGAATCACTGCTGGACATAATTGGCAAGCCGCGTTCGCTCATTCGCTTCGTCAAGGATCGTCCGGGGCACGATCGACGTTACGCTATCAACCCAGCGCTGATCGAATCAGAATTGGGGTGGCGTCCGCGCGAGACCTGGGAAACTGGCTTGCAAAAAACCATTGAGTGGTACAAAGAAAATGGCCGGTGGCTTGAACGAGCGCGCAGCGGCGCCTATCAGGACTATTACCGTAAACAGTACGGCGCGGAGGTGACCGCAAATTGAGAGTCCTCGTGACGGGTGCGGGCGGAATGGTGGGACGCGCGGTCGTCGAATATTGCGCCTCCGTCGGAGACATCGTTCTTCCATACGATCACCGCAGGCTTGATATTGCGGATTACGATCGCGTGATGCAGATCCTCGAGGAGAATAAACCTGAGGCTGTAATTAATTGTGCCGCCTGGACTGATGTCGATGGTTGCGAGCGGGACAGAGAGCGAGCTTTTGCGGCGAACGCACGGGGACCGGAAAACCTGGCAAAAGCGAGTCGCGAGATAAATGCGGTCTCGGTAACAATTTCAACTGATTATGTATTCGATGGAGAGAAGGAAGGTTTCTATACGCAACGGGACCAGCCCAATCCGCAGAGCGTTTACGGAGTTGCAAAACTTGAAGGCGAGCGCTGCGCTCAGTTAGCGTATGCCCGCACAATCGTGGTACGCACCGGATTTATTTTCGGTCCGGATGGAAACAATTTTCTTAGTACAGTTATCAAGCGGGCGAGGCGAGGTGAAAAACTGAAGGCAATAAGTGACGCCTACGGGACACCGACATATGCTCCTGATTTGGCGCGGCGACTGCGGGACCTGGCCCAACTGGATCTACCCGGGACGTTCCACGTAGTGAACGCGGGCGAGGGGACAAGTTACACTGAATTCGCGCGCGCGGCCCTGGATCTGGGTGATTTCGCCTCAACCAATCTGGAGAGCGTGACGATGGATAGCCTTGACCGGCCGGCTCCGCGGCCGCGAAATTCTCGCCTTCGATGCTTACTTTCAGAGGCTGTCGGGTTACGTGCATTGCCCTTTTGGAGCGACGCGCTAAGAGATTTTGCGGCGGCGCACTCGCGGACTGAGGTAGCAGCGAAAAACTAAAATCCCCGCCTTCAGCTTGCCAGAAGCTGGGTCTCTGCTATTATTCTATTATCTTCTGAATGGTCCTGAATTTGAGGTCTAGAAATCAAGATGTCGCAAGATAATCGTCTCCTGCCCGTGAGCGCGCTGGATCGCAGTATTGATCGTCCACTGGCAGATTATGTTCAGGCGAAGCCTTACGGTGTTTCCGGCACCGAACCAACCACCATCCGCGACTATTTGTTCGTTATCCTGAAGCGAAAGTGGTTAATCCTTAGTCTGGTGCTGGTAGTTACGTCGCTGGTAACTATTCAAGCATTTCGCGCGCCTTCGATCTATGCCGGCGAAACGACCATCCGCATTGAGCAAAAGCCGCCTAACGTTCTGCAAACGGAAAAGATCGTAATAAGCGGTCAAAGTGATCCAAATTTCTGGGGCACGCAGCTTAAACTTTTAGAGAACCCAGCGCTCGCGCGTCAGGTGGTACTCACACTGGACCTTCAACACAATCCGTCATTCTTCGGTGGACAGACGCAAGGCGGTGTCTTTTCGTCGCTCCGACGAGTCTTTTCGAAATCAAAGAAAGTAAATGACTCTCCAGCCGTCTCGTCCGGGCTTGCGGTAGTAGGAGAGAGCGAAGTAACCGGGGGATCGTTGACTGCGGAACAACTGGCAGAATTAGAGCCTTACGAAGACGCCATCATAGCAGGCGAGATGGTTGAGCCGGTCACTCAAACCAACCTCGTCAGAATCAAGTTTGTCCATTCTGATCCTGAGCTGGCCCAAAAGGTTGCAAACACGCTTGCCGAAGTATTTGTTAACAACAATCTGGAACGCTCTACGATGGGCTCCAACAAAGCCGAAGATCTTCTCGCCAGAGAGATCGCAAAGTTGCAGACCAAAATCAAACACGAGCAGGAAGCGCAGTTTAATTACGCCAAAGAAAAGAACCTGCCTCTGGTCAACGATACAGCCGGCAACCTGGAGGCGACTCGTCTGGCAACACTCAGCGGTCAGTTATTGCAAGCTGAAAATGAACGCAAGTATCTTCAGGCTCAACTGGAAGCCGCCAGAAAGGAGCGCGACCCTTTTTCAGTGCCGGATGTAAACAGCTCCGGGCGTGTGGAAAAACTGAGAGACCGTATTTCAGCTCTCAAAGAAACACGGGATGCTTTGCTCGTTACCTACACGCCGGAATGGCCCGCAGTCAAAAAAATTGACGCTCAACTGAAAGGGCTGGAAGCGGAGCTCCAAAAGGCGCCCTCCGAAATTGTGACTTCAATACAAAGGAAATATGAAGCAGCTATCTCTCGCGAAAACCTGCTAAGACGAGCTTATGAACAGCAGAAGGGAACCACGACCCAGCAGACGCGCGACCAGATCGATTTACTGGCTATGAGTCAGGAGCTGGAAACCAACCGGCAAATTCTAAATACTCTGTTACAACGGCAGCGCGAGTTTCAGGTCACCAATGGCGACAGGTCAAATGAGGTGACCATTGCCACCTATAGCCGCTTACCAAGAGAGCCCATTGGCCCGCAGCGCTTTCGAAACATTTTTATTGCCTTTCTCTTATCGCTGGTTGCGGGCATCGGTCTGGCTTTTCTCCTTGATTTCCTTGATGACACCGTGAAGTCCGTCGACGACGTCGATCGTTATCTCCACTTGCCGGCTTTGGCGCTGATTCCATCAAGCCGGGATCGCGGCCGCTTGATTGGAGTTGTCGGAGCGTCGCCGGGAGCGGGTCCGGCGGATACTACAGCTCTCGCCATGGTCAGCGATGCGCGCTCGCCGATCGCCGAGTCGTATCGGCATCTACGAACTTCGCTCCTGTTGTCGTCGGCAGGTCAACCTCCGAAGACGATACTGGTAACCTCCAGTCAGGCCTCCGAGGGCAAGACTACAACAGCGATCAATACGGCTTTCATGCTGGCGCAAACAGGCGCCGAAGTCTTGATTATCGATTGCGATCTAAGAAGGCCTCGACTGCACGCGCATTTTGGCGCGCCGAATACAAAAGGTCTGACAAACTGGCTTTCCGGTGAAACCGATATTGAAAACCTGATGCAGAGTTGTCCGCAGCAAGGCAATCTTAAATTCCTAACTTCGGGTCCGGTGCCTCCCAATCCAGCGGAGCTTTTGGGATCGGATGAGATGCGCAAGCTTTTGACAATACTTACGGATCGATTTGCGCATGTCGTTATCGACTCGCCACCAGCAATATCCTTTACCGACGCGTCTATCCTCTCGACGATGGTTGATGGGGTGGTGCTGGTTGTCCATGGCGGCAGAAGTTCTCGGGCCGTGGTACGGCGTGCAAAGCAGCAGCTGCTTGACGTCGGCGCGCACATCTTTGGCGTGGTTTTAAATAACGTTAAGGTAGAAACGCAGGACTACTACTATTCGGGTTACTACTCAGCGAGTGATTACGCCGAAGGGGAAAACCCGCAAGATGTACCTGGACAAACTGCCGAGACTCGGTGAGTCTGTCGCTGCGGAAGGTCTCCGGCATTGCTGGTGTTGCTACCGTCGGATAGGTTCAATCGCAACCGCCGATAAAGGTTAATTATCAAAGCCTGCTCGCAGAGATTTTAGGCTGCCGCAGGCTTTCCTGCTCTGAGCAGAAGAATTCTATGAGGTCAAAAGGTTTTAGGACGGAGAGAGATTTTGGCCTGATTGTGGGCGGCGTTTTTGCTTTGCTCGGCGGTTGGTGGATTTTTCGCGGGAAGTTCACAAGCGCTTCCTACATCGCTCTGCCTCTCGGCGCACTCTTGATCTTGCTTGGCTTGCTCTGGCCGCGCGCATTGGTACTACCAAATCGAGCCTGGATGTTGCTGGCTGAAGGGCTCTCGTACGTAACCACCCGCATAATTCTGGGTCTTGTGTTCTTCCTGATAATCACCCCCATCGGCGTCTTGAAACGATTGTCAGGTTGGGACCCGCTTGGCCGCCGCGGCGCGCGCAGGGCTTCTTATTGGAAGCCCTACTCCGAGCGACAGCGCGATCCGCGTCACTACGAGAAGATGTTTTAGATGTTCCGACATGGCTTGACTTGCCAATTTCAAGTGGGAATTAGAGATAGATCATGCAAGGGAAACTAAGAAGCTTTTGGCTCCTCATTACGATCATGTGGACAATGGCGAGCGGAATTAGAATTGAGGGCACAAGGATCAATGTTATTGATAATCGGTTAACCGACGTTGGCGGCGGCGGTACACCAGGTTTTGTTGTTCTCGCCACCGACAGTCAAATCATCAACAACACGCTTACCTACTCTGGCGCTGGACCGGTGGATGGAACGATGTTAATCCTGCCCGGCTCGAAGGGAAACATCTATCAG
>WNGF01006306.1_pt1 | contig 14735 bp, 11 predicted proteins | sample 5400641 | NCBI WGS metagenome assembly WNGF01 (sample SAMN13153371, study PRJNA577476) | soil metagenome | isolation source: 80 cm soil or saprolite under grassland replicate 2 | place: USA:California | collected 2016-06-15
ATCGCCGCTCAACTTGACAACTCCCGCCGATAGCCGCTAGTTGGTTATGGATCTCGAGGAAGCAATCGACATACGCCACCGCCCAGAGGTGCAAGTCCTGGAAGGAAAGATAGGGGCGATGGCCCTCCGACCGGAGGCGCTCTGCCAGATCGACCATGGCCTGTTGCTGGCTTACCGACTCGTCGGGACCAATCGTAATCACCTCCGCCCCGAGGAGTTTGTCCAACAGGAAATTACCTTGCGGCGCGGCGTCTGATCGATTGCGCGATTCCTTCAGCACCAGGTAGACCTTCAGGCCCAGCTTCGCTCCAGCAGCGGCCGTCTGCCGGCAATCGTTGGACTGCACGGCTGCACCGTTAATGATGCAGTCGGCCCCCTCTCTCAGGGCGTTGGCCATCCGGAACTCGAGCATGCGGGTCTTGTTGCCGCCTAATGCCAGGCCCGTCAGGTCCTCGCGTTTGATAAAGATGCGCGGCCCGCCGAGGGCGGCCGAAAGGCGAGGCGCCTCGTCGAGTGGTGTTGGCAGTTTCGCCAGGCTCACCCTGGGCACGGATGTAACGCGTTCGCTGAGTATGGCGGGTGTGATTGGCACCGGAGACAGGCACTGAGACATCGGGGTTCGGCTTACCTAAACTCGGATGCAGGCCGCCCAGTGGCCGGGCACCTTCTCCTCGAGTGGAGGCACAACGCTCGCGCACTCGGGGACTGCAATCGGGCAGCGCGGGTGGAAACGGCAGCCAGTTGGTGGAGCCAGCGGGCTCGCAATCTCTCCATGCAACTCAGCTCGGCCGCGCCGTTCCTCCACCTCTGGATCGGGAATCGGGACGGCTGCTAACAGCGCCCTGGTGTAGGGGTGCAAGGGTGCGCCGTAGAGCTCATCGCGTGTCGCCACCTCCACCAGCTTGCCCGCGTACATCACCGCGACACGGTGGCTGATATGCCGGACCACCGCCAGATTGTGAGCGATGAACAGGTAGGAGAGTTTGAACTCCTTCCGCAAGTCCTCCAGAAGATTAATGATCTGTGCCTGAATGGACACGTCCAGCGCCGAGACTGGTTCGTCGAGGATCAGGAACTCCGGGTGTACCGCCAGCGCGCGGGCGATACCGATCCGTTGGCATTGTCCGCCGCTGAACTCATGCGGGTATCGTGCAGCGAGGTAGGGCTCGAGCGCAACGCGGCTGAGCAGCTCGTTGACCCGCTCGCGTCGCGTCCGCGGAGTGCCAACCCCGAGGATCACCATCGGCTCTTCGACGATGTCCTGAACCGTCATGCGCGGATCGAGTGACCCGATCGGGTTCTGGAAGATCATCTGCATCTTGCGGCGGATTGGCCTCAACTCGTCGTCACGCAGGCGAGTCAGTTCTCGGCCATCGAACTCCACGCTGCCGGCGGTGGCCCGATGCAGCTGCAGGATAGCAAGGCCAAGGGTTGATTTCCCAGATCCGCTCTCGCCAACCAGGCCCAGTGTTTCACCGCGTTTGATGTCAAGGCTGACCCCATCCACGGCCCTGATCCAGCCACCACCTCGCCCGGTGAGCAGGCTGGGTCGCACTCGGAAGTGCACCTGAAGGTCGCGCACAGCAACCAGGGTGCCGCTACTCATGTCGGCCATCACTCCGTCCGAATTCACACGTCTGCGAAGCACGCGATGTGGTGATCTTCTCCGACCATGCGCAGCTGTGGACGTTCGTCCCAACAGCGCGCCATCACAAATGGGCAGCGCGGCGCGAACGGGCAGGCGTCGGGCATGTCGATTAGGTCCGGTGGCAACCCTTCAATCGCCTGCAGACGCTCCGAAAGATCCCCATCAACCCGCGGCACTGAGCGCATCAGACCGAGCGTGTACGGGTGCTTTGGCGTCCCGAACAGCGTCTTTGTTGGTGCCGTTTCGACCAGCGTACCTGCGTACATAACCGCAACGCGGTGCGCGATCCTGGCTACAACCCCCATGTTGTGGGTGACGTAGATGAGACCCATGCCTGTATCACGTTGCAGGTCGCGTAACAGGTCGACGATCTGCGCTTCCATCGTGACGTCGAGTGCGGTAGTGGGTTCGTCCGCGATCAGCAGTTTGGGTTCGCAGGCGAGTGCCATTGCGATCATGGCCCGCTGGATCATCCCGCCGCTGAACTCGTGCGGGTAGGCTCGCGCCCGCTCCGGCGCGGCTGGAATGCCCACTCGTTCGAGCGCAGCGATGCACCGGGCCCGGCGTGCCTTGCGGTCTAGTCGCAGATGCCATTCGATCGCTTCTTCGATCTGTTCTCCTATCCTGTAGAGCGGGTCGAACGCAGTCATCGGATCCTGAAACACGAGGGCGATGTCCCGACCGCGTACGTGGCACATTTGAGCCTCGCGGAGCTGGAGGAGATCATTGCCTTGGAACATAATCCGGCCGCCGACAATCCGGCCCGGTGGCGCGGGCACCAGCCGCATTATGGAGAGCGCCGTCATTGTTTTGCCGGAGCCACTCTCGCCCACGATACCGAGCGTCTCGCCGTGGTGCATCTGGAAGCTGACCCCATCGACCGCCCTGACAACACCGTCACGGGTGAAGAAATAGGTCTTCAGATCGATGAGGTCCAGCAGGGGAGGCCCCCGCCTGTCCCGTAGCGCGTGTGCCACTAGTCTTCCATGCGCGGGTCCAGGGAGTCTCGCAAGCCGTCGCCCATGAGGGTGAACCCGAGCATCGTCAGGGCCACCAGTACCGCTGGAAACAGGACCATGTAGTAGTAACCGCGAGCGAATTGAAAACTCTCTCCCAGCATCAGCCCCCAACTGGGCGTCGGCGGCCGGACTCCCAGCCCAAGGAAGCTCAGCCCGGCTTCCGCGAAGATCTTGGTGGGGATGCCCAGTGCTGCCGCAACGATAACAGGCGATATGGAATTCGGTATCAGGTGGCGAAGAATCAACTGGCGCTGGCTTGCTCCCATCGAAATCGCGGCGCGGACATAGGGCGTCTCCTTGACCGACAGCACCTGCCCGCGGATGAGTCTACACGGCCCGACCCAGGCGGCGAGCCCGATTGCAATGAAGATGTTCCCCAGGCCCGGGCCAAGCAACGCCAGCATGAGGATCACCACGACGATGTATGGCAGCGCCGAAAAGATGTCGATCAGTCGGCAGATGACGTAGTCAGTTGTGCCTCCACGCAGTCCGGCCAGCGCTCCCAGCGGAACGCCGACGACCAGAGAGATAAGCTCGGCCCCTACGCCCACCAGCAGCGACACCTGCCCGCCATACATGAGCCGGCTGAGCATATCGCGGCCGAGACTGTCCGTTCCGAGAATGAACCGACTATCTCTGAAGGGAAAGACCCAGCTGCTACCGAAGTGAGGCTGATCGTACGGATACGGAGCGATGATCGGAGCCAGTACTGCGACCAGCACGAGCCCGAGCGTGAGGCCGGTCGCAGCCAGCGCCAGCTTGTTCTTGCGGAGCCGTCGGAACGCGTCGAGCCACATACTTGACCGACGTTGCGCCCGTCGTTGCGCGCCCAGGCGCCCGAAACTCGCCCGGCTACCGACTGTCATTGCGACCTCGCTGTCCCGCTAGCCCCGACCCGGACGCGTGGATCGATCCAGGCGTAGACGAGGTCCGTAATGAAGTACACCACCGTGATGAGCGCCGCGTACAACAGTGTCAGCGCCATGATCATTGGGTAGTCGCGCTGGAAAGCACTGGTAGTGAAGTATTGCCCGATGCCCGGTATGCGGAAGATGGATTCGATGAAGAACGAGCCCGTGATAACTCCCGCGAACATCGGACCGGCGATGGTGACGACGGGTGTCAACGCGTTGCGGAGCACATGCCGCCGAAGCACAGCTCTCTGGCTCAGGCCCTTTGCCCGTGCGGCCCTGACGAAGTCGCTGCGCAGGACCTCGATGACACTGCTGCGCGTGAAGCGGGCAACAATCGCGATCAGGCCGAAGGAAAACGCCAGCACGGGCATGATCGCCTGCTGCCAGGAGTCACCCCAGCCACCCGTGGGCACGAGCTGGAGCCCCAGACTCAGAACCAGGATGAGTAACAAAGCGACGACAAAGCTGGGTGTGACCACGCCCAACACCGCAAAGCTGGTCGCGACGTGGTCGACCCAGGTGTTCTGTCGCACGGCGGAGACGAACCCCAGGAACATGCCAACGGAGTACGCAATGAGCAGCGAGATGCCACCAATGATGGCGCTCACTTTCCAGGTACGGCCCAGTAGTCCAACCACGGTCTCGCCCGGGCTCTGGAAGGGTACTCCCAGATCGCCGCGCACCGCGGCCCACATGTAGCGGACATACTGTTCGTACAGCGGCCGATCGAAGCCATACTTGGCGTCGAGGTTTTTCTGTGTTGTTGCGCTAACCGGCATCTTCAACGGATCGAATGGCCCGCCTGGGATGGAATGCATGATCAGAAACGTAAGGACCGAGATCGCCAGCAGTACTCCAACCATTCCGGCGAATCGGATGAGCGTATAGCGCAGCACGTTCTTAGAATCCCCCGGCTGGCGCCCGGGCCACGAGCGCTGTTCGTGGCTCGAGCGCGGTCGACGACGTCATTCCGTCGCGGTGCTTCAACGGTTCGCGATGTACAGCATGGGCGCCTGATTCTTGATGTTGGCCCACTGAGTGATGCCGCCCTTGTTTGCCGTGATCCCCTTCAGGTATGGCTTCCAAAGTTGATGAGAGATCGGGTGATAGACCGTGACGGCGCCAACATCCTGGAGCAGGATCTTTTCGGCATCCTGGAACATCTTGTAGCGCGTCGGGATGTCCGACACGGGCCCGGCGCGGTCGACAAGGGCGTCGAACTCGTCGTTCTTCCAGTCGAGGCGGCCGCCCTGGTTGGGGTACTTCGAACGGAACGGGATGGCCACCATGTTCACCGGATCGGTGAAGTCGAAAGCCCAGGATAGCAGCGTGATCCCGATCTGGTACTTGCCGAGGGCGCCCATGTAGATCCTGGCGTCTTCGGGACGGAGGTTGACCCTAATGCCAAGGATGTCCTTCAGCATCGCCTGGATCGATTCGGCCGCTGCTTGTTGCGTCACGATCGCCCCGCCGGTGCCCCGTATCCACAGGTCCATCTCTGGGAACCCCTGGCCATTCGGATAGCCCGCATCGGCCAGTAACTTACGGGCCACGTCGGGGTCGAAGTTCTGGATAGTTCGCATTTCTGGGTTGTCGACCTGGTTGCCGGGGAAGCCAGGCGGAATAACGGTGTACGACGGTACCCCCAGGTCCTTCAACGGACCGTTGCAAATCGCTTCGCGGTCAACACAGTGCGATACGGCCTGGCGGACGCGCAGGTCCTTGTACGGACCGTCCTGCGTGTGGAACAAGAGGTACCAGTCCGTCCAATTGGGCCAGGTGTACATTTCCTGGCTGAGCGTTGAATCGCTCTTGATAGCGGCGATGTCGCCGGGCGCCGGAATATCCCCGACGATGTCGGTTTCGCCGCGTTGGTAGGCAGCGAAGTGCGTTGTCGGGTCGCCGAACGGAAACTCGATGCGCTGCAAGTAGCCGGGCCAGTTGCCCTTGTAGTCGTTTCGTGCTTCGGCGACGATGCCCTTGCCCTTGGTCCAGTCCGTGATCTTCCAGTACCCGCTCGTCGCAGTGCTGTCCAACGTGGTGTAGTACGTGTCGCCGAACTGGTCCCATAAGTGCTTGGCGTAGGGCCGCGGATCGCCGTACGCCATGAAGTGGTTCCAGTACGGGGTCGGTTCTTTCAGCGTCACCTCCAGCGTGTTAGCGTCAAGCGCCTTCGCCCCCAACGAGTCGATCTCCGCGGTGCCGTGGTTGATCTCCTCCCCGTTGACGATCGGGTAGAAGTACCAGGCCACGTCGGTGGCATTTTTCGGGTCGAGCAAGATCTTGTAGTGGTTGACGTAGTCGTCGGCCGTGATCGGCCGACCGTCGGACCAGGTCAGACCGGGATTGATGTGGTAGGTATACACCGTGCCGTCCGGACTGACCTCCCAACTATCCGCCATTCCCTTCTCGTAATCCCAATCGTTGGTGTAGGCGGTCAGCGACTCGAATAGCATCCCGCGCAGGTCCCACATGACGTTGTAACCGCCGATGCCGGAGGCAATGTAGCGGTCCTCCTTGATCATGTAACGGAGTACCTGCTGGTCGAGGGGAGCGGCGTCGTCAGGCAGGGTGACGCTTTGACTCAATTCAATGCCTGCCAGCGCTATCGTTGCTGCTCGTTCCGTCGATCGCGGCGGGGTGGCTAGGGCGACTGGAGCCGCCAATAACGAGACTGCGCTACCGGTCGCTCCAATGGCTACCAATCGAAGGAACTCACGACGACTCGTCAGTGTGTGCCGCTTCATCTTCGACTTCTCCTTCATGGGGGGCCAGGCGGTGTGTCCGCCGTTACACGCGACACCTCCCGATCACATGGAAAGGACGCATGCGTTCCCCTGATCAACGAGACAACACTATCGGCTCGGTTTAGCACACAACCGTCGGTGGCCACCTCCCCCAGCTCCCCTTTGTCGCCCCGCGCCGTCCATCGGTGTCCACGGGGTCGATTGTCTCAATTCCCACTCGCTGCGCGAATTGGTGTACGTGGCGGTCCTGGCGAGGCCACGTTCGCCCGCGTCCCCAAGCGCGGTCCCGTCGCTCGTGCCCAACGGCATGCTGTCCACGTTTGGCCGCCGCCTGGCCTCGATTGCAGCGCTCCCGAAGGCTCATGGCCCGTCTGCTCGCAGCGCGGAGCTTATCACGCGCAGACGCTTCACCATCCCCTGGGAGACTACTCGTGAGTACACCCGCGAGAGCTGCTGAACCCGGGCGCGGCGGCAGCGGGTGCGCGCCTGCCACCTCTGAGTAGGACGAAGGCTGGGCTCGAATGCACCGTCGGGAGCTCACTCGGCCCGACGAGCCGCTTCTGGATCATTGGCGGCCGACCACGCCAAGGTCCGCGCTGCGCTGACGTTGCCAGCGCCGATCCGGGCAGCTCGAGCGTGCAGGCCTGGTCACTCTGGGCATCACCCTTGTGCGTGAACACACTGAAAAGGTGAAACCGCCGCGCGCGCTGTGGGTGCCCTATCAGTATCGTCGTCCGCTCGGCGCGCCTGACGACGCGCCGCCACAGCACCCTCCGTGTCTACATTTGGGGGGCCGATCGAGACTCGAAATCACTGAGTCGGAGCCGCGTGGTGCGGCCGGCCTACTTCCCGGGCGTTGTCAAGTTGAGCAGCGCGACAGCGGCGAGGAACGCAGCGAGCGCGAATATCCTGCTGAGCCCATCGTCAGCGGCAGACTCCGCCCAGGGTGACATCCTGCCAAACGGCGTGCCGGTCGGTGCGGGTCTGTCGGTAGGCGGAGGCAGTAAGTCGGTGTCGGCGTGGGCGGAAGTGGTTGCAGACAGCGCTGAATGGACCCAGGAAGCGCTGGGCGTGCTCGACAGATTTGAACCGCTGCAGGACCCGCTCGCGCTTGCGTGTCGGCAAGTGTGAGTTTTCGGCGCGGTTGTTCAGCCGCTTGTGGCGCCGATGCTCGCTGTTCGGTAGCACGCGCCTGATGGCCGGCACGTAGCTCATGAGCTTGTCGGTGATGACCACACGCGGCTCGTACTCGCAGCTGGCCAGCACCTGTCGTAAGAAGCGCTCGGCCGCGACCTGATCCCGTCGCTCCTGAACGAGGATGTCCAGGGCGATCCCGTTCTGGTCTACCGCTCGCCACAACCAGTGTCGCTTGCCAGCTATCTTGAGCAGCACCTCGTCCAGATGCCACTTATCGCCCGGCTGCGCTCGGCGTCGGCGCAGGTCGACCGCGTAGCCAGGCCCGAATGTGTAGCACCAGTGCCGGATGGCCTCGTAGCTGACGATGATCCCGCGCTCGTCGAGGAGTTCCTCGACGTCCCGGAAGCTGAGATGAAAGCGGAAGTAGAGCCAGACGGCGTGTGCGATCACCTCGGGCGGGAATCGGTAGCCACGGTATGGTGACCCTGGGCTAGTAAGCCGGCCGAGCATCGCGCCAGGTTACCCGTCGCTCAACTTGACAATCCCCACCTCGGTTATGAGACGCTCAAGGTCTTCAGAATGGACCTGGAGCATGTCGGCTGCGACGCGATTCCTCGTCGTGAGGCAGCTCACGCGTGTCTCGGGATCCACCTACCACAGCAACACCCACTGGGAGCCAGCAACTGGCGTCATGCCAGTCCCCTCAGTGGAGGTCAGCATCCCGCTCGAGATGCTGGCGGCCACAATTCCTGAGGGGGCGGACCAATCCAGCGAGCCACCTGCCAAGGCTTGCTGCCACCCGAAGGCGATCGTCCCCGACACGACCAGGATGCACGCCCACGGCAGTAACCACCGCCCGCCGTTCCTGGCGATCCGCGTCAATGACCCTGCTTGTTTGACCGTGTGCCCTCGTCGGAGATTGGGATCTTGGACGATGAAGCCGCAGTAACTAGAGGGGTGTTCCATCAGTCGGTCGTCTTTCTCAGCTCGTGGCTGTTGCTCGCATAGCGCCAGTCTCAGGTGTGTGGGACTGGACCAACACCCACGACCCGCCGAGTTAGCCGCCTAATGGCGGTCAAGGCGCATAACTGGACACACGCGGGCCTCAGCTCGTCAGCTGCGCCCGTGATAGGCTGCGGCCGACAACCACGCCGCCGACCGTGACGCGGAACAAAGCCGATGGACCAAAGAGAACCCGGTCACGCGCCTGTCGCTGCGGAAGGCTTCGACGAGCTGCTGCGGCGGCATCGGCTCGCGGCAGGGCTGACCCAGGAGAGCCTGGCCGAGCGCGCAGGACTGAGCATGCACGGCATCCAGAAGCTTGAGCGTGGCGTCAACCATCCGCATCGTGACACCGTCCAACGGCTTATCGCGGCGCTGCATTTGGCTGGTACGGATGACGCACGCTTCAGGACTGCCGGGCGACCAGCACCTCGCAGGCATGCGCCACACCAATCCGCCCCAGGCACCGCGAGGAAATCGACCCGCCACAACCTGCCGGTCCAGTCGACGCCGTTCATTGGACGGCAGCGTGAACGCCGCGCGCTGCGCGCCTTGCTGAGCCGCGACGACGTTCGACTGGTGACGCTGACCGGCCCTGGCGGGAGCGGCAAGACCCGGCTCGGACTTCAGGTGGTTGCTGAGTTGATGGATGCATTCGTGCATGGGGTGACCTTCGTCGACCTGGCGCCGATCTTCGACCCTGCCCTGGTCATGCCGGCGATCGCCCGAAACCTCGGCGTGGAGGAGGACGCGGCCGACCGGACGCACGTCGACCTCCTCGTGGACTTTCTACGTGGGCAGCGACGGCTGCTCGTGCTCGATAATTTTGAGCAGGTACTCGCCGCCGCAACGGTCCTCGACGATCTGCTCTCCGCTTGCCCGGGGCTCGTCGTGCTGGTGACCAGCCGCGCTCCCCTGCAGCTCCGCCGCGAGCGCGAGTTTCCGGTCCTACCCTTGGCGCTTCCCGATGCTGCAGGCGCGCTCGGTCCCGAGTCACTGTCCCATTTCGAGGCCGTTGCGCTGTTCGTGGAGCGGGCAACCGCAATCAGACCCGATTTCGCGTTGACCAACGAGAACGCGGCGACGGTGGTCGAGATCTGCACGCGGCTAGACGGCCTGCCGCTGGCCATTGAGCTCGCGGCAGCGCGAATTCGGCTGCTCGAGCCCGAGGCGATGCTGCCGCGCCTCGGGCATGCACTTACGCTACTCACCGGCGGTCGACGGGACTTGCCCGCCCGGCAGCAGACGCTGCGGAGCGCGATTGACTGGAGCTATGACCTCCTGACAGATGCCGAGCAACGACTGTTCAGGCGACTCAGTGTCTTCGTGGGAGGGTTCACACTGGAGTCTGCCGCGACGGTGTGGGACGTCGTCGCATCGGAAGAGTCAGTTGCACTTGACGTGCTTGCATCGCTGGTCGACAACAACCTGGTCCGCACAGCCGGACTGGTCGCTGGAGAGCAGCGCTACAGCATGCTGGAAACAGTCCGCGAGTACGCCGCGGAACGACTCGATGCCTGCGGTGAAGCGTCGGATGCGCGCACTCGGCACCTGATGTGGTACGTGGGCCTTGCCGAGCGGACCGCTCCGCAGGCCGGAAGCAGCATCGAAGGGCTTGAACGATTCGACGCCGAGCTCGACAACTTCCGCACGGCGCTGCGCTGGAGTGAGGGCGAAGCTCGCGACCCTGAGCTCGGGCTCCGCTTAGCGGCCGGCGTTGGCGCTCACTGCACGGTTCGGGGCCTCGTCACCGAGGGGAGAGGCTGGTTTAGACGGCTGCTCGCCCGTTCGACGCGGCCGACGGCTGGACGGGCCGCTGCGCTTGATCGAGCAGGCTACCTCGCCGCGCGCCAGAACGAGTACGCAGCGGCGGAACCCTTGCTTCGAGAAGCGCTAGAGATCTGGCGCGGGCTTGGCGACAAGCGTGCTATAGCCACGACGCTGTACCACTTCGCGCTCGTGCCACACCATCAGGGAGACCACGACCGCGCCAAGGCCATGCTGGAGGAGAGTGTCTCGCTCGCCCGTCTCGCCGAAGACATCTATACCGCGGCGGTCGCCTTGCGTCACCTCGCCGACCTGGCACTGGACCGCGGAGATCTCGCCGAGGCGACCGAACGGTACCAGGAGACTCTGTCCCTGGCACGCCAAAGTGGCAACGCACACGAGATCGCCTACAGCCTCCGTGGGATAGGGCACGTCGCACGTGCTCACGGTGACTATGCCCGGGCCCGACAACTCCTGCGTGACAGTCTGCGGCTGCTCGCCGAGCTGCGCGACCGTCGCTGTGTCCCCCTGTGCCTCGAGGGCCTTGCCTGCATCGCAGTCGGTCCGAACTGGGCAGAACGGGCGATCCGTCTTCTCGGCGCGGCTTACGCCTTCCAACAGATTAGTGGAGCGCCGCCGTCGCCATCGGAGATGACCGACTACCAGCGAACCGAGGCCGACGCCCGTGCGCATCTTGGCGAGGAGCGCTTTGCGGCCACCTGGGCGGCTGGCGCCCGAATGTCGTTCGATGAAGCGGTCGAATGTGCGCTTGCGGAGGACGAGCCGGCCGGAACAGCCACGGTGTCGCCAGCAAGCCTCCAGTCAGAGCCGTCCGTCGTACACCTGGCGGAGACACAGGCGCGCGTGCCGCTGTCCGCGCGCGAACGTGAAGTGGTGGCGCTGATCGCTGGTGGGCGCAGCAACCGGGAGATCGCCGAGCAGCTAGTGCTGAGCGTGCGGACAGTGGAGCGGCACATCGAGAACGTCTACAACCGCCTCGGGATCCAAGGGAAAGCTGGGCGGGCGATCGTAACGGCATACGCCCTGCGTCACCAGTTGACCGAGCCCGCCTGAGTCAGCCGCGCGACTACTTCCCGGGATCGCGGCCCATACCTGCATACGAGCCGGCATGCAACGTACGCGCCAAATCGGGCAAAGGATGGGTGTCTCCACCCATGGCACGCGGACGTCGGACACCCACAGTAGCGTTGGTGTCCGGCGCTTCGTCGGACGTCGGGGTTAGTCGACTGATCCCGCGCCCGGCGGACGCCGACACTCGATTCGGGTACTCGGAGGAGACTTGCCATGCGCTCGGAACACCGCCTAGACACAAGGAATGGCTGCAATTCAGATGCCACGCACAAGGAGCCGACCATGCTCGCCCATCGCTTGTACCGCGCAACCGCAAACGCAGCTTCGTGGACCATCCATCCACGCCATGGGCTGCGGGCGGCCGGAACCGCACTGCTCGTCACCATCCTGACCACGATGCTGCTCAGCCCGACTTCACTGGTTGCTCAAACCGTCACCCCGAGCGGAAGGGTGTTTGAAAGCACGCTGCTGGAGCCGAATCAGAGAACCGCCGAAGTTTCGACCGACGAGCTGCAACAGGTGCTGCGGGATGGGAGCGCGGTCGTCTTCGACAGCCGTCCACATATGGAGTACTCCGTCAGCCACATCCCCGGCGCGCTCAACGTGGCGCCAAAACCGGGAGTGCCCATGTCGCAATACGTCTCAGATGTGGCCGACATCGGCCGGTTCGTGCCGCATCAGGCAACGCCGATCGTTCTGTACTGCAACGGGCCGTTCTGCGGCAAGAGCAAGCGTCTCGGCGAGGAACTCCTCGACGCCGGCTACACGAACGTACGTCGGTACCAGCTCGGTGCACCGACCTGGCGCGCCCTCGTCGGCGTTATGCAGATCGAGCTAGACGGCGTCCGTTACGTGCGGGAGGGAGATCGCACCGCCGTGTTCGTAGACGCCCGAGCCGCCGACGACTTCAGTGCCGGGAGCTTGCTGGGTAGTCGCAACATCCCGCTCCCGGATGTCAGCGCAGCCAAGGACGACGGCCGTCTGCCGATGGAAGATCACAACACGCGTATCGTCGTATTCGGACGTGATACCGAAGAGGCTCGTACCGTCGCGACCGCGCTGGCGAAGAACGCCTTCCACAACGTTGCCTTCTTCGACGGCACGCTCGAGGACCTCGTCGCCGGGCTGGGCGAGTCGACGGTCGTAGCTGGTCACTGAGGCACTGACCGCGCGGCGGCCGCCGCGCGGGTGCTCCGGCCAGTCTGGCTTGGTCGACCCCTTCGCCTTGACGATGAACTGCAACCGCTCGTGGTCGGCCGAGTGATACAGACGGTAGCCAGCTTTGGTGCGCACGGGGGAATCGAGTGGGCCCACCTCTTCGTAGTAGCGAATGGTTTTTGGATTCATTCCGAGCTTGGCGGCCAGTGGGCCGATCCGAAGCTGGGGCCCGTTGCCGTGCTTTGGCATCACGGCGCCTCGCATACTCGGCGTCTTCGATAACAATGCATCTGCTCAGTTCAAACGCCCCTGTTCGCTGGAAGGTCCAGTAACCGCGTTCCCACCCTCCAACAGGAGCCTTCTGTGGCCGGCGGCACCATCACTGTTCGGCGCTGAGCAAGCCTATTCGCCGCGAGTTGAAGCGGAGCAAGTTACAGTCGGTCGTAGAGGCTGCCGCGGCAACTAGCGAGCTCGATCTCGAGCTGCCTCACGCGCACCTCCAGTTCTCGGATTCGGCGGTCTTTCGCCAGCAGCAGCACGCGCGAGCTCTCCTCGGTGCGCCGCTGGAGGGGTGCCAATCGCAGCCGGGTTTCGGCTTGCTCCTGCCGAAGCCGGTCGATGCACTGGCGCAGGGTCGGCTCCTTGTAGAGATATGCGGTCGTTACCCTGGCGGCAGCAGCCACGGAGTTGAAGTTAATTCGCTGCGACGGATCTCGCAAAAGCCGTTGGAGCGCCTCGTCGACTCGCTGTCGAGCGGCTTCGGAGCGCTGCCTGGCACTTCCCTCCAAGCCGCTGGTGTCGCGAGTCCAAGTGGGCTTTGCCGCTTTCATTCAGCTATCTGCGCGGCTCTCTCCGGGTCCAGACGGGCACGGTCTGCGGCTCCGTACTCCCGCTGCCCCTTCGACAGTCCATGCACCCGCTGCTGCTCGAGAGCGCCGATGATGGATTGGATGGCCCTGAGTTTCTTCTGGTTCTTGTCGACCCAGTGCGGTCGACCGGCAGCCGTCCCGAGATCAATCTGTTCGATCAGGTCTCGCTCCTGACGCTGGAACTGCGGCAAGAAGTCGGTGGTGGTGACGTGGTTGTGGCAGGTGAAGCAGGCGATCTCGACGAACGGGCATTCCATCTTCTGCGGCTTGAAGCAATAGCCCGTCTCCACCCGAGTCGCGTCAAGATTGCCGCGGATGTAAGCCAGCTCCAGCTCGTTTCCCGCGATGAGCTCGTTCGAGTCGATTGGCTGTGGTCCGGCGGACGCGACGTGCACCGCGCCACGTGCCATCGCCTCTTCCCACTGTTTGCGCATGGTGTCCTCGCTCACCCGCGCATAGACCAGCGTCATCTCCGGGCTCAGGTGTGCGAGCCATTGCTGCACGTAGCTCATACCCATCCCGTTGTTGATAAGCTCGACGAGCTTGGTGTGGCGGAAGGCATGTGCCCTGAGGCGGAATGGTCGCCCGTCCGGTCCCACAATCCCACACCGGGTGACGAATCGGTGAAAGGCACGCGTCACAGGATTCGCGCGGACCGGGAGCCCGATGCATCGAAGGTGAGGCGTAGGGAAAAGATAGTGCTTCGGGTTGTCCTGGTCGCCGAAGGTCGTCTGCACTAACGTTGTCTGCACCCGTATTGCGGACGCCACGTCGGGTGTGATGGGCACATGATGACCCAGGACGCGCGTCTTATGGATGTCGCCGACCAGCGACCACCGGTCTCCTTCGCCTTGAAGGCAGGTGTCGTAGCGCAGCGCGAGCACGTCGGATATGCGCCAGCCCGATGCTCGGAGCACCATCAGAATAGGCAGGTACGCCTCATCGAACGCTTCGATGTGCTCGTCGATCTGCTGGAGCACGGTCTCCGGGATGTACTTGACACGGTTCCGCTGTCCGCTACGCCGAGCTGGCGGCACAAGCTCCGGCCGGAAGATCTTCTCAAGTCTGCGCGGGCGCGTCCTGGCTCTCGATCCGCTGCAGGTGCCGCGCAAAGCGCTGCGAGGCACGCATGTGGTACGCGATGTCGGCGAGTGAGCGAACATTACCCGAGCGATTCGTCTCACCTCGTAGTTTCTCCACCCACGCCAAGATGTCCGCGGCACTCAAGTCGCGGAGATTGTCTGTTGTCGGCGTAGGGATACCCCTTACGGGGCACCCCCGCCGCGGATCCCGGCGTGCCGAACTACGGCACCGGGCTCTTGCCTTGAGTGGTGACGGCCATGCTCAGCGTTGGGTAGGGGTGATAGATACGTGCCCGTGGC
>WNGF01006308.1_pt1 | contig 14730 bp, 12 predicted proteins | sample 5400641 | NCBI WGS metagenome assembly WNGF01 (sample SAMN13153371, study PRJNA577476) | soil metagenome | isolation source: 80 cm soil or saprolite under grassland replicate 2 | place: USA:California | collected 2016-06-15
TGACCTTCTCCTCGGCGCCCTCGACATCCGAGTCCCACAGGATGAGTGGATGCAGGTTGCCATCGCCTGCGTGGAACACGTTGGCAATCCGAAAGCCCGATTCGCGCGAGATCTGTTCTATCCGCGCCAGCGTGGCTGGCAATTTCGTGCGTGGCACCACGCCATCGACGGTGTAGTAGTCGGGCGTGATTCGTCCGATCGCGGCGAACGCGCCTTTGCGGCCAGCCCACAGCGCCGCCCGCTCGGCCTCGTCCTTGGCCAGCCGCACCGACATGGCGCCATTTTCCTGACATACCTCGGTCACCGCGGCGGCTTCGGCCTCGACCTGTTCGCGCAGCCCGTCCACCTCGATCAGCACCACGCCCTGGGCATCCACTGGATAGCCAGCTTTGGACCGCGACTCGATGGCACGAATGGTCAGGTTGTCCATCATCTCGATCGCGGCCGGGATGATGCGTCGGGCGATCATGCCCGCCACGGCCGAGCTGGCGTCCTCCATCGAGCCGAACACCGCGAGGATCGTTTTCACCGTCTCGCCGATGGGCACGAGTCTGACCCAGACTTTCGTGACGATGCCCAGGGTGCCCTCCGAGCCGACGAGCAGCCCGACCAGGTCGTAGCCTGGTGTGTCTGGTGCAGAACCGCCCAGTGTGACGATTTCGCCGTCGGGCAGCACGACCTCCAGGCCGAGCGTATGGTTGGTGGTGACGCCGTAGCGCAGCGTGTGCGGCCCGCCCGAGTTCTCGCCGACGTTGCCGCCGATGGTGCACGCCTTCTGGCTCGACGGATCGGGCACGTAGGTCAGGCCGAACTGGGCCGTGGCCTGGCCGAGGCGCAGATTGACGACACCGGGTTCGACGATGGCGCACATGTTCTCGGGGTCGATGTCGAGGATTCTTGTCATGCGGGCAAGGCTGATGAGCACCCCGCCGTTGATGGGAATCGCGCCACCTGAAAGCCCGGTGCCGGCGCCCCTGGCCGTGTAGGGCACCTGGTGGTTGTTGCACGCTTTGACGACCTGGCTGACCTGTTCGGTCGACAGCGGGAAGACCACCGCCGACGGACGATGCTTGTCGATCGACCCGTCGTACTCGTAGAGCATGAGGTCGTAGTCGCGCCAGAGCACCTGCTCGGGCGGCAGGAGCCGCTTCAGCTCCTCGACGATGACGCTTTCCGCGACGGCGACGGCCACGCGCGTAAGTCTACCGTCTATCCAGAGGGATCTTCGTTCTCTAAGCGAAGCAGACCCGAGGGCGGGTGCTGGTCGCAGCCGAAATGCCCCTGCGACCCTGCCCTAGCCCACCCCGAAGGGGTCCCACTGGAAACCCCGCGCGGCGCGTGCATTGACGGGGGCTTAGGCTTCTAGACGAACGCCTCGCGCAGCAGGGGCCTCGTCTGCCAGGCCTCGCGCATACCCTCCATCAGGCTGCGGGCTGCCTGGCGCGTTTCCACACTATCCACAATCTCCGAGATCACCGAGACGCCGTCGGCGCCGGCGGCAATCACCTGATGGGCGTTGCCAGCCGTGATCCCGCCACCCGCCAGCAGCGGAATGTGCAGTTTGGCTTTGATCCGCCGCACCAGCGTGGGCCCGAGCGGCGACCGTCCGTGCGCGTAGTGCGAAAAGAACAAAGGCTCAACGATAAGATAATCAGCGCCGGCCTGCTCAGCAGCCACCGCCTCAGCCACACTGGTCACCGTCTTGCCGACGAGAATGCCGCGCCCGACCTGCTTGGCTGCCGAAATCGGCAGCCCTTCCGACGACAGGTGCACGCCGTCAGCCTGAGCCGCGACGGCAACGTCAACACGGTCGTAGATCATCAGCGGCACGCCACCCAGTGCAAGCCGACGCAGTCGCTCCGCCTCGCCCAGCAAGTCGCGACCCGACAGGTCGGGCTCGCGTAGCTCGATCATGTTCACCCCGCCCGACAACGCGGGCACGAACACATCCTCGAGCGAGCGGTCCCCGTAGCGCGTGCGGTCGGTCACGAGAAGAAGTAGAGGGGCCGACGGCAGACTGTACTTGGACACGGCTCGGTTCTCCCGGGAGTGAGAATTCGACTCGCGATGCCCGCGACTAGGTCGTGGGCGTTTGGACCCGCGCGCGCTCGCGTAAGCGAACAGTCTCGCGCACGAGCTCAGCCACCATCTCGTAGCGATGGAAACTTGGTACGAGGAGCACGCCCTGACACCGTGGGTACACCTCTAACAAGAACCGGTGCGCCAGCTCGAAGCCGACGTCAATCCCTTTCTCCCCTGCCTCACGCATTCTACGCAGGTGCTCCTCCGGAATCACTACGCCGGCGAGTTCGTTGGCACAGAACTCGGCATGCTTATAGCTCTGCAGGGGCATGATTTCGACGACGGTCGGGATCGGCGGGTTCGGCACCCGACTGAAGAACCGGTCGAGCTGGTCCAAGTCATACAGCGGTTGCGTGATCGCGAAGTCGGCGCCGGCCTCGACTTTCTGGTGATACCAATCCAGCTCGAGCTCGAGGTCTTCGGCCATCGGATTGACCGCGCACGCGATCAGAAAATTGGTCGGTCGGCCGATCGAGTTGCCAGCCCAATCGAGTCCCTGATTGAGTTGCTTGATGATGCGAATGAACCCGGGCGACTTCACGTCCCAAACGCCAGTCGCGCTGGGGTAGCTGCCCATCTGCGGCGGATCACCGGTGAGGGCGATGACGCTGCGGATCCCCAGCGCGTGCGCGCCCAGCAGCTCTGACTGCAGCGCCATGAGATTGCGGTCGCGCGTCGTGAAGTGAATGAGCGTCTCGATACCCACGCGCTGTTCGGCCAGCGCCGCGAACGCGATGCAGCTCATGCGCACCCGCGCCATCGGACTATCGCCGATGTCGATACAGTCGGCGCCCGCCTGTTTGATCAGCGCCGCGCCTTGCAGCATCTTGTGCGGATTGATCCCGCGCGGCGGATCGACCTCGACACTGATAATGAACTCGCCACCGTGTACCTTCTTGGCCAGCGCCGACTCCTGCTCGGGGGCGCGATCGGCGCCATCCGTTTCTACAGTGGGCCGTGGCTCGCTGGGCGTGACCACCGCCGCTGCCACCCGTTTGACGCCAGGCAGGGTCGCGCGCATCGCCGCGATGTGCGCCGGGGTGGTGCCACAGCAGCCACCGATGACCGCGACGCCGGCCGCCGAGAAGCGCCGCGCATATTCGGCGAAGTACTCGGGCGTTGAAACATACATTTGTCGGCCGCCCCGGGTGGTCGGCGCGCCCGCATTGGGCATCGCCGACAGCGGCGTCGTGGCCACGCCGCGCATCTCGAGGATCGCGTCGAGCGCCGCCTGCGGCCCAATCCCGCAGTTGACGCCAAGCACATCGACGCCGAGCTTTTCCAGCGCCCGCACCACCCCGACTGGCGTCGCCCCAGCCAGCGTGTTGCCTTCTTCGTCGACGCTGACCTCGGCGATGATGGGCAAGTCGCTGGACACGGCGCGCGCCGCCTCGACGGCCGCGCGCAACTCGATCAGGTTCGAGAACGTTTCGAGCACCAGCAGGTCCACACCTGCCTCGAGCAGCGCTTCGATCTGCTCGGTGAAGATGGCCGTCGCCTCGTCAGGCTCGATGATCCCGATCGGCGCCAGGGGCTGGCCGATGCTGCTCACGGAGCCCGCCAGAAAGACCGACTCGCCGCTCACTTCCTTCGCTTCGCGGGCGACCTTGACGCCGCGAAAATTGATGTCGCGGACCTTGTTCTCGAGGCCGTAGGCGGCCAGCCTGATGCGGTTGGCCGCGAAGGTATTAGTCTCGATCACTTCCGCACCGGCGGCGATATAGGCGCGATGAACCGTCTGGACGAGGTCGGGCTGGGACAGGTTCAGCTCGTCGAAGCAGCGTTCGTAGGGAATCCCCTGGGCGTACAGCTGCGTGCCCATACCTCCATCGAAGAGGATGGGCGTGCCCTGGTTGAGCCGGTCCAGGAACGCACTCCGCATCTGCTGAACATAGAAGTGTAACCGCGTGCGTGGCCCACGTAACACACACCGCTTCCTTCCCCCATTTTTGGAAAGGACCTCCGCTGCGTTTGCCGAGCCGCGGTGGTCACGCACGCACGGCCTTTTCCATAAACCTAAGTCGCCTTCGTGACTTGAACGAGCCGCGGGCGGCACATGGGTTGCGTAAGATGGCCGGTATCCACATCGGAGGTGGCCGCTTCTCGCTCGACGACGGCGACAATCGAACACAATAAACCGGACTTCCGGTAGCGCCAGGCCCCAGTCACAGATTGGGGTGACGAGGTAGGGGATCTCGAAAGACTCGGCGGGTGACCCTCGGCTGCGCACGGTCGTAATGGGCGGGACAAAACGAGGCGGGTAACCGCTCGACAAAGCCGTCCCAGCGTGCGCGGGACCCTGTTCATGCGGGGTCTCGAATCTGTGCGCTGTCAGAAACGTGGACCGGCCTCCTCTCACGAAGGAGAGGAGCATGTGCGGCATTTTTGGCTACGTTGGAACGCGGGACGAGGCGCCGCGGCTCGTCCTGGAGGGCTTGCGTAAGCTCGAGTATCGCGGCTACGACTCGTGGGGCATCGCCGCGCGCCACGATGGCCTGGTCGTCGAAAAGCATGTCGGCAAGATTGGCCAGGCCACAACCTCGCTGCCTGATGCCAACGCCGCGCTCGGCCACACCCGCTGGGCAACGCACGGCGGCGTGACCGAGGCCAACGCGCACCCGCACCTGGATTGCCAGGGCCGCCTGGCGGTGATCCACAACGGCATCATCGAGAACCACGGCGACCTGAAACAGGAGCTACTGAAGCAGGGCCATACGTTCGCCTCCCAGACCGACACCGAGGTCGTGTGCCACCTGCTCGAGGAACAGCTCACGACGCGCGACGAGTCGGCCGACGGCTGCGAACGACTGATCCAGGCCTTGCTGACCGTGTTTCGTCGGCTCGACGGGCTATCGGCGATCAGCGTGCTCGATCCCGAGCAACACTGCATCGTCGCCGCCAAGAACGGCTCGCCCCTCGTGCTCGGCTACGGCGACGACGGCAACTTCCTGGCGAGCGACTCCTCGGCGCTGCTCGAGCACACGCGTCGACTGACATTCCTCGAAGATGGCCAGGCCGCGCTGATCAGCGCCGACACCGTCGCCGTCTATGACGTCGAGAGTGGCCGACCCATCTCCGAGGCGCGCATCTGGGACATCACCTGGCAGGAAGAGCGCGCTGGCCTGGATGGCCATCCGCACTTCATGGCCAAGGAGATCTACGAACAGCCCAGGGTCTTGCGCCGTCTGGCCGGGGAACGCTTTTCGGATGCTGGCGAGCTAGCCGAGCGGATCATGGCCGCCAGCACGGTCCACTTCGTCGGCTGCGGCTCGGCTGCGCATGCGGCGCGCTGTGGCGAGTACCTGTTTTCGCGCATTGCATCGCGCCAGGCGAACTGCGTCGTCGGTTCAGAGTTCGGCTACCTGGCCGACTTCCTCGACGCGCGCAGTCTTGTCGTGGGCCTGAGCCAGAGCGGCGAGACCATCGACCTGCTCGACTCGATGAAGGCTGCTTTGCGGCGTGGCGCGCAGTTGGCGGCGCTGGTCAATGTCGAGGGCTCCAGCCTGTACCGGCTGGTCGACCAGCCTTTGCTGCTGTCGGCGGGCCCTGAGCGGTGTGTCCTGGCGACGAAGAGCTTCACGGCCAAGCTCGGTGTCTTGCTGATGGCGGCGTACGCGGCGCGCGGCCGGCTCGGCGACGGCCAGGCGTTGGTCCAGCAAGCTGCCGATGAGATCGAAGCCTTTCTTTCAGACGGTCGCGTTGAGCTGATGCGCGGGCTCGCAGAGCGATTCGTTGCGAGTGAGCACCTGTACGTGATCGGCCGTGGGCCGAGTTATCCGATGGCCCTCGAGGCCGCGCTCAAGATCAAGGAGGTGAGCTACATCCACGCCGAAGGTTTCGCCGGCGGCGAGTTGAAGCACGGCGTGATCGCTTTGATCGAGCCTGGAACGCCGTGCCTGGTGCTGGCGCCGCGCGACGAGACGTTCCACGCGATCCTGTCGGGCGCCGAGGAGATCAAGGCTCGCGGCGGCACCATCATCGGCATCTCACCCGTGGCCAGTGACGTCTGGGACGTGCACATCCCCGTCGCCGACGTCGGCGAGGCCGCGTCGATCGTCAACGCCGTCCCGCCCCAAGTCTTCGCCTATGAGCTAGCCATAAAAAGAGGTCTGGACCCCGATAAACCGCGCAACCTGGCCAAGAGCGTCACCGTGAAATAGGCGGCTGCCGAGGCTACTTGAAGGGGTCGAAGCCGAGATCGACCGCGGCCTGGATGGCGACGTTGGCCGGGCAGTCCAGGCCGTGCAAGGTGCACGCGTCGCGCGGGACAAGGTGGTGATCGCGCGTGTCGTTAAAAGGTGCCCAGGGGTGGTGCTCGACCACGGTCACCGACTTGGACGGCCTGCGCAGCGGCAGGAAATCGTAAGCCGACCGAGGCGGATAGATGATCCAGCTCTCCTTTTTCTGCTCGTCGAACAACACCAGCTCGTTGTCCGAGTACCGCCCAATCACGAGACGAGGCGGCTGCTGGCGAGCGTCGATCACAGCCCTACGATAGCGTGGCACCGGCGCCGCAGAGAGGTTTTCGGCTATGACCTCCATCTGGGCGGCATGCCTCTGGGGCTTGTCGGCAGGCACGTCCATGGGCCTGGGCGGGCTCACTCCGCAGTCCGGTCGGTCACGCGATCGCCACCTACAATGGTCGGCTGTGGCCGAGTTCGACCCGGCGCGGATCGATCTGCCAGACGAACTGCTCGGGCCACGTGTGCGGCTGCGACCGTACCGTGAGGACGACGCCCAACAGCTGTGGGAGGCAATCGAGGAGTCGCGCGAGCACCTCGGCGCCTGGCTGCCGTGGGTCAAAGACTACGGCGATCGCTCGGACGCGAACATCACAGTACGGCGGCTGCAGGCGCGCTGGCTGCAGCGCGAAGACCTGGTAACGGGCATTTTCGACCAGGCCAGCGATCGCTTGCTCGGCGGCAGTGGACTGCATCGCATGGACTGGCAGATTCGAAGGTTCGAAATCGGCTACTGGGTGCGCAAGTCGGCCGAAGGCCATGGCTATGTGTCCGAAGCGGTCCAGGTCCTTACGCGCTTCGCTTTCACCCAGCTCGAGGCCAACCGCGTGCTGATTCGCATGGATCCGGCCAATACGCGCAGCCGCGCGATTCCCGAGCGGCTCGAGTTCGTGTACGAAGGGCGCTTGCGCAACGAGATGCCAGACGTCGAAGGCCGACCGACCGACATCGACGTGTTCGCGCTCATTCCCGCCGATTTCAAACGCCTGAGCTGGGCAGGCCTATCATAGATCTCAGACTCAGGGGGCAAAGGAATTGAGAGGCATGCTCCGCGCATCGCGTGTGTTTTTTCTTGCGCTGATTGGACTCACGCTGGCGGCGTGCAGCCAGCCGGCTGCGCCAACTCCGACGAGTCCAGCGGCTGCCGCCGCCAAGCCAACGGGTGCCGCCGCTGCACCAACCGCGGCGGGCGCCGCACAGGCCACCACCAACTTCGATGGCACATTGGTGTTCGGTGCGCCGATCTCGCTCACGGGTAGTACCGCTAAGGAAGGCGGCCTCACGCGCGACGGCTACGACCTGTGGCGCGATACGTACAACAAAGCGGGCGGTATCAACGTCGGCGGCAAGCACTACAAGATCGAGACCAAGTATTACGACGACGCTAGCAACGCGCAGCAGGCAGCGACATTGGCCGAGAAGCTCATCAAAGAGGACAAAGTCAACTTCTTGCTTGGCCCGTACGGCACCAGTCCGACGCTGCAAGTAAGCACGGTCGCCGAAAAGAACAAGATGCCAATGATCGAAGGCAACGGCGCCGCCGAAAGCATCTTCAGCCAGGGCTACAAATACACCTTTGGCGTGCTCTCGCCGGCCCAAAATTACCTGCGCGGTGTTATCGACCTCGCGCTCGCCCAAGACCCGAAGCCGACCACGGTGGCTGTCTTGAGCGCCGATGATCCGTTCTCGGTTGAAGTTGCCGATGCCGCCCGCGCGTATGCCGAGCAAAAAGGCCTGCAGGTCGTCTACTACCAGAAGTATCCGAACGCGTCGACCGACTTGCGTGCGCCGTTGACAGAGACCAAGGGCAAGAACCCGGATCTGTTCCTGAACAGTGGCCATCTGCAGGAAAGCGTGGCCATCATGCAGCAGGCCAAAGAGCTAGGTTTCAGTCCCAAGGGCTTCGGTTTCAGCGTCGGTCCGTCGATCCCGGACTTCGAGACGACGTTGAAGGGCGACTCGAACGCGGTGATGGGCGGCACTCAGTGGACGCCCGCGCTGAAGTATCAAGGCGACGATCTGTTCAAAACGCCCGAGGCGTACAACGCGCTGTACAAGCAAACCTTCAACTACGAGCCGGCGTACCAGAGCGCCGAATCTACGGCATGTGGGATTGCCTTTGTGAAGGCGATCGAGAAGGCAGGCAGCATTGAGCCGGACAAGGTGCGCGACGAGATCGCCAAGCTGAACTTCACCTCGTTCTACGGCCAGATCAAGTTCGACGAACGCGGCATCAACGTGACCAAGCCGATGGCCGTCGAGCAATGGCAAGGCAGCAAGCGGGTGACCGTGTGGCCAGCGGACGTGGCCGAAGGCAAGGCCGTGTGGCCGTTCCCAAGTTGGTCCACACGCTAGCTGATGGGTTCTGGGTGATGGGTCTTGGGTGATGGGGGTTGGGTGATGGGGGTTGGGTGATGGGGGTCGTCGTGACGAGCCCGGTCCCCAACACCCGAAACCCGATACCCAACACCTGTAGATGGATTTCGTTCAGCACATCCTGAACGGCCTGCTCCAGGGCTGCATCCTGGCTCTGATCGGGCTGGGGTTCTCGCTGGTGTGGGGCATTCTCAACATCATCAACCTGGCCCACGCGGCGTTCATCATGCTCGCCGCGTACCTGACCTACTTTCTGTGGGCCAGCGTTGGTCTGGATCCGTTCGTGGCACTGCCACTGGCCATGGCGGTGTTGTTCGGGTTGGGCTACGTGCTGCAGCGCTACGTGATCAACCTGGTCATGGGCGCTTCGATCCTGACGACGTTCCTACTGACGTTCGGCTTCGAGAGCCTGCTGATCAATCTCGCGCTGCGCCTGTTCTCGGCTGACACCCGTCAGACCAAGCCGTTCTATGCGAACGCCTCGCTGAACCTCGGACCGTTCTATTTGCCGTATACGCAACTTGGCGCCGTCGTCGTGGCCCTGCTGTTGACCTACGCGGTGTACCTGTTTCTGGACCACACCAGGACGGGATCGTCGATTCGCGCGGTGGGCCAGGACCGCGTGGCTGCGCGGCTGATGGGCATCGACATTGGCCGCACGTACGCGCTGACGTTCGCTATCGGCGCTGCGCTGGCGGGGGCCTCGGGCGCGCTGCTGTCCACGACAAGCGGATTTGCGCCGAACGCCTTCGGGGCATTCAACGTCTTGGCGTTCAGCGTGGTGGTGCTGGGCGGCCTGGGGAGTATCCCGGGCGCGCTGCTCGGCGGGCTGGTGTTTGGCCTGGTCTACGAATTCGGCGGCACGTACATGCTGTCGCAGCGCGACGTACTCATCTTCGCCATCCTGATCCTGGTGTTGGTGTGGCGTCCGACGGGCCTGCTCGGCCGCGAAGGCTACCGATGAGCTCGCTTCGCTCGCGGGGTTGGGGGTCAGGGGTTGGGGGTTGGGGAGTTGAGCGTGGCGCCGTCGACATGCGCGTCCACCTATTCGCTACGAACCGATCAAGCCAGGCCGTGGGCAACCCAACCCCGAACCCCCCATCCCAAAACCCCGTGGCGCAGAGCGCCCCATGAACCTGCTCATCCTGGTCCTCGGGACCGCGCTGGCGATTGTGGCGGCTCGGCCACGGAACGCAGCGCGCGTACGCAACGGAGCAACGGTGGCGCTGTTCGGGCTGATGGTCATTGCGCCATTCATCTCCAACAGCACGTCAATCCTCTTTGACGCGCTCACGGCGATGTGCATCGCCTATGGCTGGAACGTGATCGGCGGTTTCACGGGCTACGCGGCCTTTGGCAACGTTGCCTATCTGGGCCTGGGCGCGTTCGTGGCCGCGGGCTTCATGTCCAAACAGCCCGGGCACCTGGCCTGGCCGTGGTTCATCGGCATTCCGCTGGCAGTGATCATTGTGTCTATCGTGGCCGGCGCCATCGGCATCGTGGTCCTCCGCCTCAGAGGCCACTACTTCTCGATCGCCACGCTCGGCGTGGGCGTGGCCATGCCGCAAGTCATCCATGCCGACGCCGCGTTTGGCCCGAAGGGACTCTTCCCGAACTTCTTCGGCGGCGGGCTGCCGCTGAACTTCCCACTCCCACAAGACATGCAACTCGGCGGCCTCACTCTGGACGCCGACCGTCACTTCCTCTACGCGTTAGGGTTGCTGACCGCGATCGCCGGCTGGGCCGTCAATCGCAAGCTGGTGACCGGCAAGTTCGGCTATGGCCTGGTTGCGATCCGCGAGAACGAGGAAGCTGCGGAGGTCATGGGCGTCAACACCACGGTCAGCAAGGTCTACGCGTACATGATCAGTGCCGCGCTGGCCGCGCTCGGTGGCGCCGTCCTCGGGTACAAGCTGACCAACATGACCACCGAGGCGGAAGCGCTCTTCAGCACCACCAACAACTTGCAGATGATCATCATCTGCCTGATTGGCGGCGTCGGCACGTTGTGGGGTCCTTGGATCGGCGCATTCATCCTGTTCGGCATCCAGGAGGCGCTGCGCCTGCTGTCCAGCAGCCAGGAGTTCTTGGCCTGGCAAGGGGTGATTTTTGCCTTGCTGGTGGTGCTGGTCGTGCTGTTCTTACCGCGCGGGGTCATGCTTTTCGTGGCCACGCGCACTCGGCTGACGTGGCGCGTGTTTGCGCGTAACCTCGTCGCGCACCGCGTATGACTACCCCGATCCTGGAGGTGCGCGACGCCACCAAACGCTTCGGCGGCGTCATGGCCGTCCAGGACATCAGCTTTGACGTCCTGACGGGCGAGATCCTGGGCCTCATTGGACCCAATGGCGCGGGCAAGACCACACTCATCAACCTGATCACGGGCGTCACGCGCCCGACGCACGGCTCGATCGTGTTCGAAGGCAAGCCGCTGGCGCACCTGCGGCCGCACCAGATCGGGCGCATGGGCATTGCCCGCACGTTTCAGGTGGTGCGACCTTTCGCCAATCTCACCGTCCTCGAGAACGTTGCCGTTGGAGCGATGTACGGAGCGGGCGGGCGCGGCCGTTCGGCGCGCCAGGCGTTGGAGGTTGCATCTGAAATCCTCGACTTCGTGCACCTGGTCCAGCGCCGCGATGAGCCAGCTGAGAGCCTGCCGATCGCCGGGCGGAAGCGCCTCGAGCTGGCCAAGGCGCTGGCGATGGAGCCGCGCCTGCTGCTGCTCGACGAGGCCATGGCCGGCCTGCGCGGCACCGAGGTCGACCAGGCGATGGACTTGATTCGCGCGGTCAGCGCGCGTGGCATCACCCTGCTGATCATCGAGCACGTGATGAAGGTCATCACCGGTGTGTGCGGTCGCGTGGTCGTGCTCGACTACGGACGCAAGATTGCCGAGGGCACGCCCGCCGAAGTGACCGCGAACGCGGCCGTAATCGAGGCCTATCTGGGCAAGCGCTACAGCGAGGCGCACAGCTCGACGAGTGCCTGAGTCACTGCTTCGGGTACGGGACCTGAACGTCGCTTATGGCGAAGTGCAGGTCCTGTGGGACGTGACGCTGGACGTCTTTCCGGGCGAGGTGGTGGCGCTGGTGGGCGCCAATGGCGCCGGCAAGAGCACCTTGCTGTCGACTATCTCTGGGCTGCTGCAGCCCGTGTCTGGCTCGATCTCGTTTGCTGGCTCTGAGATCGGAGGTGCAGGGACGCAGCGCATCGTCGACCTGGGCATTGCGCATGTGCCCGAAGGCCGGCGGCTGTTCGCCGCCATGTCGGTGCGCGACCAGCTCAAGCTGGGCGCCTTTCGGCGCCGCGACCAGGCGCATGTTGCGGCTGATATGGAGTACGTCCTTGGATTGTTTCCCCGCCTGCGCGAGCGCTTGAACCAGCTTGGCGGCCACTTATCGGGCGGTGAGCAGCAAATGGCCGCCATCGCGCGCGGCCTCATGGCCCGACCCAAACTGCTGATGATCGACGAGCTATCACTCGGCCTGGCGCCAGTGCTGGTCGAGCACCTGATGGAGACAATCGGCGTGTTGAACTCTGCGGGTACCACCATCTTGATCGTCGAGCAGGACGTGCAAGCCGCGCTGGAGCGCGCGCATCGAGGCTACGTGTTGGAGACCGGTCACGTGGTGTTGTCTGGCAAGGCTTCTGAGTTGCTCAACAATCCGCGCATACGCCAGGCCTACCTCGGCGTCTAACCACCCGTTTTTTGCGAAGATTTCTTCGCAGCGGAGAAATCTTCGCAAAAACGAGGACGCAATTATTTTGCTATTTGGTTTGTTCGATGCGCTCGATGCGGTAGGTGGCCTTGCCTGACGGGATGTCTACCTCGACGGTCTCGCCGACGGCGCGGTCCTTCAGGGCGGAACCGACGGGCGATTGAATCGAGATGCGTCGGTTGCGAGTATCGACCTCGCCGGGCCCAACCAACGTATAGTCGAGCTCCTCGTCAAACTGCAGATCACGCAAAACGACTTTAGAACCAAGCCCGGCGCGCTCATTACTGTGCGTCCGCTCGACGATGCGCGCGGCTTTGATCTGGCCTTTCAGGCGATCGATCTGGCCCTGCACCTCGCCCATGCGCCGCTTGGCTTCGTCGTACGGCGCATTCTCGCGGAAGTCGCGATCCTGATAGGCAGCCGCGAGATCCTGGCGTACCGCCGGCGCGACCTCAGTTTCGAGATGCTCGAGCTGATGCTGCAGCTCTTCAAGGCCTTCACGCGTGAGCTCGACGACCGCCGCTTCTTCCTTGCGTGCATTGGCCGCGCCGCCCTTGCGCCGCACGCGCAGCCCAGCGCCAAGATTGGTCTCGGTCAGCTTCTTGGCTTTGAGGTCGGAAAGGAACGTTTTGAGGGCTTCGACACGCGTTGCGCCCTCCCCCGCCGTGTCCGCCAGAAACTGCTGATACCGCTCAACCTGCAGCTTGGTAATCTGAGCAACGTTGCGGGTGGGACCGATGTGGCGGACAAATCGGTTGATCTCGCTGGCGGCAAGCTCACGCTGAGAGCCGGTCAGATTCCCCAGGTAGCGTGCAGATGCCTGCCCGAGGCTCATGGTCTCGACGTCCGACGGAATGGCGACACCTCCAGCGACCGTTTCCCGGCGTATAACGGGTGACTGTCTAAATTATACGGATGGGCATGCGCAGTCTCAGGAACTTCCCAATCAGATGAGCCCGCTGGTCGACGGGGCACGCTCGCTGGGCATCGAGCTGGGCACCGCGCAGCTCGCGCAGCTCGACCAGTTGGGCGCTGCCCTGCGCGAAGCCAACACCCGCGTCAACCTTACTCGGATCACGGATCCGGCCGAGATCGAGACGCGCCACTTTCTCGATTCATTAACAGCCGCGCTGCCGGTCCTCGAGCGGCTCAAGGCCGGCGACGAGTTGCGGCTGATCGACGTGGGCAGTGGCGGTGGCATGCCCGGCTTGCCGCTCAAGATCGCTTTTCCGCGGCTGCGCGTGAGCCTGGTCGAATCAGTAGGCAAGAAGGCGGCCTTCTTGCGCGAGGTGGTCGAGCAACTGCGGTTGCAGAACGTCGAGGTGATCGCCGAGCGCGCTGAGCTTGCCGCGCGCAACCCCATTCACCGCGATACCTACGATTGGGCCACCGCCCGGGCGCTCGGGTCGCTGCCGGTCGTCGTCGAGCTGTGCGCGCCGTTTCTGGCGCCCGGCGGGCTGCTCGTCGCCCAGCGCAGCGGCGACCTCGAGGCTGACCTGGCCGCCGCTATCCCTGCCTTCAAAGCGCTGCGCGTCTGGACCCGCGTGCCCATGCCTGTGCACGTAGATGGCTTGCCTGGACGCCGAGGCCTGATCGTGGGCGAAAAGTACACCGCTACCCCCGAGACGTACCCCAGGCGGCCCGGCATGGCTCGTAAAAACCCCCTCGCCCCGTAAACCAGACTACCTATCAGGCTTTGTGAAAGTTTCTCCACTGCGTGACCGCCCGGTTTCTCTCCATGGAGTGATTGCTTCTTTTGGAAAATTGCTCCGCTGCGTGACCGCCGCGCGCTTTTCGCTCAACCGCGTCCCTCGTGGCGCTGCGCGCCGTCGGTCCGCTGCTCGCCCGCGCGCGGCTCGGCAAACCACATGGGCAAGCACGTGTGTGAGGTGTGCCGGGTACCGAGAGGTGCGTTGGGTGAGGCCCGAGGTCCGTGGATGGTTTTGGCAATATCGAGCAACGAGCGGCGCTGCTGCGCCAGCTGTCGCCATCGGTTCCGTGGGACCTGGCTGAGGCGTGTCCGCCCGACCAGGCCGGCTTCGCCATCGGCGGCGTCGTTCCCAGGCTGCAGCCGGATCAGACCACCCGCGGCTGCGCCGCCACTACTGTCCCGCCGCGAACCGCGCCAACCCTCCCTGATGCGGCTCTGCCGCGAGGCGCCCCGATCACGCCGTCACGCGAGCTGACAACGTCTCGCCAAACGTGCACGCCACCGCGATGACCGCTGCCACCCCGGCACCGTTGGCGAAGCTGGCGCAGCAGCGCCGCTCGTTGCTCGACATTGCCAAAACCATCCACGGACCTCGGCTAAA
>WNGF01006568.1_pt1 | contig 14725 bp, 13 predicted proteins | sample 5400641 | NCBI WGS metagenome assembly WNGF01 (sample SAMN13153371, study PRJNA577476) | soil metagenome | isolation source: 80 cm soil or saprolite under grassland replicate 2 | place: USA:California | collected 2016-06-15
GAGCGGACGATGGCGCAAGCTGTACGCGAAGAGTTCGCTGCATAAGAATAGCCTCACCCACCACGGCGGCTCACCAGGCAATGATGCCCGGTCACCGCAGACTCCGGCCGAACAGCGCCAGTCGGCGCTGCCGGCAGCAAAATGGGAGCGGCTGGTGGAATCGAACCACCGACCTCGGGGATGAGCCCCGCGAGCTGCCTCTGCTCCACGCCGCATCAATCAGGCGCGCCAGCGTCCTGCATCGAAGCACACCGCACCAGACTGGTGTTCCTACTACTAAACTACACGCCCCATGGCGCCGAAGAGACATACCTCTGTCCGACGATCTTTGTGACCGCTGAGACGCGCCTGCCCGGTACAGCTCTGCGTGTGACCTCCGCACGTCCACCGCCCGCATCGCCCGCGCAGGGCTTCTGGTACGGTTTCGGGTCTTGGATCGTTCTTCACAACACAATGCGGCGGAAGCCCACGCGCATTAGTCGTATCAGGAAGCCGCGCTCGTTTTTCTGGTTGCATAGGCATATCCATCGGCCCGCTGCACCATCCGGCAATACCGATGGCTAATGCGACGTGAGTGCCCGCCCGCCTCCCAGTAAGCACGACCGCCCGCACCAAGTCACCTGTCTGGAACCCGAAGAACCGTTTCTGCCCTAGTTTGTGGCGAATCGGGAAGCCGCTGGCGTTCGTCCCGCACATCTGCCGAGAGCCGTGCCCTTTGGCGGCGATGAGCAGGACGGACCTGGCCACCACACGCAGATTGTCCGGCGTGCTCACGCCCACCACTGCGGCATCACTCCAATGCGCCTTGGGCAGGTTGAGCCGCGCTCGGTTGGCACGCGTCCGTCCACCCGTGCCGACTTCGCGGGACAGCCCGGTCGCCAGCAGCCGCCCATAGAGCGCCCAACGCACGCTGTTCATCGCGGCGGCGTCCTTGAGCGGTTGCCTGGCCTGCGCCTGGATGTGGGGATAGCCAAACTCGGCGGCTGTTTTGTTCCCTTTCGCTTGGTTGCAGTCCGCGCAGGCCAGGGTGAGGTTCGAGACACGGCTGCTGCCGCCCCGCATGCGCGGGACGATATGCTCGACCTGCAAGGGTACGCCGGTCACGCCGCAGTAGGCACAGCAGCGGCCCCACTTTTCCAGCAAGTAGGCCCGGATTTCGTAACCGAGCAGAGTGCCCTGCTGGTACTCCACTCCACTGATCTCCGGGTTGTCCAACAGTTGAGTGTCAAACCGCGCCAACTCGACTGACAAGGCCGCGATTGGACAGAGCCGTCGCAGACGATTGAGCCAGGTTTCCGTGGTCAGGACTCGGTGCAGCAGGCTCGGCGCAAGCCAACCCGCCGGGCGGCGGCGATTATCGAACCGCGCAGGCCGATACCGGGTGTGGCGGCTGCGGCGACTACGCCGGAGGGCCCGGCGCGCCAGCAGCGCGTCGCGGATGACCTGGCCTCGGTGGCTGAGTTCAGCGGCGAACACTACGCGCCCGGTCCTCTCCTGGACGACGGCGAGGCCAGTGGTCTTGCTACCCGGATCGATTTTCAGCCGATGATCGTGCGTGACGCTTTCAGCCGCCGTGCGGTTCTTCAGCCGGATCGTGAATGGGTAGGTGCGCCAAACCGCCGCGCGGCCCTTCTTCAGCAACTCCCTGGCCCTGGCCTCATGGCAGGGGTCCAGCGGCGCTCCGTCGCTTGAGATCACAAAGACCATTTGCTTCGTTCCTATGCCCCGTTACCGGGGCCTCTCCCCTCGCGGGGGTGATGTGCGCCGCGACCATGTGCAGGAGGCTTGTCTTACCCACCACCTTCGCCGCTTACCCCACGGCTCATGATGACGGGCGACAGAGTCCGGGCCTGGCGCGACGCAGCCCGGAGTGTCATGGCCTCCCGCACGGAGCGGGTTGGCTACCACTTGGTCATGGTCAGGACGGGCCTGCGGTTGCCCCGCAAGCCCACGACATCCAGAGACTGCAGAAAAACTACCCTGGCACCACAATATGTAGGGGTAAGTCTAATCTCACCTACTACAGGTTGTGTACCAAGAGGACTTTTTCAGCAGTCTCATTCAGCCGTGGGTTCCTGACGTTCCTGCACCAGTGCGAAAGGCGCGCCTCACGGCACGATCTGATTTTATCACACAATCATATTTATGTCAATGTGTGAATATGTGAAAAAATCACTATGTAAAGATAGGCGGCCGGCTCGACCGCCTGTTCCACGACAAATGGCAGCAGCTTGAGCTGCGACCACAAACGCCTCATCCTTCTCACGCTCGCCAGGTATGGAGCAACTACTCGGGCGGGTCCACTGGCCCGCGTGCGCGTCTGAACGGGGAACCAAACAAGATTGCGGCGGCAACCCCCAGGCCGATCGCGATTGAGCCGATCGTTGGCGTGAGCGCGCGGAGCAGCGCGATGGTGACCCGCGCGCCCGCTGCGATCTGCGCCAGCTCGCCCGGCATGACCCAGGGCCAGTCCATTTGCCAGGCGCGGCGCGACCAGCCCCAGACAAAGGCGATCGCCGCGGCGGTCACCAGCGTGACGACCGTCAACTCCGGCCACCACTGATCGACCGTGCTCGCCACAAACAATACGCTGATTGCCGCCAGGCCGGCGCGCTTCCGCGTGACCGCATCCAGGCGGCGCCATGGCATAACCACCGTGCGCATACTGCCTCGCTCGCAACTGATTTTTGCTCGGTCTTTATAGTATAGCGCACGTTAAGCAGCGTCTCTGACGCTGCGCGGTGACAGTTCTGTGACACTCTGCTGGGACTGAAGCCCCGCAGCTTCTCGTCATTGCTGACGAGCTACATGCCTCGTGTCGGAGGAACTACGGCGGAAGGCCCGCCGATACTTGACCGAGCGCGGCTGCATATAGCCGAAACGGCCATAGAGCGTCTTGCTCTCCAGATTGACCGCCCCCACCGCATCCCGGTGGCCGATAAACCCACACGTCGAGCAGCGATAGTTCCGCCCATTGGGTTTATTGTGTCTGCCACACTGAGGGCATGTTTTGGACGAATACGCCTCATTCTGCCGTTGGAGGGCGATCCCTTCCGCTGCCAGCTTATACGTGAGGAACGCGATCTGTCGCCCATGCGACCAGCCGCTGATTTTCTGCTGCTCCTTCGTTCTCAGTCGCTTGCCACCCCCGATGTCCCGCAGGTCGCCCACCATCAGAGTCCGCGCGCCTTCCGCCTTCGCGTGGTTCGTAATCGCCCGTGTGATCTTGTGTTCAATATCCCGTCGCTGACGGTTGTTGCGGGACAGCAGATACACCTTGCGCCGTTGCAGCCGCTTCCACCGGCACGACCGCTTCGTGCAGTTGGACTGGCGGGCTTGCAGGCTGGCGAGGCGCTTGTGGCGGTACTGATTGAGCGCTCGTAGCTCACGCCCCGTGAAGATCACCACCGCCCCTTGCTCGTTCGCGACCGCTGCCGGGTGGATCTCGCCGAGGTCAGCGGCGAGGGTCTGCTTGCCCGGCGCGCCAGGTGGCTGCACGCCATCGTCTACGACCAGATGCCACTGATAGCGCCGGCTGACCCGATCGTAGACCAGGCGCGTCTCGACAAACGCGGCAGGTGACAAGGATACGAGCGTGGGCGGGAGCGAGACAACGACGGGCGCCAGCCCCTTCGCGCGGGCCAGCAGGAGCGAGGTGCCCTTGACGCGGATGCCCGTGTTTTTCCAAACAGTGGTGCGATAGAACTTCCGCTTGTGGGGATACTTCGCCCCCAGTCCTCGGTTTGTCTTCGCTGTCTTGCAGGCTTTGTGGAATGCCTGCTGTGCCGCATCGCGACTGTGCGCGTGGAGGGTAGTTGATGTGAGATAGTCACCCAGGCGCTCAGAAGCACCAGGACTGAGCCAGATACCCTTGCGCCTCTTGATGCGATACTGCCAAATCAGGGTCTGACTGTAGACACGCCCACTCTCACGGTTGAGCGCATCGGCTTCTGCTCGGGGGAGGGAGCAGGGAAATATGTGGGTGCGGATCATAGAGCCTTAATACGAACATGTGTACTATTACAGTATACCGCATCACAACGCGATAATCAAGGGTTGAAACCAATGATAAACCCGCCTGACCGCTAGGGCTCAAGCCCCACGGCTTGCGGCGGGTTCCGAACTGTCAGATCGCGCCCAATTTCAGAGTCCACCGCACGGACCCGGACGCGCCAGGACGCCGCCTTCGCAAGGCCGGCCGGCGATATACCGGCTGAACGCGGCGTAACCATCAACTGAACGCAAAACACCGCCGCTCCGGCTGACGGCACGATTGGTTATCGGGCCAGTCGTGCGACGTGCAGCCTAGCCGTTCTGGGCTTGGGAACGCGCTGCAAGGATGTCACGTTCCATAATGTGCGCTATGATCGATTGGAGGGTGCTTGATAGTCGGTTTCCCTCAATCGGATGTCGAGGATAAGACTGACGGCATCAGCATTCTGGCCGCGGTGGCGGATCAGCTGATACGCACGCTGGCAATCACCGCACTGCGCGGCCTCATTTCCGGCAGTGGCTCCAGTGCGTAGGCGATGGCCTGGGCAATCGGCATCGTGCGCCCTTCGGCCCAGGCGGTCGCGAAGCTAGCTTCATCCAGTTCATCCCGTACCTTGGCCACGATGCGGTCATAGTCGCGACGATCGGTTGTGTCTAGGGTAAGGTGTGTGGCGTCGAGGAGTGCCGTAGCGGCGCCGAGCAAATGTGCCGCACGTCCATGCTGCTGCCGCACACTAGCGACCCCCGCTAGCCCCACCAGGCAGAGGATCATTCCTGGTTGGCGTTCGGCTCGCCGACTGAGCGTCAGGCTCTCCTGGAAGAGCGCTGTCGCGCGATCGGTGCCGCCTTCGTTCAGCGTGATATACCCAAGGTTACTGCAGGTTTCCGCAATCCTATAGTTGTCGTTCAACGCGCGCCCCATCGCCAGACCCTGCTCGTAGTGAAAGCGCGCCAGCCGGTAATCGCCTTGGAGCCGCGCGATTTCCCCCAGCGTGAGCCGCACAAAGGCAATCCCTGAGCTATCCCCCAACTCCTGCACAATCGCCAGGCTCTGTTCGGCCAGAGAGCGGACGGTGGCGTAGTCGCCCTGCTCCGAAGATATCTGTGCCAGACTGTGCGCCAAGCTGTCGAGTGCCCGCCACACTCCCGATTGGTTGCCTAGATTGCGGTGGATCGCTAAACTCTCCTCGATCATGCGGCGCCCAGTCGCGGCACCACCGTGTCGATAGGTTGTCCATCCCACGTCTCGAAGCGCGTCGGCGATGGCTAATTGGTCTCCTAACTCCCCTGCGAGCTTCAGGCGCTCCTCCCAGAGGGCGTGCGCGGCGTCGAGGTTCCCCTGATTCCAGGCCATCACGCCTGCACCGTACAATGCCTTGATGCGGGCCAGCGTGGGCGAGCTACTCTGTGCTTGCGCCAGGAGCGCCGAGAGTTGCGCACGTCCCTCGGTAAGCGTCCCCTGTGCATCCCACAGCTGCCACAATACACTGCTCAGTTGAAGACCCAGCTGGGTTTCTCCATGTGCGCTCGCCCACTCCAATACCGCCCGAAGGTTGGCATGCTCCTGTTCCAGTTGATCAATCCAATGCTTGCGCAGTGGCCCCGACACCCCAGACTCTGCCGCTTGTGCAAACGTGAGGTAGTACCCTGCATGCTGGTGGCGCGTCGCTACCAGCTCGCTACGTGCGACCAACTGTTCCGACGCGTACTCGCGGATGGTCTCCAGCATCACAAAGCGCGGCTCGCTGTCTAGCCCCTCTTCCTGCCGCACCAAACTCTGATCGACGAGCGCCGCCAGCCCATCCAGTACGTCCCATCCCTGCTCACCCTCCGCAGTACAGACAGCCTCAACTGCCTCCAGCGTGCAGCCACCGACGAACACACCTAAGCGGGCGAACAGGCGCCGCTCGCCTGCGTCCAACAGTTGGTAGCTCCAATCGATCGTGGTGCGGAGGGTTCGTTGCCGTGCGGGTAGATCACGTGGCCCGCCTGTTAGCAGCGGCAGCCGGCGTTCGAGACGCCGGCGTAGTGCCTCTGGCGCGAAGAGCTTTATGCGCGCGGCTGCCAGCTCAATTGCGAGCGGCATGCCGTCCAGGCGGTGACAGATCTCGGCAATAGCCGCTGCCGTGGCATCGGTCAAAGCCAAGTCCGCTTTCACGGCCCGCGCTCGCGCAATGAACAATTGCACCGCCGCATATTGCGTCAGGGTTGCTGTGCAAGCACTCGCCTGCGCATCCTTACCCCGTGGAGGCAGTGCAAGCGGCGCGACCATAAACTCCTGCTCGCCGGACAGGTGCAAAGGCCTGCGGCTCGTGGCAAGCACCTTCAGTCTCGGTGCAGTCGCCAACAGCTCACCAACCAACGGGGCCGCGGCTAGGACATGCTCGAAGTTGTCGAGCAGCAGGAGCAGTTGTTTCTTGCGCAGAAAGTCCTTTAGGCAGTCCATTACTGTCTGGCCGGCCTGCTCTTGGATGCCGAGCGCCTGCACCAGCGTGGCGGCGACCAAGTTAGGGTCGCTGACGGGCGCTAAGGCGACGAAGACGACCCGATCGGCGAAAGCATCGTATAGGTCGGCGGCGGCCTGGAGCCCCAAGCGGGTTTTGCCAATACCGGGCGCTCCAGTCAGGCTGAGCAGACGCACGGTCGCTTGCTGGAGCAATGCGCACACCTCGGCAACCTCACGCTCACGGCCAAGCAGCGGCGTTGCGGGGATAGGGAGGGGCGGGAGCGCCAGAGCAGAATCGCGTCCTACACCTGGCTCCTCTGAAACCAGGAGCAAGGGGAGTTGGCGACGTTGTCCCTCCCGGTGTGTAGCACGCGCGGTATCGGCCAATGCCAACAGGCGCTCTGCTGTCGCCGTGTCGCTCGCCTGGATGAGCGCTGGCACAAAGCGCGCCGTCAAGGTCGGGAGATCGGGAACGCACTGGTTCCCCTCAAAACGGCAGATCTGGCCGATACTGTAGCCAGTGGCCAGCGCTAGGTCGCGCTGGGTCATATATGCCTGCCGACGGAGATGCCTAAGCAGGTCTCCGAAGGTCGAGTGCGCCGCATAGGTAGAAGGGGAGTGCTGACTCTCCATACGGTTCTCCTATGTGATTTGACCACCATTATTCCGCTTTCGTGTGTCCGCAGCGGGAAGTCATCACTTGTCCCGCGTGAGACATATCTTACTAGAAGAACGATTCTCGCGGAGGAAATTAGGCTAGGTCGTAGGAAAACGGAGCAATCGAGGCATGTAAAAAAGCGCAACATCACATGCAAAAAAGCGCAACTTTTGTAATAGCGGAACTGCTAGAATAGGTTCAGCAGTAAGGATGGATGAGCATCTCGGCAAGCAATTACTGCAACACAAGGAGGACAACTGTGTCACTCCAAAGAATACCTATGAAAGGAGACTACCATACCTCGCGTAGCTGACTGCACGGTCATCAAGGAAGGCGAATTCGACACCGAACTCGGCGTCGACCCCGACGAGGGGTTCGAGTTCAATTTGCCTGCTAACCTCGACCCGGAGTCCCGCTCGGTGCTGTACTATCAAATCGCGCCTGATAAGGCGGTGGATCTGACCTGGAGGGTCGAAATCAACGACTCCATAGTTAGTGAACACACCATGATCGGCTCAGCCTTCCGGACCATGCACGAGCTCGTGTCAGCTAGTCTGTTGCGGCAAGAGGACAATAGAATTTTCTTCCGGCTAGACATGCAGAAGAGCGTCTCGGGCAAGCTCACCATCTCCGATGCGGTACTCTTCTGGCAGAACGATCTCGCTGAATAACCCTCCTCTGACCGCTTCACTCCGGCGTCGTTCACATCTTGCGGACCGTGCCAGCCTCCTTAAGACTGATCAATGCAGTATCAGGAAGCCATGAAGCTGCTCTTGCACAGGGCTATACCGAAGGATTAGAATAGAACCTAGTTGGGCCACCTTCTCACATGTTGCTCGAATAACCACATAGTAGGCTGCTAGGTGAGTGGATGAAGTGGACACTTCTCTACAGAGAGGTTGCCACTGACGCAAGATCGACTGCACGTGTAGCTGCTGCCAGCCGCGTTTATACCAGATGCGGAAGTATTATCACATGTCAACTGTTGCTTGCATCACATATCGCGATCTGCCGCAACTTACTTCCGAGGATCAGCTGGTGTGTTCATACCTTCAGAGGTATGGTGTGAAGACACAAGCCGTCATCTGGGATGCCCCCGACGTCGTCTGGAGCACATACGAAGCAGCGATTGTGCGCTCCTGCTGGGACTATCATTTACATCCAAGCACGTTTTCCACATGGCTTACCGCTATGGAGCGTCTCCAAGCGCCACTTTGGAATCCTGCACCAATCCTCCGGTGGAATATGAACAAGACCTACCTGCGTGACTTGCAAACTCAGGGCGTCGCTATTCCGCCTACCCGCTGGCTTAAGCGTGGTTGTACGGCCGAACTCGCAGCCATTTGTGCAGAGCAGGGCTGGGAGGAGGCTGTGATCAAGCCAGCCATTTCTGCAACCGCCTATGATACTTGGCGCATCACCCGCGAGAAGGGGCGACAGAACCAGTCGCGATTTGCCGCTATGTTGCAACTTTCAGATGTGCTGGTGCAGCAATTTATGGATCCAGTAGTAACGTATGGCGAATGGTCTTTCGTATTTTTTCATAAGCAGTACAGCCATGCGGTACTGAAAAAGGCGAAGGCAGGCGATTTCCGCGTGCAAGATGACTTTGGTGGTACAGTCGAGGTGGTGTCGCCAGGGATGACACTGATTGAACAAGCCCAGCAGATTGTTAACTGCATCAAAGATCCGTTACTCTTTGCGCGGGTGGATGGAATAGAACTCGATGGACGGCTGATACTCATGGAGTTAGAATTAATTGAGCCATTTCTGTTCCTTCAAAGTGATCCGCATGCCGTCGAACGTTTTGCACGCGCTATTGTTACGGTGCTACCGAACTCTTAAGCAATTGTAGAAGTGGTGCATGGATTGAGGAGTGCTAAATGAATCCGATCACTGTCGCTGACTACGAGGCGCTGGCTCGTGAGAAGCTGACCGAGACGGCTTGGGATCACTATGCCGGCGGCGCGGAGGACGAGCGCACCGTCGCAGATAATTGTTTGGCCTTTCGCCACATCAAGCTGCGCCCACGCGTGCTCGTCGACGTCGGCAAGCGCGATCTCACTACGGAGGTGCTCGGCCAGCCGATCGCGCTCCCGGTGCTGCTCGGCCCGACGACCTACCAGCGCCTGGCGCACGCGGACGCCGAGATCGCCAGCGCCCGCGCCGCGGCGGCAGCCGGCACGATTTTTGTGGTGCCAACCGAGGGCCACTACTCGGTGCGCGCGATCGCTGCCGCTGCGCCGGGGCCGCTTTGGTTTCAACTCTACACATTCGGCGACCGCGAGTCGATCGCGCAGCTCGTTTCGGGCGCCGAGCAGACCGGCTGTCGCGCCCTGGTCGTCACTGTGACGGCGTTCTACGAGCCGCGCCGCGAGCGCCACCTGCGCCGGCCATTGCACCTGCCGCCAGATCTCCGGCTGGGCACCCTTGAGGAGGCCGGCCTGGTCGCCGCCGGCTCGCTCGAGGAGCCGGCGATGCTGCCGCTGACCTGGCTAGATATCGCCTGGCTGCGCTCGATCACACGTATGCCGATCGTGCTGAAGGGCATTATGACGGGCGAGGATGCCGCGCTGGCCGTCGAGCACGGTGTAGACGCCATTGTCGTCTCGAACCACGGCGGCCGGCAGGTCGACGGGACGCTGGCGACGATCGAGGCGCTTCCAGAGATCGTTGAGCGTGTGGGTAGCCGTATCGAGATCCTGCTCGACGGCGGCGTCCGGCGCGGAACCGACGTGCTCAAGGCGTTGGCGTTGGGAGCCAAGGCCGTGCTGATCGCGCGGCCATACCTATGGGGCTTGGCGGCCAGCGGCGAGGAAGGTGTCAGAGGAGTGCTCGACATGCTGCGCGATGAGATCGACTGCGCGATGGCCCAGCTCGGCCGCCCCGACATCAAGAGTATCAACTCAACGATGGTGGATCTGCGTTAGACTGGGAAAAGGAGCAAGGGTGGGCAGCCTCTTTCAACCCCTCCCCGATCGACAGTCTTTGTAAGACTGGGTCATCATGCATCACGCGCGAGCAATCGACCGAATATGCGCGTGGGTTCGAGGAAGGAGTACCAAGTGGGGCATCGTGGGGCGCTGCAGCAAACTGGCCTGCGGCTGACGGCATTCCGAAACCGAACGTCTCCCGCGTCAGCCGCTTGCGTTCTCTGCTGTATCAATGACGCACTGTAGCGCACATTATGGAACGTGACAGGACAAACCTCCTTAGCAGCACGATGAACACCAGGCCAAAACGGAAGCAACCACGTTCATGTTGCAGTCGGCTTGTCGCATGGGAGCACGAATAATAACCTCAAACGGGGGAGTCAGGGGCATCAGCGGCGCGGCGCTCGCTCATGATTCGGGCGATTTCGCGACCGATTTGCAGCGGGCCGATCGATTTTACCAGGTAGGCTGCGTAGAGGTCGGGCTTATCGGGCGGCAGCGTGCGCCGAATATCATCTGCATTCCGGCCGCTCAAGGAGATGCGCACAACTTCCGGCTGGTGCTCGTAAAGCCAGAGCGCAAGCTGGATGCCGCGCGACATCCCAAGGTTTTGGTCGATCAGCGCCACCTGGAATGCATGCGCGCCCAGATACGTCTGCGCCTGTTCAACACTCGAACAGATGACGACGCGCGCGCCAAGACGGCCCAGGACGCTGTCGATGCCAAGCGCTTCATCGTCGATCAGCAGAATGTTCAGACCGGCGAGGAGCTGTTTTATATCCATATGCCGTCCTCAGCGGGCGCTGGCGCAGATTGCCTTTTCGCCAGCACGCGCCTTGTACTATCTAGCCCTGATCATACCACTGATCGGCATAGAAAGATCCTCGTCACGAATGGCCCTGGGCCGCCTAACGTATGAGCCGCACCCAGCCTTCACTACGCAGCCCGGACGTATTTTTGGCGATCGGTGCGTAGATGCCCCCAGACGCGCCTGGCGTGGCCAGGAGCGCCGCGCAGGCGAAGTGCGCTTCCCGCGTCCCAACATGCAAGCACGCGCCGTATGCGCTGCTTTAGCGCACTGGCATCGTGTGACGGCTCCCACGGCCAGAGGCACGTGGGCTTCAGACTGTGCCGCCCCACAGTCATTCTGTTACAGCCGGAGGTTTTGCAGGCCCAGGCGTAGAATATTGATCGCCGCATTCTGATCTCGATCGAGCACGAGGCCACAATGAGGACACGTATGCACCCGAACGCTCAAATCCTTCTCGACCAGCTCGCCGCAGTTCGGATTGGAGCACATCTTGGATGTATTCCTGGGGTTGATCAGCACGACTGTGCGCCCAGCCTCTTCCGCTTTGGCGCATGTGTACTGAATCAACTGCGACCAGGCAACATCCCGAATGCTTTTGCGCATCCCACTGCTGCGGCCCATCTGCTGTGGTTCAAGTTCCTCGAATGCGATAATCTGGTAGTGTTCAATCAGTTTGCGGCTCTGCTTGTGCGCAAAATCGTCTCGGCGGTTCGCGATCCGCTCATGGATATGGGCCAGTGCCTTCTTGCGCCGTCGATTTTCATCCCACTTCTGGGCATTTTTGGCAGCGTCTTTGAGCTTTTGAACTCGTTTCAAGTCAGCCTCATCACGCCGGTAGAAACGTGGGTTTTCAACCTTGCTGCCGTCCGAAGTGGTCAGGAACGACTCCAACCCCATATCAACACCAACAACCAGTGGAGAAGATGGCAGACGTTTCGGCTCGACCTCAACCGAGAAGGTGACATACCATTTATCAGTCGGCGTGTGTTTCAGGCTGACCGTCTTGATCTGGCCCTCGATAGGCCGATGCCAAACGACCTTGATCCGCCCGATCTTCGAGACAACCAGATCATTGCCACGAATCTCGACCCCGTTCCCATACTGCGGGTAGGTGATGCTCCGGTAGCGGCCAAACTTCTTGTAGCGTGGATAACCAGTATCGTCCGCACCTTCCTTCACGCGACGGAAGAACGCTTGAAAGGCCAGATCGACTCGAACCTGGACATTCTGCAAGACCTGGCTATGCACCAATTTGAGCGATGGACGTGTCTCTTTCCAGCCTGGAAGCATCGCCTGAGTATCGTACAGGCCGCACTTGATGCTCTGCTCGTAGGCAAACTCGCGTGCCTCAAGCGTCTGGTTGTAGACCCAGCGGCACTCTTCCAGCATCGCATTCAAGATACGCCGCTGGCCGTTCTGCAAGTAGATGCGGTATTTGTAGGTCTTGCGCATACTTTAAGCATAGTGTAAGTCAACGTAAATAGCAAGTATGTGCGACTTTGGGCTGAAGCCGCTAAAGCAGCGCGCTTCATCCCACCGCTGAAGGAGACTGCTGAAAAACTACCTGGACACCACAATATGTAGGGGCGAGGCTCCTGGCTGTCTTGCTATTACATTATGACGTGCTATCATGGCTCGTAGGAGCACATCACTGGAGGCACGCCATGGAGAAGCAACCACGCCATCGTCCGTCGCGGCGCTTTGCCGATGCCAAGCGCCTGATCATCCCGTGTGATCGCCAGACCTGTTTGCATTGTGGCCAACCCCTGACTCCCCGCAAGACCTGGTACGTCAAAAAGTACGTTCAGACGCTCGATGGCCCTGTTTTTGTGGCCGGCAGGAGTAGCCGCTGTCTCAATCCCACCTGCCCACATTCGCGCGCAACCTACTATGCCAGTGCGCTGTTGGCGATCAGTTTGCCGTATAGTACCTACGGTTTAGATGTTCTGGCCTTCATTGGCTGGCGTCACGACTATGATCATTGTCAATTGGTCGAAATCCAGCGTGAGTTGCAGCAGCGTGGCTTGCTGGTGAATGAGCGCACGGTTGGTAAGCTGTATCGACAATTCCTGGCTTTGCTCGGCGGAATGACCTCCCAACATCAGCAGCGCTTAGAGAGGGCTGTGGAGCAGCATGGTGGCCTGATCTGGGCGATTGATGCGCTTCAGCCAGAAGGGAACGACCCACCGCTGTATGTCCTGTATGAAGTGCTTAGCAATACGCCTCTCAGCGCCTTACCAGAGCGTAACCCCACCGCTGAACGCTTACAAGCCTGGTTACAACCGTACACGCAGCTTCCCTTCGCGGTGCTGGCAACACTCTCTGACGGCGAAAAAGCAGTCGTTGCAGCGCTCAAGGCCTCGTGGCCATTGGCGCCCCATCAACGCTGTCAACTGCACTTCTTGAACGCGATTGCCAAACCGACGTTGGAGGTTGACGCGCATCTGCGCCACCAGCTGCGTGATGAATTGGGCGCCTTAGCAGCAGTACCAGAAACTGACACACTGCCTGCACCGACAGCACCTGAGGACAGATCTGCCCCCTTTTGTCCGCCGCGCACGTGATGCCGAGCTGATTGCAATCGAACAGCACATACGCTGCGCAATTCGTGACGCTGTAAACCGAAGTAGCCGAAAACCCTTGAGGTGGGGAGGATTAGCAGGCTATGAGCAGTTGGAGGCGATTGCGCAGGCGCTGCATCAGCTCCCAGACCAGAAAGAAACGGCGTACTTGCGGAGCGTGCTGCCACAGCTGGATCGGGCACTCAGCGTGCATGCGGAATTGGCAGATGATGTCCGTGCGGCGCACACCCAACTCAGAACCATCGCCGCGTGTTTGCACTATCCTGCCGATCAGGCGGCGAAAGCACGCGCTCCTCTCACAGATCAAGCAGTACGTCAAGCAATGGAAGGCCTGCTGAGTGAGTTTCGGCCAGATCCAAAGCGTCAGAAGGCCCAAGCGGCCTTGGAGTGTGCATGGCATCGGGTATGGAAGGCCTGGAAAGAAGATTTGCTCAGCTGTTACCGCATTCCAAGTCTTCCGGCAGACAACTTGCAAATGGAGTCGTTCTTCAATCGGGTACGCCAGCGCGAACGACGGATCAGTGGCCGCGCATCAACTCAGCCGTTAGGCGCCTTAGGTGCATATCAGGTCTTGTTTATGGCCGAGAGTGAGCAGGATCTGTTGGATCAGTTGCGAAAAGTGCCAGTGGCCGACTATCAGGCTCAGCGCCAAGGCGTCGCTCGATGCGAAGCCAGTCGCCAACAGCACACGCGATTCCATCACGATCCGGCGAAAGCGATAGCGGCCTTGTTGGAACAGCATGCGATCCGTCGGGTCGCGCTTAGCGCAACACAAAGCCCTGACGATGCACCGACATAATAGTTAGACAGCCAGGGTAGGCGAACACTAGAAGCAGAAAAGGCGCACATGCGTTCGCTGCAACTTTTCGGGGCGCGCTGGATTAAACCCCATGCTCCAGAGACCATTTCAAAGTGGGGGCAGCTACGCCGCTCGTGTTGCTGAAACGTCCGTGCTGGGCATCGCGGGGTACCAGCGCTCGAAGGTCGGCCGCAGGTCTTCGTTCAATACCTGGGCTCGCACCTGCAACAGCAGATGGGCACCCTTCTTGGTCCAGCGCATCTGCTGCTTCTTGACGAAGCGCTTGCTGATCACCTGGTCAGGGTTTCGCGCCAGTACGCGGTATAGCCATGTAGACTGAGACGCGCTTCCATGCTACACTTTCTCCTAGTACAGCTTTGCTGAAATCCGTGGTGAGTTGTGGTATGCTTCTCGACAAGCCGTAGTTGCACCCAGGCAGTGCTCGTAGCGATGGAGGGACGCATGGCTGGACCACAACCGATCGCGATTTCGGTCTCCGCTCC
>WNGF01009855.1_pt1 | contig 14725 bp, 11 predicted proteins | sample 5400641 | NCBI WGS metagenome assembly WNGF01 (sample SAMN13153371, study PRJNA577476) | soil metagenome | isolation source: 80 cm soil or saprolite under grassland replicate 2 | place: USA:California | collected 2016-06-15
TGGCGCCGGGCCCTCGACATCGCGGGCCCGCAGGTCTTAGATGAGGTACTCCTGCCCCATGCGGAGAAGCGTCTACTTCCGGCCATCCAGGCCGGGGCGATCCGCTGGCCCGCCCCCGGCGACACGCTCGGCGTCCTCCAGGCTGCCACGCCTCCGGTTCTGGTCCGCGCCGTGGACGCCGCGTTGAAGGGCACGCTCGTGGACCTCGTGGAGCTGCGCGTCGGGGACGGCATCGGCGGGAAGGCCATCGCAAGCCTCTGGGGCGAGACGCACGACATGGTGGCCGCGGTGGATCTGGCGCGAGCCTCCTTCGAGAAGGCCAGCGCGCAGGGCGCCTCGACCGCGGTGATCCCGCGGGCCGACCCGGCCATCCGGGAGGCCCTCGGCTCGGCGAGCCGTTTCTTCAGGGAGTTCCGGGGATGAAGCTGGGGAGGGTCATCGGCACGCTCGTGGCGACGGTGAAGCCCGAGGGAATGAAGGGGCTCAAACTCCTGATCGTCCGGCCGCTCACCGCCGGCCTTCAGGACGACGGCGACCCGTTCGTCGCCACCGATGCCTCGGCGCAGGCCTCCTCGGGCGACCTCGTGATATGGGAAGCAGCCCGCGAGGCCGCCCTCCTCCACGACCCCTGGTTCATCCCGGTGGACCACGCCGTGGTGGGCATCGTGGACCAGCATCATCTCGAGCCGGGAGAGCAAAGATGATTCTCGGACGCGTCCTCGGAACGGTCGTCAGCACCGTCCAGCACCCCTTCTATACCGGACGCAAACAGCTCCTCGTGGGGGCCGTCCTGCCGGACGGAACGCTCGACGGCACGCGCTACATCCTCGCGCTCGACATGGTCGGGGCCGGGATGGGCCAGACCGTCCTCGTGGAGGACGAGGGAAACTCCGCGCGCCAGATTCTCGAAGACCCGAGAGCGCCGGTCAGGTCGCTCATCGTCGCGATCGTGGACGAAGTGGACGTGCCCGCCCCGGGCGGAGTTTAGTGGCAGATGAGTTTGGCCAGAGTGGGCAAAATACCACAATACACGGCTGACCCCACTTTCCCCTCGGCAAGCGCCGCCGCCCCGGACAACATCGGCGCGACCGGGGCCTTGAACGCCCCTAAGGTTCCCCGACCGTGATGCCGCTTCGCGAGATAATCGCTTCTCAGCGAAGGACATGTTCCAGCCACGCCTCGAGAATTCGCCCCAATGTTGCGCGTCACCATCGGCCCGCATTACCCGTTGCGCGTTAGGAGGCCGCGAATTGATGTTGAGTGGGCAAATAGGACATGGACACGTCAGGCGACCGGCGTCTACGATCGCCACTTCGACTCCTCGACACTTCGCTGACATGCGAATTTTTCAAGCTGGCCATGCCTCAATCACCCGAACTCGCCGGCGGTGAGGGGTTCACCTTCGAGGGCGATGTAGCTGCGCTCTATCTCACCTCGCTGCTCGCCGAGGCATATGCACCCGGCATATTTGATCGGACCGTTGTCCGTGTGTCGGTTCAGCAGCGGGACTTCGGCGAACCACTCGATGATGTGATCGTCGATTTTGAAGACGTTGCGAAGAATCCTGCTCGTCTTAGTCTCCAAGTAAAGCGGTCGCTCACGCTCAGCAAGGCCGCGACGAACACTGACTACCGCGACGTCATCCGCGACAGCTGGGCCACCCTCAGAAAGCCTGATTTCCGCATCAGCGTCGACCGCTACGGGGCGGCGGTTGGAACGATCACCTCTACCAAGGAGCGCGCATTCAAGACCCTTTGCGACTGGGCACGGGAAAGCCTGACCGCTGCCCATTTCGAAGCCCGTTTCGCAGATCGCGGCAGTGCTAGCGCAGATATCAGAGCGGTTAAAAACGACGTTGTTGCTTTGCTCAACGAAATAAAGGGAGAGCCGTGCACCCATGAAGAAGTGCATCAGTTTCTTGCCCACTTCGTGCTCATTCGGTTCGACTTCCTTCGAGGAGGTGCCACTGATCATCCTGAGACCATGAATCGGATCCGAGACTGCCTTGCGCCAGCTGAGGCAGCCAAAGCGCCTCTAGTATGGTCATTTCTCGTTCAGTTAGCTCGTGCATCAGTCGGTAAATCCGGCCAGTTTGATCGCGCGCGGCTTGTGCGCTCTATCTCGTCCATCGCCCGCCTCCGTGGCGCGGCCTCCTTGCTATCCGACCTCGACAGGTTAACGGAGCTAGCTCACAGCTACCTGAACCTAATCCCCGACGATATAGGCGGAACGACGCTCGAACGAATCTCGCTCCTGGAGGATCTAGACGCTAAGCTACTCACGGCACGGGTCTTCCAGGTTCGTGGCCTGCCGGGGAGTGGCAAGTCAGTCGTCCTGAGGCGAGCGGTACAGCGCGCGCTGGAGCATGGGCCGGTTTTCTTCCTGAAAGCCGAACAGCTGCAAGGCGTCGGTTGGATCAGCTACGCAACCTCGCAGGGTCTCTCGGGTTGTCCTCTAGAGCAGCTCCTCGTGGAGGTCGGCGCCGCCGGTACGCCGATTCTTTTCATAGATGCGATCGATCGCATCGAGAAAGAGCACCAGCCTGTCATCCTCGATGTGATCCGCACCATCGCAGAGTCGCCGCTGCTCGACAACTGGCGCGTCGTCGTCTCCCTTCGCGACACCGGCATTGAAGCGCTTCGGAATTGGTTGGGTGAGTTCCTTGATGTCTTGGAGGTCGAAACCGTCAGCGTTAGTCAGTTGAGCGACGAAGAGGCCGAGACTCTCGCGAAAGCCAAGCCGCACCTAAGGCCGCTTCTGTTTGGACCTGCTCAGGTGCAGGAGGTCGTCCGACGACCCTTCTTTGCGAAAGTGCTGAACCAGAGTTACTTGGCTGACGCCGGCGTCCCGACATTCGCTCCCCGATCCGAAGTGGATCTGATCGAGGATTGGTGGCGGCGCGGCGGCTACAACGAGACCGGCCAAAGGGCAATCGAACGTCAGCGCGTGCTGCTCGACCTGGCACGTGTTCATGCCCGCCAGCTTAGCCAGCCGATCGGCCTCAGCCAACTTGGTTCGGTCGCGCATATCGATGACCTGAGATCGGACGGCATACTCCAAAACGCTCGCGAAGGGATCTCCGTCCGCTTCGCTCACGATATCTTTTTCGAATGGGCCTTCTTCTATGTCCTCGCAGAGCGTGGGGCCCAATGGATGGAAGAGATCAAGGCGTGCGGAGAACCGCCGGCGGTAGGGCGCGTTGCCGAGCTCGCCTCCCAATGGCAATACGCGAAGGGAAAAGACTGGCGCGCCTACCTAGCCCTAACCGAGGGTTCCGACCTGAGGTCACAGTGGCTACGAGCATGGCTCGTCGGTCCCCTCGGAACTGCGAGGTTCGAAGCGGATGAAGGCCACTTCGCAACGGCCGTCTTTGCAGACGACTTCCGGCTTCTCCGGAAGGCGCTCGTGTGGTTTCAGGCTGAGAAGACCTTCCCGAATTTGAACATCTTAGCTGGTACTGCCCTTCCACCAGAGCAGCGCCAGCGGTTCGCTGATCTTCTGGGCTGGCCTTCCGATCTCGCCACATGGCGTCGGCTCATTGCCTTTATTCTCCGACGTGTCTCAGACATTCCGCAGCGGCTCTATCCGGAGGTCGTCGCTATCTTCGAGGTCTGGCAGAACGCCCTCGCTGATTTTCCCAATTCGACGTCTCGCTCTCTGCTGCAGCAATGTGCTACTTGGCTCGCCGCCATCGATGCGAGCAGTTCTCTCAACGGCCCTGACGAGAACTCTGAGTACTGGGGGAAGGTGCCCGACTTAGGCACCTTCCGAAAGTCTCTGAGCCAGATCCTCTTACGATCGTCGAGATCCGAGCCGAGCCTCGCGGCCCGCTATTTGCAGCGCGTCATCACCTCAGAGCGCATCCGTGACGATGCGTTTCGTGACATCGCTGCATACTCCCCCATCCTCGCCCAGTCGCTACCGAAGTCCCTTGTTGACCTTTCACTAGCGTTCCTCCGCGCGGAGCTTCCAGACGAGCGAGTCGCTCGTCTGGAGCAGGACCGGTTCTATCTGCGAACCATCGGCGATTTCAGCGATTTTGACTGGGACAGGCTTTCGATCCGCGACGACCACCGAAGCTTCTGGCCCGCGTCTCCCCTTCGCGAGCCCTTTCACTCGCTTTTTCAGTCGGCGCCGGACGAGGCACTACGCCTCTTTGGTGAGCTCTGCAATCACGCAATGACCGCGTGGCGACAACTGCATCGCCACTCAAGCGGCCGTGGCGGCACTCCATTACCCCTCGAATTGAAGTTTCCGTGGGGTGCCCAGCCGTTCTGGGGCACAGACCGAGAGTACCTTTGGTTTCGGTCGACTTGGGCGCCCAAAGCCATCGGGTGCGGATTCATGTCACTCGAGGAGTGGTGCTTTGCCGAGCTTGCGCGCGCCAGGCCCGTTGACGAGCTGATCAAGCAGATCCTCGAGGGGAACGAGTGCGTCGCCATCCTAGGTATGGCGTCGATGCTCGCGCTCCAGACAGAGACGGTATCCGAAACCACGTTACCACTCTTCACCTCGCAGCGCCTGTTGGCTGCAGATCACAACAGGATGATGCAGGACCTCTCGGCGACCACGAACCTGATTGGCTTCACCAAACCCACTGACAAGCCCCACCTTGAAGCGGTTCAGGCAGCTAATGCGAGGCCGGCCCGCCGGACACAACTTAGATGGATGGTACCTAGGTTCGTCTTCGCGAAAGCGCCGATCAGCGATCGAGCCCGGGAAGCTATCCTCAATTTTAAGAACAATCTGCCCTTCCAGTATGAAGAGCACCGCAACATTCCTGAGGCACGAGAGCATCTCGCGGCCCAGGCTCTCGAATATGAAGAGCTGGCGGACCCAAGAAACTATCAGGCGTACCTTACCGAAAAGGATTCCGAACAGATTGCGATAGTCCACGTCAGCCCTTCAGCCGCCAAGCCTGAGAACGTCGCTAGGGCCGAAGAAGCGTCTAGACGGCTTAAGCAGAGCAGCCTCTGGACATGGGCGTCAAGGTCCTTCGAGCAAAAAGCACTGAGCGACACCTATACGGTCGAGACTGCCATCGCATTGGCGCAGGAAGCGGATGCCAGCGACCTGTTCGACCCGAGCGGCGAAACGGACGAGGACCTTGTGGCTATGCGGCGAGGCGCGGTTGCCGCTACCGCCGCCATCGCACTCACCTTCCGAGAAGGACGCACTCAAGAAGACCTTGAGTGGGCTCGTGACGTTCTTGGGCGCGCGATTCGTCAGGCAGAAAAGCCCGATTCGATGTGGCCACCGGGTGCCGTCATCCCTTGGCACCCTGCTATTTATGTGGCGCGTGGCCTCGCAGCGGATCTCCGCGAAGGCACTGCGCCACGCTCTGCGAATCGTGACCTTATCGGGTTGATCGCGCATCCACTTGAAATGGTGTCCTTGGCCGTTCTAGAAGAAGCCTGCAAGCTGTGGTCCCAAGACCCCAGACTGACTTGGGCTGCGCTGATCGCGGCATTTTCGCTTTGCCACGTTCCGTCGCGGCCGCGCGATCATCCCCGGCAACATGGGGAATCTCTCCACTCTGCAAGTGAAGCGCGAGCGGCTATCGACGCGGCGCTTGCGTTCTATGGGAGCAGAAGCGGGTGGGCTTCCCTTCCGCTGCCGCCTCCGGCTTGGGTGAGGGTCGAACCCAGGAAGGGCCGACGTGGGCCGCAAGGATATGAAGATTACGACGCAGCCGATTCAATCGATGCGGCTGAGGTCTGGGGCGAACCGAACGTCTTCTGGCACTCAAAGCAGGCCGCAGAAATCCTCCAGCGGATGCCTTTCAACGAGATCCTGAGTAGTAGCGCGAGAAGCGAGCTTCTCGACTTCCTCACCGGGCTTCTCGATTGGACTAACCAGAAGAATGCGCCGCCTTGGGTGAAGCCGGGACGCCGAAATCGTTCGGCGACCAGCATACTTGAATGGACCCACACCCTCGGCACCACGCTCGGTTGCGTGGCTGGACTTCTCCCCCTGAGCGAGTGCCAGGCGCGCTTCCTTGACCGAATATTGGGGCTCGAGGGCGACAATTGCTGGGCTCTCCTGGCTCCGTTCGCCGATATCTATATCTGCTTCTACGTGTACGATGCGCCGGTCGTCCCGGCCGACGCAGTCGCGACGCTTGACCTTTGTCTTGGACGACTTCTCCAGGACTCTGCCTTCAAGCGCGATGCCTACCGGAGCGGAGAATTCTTAGGCTTCGATCAGCCCAAGCTGGTTCGTACGCTGATGTTCGTCTCGGTCGAGCGAGCGGACTCGGCCGCTCGCTACGTGAATGGTGACTGGTCCGAAATCAGCCGCATTCTGCCCTTGATCGATCGCTTCGTCCGGGCTGGCGGATGGGCTGCCTCCGTGATGGACTCGTTCCTGACTCTCTGTGAGCGAGCTGAGGCCAACTATCCGGCTGCAGCCTTCGCGGATGAAGTGCTCGCCATTATTGCTGATGGACCTGATGACCTGAGGGGTTGGCATGGGGCGTTCATTTCGGCACGCATTGCGGAGCTGGTGCAACACTTCGCACATCGTGACGCACCTATGATGCTGGATTTGGCCCAAAAGCTTCTGCGTATTCTCGACCTGCTGGTCGACATGGGCGATAGGCGTAGTGCGGCGCTTCAGCTTGGCGAGGCATTTCGCGAAGTTCGTTTGCCGTCGTAACTAGGGCAGCTGCTCCAGATGATTGCCCCGGGTCCTGACCGCGGCGGCACAGTCGGCGTTCAAAAGGAAGAATGAGGAAGCGTTGACAGGGGGAGCTGCGGGCCGGGTATGGGATCTCGAAAAGACCGCCTCGGGAGTGAACAGCTCCGCGTCATAGTCTGGCGCGGCGAGTACGACCTCGCCGAGCTTTGGATCGCCGTCTTTCGGTGATGCGTCGCGCAGCGCCTGGAGCACCTGATTCCCCATGCTGTGTGCGATGACATGGATGATGTCGACACCGACATCGTTCCGCAGCATCCGAAAGTATTCGAGCAGCTTCGGTGCGGCAAGCGACGCGTTGCGCTCATCGGTCAGGTAGCTGAGGATCTTGCCCTCGGAGCACCAGCTGAATGCTGTGACCAGACCGCGGAACTGGAGGTCCCAGCCAATCCGAGCGGCGCGCCGGATCGCATCCGCAAACACCACGTTGAAACCGTGAATGAAGACCAGCGCAGACTTCTCGCCCGCATCTGCCAGGCGCTCACGGGCGATCGTTTGCCACACCGCCGAATCCTTCTCTTCGGTTGTGACGATCGTGATGTGTTCCTCAGGGTCTTCGCGAAACTGCAGCTTCCACCACGCGGGCCGCTCCAGCCTGCCCTTCCTGTGACGACTTCCTCTAGGGATAGATACTTCCGCGACACCATAGGAGAGTGTCCCACCCTCCTCCAAATGATCGTAGTAGTCCACCTGCAGCGGCGGGGACGACGGAACCTTCGGCCGATCAGTTGCGAACATCACGGGCACGATGTTGCATCGGCGCTTCTGCGGCGTCGGTGCCGCCGCGTGTAGTTCGCCGCGCTGTCCGTAGTCCTGCGGCCCGGCCATGTGGACGACGTCCCCTGGGCGTTCCGCGTCGTAGTGCGCCAGCGCGTCCGACAACGCAGAGTCACCGGCATACTCGTCGTCAATCGGCACGTCGGGAGCAGCGTAGAACCGCGATAACGCCAGCAGTCGTCGTTGCAAGACGAGAAGGTCCGCGCGCGCAAATTTGACCGCCGAGAGGATGGCTGACTGTGCTCCGGCAAACGGAGGTCTTTCGCCCCACTTCTCGCGGGGCAAGCTGAAGATCTTGATTGCCTGGTGAAGAGTGGTCAGCCGCTCCGCGCACTCGTCGAGATCCTGAGCGACGTGTTTGAGCCGCATTAGATCGTCGCTGTTCGTCCAGTCGTACGTGGCCGCGGGCGAATTTCTGAACTCCTCCAATCCGCCGCTGACCGACTGCAGCCTCTCGATGCACTCGTTGATCTTCATGGCGAGATCGGGATTCTCCAAAACATTGCGGTCGCCACGCTCACATTCGTAGAAGACCCCCCGCAACACAGAGAGCACGCTCTCCGCGATCGACAGCGCCACACTGATCTCGATTGGAATCATAGGAGGCAAATCGTAGCGCTTTAAAGCCGTTCCGTCCACAGCGGGTGGTGATTTGGCGGGTGATTGAGGGTCAGGCGGGGAGAGTTGGGGTCAGCCCTGAATCGCTGTATTATTTGTCCTGATGACCGGGTCGCCGAGATCGAGCCGGGCGGCCCTTCGAAATAATACATGGATTCAACCGCTATGTTCGGAGGGTGGCTGATCAGGACAAAGAGAGGGGCTCGCGTGGCACTCTGAGGCTGAGGAGGAAGGCCATGCGAGAGGGAATGAGGTTGGCGCGCGGGTCGGATGCGTTTCTCGGGTTGGATATCTCGAAGACGTCCTGGCACGTGACGGCTCGGTCGGGAGGCGAGACGCTCTTGAGCGCGAGCTTTCCGCCAAGAAGAGAAGCGCTAAACGGGCTGCTGTCGCGGCTAAAAGGGTGCCGGGTCCATAGCGCCTACGAGACGGGGCCGTTCGGTTACGGACTGCACGACTGGCTGCGGTCTCGCCAGGTGGATTCGATGGTTGTCTCGGCGGCGCACGTGCCGGGAGAGATCGGCAATCGGGTGAAGACGGACCGCCGGGATGGACTTAAGCTGGCGCGGACTCTGGAGGCTGGATTGCTTCGGCCGATCTTCGTTCCGGAAGCGCGGCAGCGGGCGGATCGCGAGCTGGTGCGGCAGCGACACCGGGTACAGAGGGACCGCTGCGCGGCGATGGTGCGGATCAAGTCGTTCTTCTTGACCTACGACGTCGAGGTTCCGGAGGAGGCGGGCGTTCACTGGAGCGGAGACTTCGAGGCGTGGCTGCGCGGGTTGAAGCTCGAAGATCCGTCGCTGGATCGCGTGCTCGAGGAGTTGCGTGGCCTCTATTTCGATCTGGACGCCCGCGTCGATGGGCTGACCAAGGAGCTGCGGCAGTTGGCGCGATCCCCGGACTACACCCCGATGGTGGAGCTGCTGTCGACGGTTCCGGGGATCGGTTGGCTGACGGCCCTGACACTGGTGGTGGAGATCGTAGACTTCGCCCGCTTCCCGGATGGAGAAGCGTTGAGCTCCTACGCCGGCCTGACTCCCTCAGAGCACTCCAGCGGTGATCGAGTCCGCCACGGTCACATCACTCGCCAGGGCAACCCGGTCGTTCGCAGCGTCCTCGTGGAAAGCTCCTGGATCCTGATCGGCATGGATCCGGAGATGCGACGCTTCTACGACAGGATCAAAGTTCGCCGTGGAGGCAAGCGGGCCATTGTGGCCGTCGCGCGCAAACTCTGTCACCGGCTTCTCGCCATTGCGCAGAGCGGTCAGCCGTATCGAGTCAACTTCAGTCGAACGAAGGAGAACTAAGTTCCAGGCGGGCGATCGAGACTCTCCCCGGAGGCGGCTACCGCGTGGTCAGTCGTGACCCCGTACGGTCGCAATTCATGCTGCGGCGCCGCGCCGGACCCGAATAAACGACCTGTGGTCCAAGACCACGAATAGGATGCTGAAGCTCCTCGCCCTCTTGACATCAGACATAGGAGGACTGACCCTCTTCTGGCACCATTCACGGCCTGACCCCGCCCCTACGGCTGGAAGCCGACCATCTTCCAGAGCCTGGCGGGATCGTAGACCCGGCCCGCCTTGACGACAGTCGTCACCCGGCGCAGGTTGCGGATGTCGGCGAGGGGGAGATATGGGGTCAGGTCCGTGAATATGTGAGTTCGGAGCTGGTTCGGCTGGGGATGCCGACGCCCTCCGTGGTCAAAGCGCCGCTGCAACGTACGATCGTACAAGAAAGAACCCCTGGCTTCCCCGCAATACACGGCTGACCCCACGCTGGCACTACCCTCGAATCTCCGCCGTCAGCTCGGAAACCAGGTCGATGACTCTTTGCTCCGTCATCCACTGACTGGGAAAGGGCAGATAATGGATCGGAGTTCCCGGCCGAACGAAACGTCCGCCCACGGCGGCCTGGTCGCCAACGAGTATGACACGCCGGGTTGGGACTGTCCCGAGTTCGATGGCCAACTTCGACAACCAGTAGTCCTTATAGGATCGGTCCCTGGTTGGTATTCCAAAACCAGCATCCTTCCAGACATCGGTTATATAGAATCTCCGGAAAAAGGTCGCCCGACTTCGGACACGGTGGGGAGCTGTCGAGCTTGTCAGCCCATTTTCGGACAATGCCTGGAATAGATGAGTCTGCTTGCCGCGGAACGCCCACTCGACAAAGATCTCACGATGACGCCGGACCGCCTGTTCGGCCGATCCGCATGCCTTCCAGCGATCCACCGTGAACTGCACGGAAGGGGCCTCCAAAACGACGAGTGCCTCGAAGCGAAGCCGGCTATCACCGCCGTAGAGAGCTGGTAGCAAGAACCGCTTTGGATGAACTCCACGCTTCTCTCGATAGATTCGCCTTGCGAACGCGAGGAAGTCAAAAGGCTTCGTAGCGGCCATACCGGATTACACCGTACGTATTCTATCGAGCTTGGCGGACGGCCAGAGCGCTCGACCCGATCGGTCTCGTGGAAAACCTGGGGTCGATGGAAGTCTTGGGGAAGGAAGAGAAAGGAACCACGATGGCTCGTCGTAGAAACGGCGCATCTCCGGGTCCTTGCCGATCGGGATCCAGGAGCTCTCCACGAGGACGCTGCGAACGACCGGGTTGCCCTGGCGGGTGAATCGAGCCGGGCTCTGTAGCTTTATTGGAGCCGAATGTGCTACGCTTTCGGCATGAAGTACGTGAGCATTCGGGAGCTGCGGAACCGGCCGGGTCGGGTGTGGTCGGTGCTTTCGAAGGATGACGTCGTGCTGACGGCGAATGGGAAGCCGATGGGGGTTCTGCTCGGCGTTGACGAGACTCGCCTGTCAGACGGGCGAGAGCGATTCTGGCGGTCTCGCGGATGCGGCGGAGAGCGGCGGAGACTGGCAAGGACCGCATGTCCATGGCCGAGATCAACCGCGAGATCGCGGCGGTCCGTCGGCGGCGGCGTCCGGCTTGAGGGTCGTCCTCGACACTAACATCCTGGTCGCGGGCCTCCTCAACCCGAGCGGGAATCCCGGGCGAGTCGTGGATCTCTTCCTGGCGGGAGAGATAACGCTCCTCGTGGACGATCGGATTCTGGCGGAGTATCGGGCCGTCCTCCCGCGCCCGAAGTTCGCGTTGGAGGCGCAGGAGATCTCGAGCCTCCTCGACGCCGTCGAATCGGAAGCCTTTCGAGTGTCGGCCCATCCGCTCGACGTGGAGCTACCCGACCCGGCGGACGTTCCGTTTCTCGAAGTCGCCGTCACGGGCGAAGCGGACTCACTCGTCACGGGAAACGCCCGTCATTTCAGGCCGGCGGAGGTGCGGATTCGTGTCGAGTCTCCGACCGAATTTATCGGGCGATGGAAGACCGAGAAAGGATGACCCGGTGGCGAGCCGGCGGTCGGGGTAGATGCGGGGTCAGGCTCGACTGAACGTCATAGCTGACCTTGATCTGGCACCGAGTTCGCTGAGAAACTAGCTTTCGAACGCCCAGAGGAATGCTCCATCGGGAGCAGGTATTCGTTCAGTCTCCGGTTTTCGATGACCGCTCGCTCCCCGGCGAGGTCGCGGTCGACGACGGCGAACAGGCTTTTGATTTCCAGAGGGATCGTGCGATCCGAGGGGTTTGAGCGCTCGTCGAAGCTCGTCGGCCAGTCCCGCGGTCTTGACGAAGATGCTCTTGAGCTCTCCGAAGACCGGAGACTTCGCGTCGGCCTGATAGAAGACCTGGTTGCCCCGGGTGTCGCGCCGGAGGATGCCGGCGGCCGCCAGCTTTTCGAGGTCTCCAGATATGGCGCCCTGGGCGACTCCGGTGAACCGGACGAGCTCCCGGACATAGAAGGACTCGTCCGGATGGGTGAAGAGCCACCCGAGAAGCCGCCGGCGGGTCTTTCCAAAGAGCACCGCCGCGGGCCCGCCGACGTCGAGACCCACTCCAATCGTACGCAATTCGAGGATTATTGTACTTGAAATACGTACGACGTCCAGAGATGACGGGCGATCCTCTGTTTGCCTCTTCGAGGGACGGATGGAGGGACGGATGGGATCCTCGGCCTCGTGCGCACCTGGCGCCCGTCATCGTTTCTGGCAACGCGGCCGTAGCGCTCTTATCGGAAAAGTCTCCGCTGGCCTCCCTCGAATTCGCCGAGGTCCTAGCGACCTCGGACCTGCCCGGCGGCGTCGCGAATCTCATCTCGGGCCGCAAGGAGGAGCTCGTCCCACATCTGGCGCGCCACATGGACGTTCATGCCATCGCGGACGCCGGCCGCGATGCAGCGCTCTCCAGGGTGATCGGAGAAGACGCCGCGGTCAACGTCAAGCGCGTCAAGCGATACGTGATCGCAGACTACTTCGCCGGGGACGCCCAGGGCCTCGACTTCATCGAGGCCTTCACCGAGATCAAGACCACCTGGCACCCGATCGGGGTGTAGCCAACCGAGACTGGGCTGTCTGCATCATGTTCCGGCATCTCGAACCGCATACTCTTTCTCTCATGCGCGGGACGCTGCCAGCGCTCACTCTCCTGGTCGGAACCGTAATCCTCGGAGGTCAAGTCGCCGCCGCGGACCAAGGAGTCTGCCCGACGCACGTGCTCACGATCCAGGTGGATCCGCGAGATCACCGCACCTTGTATGCCGGAACACGGCTCGATGGTCTCTTTCGAAGCACGGATGCCGGAGCGACCTGGACACCCCTGATCGAGCCCCGAGTCGAGACCGTGTCCGCCTTGCTTTTTGATCCCGCAGACACGAGGTCAATCTACGGCGCGACGTACGGGGAATATCTTTTCAAGAGCTTGGACGCAGGCGCAACGTGGGAACGCAGATCGTGTGGACTCGTGCAACCGCCCTGCGGGCAGTTCCCCTGTTACAACCTTCCGGATTTCTACGCCCTGGCCGCCGATCCCGGCATGCCTTCGACGATTTACGCGGTCGCGGGCTCTCTCTATCGAAGCCAGAACGGCGGAGCAAACTGGGACAAGGTCGGTTTCTCTCCGAGAGGCGAGCAGTGGTCCGCGAGCGCCATCCTGATCGTCCCGCCGCCGGACTCTGTGATTTACGTTGCCGCCGACGCTCTCCCTGACCAATACGCCATCTTCAAGAGCGCGGACCACGGCGCCACCTGGTCGGCGACGTCGCAGGCGCCTCCCACTCAAGTCTTCTCGCTGGTCGTCGACCCCTCGGATCCGGCCGTCCTCTACGCGGGAACGACGCAGGGCGTATTCAAGAGCAGGGATCGCGGAGAGCACTGGGGCCCGTCCAGCGGAGGACTCCCCATCCGGCAACCCTACGATTTCCAAGTGCGTCATCTTGCGCCCGATCAGAACAACCCAGGCACGCTGTACGCGTCGGCCGATTTCTATCGGGTCTTCAAGAGCACCGACCACGGCGAGTCCTGGGTGTCCAGCCAGCAGGGGTTGGAGGGAGAGAGGGTCAACGCGACGGCGATCGACCCGACAGATTCTTCGGTCGTTTATGCGGCAACCTGGAGCGGCCTCTTCCGCAGTTCCGACGGCGGGGCGAACTGGCAGCGAACCCTCGACCTGGGAACAACGCCGATCATCCTGGGAACACGACCCGCAGGCTATTATGAATTCGGGGACGGCTCGACCGGAAGTTTCTTGTACGTCATCGGGAAAGGATTCGACGCCGCCTCGGTTGTCTCTTGGAACGGCTCCCCTCGACAAACCGGTCTCTCCTCTTGTACGCGTCTGTTTGTCCAGATTCCCTCCGAAGACACCGCGGAACTTGGGCTCGCGTGGCTCACGGTCACAAGGTCCGACGGCACTCGCTCCGATCCGTTCCCACTGGTCATCGAACCCGTCCTGCCGGCTCGAACCGTCATCTGTGGCGTCGCGGCGCGAGGCGGCGCCCACTCTCTGAAGCCCCGTCGTTAGCAGCGCCGACTCCTTCGCGAAGAACGCGCATGGGCTCGACTTCATCGAAGCCTTCACCGAGATCAAACCCACCTGCACCCGGTCGGGATGTAATCCGCGTGCATCTCCCCTGCGTAGGGACGCTCGTGAGAGCGTGTCCAAGCAGTCGTTCTTTCGCCCCGGTCGCGGCGCGAGGAGTCTCCGCGAAGTAACCGAGCGGAGGAGCCTCGCGCCACGGGAGCTAGAGTGAGCGAGGGACCAGGCGAGCGGTCGAGCCCGCATCCGGGCGAGCCGCTCGCCGGTGCGCCAGCAGGTCCTGAGCGAGCGGAAGCGACGGATCGAGGCCGCATCCGGCCGAGTCGCTCGCCGGTGCGCCCAGAGGCGCAGATCCCGCGCAAGCGCGAGCGACGTTATCGGCGGGCGAGGTCTTCGAGCTCGGTGCCGCCGAGCGTGAACTTGAGCCACTCCTTTGGCTGCTGCGCGCCGAAGCGCTCGTAGAAGCGGATCGCTCCTTCGTTCCAGTCGAGGACCACCCATTCCAGACGCAGGGCGCCTCGCGCGAGGGCCTCTCGCCCGAGGGCGACCATCAGAGCCTCGCCGATGCCGCAGCTGCGAGCCTCTTCGGAGATGACCAGGTCCTCGAGATACAAGAAAGGCCGGGCACGGAAGCTGCCCAGCCCTTCGTAGAAGAGGGCGACACCTTCGACTCTGCCGTCCAGCTCGGCGACGAGGGCTTCGAGCTTTTTCGAATCGAAGATCCAGGAGAGAAGCCGCTTCGCTTCGACG
>WNGF01018894.1_pt1 | contig 14725 bp, 18 predicted proteins | sample 5400641 | NCBI WGS metagenome assembly WNGF01 (sample SAMN13153371, study PRJNA577476) | soil metagenome | isolation source: 80 cm soil or saprolite under grassland replicate 2 | place: USA:California | collected 2016-06-15
AGCCCACCGCCTCCGGGCATGCGGACATCGCACAGGACGACGGCGGGGTGCATCCGCACGGCGATCTCGATGGCCTCGTCGGCGTCGCGGGCGGCGCCGACCAGCTCGATGCCGTCCTCCTCGGCCAGGAGGTCGAACAGGGCGGAGCGGACGTGGTCGTCGTCCTCGGCGATCAGAACCCGGATGCGCTGCACGACGGCCGCTAGCTTCCCATGCCCGGCCGCCCCCACCCCGGAAGCTCCCCCGGGAACCGGGGGCTACCGGGCCAGGGCGCGGCTGATCACCAGGCGCTGGATCTCGCTCGTTCCCTCGAACAGGGTGTAGATCTTGGAGTCCCGGTACCACTTCTCCACCGGGAAGTCCTTGATGTACCCATAGCCGCCGAGGATCTGCACCGCCTGCTCGGACACCCACACGGCGACCTCGCCGGCCTTCAGCTTCGACATCGAACCCTCGGCCTGCTCGAACGGCACGCCGTTGCGGGCCATCCACGCGGCGCGGTGGGTCAGCAAGCGGGCGGCGTCGATCTCCATGGCCATGTCGGCGAGCTTGAAGGCGATGCCCTGGTGCTCGATGATCGGCCGCCCGAACGTCGAACGCTCCTTGGCGTAGTCGCGGGCGAACTCGAACGCGGCCCGGGCGATGCCGAGGGCCTGGGCGGCCACCGAGGGCCTGGTCACCTCGAACGTCTTCAGGGCGGCAGAGGAGCGCTGCTCGGAGCGGGCCTTCTCGAGCTTCGCCTCGAGCTTCTCCGGCCCGCCCAGCACGTTCGCCAGGGGGATCCGGCAGTCCTCGAGCAGGACCTCGGCCGTGTGCGATGCCCGGATCCCGAGCTTCCGCTCCTTCTTGCCCTGACGGATGCCGGGCGTGTCCGGGCCGACGATGAACGCGGCCTGGCCGCGGTGCCCCAGGTTCGGGTCGACCGTGGCCACCACGATGTGCACGGCGGCGATCCCCCCGTTCGTGGCGAAGACCTTCTGTCCGTTCAGGACCCACTCGTCGCCGTCGCGGCGGGCGGTGGTCCGAAGGGCGCTGACGTCGGATCCGGCGTTCGGCTCCGTGACGCAGAACGACGCCACGTGCGGATCCTCCGGGGTCCCGAACATCACGGGGGCCCACTGCCCGAACTGCTCTGGGGTGCCGCTGTAGGCCAGCGCCGAGAGCGGGAGCCCGGTCCCGAACACCGCCAGGCCGATGCCCGCGCACCCCCAGCACAGCTCCTCCAGGACGATCGGCAGGATCAGGCCGGTCTGGTCCTGGGCCACCATCTCCAGGTAGAACTCCGGGCCGTACAGCCCGATCTCGGCGGCCTTCTTCACCACCGGCCACGGGAACTCCTCGGACTCGTCGTACTCGGGCGCGACCGGCCGGATCTCCTTCTCGGCGAACTCGTGGGCCCACTTCTGGGTGGTGATGTGATCCTCGCTGAGCTGGAACTCCATCGACGCTCGCCTCCTGTCGCCGCCTCTGGAAACCTGACCTGCGCTCCTCGCGTTCACCGGCCGAACCGGGGAGAATGGGCCCGAACCCGTTCGCGCCCGCACGGACGGCTGATGAACCTACCTGGTAGTAGGTTACCGAGGAGTAGTATAGCCGCCCATGGCCACGAGTAAACCCACCACCGAGGCGCCGCCCGCGGGTGCGAAGCGCCGGATGCGGGGGCCCGAACGGCGCGCCCAGCTGCTGGCCGTGGCCCGCCGCGTGTTCGGCCGATCCGGATTCCACGGCGTGTCCATGGACGAGGTGGCCAAGGAGGCGGGGGTCACCAAGCCCATCCTGTACGACCACTTCAACTCCAAGGAGGAGCTGTACGTCGCCCTGCTCGACGCCGACGCCGACTTCCTCGAGGAGCGGGTCCGCTCGGCGCTGCGCGCCCCCACCGGGAACCGGGAGCGGATCCGGCAGTCGTTCCAGGAGTACTTCGACTTCGTGCCGACACGGTGTCGCTGGCGCTGGTGGGGATGGTCGAGACGGTGGCCCAGCGCGACCCCGGGGGTCCCAAGAAGGACCGCCGCAGGGCCGTGGACACGCTGGTCAGGTTGGTGTGGCGTGGCATCACCAACCTGACGATCTGACGGTGGCCGAGGGCACCGGCACCGAGCGGCGCCCCCATCCCGGGCCCCACCCGCCCAAGCCCCGGTTCCGGGGACGGATCCACCAGGCGGCGGCGTTCGTCGCGCTCCCCCCGGCGGTCCTGCTCATCATCCTTTCCCGGGGGCCGGCCCAGCACGTCGCCTCGACCGTGTACGGGGCGACCCTGGTGAACATGTTCTCGACCAGCGCGATCTACCACCGCCGGAACTGGTCGGAGAAGGCCCGCCGGCGGATCCAGGCGCTCGACCACTCCGCGATCTACCTGTTGATCGCGGGGTCGTACACGCCGCTGTCGGTGATCGCCCTGCACGGGTGGATCCGGGTCACGGTCCTCGCGACGGTGTGGGGGATCACGGCGCTGATGGTCGTGCTGAAACAGTCCTTCCCGGGCCGGTTCGCCGGGCTGTCGGGGGCGATGTACATCATCCTGGGATGGGCCGCGGTGGCCGCCGCCCCGCAGTTCATCCGGAACCTGCCCCTCGCCTCCATCATCCTGCTGGTCGTCGGCGGGGTGTTGTACACGGGCGGCGCGCTCGTGCTGAACCGGCGGTGGCCGGACCCCAGCCCCCTGGTGTTCGGCTACCACGAGGTGTGGCACGCGTGCATGACCAGTGCCGCCGCCTGCCAGTACGTCGCGATCCTGATCGCGGTGGTCGCCCCGCGCTGAAGCGCCGCGTCAGCCCCTCCGGGGGCCCTCCCGAGCCCGCCGGACCAGCGGCAGTGCGTACCAGACCCCGGCCAGCGCGAGGCCCGCGAGCGCGCTGACGAGCGCCGCCACCCCCTCGCCGAACAGCACGTCGGTGATCACGAACACGGCCGAGGTCATAGCCACCGCGAGCAACGCCGTCCCCGCGATCGTCATCCGGTTCGCGGTGAACAGCATGCGCTCCTTGTCCCCCCACCGGAACATGATCCGGTGGTACGTGGACGGCGCGATGAGCAGGACCGTGGCGATGGTGGTCGCCAGGAACGTCACGAAGTACACGTCCCGCTGGAGGTCGGTCATCCTCGAGTAGCCGTTCGAGAACGGCACCGTCAGCAGGAACGCGAACAGCACCTGGACGCCGGGGAGCACCACGCGGAGCTCGTTCAGCAGCTCGATGAGCTCCCGGTCGACGCGTTCCTTCTCGTCCTCGTCGCTCCGCTGGCCGGCGTCGACGTTCCCTTGCCCCGACCCGTTCGACGACCGGTCATTCGCCACGACGGGAAACGTACACCGACAGGCCCCCGCCGATCCGGCCGAGGCATTGTCGCGCGGGCCTCACCGCCCCAGCACGCGCTTGCCGCGCACAGTCACGCCCTCGGCGCGGAGGCGCTCGGCCTGGACCTCCTCGTGGCCCGGGACCAGGCGGCCGTTCGCGGCGACCACGCGCCACCATGGGAGGCCCTCGGACGTCGCGAGGATGTTCCCCACGGCCCGGGCGGCGCCGGGGTGCCCCGCCTCCTCGGCCACCTCGCCGTAGGTCGCGACCTCGCCGGGCTGCAGGCGTGCCAAGACCTCCCGGACGCGCTCCTCGAACTCGCTGGTGCTCCGCGTCAGAAGCCCCTTGCGCACCGAGGGCGCAACTGCGCCCGGAGGGCAAGGAGTCGAGGAGCGCCGCGTACCTGGAAGGTACGCAAGCGACGAGCGACGCCGCCATCCGGGATGCAGGTGCGTCCGAATGCCGAGGGGCTTCTGGGGCGGTGCACCTAGAGGTTCCCCCGCTCTTCCTGTTCGCGTTCGATGGCCAGGAACAGCTCCTTGAAGTTCCCCAGGCCGAACCCCTTGGAGCCGTGGCGCTCGATGACCTCGTAGAAGACCGTGGGCCGGTCCTGGACGATCTTCGTGAAGATCTGGAGCAGGTAGCCCTCCTCGTCCTGGTCGGCCAGGATGCCGAGCTCCTCGATGGCCCGGTGGTCCTCCTCGACCTTGTCGATGCGGTCCCACAGCGACTCGTAGTAGGTCTGGGGGACGCGGGTGAACTTCACGCCGCGCTGGCGGAGGGCGGAGACCGCCGAGATGACGTCGTCGGTGGCCATCGCGATGTGCTGCACGCCTGGCGCGCGGTAGAAGTCCAGGTACTCCTCGATCTGGCTCTTCTTCTTGCCGGGGGCCGGTTCGTTGATAGGGAACTTCACCCGCCCGTTGCCGTCCCACATGACCTTCGACATCAGCGCCGTGTACTCGGAGGAGATCTGGTCGTCCCGGAAGTGGACCAGCTGGCCGAACCCCAGGATGCGCGAGTAGTAGTCGACCATCTCGTTCATCTTGCCGAGCTCGACGTTGCACACGACGTGGTCGATGGCCTTGATCCCGACCGGCGGCCCGTCGTCCGGGATCGGCTCCTCGGCCCGGTAGCCCGGGAGGAACGGCCCGGAGTAGTTCTCCCGTTCGATGAACGAGTGCAGGGTGTCGCCGTAGGCCTTGATGGAGGCACGCACCACCTTGCCGTGCTCGTCCTCGCTCACGGTGGGCTCCAGCACGCCCTCCGCGCCGCGCTTCGTGGCCTGGTCGTACGCGTCGGCGGCGTCGGGCACTCGCAGGGCCACGTCGCGGACCCCGTCGCCGTGCTCGAACGCGTGCTTCGCGATGAAGCTCTCGGGGCCCATGGCCCCGGTGAACACGTACCGGGCCTCGCCCGACTCGCACACCCATGACGCCCGGTCCCGGACCTTGGTCTCCGGCCCCGCGTACGCGCTGACCTTGAACCCGAACGCCTTCGAATAGAAGTACGCGGCCTGCCGGGCGTTCCCCACGTAGTACTCGACGTGGTCGATGCCCATGAGCGGCATGAAGTCCTCGGCCGGCGTCGACGTCGCTGCCTCCGTCATCCCTCACCTCCGGTTCGTGGCTCTCCCGGCAAGTCTATGGATGTGCGGCGAACACGGTCGTGTGGCCCCACGTGGCTGCCAGCTCCATCCCCCGTTCGACCTTCCGGACCAGCTCGCCGCTGCGGAGGTCGGCCCGGAGCCGCGTCGGTCTCGCGGACCTCCTCGTGGATGGGATGGTCGAAGTACTCGTGCGAGAACAGCGGCAGGAGGTTCTCCCGGGTGAACGCCTGCGTGACCACGGGACCCTGGCGGACCACGCGCCGGAGCTCGCGGAGCGCCCCGGCCTTGTCGCCGAACAGGTGGAACGCCGAGATCAGCGTGGCGCAGCCGAACGAGCCGTCACCGAACGGGAGCGCCGCGGCGTCCGCGGCGACGCACGACCCCGGCCCCAGCTTCGCGGTGGCGCGCCGGAGCATGGCCGGCTCGGCGTCGGCCACCACCGGCCGGAACCCGTCTCGGGCCAGCTCCGCCGCATAGTTCCCCGGCCGCATCGCGCCGCCAGGGTACGTCCCTCATGTGGTACCAATGCGCGTGATGCCCACGCGAGGAGCCCCCCGATGAAGCTCAAGATCTCCCAGCGCTCGGACGAGTTCTTCGACCTGTTCGCCGAGTCGGCCAGCAACGTGCGCATCGCGGCCGAGCAGCTCAAGGACCTCATCGAGAACTTCACGGACATCGAGGTGAAGGCCCGGCGGATCCAGGACCGGGAGCACGAGGGCGACGAGATCACCCACTCGATCATCCGCCGGCTGAACACCACGTTCATCACGCCGATGGACAGGGAGGACATCTACTCGCTGGCCTCCGCGCTCGACGAGGTGATGGACGCCATCGACGCCGTGGCCGACCTGTTCGTCCTGCACCGCATCGAAGAACCGCTCCCCGAGATGAAGGCCCAGGCCGACGTGCTGCTCCGGGCCGCGCAGGAGACCGAGGCGTCACTCAAGGAGTTCCGCAAGATGCAGCGGGAGCGGCTGGAGGCGCACTGGGTGGAGATCAACCGGCTGGAGAACGAGGGGGACCGCATCTACCGCCGGGCGGTGGCGGACCTGTTCTCCGGCGACTACAAGGCCATGGACGTCCTGAAGTGGAAGGACGTCATCGACAACCTCGAGGAGGCCGTGGACGGCCTCGAGGACGTGGCGAACATCGTCGAATCCACCGTGCTCAAGCACGCCTGACGGTGGCGGCCGGCTCTCGGGCCCTCGCCATGGATCCCCGGACCCGCCGGCGCGATACGAGGAACACCGCCGCCAGCAGCGTCACCCACATCCCGCCCAGCGCGTAGCCGGCCAGCACGTCGCTCAGCCAGTGCACCCCCAGGTAGACGCCGGGGAGCCCCGCCGCGGCGATGACGAAGACCGCCGCGGTCCACACGGCGACGCGCCACCTGGCCTTCATCCCCACGGTGAGGACGATGGCCAGCATCGCGTAGAACGCCGCGGCGACGGTGGCCTGGCCGGAGGGGAACGCCGACCCGGTCACCGCGATCTCTCTGAGGGCCACCGGCGGCCGTACCCGGTCCACGGCCGCGGCCACCACCTCGGCCAGGCCGAGGGCGCCGAGGAACGCCGCGGCCAGGATGACGGCGCCCTTCCAGTTCCGCCTGCGGAACAGCAGGTACGCGGCTGCGAGGACGAGCAGACCGCTGATCACCCAGACGCCGCCGAGCCAGTTCGCCGCCTTCATGACCCCGGTCCACAGGTGGAAGCGATGGTGGACCGTGAAGTCCTGGATCTGGAGATCGAAACGGGTGACGTCCTCGTTCAGGACGTTCACCAGCAGCCCAACGAACCCCCATCCCGCGGCAACCATCGCCGCGACGGAGATCGTGAGCGGCAACCCCAGCGGCTCTCGGAGGGCCAGCCGGCGCCTGAACCATCCCGGCCGGTCGGGTTCGTGCCGGACGTCGCCGTTCCGCCTCGCGCCGGCCGCGGCCGCCGCCGCGCCGCCCGCGCCGACGGTCTCCGGGACGCGCTCCAGCGCCAGCGGACCGCCCGCCGGGACCACGCCGGTGGCGTCGATGAGGGCGGCCTCCATGGCGACCCCCTCGGCCGGGAGGGCGGCCTCGACCCGGCGGCGGCGGGCCGAAAGGATCAGGCGGGTGGCGACGAACCCGACGATCAGCGCCGCGCCGAACATCAGCCCCACGGCTCCGGCGGTGGACTGGACCTTCTCCCACGAGTTCCCTGCGACGTACCCTGCTACCGAGAACCCGGTGCCCCACAGGACGGCTCCGGTCACGTTCGCCGCCGCGAACTTCCCGTACGGCATTCGGGCCATCCCCGCCAGGCCGGGGACCAGCACCCGAAGGGCGGCCGTGAGCCGGCCGATGATGACCGCCGCGGCCCCTCGCCGGATCAGGAACGCCTCGGCCTTCGCCAGCTCGGCGTCGAGGCGGGTCCGGATGAACGGAAGCCTGCCGAAGGTCCCCCGCAGGATGCCCCGGCCGTACCGGCGGCCGATCGCGTACCCCACCGAGTCACCGACGAACGCCCCGGCCACCGCGGCGACGATGGCCATCACCAGGGGGAACCGCCCGTACGAGGCCAGGACCCCGCCCAGGAGCACCGCGATCTCGCCCGGGAACAGGAACCCGATGAACGCCGAGGACTCCAGCGCGGGCAGGAGGAACACCAGGGCCAGCGCGGCGGCCCCGTGGAGGTGGAGCAGGCGGTCGACGACCGCACCGATCACTGCGGCCCCCAGGATCATGTCGAGGTCGAGGCGGTCATGGGCGCGAGTTGCATGATTCCATCCCCAGACTCCTGCGGCTACCCCCCCAACAACCCGGCCGTCGCCGTTCATCCATCTCCGGAGCCCCGCAGGAACCTACCGACCGGTAGGGCATACCCGGCCGCTCCCTCGGGAACGTTCGCAGATATGGGGAGCGCGACCCGGGATCGAGCGAGCCCGCGCCGCGTGGTCCTCGTCGTGATCGACGGGATGCGGTCCGACGCGTTCGAGCAGGCCGCGTCGTCGGGCCGGGCACCGGCGCTGCAGTTCCTGCGGGACCGCGGGTCCTACGTGCGGGACTCGGTGGCGATCTTCCCGACGATCACGCCCGCGGCGACGTCCACGCTGGTCACCGGGGAGGTGCCGGCCCGCCACGGCATCCCCGGGATGTGCTGGTACGACCGCGACCACCAGCGGTTCGTGAACTACGGCCAGAGCCGCGGGGTGGCCATGGCCGAGGGCCTGGGGCAGGTCGTGGAGGACTTCCTGGTGTACCTGAACCACGAACACCTCTCGGGCGACGTCCGGACCATCCACGAGCAGCTCCACGAGCTGGGGCTGTCGAGCGGCGCCACGAACTTCATGGTGTTCCGGGGACCGTTCGAACACCGGTTGGAGCCGGGCTTGATGGAGCGGCTCCTGTTCCGCAAGCACCTTCCCCGGACCGTGCGGGGGCCGAAGGAGCACTACTTCGCGGACGTCGTCAGGGGACCGGCGGATGCCGGAGGCAGGCGCAAGCGAGGCCGGGGACTCGAGCGGCACACCAGGCACAACGACAAGTGGGCGGCCGAGGTCACGCGGGACCTGCTGGAGCAGGGCGCGGCCGACATGATCCTGTTCTATCTGCACGAGAACGACCACGTCTCGCACCACGGGGGCCCCGTCACCCAGGTGGACAACCTCGTACGCGCGGACGAGCACATCGGGTCCGTGCTCGACACGTTCGGGACCTGGGAGCGCACCCTGCACGAGGCGGGGTTCGTGCTCACCGCCGACCACGGGCAGACCGCGATCGGGGACGACGCGGAGCACGTCATCGAGTTCGGCGAGGTACTGGCCGACTTCCGCCGGGTGAAGCCGGGGCCGGGACCGGATCCACTGGAGGATCACGATCTCGCGGTGTGCGGGAACGGCCGCGCGGCGCGGGTCCACGTACGTGGTGGACAGCGATCGGGGCCGCGTGGAGTTCGAGCCGGCCGCCGCGGGCCACGGGGTGGTGGACGAGCGCCGCAACCGCTGGCACCTCCGGGGCGACCTCCAGGCCATCGACGCCATCGTCGAGGGCGGGATGGTCCGCACCCCCGAGTACCCGCTGGCCCTGTGGCGGATCCGGTCGGCCATGGACCTCGACCGGATCGGTGACCTGGTGGCCACGATGCGCCTCGGCTACGACTGCGCCGACCTGTCCGACGAGAGCCACCGGGGCGGCGGCGACCACGCGTCGCTCCACGCCCAGGACTCACTGGTCCCGTTCGTCTCGACGCTCGAGAACCCGCCGATGCACCCGGCCGCTACCGACGTCACGCCGCACGTCGTCCGGCACTTCCGGCGGCTGGTCGGGATGGCGGCGTGAAGGTCCTGGTCGTCCTCAACCCGGGGAGCGGGAGCGCGAGCGACGCCACGCCCGCCCAGCTGGCGGAGACGCTCCGGCCACTCGGCCCCGTGACGTTCGCCGCGCCGCCGGAGGAGCGGTTCGACGTGGACCTCCGAACGGCGGCCGAGGGTGCGGGACTGGTGGTGGCAGCGGGTGGCGACGGCACGGTCTCCGGGACCGTGAACGCCCTCGCGGATCGCCTCGACGACATCGCGTTCGCCGTCCTGCCCCTGGGGACCGGGAACGACCTGGCCCGGACCCTGGGGATCCCCGAGGACCCGCTGGAAGCGGCCGGCGCCGTCGCGTCCGGCGCCGAGCTCGAGATCGATGTGTGGCGGGCCGCTGGGACCGGCGCCGACCGGCTGTTCGTGAACGCCTGCGTGGGCGGGTTCCCCGTGGCCGTGGACGAGGCCGTGAGTGACGGCGTCAAGCGGGTCCTGGGGCCGGTGGCGTACCTGGTGGCCGGGGCCAGGGCGGCGGCTCGCATGGAACGGTTCGCCGCCGCGGTGGGCGGGCGCCGGGCCGACGACTGCGTCGCCGTCGGGGTGGGGAACGGCCGGACCGTGGGCGGCGGGATCCCGCTGTTCCCGGAGGCCGACCCCGCCGACGGCCGGCTGGAGGCCTGCGCCCTCCCCGCTCCCGGGACCGCCGACGCGGCGAGACTGGGGCTCGCGGTACGCAAGGGCGAGCACGGACGCCTGGAGGGTGTCGTCACGGCGTCCGGTCGGGAGGTCCGGATCGAGACCGAGCCGGCGGTCGAGCTCAACGTCGACGGCGAGCTGGTGGGCCTCCGGACGCCGGTGTCGTTCTCAGCCGCCGGGCGGGCCCGGTTCCTGGTCCCCGTCCGCTGATCGCCGGCGACGGAGGGCCGTGCGCCGCCGGGCCACGTCCTCCCCCACGAACATCACGCACGAGAACAGCGCCAGGCCGCCCATGGCCAGGTTCACCCACCGGAACTCCGCGGGGGTCGCCGGGATGAGCACCGCGCACACCACGGCCACCACCAGGAAGAACAGGGGCCGCCTGCCGATCAACACTTCCCGCTCACGAGAACACCTGCACGATCTCCTCGGTCACCCAGGCGATGGCGAACGCAGCCGGGATCGTGAGGATCCAGGCCCACACCACCCGTCCGGCCACCCCCCACCGAACGGCCGAGAGGCGCTGCGTGGTCCCCACCCCGACCACGGCGCCGGTGATGGTGTGGGTGGTGGACACCGGGATGCCGGCGTGGGCTGTGAAGAGCAGCGTGATCGCGGCCGCCGTCTCCGCGCTCATCCCCCCGACGGGCTGGAGCTTGGTGATCCGGGCCCCCAGGGTGTGGACGATCCGCCATCCGCCGAACGCGGTGCCCAGGGCGATGGCCGCCAGCGCCGAGAGCTTCACCCACCACGGGACGCTCGCGTCCGGCCCGACCTTGTGGGTGGCGATCAGCAGGGCCAGGATCACGCCCATCGTCTTCTGGGCGTCGTTCGTCCCGTGCCCCAGGCTGAACGCGGCCGCCGACAGGAGCTGGGTCCGCCGGAACCCCCGGTTCAGCCGCTCCACCCTCCGGTACCGGTGGAACAGCCACAGCACGCCCACCATGATCGTGAACGCCAGCAGCAGCCCCACGATCGGCGACAGCACGATGAACACGGCGATCTTCTCGACTCCCGCTCCGATCAGCGAGTCCCACCCCTGGCTGGCCACGGCGGCGCCGGCCATGCCCCCCACCAGCGCGTGCGAGGAGCTGGTGGGGAGGCCGAACAGCCACGTGATGACGTCCCAGGCGATGGCCCCCATCAGCCCGGCGAACACCACGCCGATCGTGAACACCTCCGGCTTCACCACGTCCTTGGCGATGGTGGCGGCGACCTTCGTCCCCAGGAGCAGCGCCGCGAAGTTCCAGAACGCCGCCCACACCACGGCCATGCGGGGCGACAGCACGCGGGTGGACACCACCGTGGCGATGGAGTTCGCCGCGTCGTGGAACCCGTTGAAGAAGTCGAACGCCAGGGCGACGACGATGACTGTGATCAGCGCGAGGTCGGTCATGGGATGCCGTCGGGTCCCGGCTCGCTAGTCGTGCTTCAGGGTGATGGACTCGATCACGTTGGCGATGTCCTCGCATCCGTCCAGTGCCTGCTCGATCTGGTCCAGGATGTCCCGCCACTTCAGGACATCCATGGCCTTGAAGTCGCCCGAGAACAGGTCGGCCACGGCACGGCGGTAGAGCCGGTCCCCCTCGTTCTCCAGCCGGTTGATCTCGATGAGGTCGCCGTTCACCTCGCGAGTCACGCGGAGCCGGGCCACGGTCCGCACCACCACTGTCGCGGCCCGGGCGGTCACGTCGGCCAGCTGGCGGAACACGGGGAGGGCCTCCTCGATCCGGTGCAGGACCACGAGGTCGGCCACCGCCCACAGTGAGTCGAGGACGTCGTCGAGGCTGGTCGCCAGGCGGTAGATGTCCTCGCGGTCGAACGGCGGCACGAACGTCGTGTTGAGGGTGGCCATGACCTCGCGCGTGGCCTCGTCGCCGTCGTGCTCGAACTCCCGGACCTTCGAGCTGTAGGCCTCCGCGTTCCCCACGTCGCCGGCGAGATCCACGATGACCCGCGCCGCTGCGGCCGCGTCGGCGGCTGACCGCTCGAACAGGTCGAAGAACCGCTGCTCGCGGGGGATCACCTGGAACGGCAACCGTTCACCTCTCGTTCAGTTCGCGTTCACGTCAGCGCGTGAGGCTATCCGCGTCCGCCGAGCCCTGTCCACCGCGTCCACGATTCGTTCGCGCCCCGTTCGCCCGGTGCCCGCGGCGCGGCCCTCGTTCCGACACGCCCGCCTCCTAGGTTGCGGTCGCGGGCCACCCGGGCCGCGCACTTCGAGAGAAGGAGGGTGCATGAGGAAGCGAGGGATCGCGCTGGTCGCCGCTGGAGTTTCGCTGCTCCTGGCGGGCGGCGTCGCATTGGCCGCGGGCGATTTCGGCCTGTTCGTCCAGGAGCGGCTGCGGTCGCAGTCCCAGCCCCAGTTCGGCGTCGAGCAGCCCCTTCGGCAGTCGTCGTCGCGGCAGATCACCCAGCAGCAGGCCCAGGCCGACCCGACGAGGCAGGGCCGGTGCTGGAGGCGCAGATCTGGCAGGCCACCCGCCCGGGCCGGCCGATGCCGGCGATCCTCCTGGCCGAGCTGCACGACCGGGGTGGGATCACCGATCGCGCCCTCGCGGCATGGTCGTCGGGGCAGTCCTGCCACTGCCGGGCGCTGCTTCCGGGCCTCACCGTGGCACCGGGCGAGGGCGGTGACAGGGACCGGTGACGCCGTCGTCGCCGCTGCCGTGAGGACACCACCATGAGCCGCCGTCCCGGCGCGACGGCGGCTCAGGCGCCGCCGAGCACCAGCCCCAGGACGAGCATGATCGCGACGCCGACGGCGACCGCGGCGAACCTCCAGTCCCGGGCCACCGTGAAACCGGCCGCCAGGAGGAGCACGCGGAGCATCGGCGTCGCCACCAGCACCACCAGCCCCAATGCCATGATGCCGCTCGGGTGACCGCCGGCGACCAGACCCCAGATCTCGTTCGGCGTCACCGAGTGCTGACGGAGCCTGCCCCGGCCGACGGCCGCCACCAGGCCCACGGCCATCACCAGGCAGGCCACCGCCACTCCCGCCCGGAGGGCCCATGCCACGATGCGACGCTCCAGCCCCCGCCGCCCCGCCTCTCGACCGCCGCCATTCTCAGCCACGCCACACGCCCGAGGCATCGAGGGCCATCTGCGCCGCCACCACCAGCAGCACCACGCCGAACGTCCGGGCCAGCGCGGCGGCCCTGAATCGGCCGGACAAGCGGGTTCCCAGGAGCGCGCCGGCGGTGACGCCGAGGGCCACCGGCGCGGCCACCAGGGGAAAGAGGAACCCGCGCTGGAGGTAGATGACCAGGCTCGCGGCCGCGGTGGCCCCGATCATGAGGTTGCTGGTGGCCGCGGCCACCCGGAGCGGGACGCCCATCGCGATCGACATCACGGGCACCTTCAGGATGCCTCCGCCCACCCCCAGCAGCCCGCTCACGTTCCCGGCCACGAAGGACGCCCCGAGGCCGAGCGGCACCCGGCCGACCGAGTAGGTCCTTGTCTCCCCCGTGACGGGATCCCGGGTCACTCCGCCCAGCCGGCCGACGTCCTCGCCGCCCTCCCGGCCGGTTCGGCGGGATCCGGCGCCCTTCCGTGGCTCGCGCCGGAGCATCAGGACCGCGACGAATCCCGCGAAGCCGGCGAACGTCCACAGGACGGCGTCCTCCGGGATCACCGCCGCGGTCAGGCCGCCCGAGATCGCTCCCGCCGTGGTGGCGAGCTCCAGGGTCAGGCCGAGCCGCATGTTCGTGAGGCCCCGCTCGACGTAGACGCTGCTGGCCGTCGACGAGGTGGCCACCACCGCGGCCAGGCTCGCCGCCACCGCGACCTGCGCGGGTTCGTGGAATCCCAGCACCAGCACCGGCACCACGAAGATTCCGCCGCCGATCCCGAGGAGCGCCCCGAGTGCGCCGGCCACCGCTCCCGTGGCGATCAGCAGGCCCAGCTCGAGGGGGCCGAAGGTCAACGGAGGCGCCTCGGGCCGGAGCGCCTGCGGGGCACTCAGTCGACGAAGCGGTAGCCCAGCCCGCGGACCGTGATGAGGTGCTGGGGACGGTGGGGGTCGGCCTCGATCTTCTGGCGGAGGCGCTTCACGTGGACGTCGAGCGTGCGGGTGTCCCCGTAGTAGTCCGCCCCCCAGACGTCCTCGATGAGGAAGTCGCGGGTCAGCAGGCGGCCCTTGCGCAGGAGGAACGCCTCGAGCAGCTCGAACTCCTTCGGAGGCAGCGTGACCAGGTTGCCGTTCACCCTGACCTCGTGCCGGGGGACGTCCATGACCACCGGGCCCCCGGACAGGACCTCGACCGGCGCGGCATCGGCGGACATGCCAGCCCGGCGGAGCTGGGCCCGGACCCGCGAGACCAGCTCGCGCATCGAGAACGGCTTCGTGACGTAGTCGTCGGCGCCGAGCTCCAGGCCGGCCACCTTGTCCGACTCCGCGCCCTTCGCGGTGAGGATCACGATCGGCACGGTGGACTCGGCCCGGATGATCCGGCATACGTCGAGGCCCGAGAGCTGCGGGAGCATCAGGTCCAGGAGCACCAGGCCGGGCCGGTCCCGGCGGAACCGCTCCACCGCCGAGGCGCCGTCGGGGGCCACCACCGGCCGGAACCCCTCCCGCTCCAGGGTGTACTCGATGCTCTCGGCGAGGGACGGCTCGTCCTCCACGATGAGCACCCGGACGCCCGCCTGCGCGCCGGGCGCGCCCGCCGGACCGCCGGCCTCGGCCGTGGCCCGGGTGGTCACGTCACGCCCCCGCCGTGCGACGCGTCGGTGAACTCCCGGAACTCCCCGGTCAGCAGGAACCCCACCTGCTCGGCGATGTCGACGGCGTTGTCCCCGACGCGCTCGATCTGGCGCGCCACCACGTTCATCCGGATCCCCCACT
>WNGF01008030.1_pt1 | contig 14722 bp, 21 predicted proteins | sample 5400641 | NCBI WGS metagenome assembly WNGF01 (sample SAMN13153371, study PRJNA577476) | soil metagenome | isolation source: 80 cm soil or saprolite under grassland replicate 2 | place: USA:California | collected 2016-06-15
TGCTCCGCCGCATCAGACGTGAGCTCGAGTGCCAGCGCTAGTCGCTGGGCCGTGTCGCGGTATGGGTGTGTGGTGCCAGCTTCAAGCTTCTGGATGCCGTACACGCTGAGGCCGGCGCGCTCGGCAAGCGCCTCCTGCGTCAGACCGGCGGCGATGCGGTGCTGTCGCAGCAAAGCACCAAAGGCTGTCGTCGACTGGGTGGCCATCGTGCCTCTCACGCTCCGTCGTTCCCCATTGAGGCGCGTGTGGCGCCCAGGCTACCACCCGCCTGCCCGCTTACGTCGTCGCCAAGAAGGCAACCAAGCAGGCGAGTTGTTGGTGTTGATCAGCCGCTGCGAGCGCGATGCTGCAAGACGACCACGAGACATCGAAGGAGCAGCCGCCGTGATCCATCCAATGCAGTACGAACTCGAACAGGCGTATCACCTACGGTGCGAAGGCGAGGCTGCGCGGCAGCGGCTGATCGCTGAGGCGGAGCACGGCGCTGATGAGGCGGCACCTGGACGCCCGAATCTCGGAATCGCTGGCCGAGTATGGTGGCAGCTGCTGACCAGTCGCCTGCCTGCACTCGGGACCGCGGCTCACAGGGATTGACGGAGCCGGGTGAGACGTGCGACCAGGCTGGGCAAGCGGGGTGTGCATCTCGAACATTGGCCGGTCCCGGCTGTGCGGCTCAACCGTGCCGCCAGCTTGCATTGGCCCGTACCGCACTTGGGTCATCGTGGAAAACCTGGCCTTGAATGTGGAATCTCTGTCTACTACTAAACACTTTCGTGAAGCAGATTGCGGCGGGTCGCCCTCGGGCCAGGCGGCGGTTCAGCGCCGTCGAGCAGGCGGACGCGCATCGCGTCGCGCTCGTAGGAAGCCCAGAGTGTGCGGTACTGCCAGCTCTGCATGCCGACATCGTATGCGTCATTCTGTGCACAAACCCGTCGCCGGCCGTACGGGGGTGCCTGTAAGTCGCCGGTCAATGCAACGCGGACGTCCAGCGACTCCGAACGCTAGCCCAGGCACCTACTCAGACACAGGCTGAATGTGCTCCAGCGGTCTCGAGTTACGTGCTTCGAGCGCTGTGGGAAGCAGCCGGTGCAACAAAAGCAGGTTGGGCGGCGCAGCTGGGCTTCGGCCGCAGCTCACTTCAGCCCTAGAAAACGGCGAGCTGCCGCCAGGCCCGACGCCGAGGCCCCGGTGGCGCTAACCGGCGCCGAGCGCGGGCTGCTCCACACCTACTACCACGGGCCACTCCGCGGTGTGACGGTCAGCCCCGAGCTCATGCGCGACCTGCTCGCCGAGGCGCATCCAGGTGGTAGCGTCCGCGCGTCACTCGCGGGCGGTGTCCGAACCGGCCGCGCCCGCCGCTGACGCGGCCCGACCATACCTTCCGCTCGCACACACCAGTTTCATCGGTCGCGAGCGCGAGCTGGTCGACCTCAGGCAACACCACGTCCATTGGTTTGCCTGCGCGTTCGGTGCCAGACACACGAGCGCCCGTCGAGAGTCTCGACTGCGGGCCGCCACGCGGTGCTGGCTCCTGACAAAACACGTTACGGGCGGTTGGCCTGGCGCCGAATGGCAGACGGCGACCTTTCTGGGGGAAGCGTGTTCGGCGGAGATCGCGCCGTTGATCCTGAGGCCCACCAGCTCACGCCGTGCGAGGGAGAGATCACGGAGCTCGTAACGCATTGATACTGCTTACGGCCGAGATCCGGATCGGCTCTACATTACCGTCAACAAGGTCCACGACTTCGTCAAACGGATACGTCTCTACTGGTGGATCAGTCTCGGTGAGCTGTACCTGGAAGTGCCGCTGAGCCTCGAGGCCCAGATGGCGCGCAGTTATTAGCCGATTGAGCATGAGCTCCAGACCTCCGAGACGACGGCCGCGCGAGTGGCGTGGTGCAGGCCCGCGAACTAAGGCGGCAAACTTGTGCGTAACCCGGCGGGCCGGTGTACCACCTGGCTCCTGTGCCCGCCCGGCGCCGCTGGCGCCCTCCGGTGCGTCACACGCTCGGTCGCCTACGTCATCTGACCGCCGCGGTCGTCATTGCGCGACTAATGCACGCGGCACGCGCCATCGGCGAACGACCTGACCCAGGTCCCAAAGCCAGGATCCGAGGGGCGGCGCGGTTCTCGCCAAGAGAGGTAGGTCGCTGAAGCTGGCGTCCTGGCGCAGTCCACAGTATGGTTGGCGACGTGCACCCAGAGCGCGTGCTGCAGGTGGCACGTGAACCCAGGATCGATCCGGCGCAGCCACCTGTGCGACTGGCAGAGCTGGTTTCCGCACTCTGCCTAGCCACCGATCTCGCGATGGGGCAGCCTCTGGAGCATGGCTTACGGCGGGCGCTTCTTTCCTCGCTAGGATCGGTGAGGGCGAGCCGCCACTACGACGCGCCCGAAAGGCTGTGTCGCTGGCCCTCCAGGGCACGACCGAGGGGCAAATGGTTGCCCGCGATGCCGCGATGCGAGTGGCCGAGATGCTCGCCCTTGGGCCGTCGATCCGTGATGCGCTGGGCCAATGTATGGAGCACTGGGACGGTAAGTTCCCCGCGGGTCCACAGCGGCTCAAAGGTGAAGACATTAGTCTGGGCGCGCGACTGTACCTCCTGTCGCACGACGCTGAGATCTTTCACCGCATAGGCGGGGTCGCGGCGGCCGTAAATATCGTGCAGCACCGCGCAGGGAAGGCGTTCGACCCGCGCCTCGCGGCGCATTTCTGCGCTGTCGGTGGACAGCTCCTAGCCAGGCTCCAGTCCGAATCAATCTGGGACGCCGTACTCGCGGCCGAGCCGGCCCCGGTGCGGTGGGTCGCCGCCGACGACTTCGATCCACTGGCGCAGACTGTGGCGAACTTCGTGGATATGCGGTCGCACTACACGCTCGGACACTCCCCCGCCGTCGCCAGTCTCGCCGAAGCGGCCGCGCGCCGGCTCGGCCTGTCGGATATGAGTGCCACAGCTGTGCGTCGAGCTGGCTTTCTACACGACCTCGGGCGGGCAGGCGTGCCCGTCGCCTTCTGGAACAAAGCCGACCCCCTCAGCTCGGCGGAATGGGAGCGCATGAAGCGGCACCCGTCGTTATCCGAGCTCATCCTTGCCCGTTCCAACACGCTCGGACACCTGGGCACGCTGGCGGGTCTGCATCACGAGCGACTGGATGGATCGGGCTATCGCGGTGTGCCCGCGGCGTCGCTGCCGATCACCGCTCGACTGCTCGCGGTCTCGGATGCATACCGCTCCAGGCTCGAGCCTCGACCTCACCGTGCACCAATGACGCCGGACGCTGCTGCCGAGGATATCCGCGGCCACGCCACCGCCGGCGCCTTCGATGGTGAGGTCGTCTCGGCGGTCCTGACCGTTGCCGGGCACAAGCTCGGCCACAAACCGCGGCAGTTGCCGGCTGGGCTCAGCGAGCGCGAGGTCGAAGTGCTGCACCTGGCGGTGCGTGGCCTGTCGAACCGTCAGATCGGCCAGGCCCTATTCGTCTCCCCGAAGACCGTCGGACATCACATCCAACACATCTACGACAAGATCGGTGTCTCCACGCGCGTAGGGGCGACCCTTTTCGCGCTGCAGCACGGCCTCGCTCCAGACATCGTGTAGCGGCTGCCCGAACTCATCCTGCAATAGGGCGATCACCCGATGTGCGTCGTCGGGTGCACTGCCTAGGCTGGTGCCACTGTGAGGAGCGCACGGAGGACACGATGAGCACCCAGCCCAGTAGTAGTCCAGTAGCGAGCTCGCTTCAGGCGAGCGGAGCCGATGCGGTGCCAGGCAGCCGCGTCGCAGAACGTTTTGAAACGGTGGTGATCGGCGGCGGCCAAGCGGGCCTCGCGGTTGGCTACCACCTCGCCAGGCGCGGTCTACCCTTCGTGATCTTTGACGCGCACGCTCGCGTCGCTGACTCATGGCGAGGTCGCTGGGTCAGTCTGCGCCTGTTCACACCCGCCCACTACGACGGCCTTCCCGGAATGCCGTTCCCCGCTACGGCCCACGCCTTCCCGACCAAGGACGAAATGGCCGACTACCTCGAATCGTATGCGGCGCGCTTCGAGCTGCCGGTTCGAACGGGGATCATGGTCGACCGTTTGTCGAAGCAAGGCGGGCAATTCGTCCTCACCGCTGGTGACCGGGACTTCGAGGCCCAGAATGTCGTCGTCGCGATGTCGAACTGGCAGCGACCGCGCATCCCGTCGTTCGCCCAGGACCTTGACCCTGGCATTGTTCAGCTGCACTCCAGCGCATACCGTCACCCAGCTCAGCTGCGAGATGGTGGCGTCCTCGTCGTCGGAGCAGCCAACTCGGGGGCTGAAATCGCACTCGAAGTCGCCCACCAGCAGCGGGTGTGGCTATCGGGTCGAGATACTGGCGCTGTGCCGTTCCGCATCGACAGCAGGGTGGCGCAGTTGTTCCTGGTGCCCGTGGTGCTGCGCGTTCTCTTTCACCGGGTGTTGACCATCGATACGCCGATAGGCCGCAAGCTGCGGCCGAAGCTACTCTCGCACAGCATGCCGCTCTTGCGGGTCAGGCGCCAGGACCTCGCATCCGCGGGCGTCGAACGCGTCCCCAGGGTTGTTGCAGTTCGGCAAGGACGGCCTGTGCTGGAGGATGAGCGCGCGCTCGACGTGGCGAACGTGATCTGGTGCACGGGTTTCGAGCCGGGCTTCTCGTGGATCGATCTCCCCATCTTTGGCAGCGGCGAGCTGATGCATCACCGCGGGATCGTCGCCAGCGAGCCGGGGCTGCACTTCGTGGGTCTGACGTTCCTGTACGCCGCATCCTCTTCGATGATTCACGGCGTCGGCCGGGACGCGGAATACGCCGCCAAGTCCATCGCGTCAGTATCGCGCGCCGGCCAGCGCGAGCCGAATGTGAGAAGCAGTCGTGCCAAGTTGCTGCAGCGCGTCATACGAGCGGGTGTTTGACGCCCGTGAAGCCCAGAAAGCGGCGCGCCGCTATCGGACCAAAGGGCTGGACGATACCGCCCTACGCATCGTGCGCTTCCTGGTTGATCGCGGCGTGGCTGACGTCACTGTGCTGGAGATCGGTGGCGGGATCGGCGCAATCCAGCTCGAGCTACTCCAGGCCGGCGCCGCGACCGCGACCAACGTGGAGCTCTCACCGTGCTACGAGGTCGAAGCCAAGGATCTTCTGGAACGAGCGGGCTTGCACGACCGTGTCGAGCGCGTCGTCCTGGACTTTGCGAAGGCACCTGACGCTATCGCAGCAGCCGACCTCGTGATCATGCACCGCGTCGTTTGTTGCTACCCAGACGTTGAACTGCTGGTGGCAGCGGCAGCCCAGCGCGCGCGGCGCTACATGGCCATGAGCTTCCCGACGGACCACCTGTGGGTGCGGCTTGCGGTCGCGATTGAGAACCTGTTTCACCAGATCACCCGCACCGACTTCCGGGCTTATTTCCACCCTCCGCCAGCCATCGTTGGCGTCGCGCGCGCCTACGGACTTGACCCAATCCTGGAGCATCGCGGCTGGATGTGGACGATGACACTGCTGGAGCGAGCCGAGTAAGCGACAGCGCGGCGCCACCAACGCAACTCGCAGCGTCCGCACTTGCTCGCCGAAGATGCTGACCCTCATCTGCGTGATCGCGCGCTCGCTCCAAGTTGGGCGGAGTTGCAACCGTCTCTGGGTCGACGTCGCCAGTAGCCAGCTCGCACAGCGCTGCACGAAGCCTCCGCACCGAGCTGTCCCAGCCCAAGTGCGTCTCCAGCTCGCTCGTAGACTCTAAACAGGGCCATCCACAGCCGCTCGTCTTCTGGATCCCCGCCGCAAAGCTGAACGTACAGCTCGGCTGCGCGAGGGAGACCATACAGCGGGCCCGCCACGAGCGGGTCCGCCAGGTGTAACCGCGCGTCGTGATGCTGGCGTCGATAGTCGCTACGCAGGGTTAGCGCGATGCCTTCACCGTCGTACCGCCACGGAAAGGTCGACACGTCGCTCGCGTCCAACAGGTCGCCGCGGTTCAGAGCCACAGCTTCCTCGTAGGCCTGAATCGCGTCGCCACCAGCAAGACGATTACCGCAGGTGTTGCTGTCGCAATTTCAACTTCGGCGGCCCGCGTATCCCGGCCCACGGCAGTAGTCACGGCGGCGCTGACGCCTATTGGTACAGCACCGATTAGCATCCAACACAAGAGAGCGACGAGCGTGCGCTTCGTTCGCGCTGTCGACACCCGCTTCGACCGCGGCGTCGACCAGGATCTTGTCGAGCACGAACGGGCGGCGGTAGGCACCCTCTAAACGGCATCGGTCGTCGGAAGCGAGGGAGTGGCTCACGCTGGCAACCGAGGCGCAGGCAGTGGGCGGAATCAAGGGATCGTCGCAACGCGACCTTGATTGATTTGGCTCGAGTGTAAGAAATCGGCGAGCGACTCTGCTGGGGTTCTCCAGCCCAGCGTTTTGCGGGGACGGCTGTTGAGCGTAGCGGCGACGGCTGCGAGCTCGTCGGCGGCATATCGGTTGAGGTCCGTACCCTTCGGAAAGTACTGGCGCAGGAGGCCGTTCGTGTTCTCGTTTGTGCCGCGCTGCCAAGGGCTGTGAGGGTTGCAGAAGTACACCTGGAGGCCGGTGTCGATGCGGAGTTGGGCATGCTGCGCGAGCTCAGCGCCCTGGTCCCAGGTCAGGGATCGTCGCAGCTGTTCCGGCAGGGTCATGATGGTGAAGGCGATTGCGTTTCTCACGGCCTCGGCGCCGTGTCCGGCGAGCGGCGGGCCCGCGAAGCGGCCCTGCTGGCCGAGAGCAGCGCTCGTTAGTAGCTTGAGCTGGCGAGCCAACGACGGACGCTATCCAGCCCGCCCCGACGCGGAACTCGTAACCGCCGTGGACGGCCGCAGTGGATGGTCGAGCCATTTGCGGGCGTGCGCTTCCCATCATCTCGTGGCTAGAATGGACCGCCCGTTCAGCACGCCTGTCAATGATGCGCTGGTATCCAGGTCATGGAAGTCGATTTATCCCGATCCGATCCTCAGTATCCGTAACGCGTTGAGCGTGATCATCTCGTTGGGACCGGATCGGCCCCAGTCGACGACTTCTACGGTGCCGCGTGGCGAGCCGGGCGGCTTCCACCAGTAGGCACCGGGCTGCCACCGGCGGTCCGGGCGGCTGCGGCGTTCCAGGACGCCAAGGGCATCAGAACAGCGTGGGTCACCGGTGAGCCGCATCCGTGAGAGCACGAGCAGCGCCTGGAGGATGTCGTAGTGCCAGTACGGAGGATAGTGCAGGGTCAGCCAATCCCGGCGGATAACCTGCCCTGTGCGTAGCGAACGGAACAGCCGGTGTTCGAGGAACATCTCGGCGGCGCGCAAGGCCGCCGCACGCGCACCGGACTCTCCGGTCGCCTGCCAGTATTCGAATAGCCCCCACGCCGCGGGGAGCGACTCATGGAAGGACGAGCGTCGCCCGTGTGCCCGCACGTCGCAATTCCAACCGCCGTCCGGCCATTGCCACTGTACGAGCGATTCGGCCAGCAGTTCCACCCGGGGGTCGCGGCCGAGCCCGAGCCGGGAGCACACCGCGAGCGCGTTTCCCTCCTGTGAGGCGTGGCAGCGCACCAGCCCGTCCACCGTCACGATGCTGGAACGGTGCTCCGATCCGGTGAGCCAGTCGAGCACGGTGTCCGCCGCCCGCACCGCCCTGGGTTCGCCGGCGGGGATGCCCAGCTCGACCAGGGACACCAGCCGCCAATGCGCCCCCGTCCATTTACGGTACGGATGGACGCTGAAACCTCCGTCACGGTGTTGATCCGACAACAGTCTCCGCACCATGGGACCGTCGAGGACCTCGTCGGTATGGGTGACGTACTCGCCGAGCAGATCCCGTCGGGCCAGCAGGCGGACAGCGGGTTCCGCCGACGAAAGCAACCAGTTGACGGCGAGGCCGGTCTTGTCGTCCATCGTGCTCAGGCAGCGATAATGGCCTCCAGGCGTTCCCAGAAGTCCTGCTCGCGGTCGGCGATGTCATGCATCGGCTCTGTAGCCGTCTCGAGCAAATAAGCGGGGTTGTCGGCCTCCGCCGCCCTGGCAAAGGCGGCGGCAACCTCTTCCCACCGGTCGCCGATCGCGGTCAGCTCCGTAACCATTCCGGTCAGGCGGGGCTCCCCAATGATCGACACGGCCTCACCGAGGAAGCGGGCGTACATGTAGCGGAAGATGCCTCCACCGGTGCCACCGCGGTGGTCGATGAACATCGCCACGTTGAAGCAGGTGCGGCGCAGCGCGTCGGCGGCGAGTACCTCCGGCCACCGCATCGTCTCCCGGATCGCCTTCCGGATCCCTTTGACGCCAAGGTTGGCAATGGGTGGCGCCAGCATCCCGCGGCACACCTCGCCGATTGACTCCCGAACGTCAGTCGGGGTGCGTGGGCGAGCAGCAGCGAAACTGAACGTGTACCAGGTGTGCCGCGGCGGGAACGGCTTTGTACTCCGAACCACGTGCCTTCTCGAGCGTATCCCGTTCGACAGGGTGCAGTTCGCGGTCGCGGTCGGCGACCAGCACCCGTCCGGTGTTCGGGTCGTAGCCGGCCACGACCATGACATGCCCACCGAAGTGGTAGTCCTCGGGGAACTCGAAATACGGCAGGAACCCCATGTCGAGATACACGAGCACAGGCTCAGCTGCCTCGAGTAGCTCGCGCAGCGTGGTCTGGGCCGTGCGGGTGCTCGACGTGGCGTGCGACTCAACCAGCACACCAGTTCGCCTGCCAGCCGTCTTCTCCAGGCCCTCCTCGTTGGGACTGGCAAAGTTGGCCCTGCCGCCGTAGAAGGGATCGGTACCTTTGATGTGGAAGTACACGAACCCGAGGCCGCGGCCGAGTCCCAGCAGGAGGTCCTCCGAGATCGGGTACCCGTGGTAGTCATAGATGTGCTTCAGCGACCCGGTGACACAGTGGTGGGTCGGATACACCGCGAAACCAGGAAAAGCTCGCAGCGGAGTGCTCGGACTCTCGGCGGTCGGAGTGCCTGGGGTTGAAGCAATCACGGCGGTTGGGCCTCACTTCCACTCGCAAGTCTCCAACCTGTCTGTTGCGCCGGAGGTTGCCGAGCGTTTCACCCCGGCGTCTGGCCAAGGTCCAGGGCGCGACCGCCGCGAGATCGTCCTCGGGGCAACTGGTTGTAAACGGCCCGTCTACGGTGAGTCGTTGCTTCCCGGGCCTGCCTGGTGCCGCCGGGCGGGCTCCCTCCGGCTGCGCACGACGCTGCTTGCCGATGCCCTTGCCCCGGCCCCACTCGGAGCCGCACCCGAGATGTGTGCCTACCTGGTACGAGACGTGGCCGCGGCCCTGCTCTTTTCCGTAACCGGGCGTTTGTCTGCCGCAACTGGTGTCGCAACCAACTGGGGCGACGGTACCGCGGAAGCGTTCTTGACTGGATAGGAGGAAAGCACAATGTCGAAGGCAACAATTACCAGACTCTTCGTTGGGAGCCTGCTTGCAGTCGCCGGCGGGTTCACCTTGTTCTTCATCGCAGGCTTGCTGGCCTACACAAACGGCGCATTTGTCATGAATGGACCGGACGTCGTCGGCATCCAACCCACCGGTTTGGGTTGGATCGTAATGGGCGTTATTGGCATTCTGGCCATGGCTGGCGGCGCGATCGGGCAGTTCATCGCGTGGATCGGCGCGGTGCTCAACACAGCCCAGTTGGAGGACAAGACCTGGTTCCTCGCCCTTTTGCTCCTCGGCGTATTGAGCTTTGGATTCATCGCGATGCTGTTCTACTTCGTGGCTGGACCTGACGGTACCGCGACAGTTAGCGAGCGGCGGGCGATCAGGACACAACCGACTGCCTGACCAGGAGGAGCATGAGCGCCCCATTCAGCGGAAAATCCATAGAGAGTTCGCTTGCCCTGAACGAGCCGCCCGGCTGCTGGTGGCAGCGGTCACGGTGCTCAATGGGTAGTCGCCAGTGGTGCTCCTCCTGCCCTCTCCGCACACCCATAGGAGTCCGGGTTATCGAGTACGGAGATGCAGGACATGTCGACATTGACCCTCGGACCAGCCGCGCCGAAGCCCCCAATACCAGGCGCTCACCACCCTCCCACTCGCGCTGCCTGGCCGCCGCGTCAGGCGGCGGCGGGTCCTGGCCGTTGGTGGTGGCTTGCTGCTCGCCCTCGCGGGGGGCACGCTCTACCGCGCTTCCGACCAGCGTGTGTTCAGCGTAGGCAGCGGCGTCGCCTTCGAACCATGGCAGACCTGGCACCCTGACGGCAGCGCCACGGCAGAGGCGCTGATCGGCGCCGCCATTCTGGTCAGCAACGGCCACAACGTGCAGCCCTGGCGCTTCCGGGTCGGACAGGACCACATGGACCTGCTCGGCGACGACAGCCGCCGCACGGGCGCCATGGATCCGGTCGACCGTGAGCTCTGGATCGGGCTTGGCTGCGCGCTGGAGAACCTTGTGCTGGCGGCGCGGGCGGCTGGCTACGCGGGCGACGCCGCACTCTTCCCGGACTTGGCCGATCCCTGGCTGGCGGCAGGGCTCAGCCTGGCGCCGGGCGCGACCACCCGCTCCGAGCTGCCAAACTCATCGACATGCGGCTGGTCCTTCCAAGCGACTTGCCCGCAACCCTGCTCGGGCGCTGCCGTTCACGGTGGCGACGCAACAACGTCTGAGACGACCCATGCGCCGGCAGGAAGCGCAGTCAGCGGCTCCCATTGGGCCGGTGGCAGCGTCGCCTCTCATGGGTTGGCGGCCACGCGGACATCGGTCGCCAGCGTGGCACCCGTGTGGTCATGTTCGCGATCGCCGCCGCCGCCCGAGCCCGATCAGGTCGCGCGCGATGGCACGCTGGCGGCCGGGCGGGCCACCCTCCAAAGTCGTTGAAGCGCACGATCATCTGACTATCGAGCTCGGCGAGTCCCCGAGAGCCGTCGCGGAGCGCCGCCAAGCGCGCATCCCGTAGCCGATCGGTCGAGGGCCAGGCGGGCGACCGGCTTGACCGAAAGACGTAGCGTGACTTCGAACTGTATCCCAGGAGATACCTCCGGCGACGTTCACCTTCACCGGCGGCAGGGCCAACTTTGCCAGTCCCAACGAGGAGGGTCAACCAGCACACCAGTTCGCGTGACTCGCGCTAGCCCTTCAACCTGAGGTAGATAAACCGTAGGGGCCCCCACGTAGCTCCGGAACGGCGTGCCACGCAGCAGCTCGGCGGGAAAGCGGCCCCCTTCGAACCCTGTGGCGAGCGCGCTGCGCCGCCGAGGGCCGTCAGCGGGGTGAAGCCGTCGAGACCGACGAGCGCGGCGCGCACTATGCGGCTGCTCGCCATCCCTGCGCCTCTGCTGCTGGCTACTGCAAACCGCGCCGTCCGCTAGCCGTCTGGTCACCGAGCGACCCGCGGCCCCGGTCGGCCCCCCATCCGGTACAGGCGCCAGCCGACCGCGCCCAGCCACACCCGCAACAGCACCCCGTACAGGCCATAGCCACCCCCGATGACGGGCCACACCGCTTCGCTGACCATGCCCCGCAGCAGATGCCGCGCCGCATCGCAAGCGAGACGGCTTCACGTATCCCGCGTCCTCGAGCGGATGCTCCGACCGGGGCGCGGCGGCGGCGCAGCGCCTCGGGGGCGGCGATCCTCGTCATGACTGCCCTGTCAGCTCCGGCTTCAAGAGGTGTACTCGGGTCTTCAGCTTCGGGCAGCCCCATCGCGCTGACTTCCCCGACAATCTTGCTCAGGTGTATGCGTTTCGTCGATACGACTTCCTCTGGATGTAACTCGTTCCGGCTGGTCTACTACCTGATCTGGCGTATCATCTGCGGCTACGTGCAACCCCAGCTGCTGTGACGGCGAGGTCGTCGGGCCGCGGGTCCGGCGAGAAGCTGCCGCCTGGTCAATTCAGGCTGAATGGCGGGTAGCGGTCGGTGACCAGCAAGAATGCGTAGGCGGTTACCCGAAGGCTCCATCGGCCGACACCCACCACGAAATCGAAGAGTGCCCGCGGGTAGCGCCCGGTGACGAGGATGGCGAACCACGCAACGACGACCGCCACGATCGCGGCGAGCCACAGCACGACGAGCACCAGGTAGTGGGGGATCGCCAGCAGCCACTTCACCAGCGGCAGCCACCGATTGAGGTCTCGCTCGGCCTCGGGGTACTCGATCTCGAGATGCACCGACTGTTCTTCCACCGTCGACGGATACTGATCTGTGAGCAGAGTCACGTAGGCACCGATGCGCGCGCCGAAGCGCGTCAGCTCACGCGCGAAGTCGAACCACCAGCGTGGGTAGCGCATCCGAAACACGATCATCACGGCCGTCGCGACAAACAGGCCGCTGCTTATCCCCCCACTGCTGCTCCGAACTTGTTGGCCGGTCTGTGTCACCACGGTTTCGTTGCCGGTCGCGGTAAGCAGGCTGAAGATGATGCCAATCGGGATGATCCAGATCAGCCGCAACAACGTGGTGAGCCGGTCAAGCTTGTCGGGATAATCGACGTCCAGGCGAGCGGCGTAGGGTTCGGCGGGTGTGGGCACGGACTACCTCCTCATGCTGTCGTGAAGTCGATCAGTTTGTTGCACCGGACTTCAACCTGGCGGCTGTCGTGCCGGTTGCGTTCCTCAGTGCAGAAATTACGACACCTACCAGCCACTTGATGGCCGTGTCCAGGGAACTACAACCGACAATCGACAATCGATTGGGTCCAGATACGCCGCCTGTCCGACCAGCGCCGCGGCAACCACAACGAGAGCTGCGGTGCCCAGCACGATTCCGAACAGGGTGATGGGGTGGGTCCATCCGTAGTGACTCGGAGCGCGTCCGACGCCACCCAGCGCGCATATCGTCATTCCAAGGACTGCCAGCACAATGAAGGCGGCTCGATCGCTGCTGAGCAGCGGTATCGGAGTGTTGGTGAGAACCGCGAATATGAATAGTGCGACGGCCACGCCGAGCAGGTTGGCAACTGTCGGACTGCCGGTCTATGCGGTTGGCTTTGGCATCGTGGCTTGCATGGACTTCCTCCCTCAGCAGCAGCTGTAGCCGGACGTCATGGTTGCGTGCCGAGCTGGCGCGTCTTTGGAATGAGCAAACAACGACGACCGCCATGTTGAATACGGCGGCATTCGCGTAACGCCCCGGGCTGGAGCGGCACACCTGCCAGCGCCTCGAGCACGGGGTTCGAGCCGACGTCGACGCTTGAGACGGCGTGCCGCAGCCGACAGTTACATGTTGTCCTGCGGGGAGGCGCTGTTACCTCCTGGCAACGCGCATCAATGTCGGCCGCAACCCCCACCCATCAGAGTCACTCCCAAAGAGCTGAATTGGTGGAGGTACCCAGCCATGAAGACGTTTGGCCTGTTCATCGCTGCCGCGCTTCTGTCGTGGGCGTCGCTCATCTATGCCAAGCTTCGCACTCCGCGGCGTGGCATGATGTGGCTGCCCGTCAAGTTATCAGCGGCCAATTTCGCGCTCGAGACCACGCTCATAGGCATCGCCGGCGCCGTCGTCGGCGCCGTCACCGGCTCGCTTGCACTCATCGCCAGCTACGCGCTGCTGGCCGTGGCCGCCGGCGCGTCTGTCGTGCGCACGTGGCTCACCCGCGAGGTCTTCACCCAAACCTTCGGCACCACCTTCGGCGGGCCCTACCAGGTCCAGCGCCCGTGGGGCATCAAGCTCGGCAAGGTGCCCGAAGCGCGCCTGCAGCAAAACATCCCGTTCTGGACACTGCCAGACAGCAACCGCCAACTCGTGTGCGACATCTGGCAACCAGCCGCCGGCGTACCACCATCCGGGCTCGGCATGGTGTACCTGCACGGCAGCGCATGGACGCTACTGGACAAGGACTGCGCCACGCGCCCGCTCTTCAGCCACCTCGCCGCCCAGGGACACGTCGTCATGGACGTGGCCTATCGACTGTTCCCCGAGACAGACATCCCCGGCATGGTCGGCGACGCCAGGCGCGCCGTCGTGTGGCTGAAGGCGCACGCCGCCGAGTACGGGGTCGATCCGAAACGTGTCGTACTCAGCGGCGCATCGGCGGGCGGCCACATCGCCACTCTGGCCGCATACACGGTCACGGACCCGGAGCTGACCCCGCTAGACGTGCGCGACACCGACACCTCCGTGCGTGGCGTGCTGGGCTGGTACGCCCCGGTCGACCTCGCCGCTTGCTACGACCACTACGAAAACGCGGCACTGGCGGAGATGATGCCCGAACAGCCCGACTGGAATGCCCCGCCGCCGCCCATCGTGCGGCGGCTGTTCGGCGCCGACGCTGAGCGGCTCGCGTTCCAGAAGGGCCCCGGCTGCGGCCGGCTGGACTGGATCGTCGGCGGTACGCCGCAACAGGTTCCGGAGCGCTTTGCGCAGCTGTCACCGGTGGCCCGCGCGCACGCCGGCTGCCCACCCACCCTGCTGATGCAGGGCCGCGACGACATCATTGTCCCGACCGCTCCAGCCGTCGAGCTGCGCGACAAACTGCAAGCCCTGGGTGTCAAGTCAGCGCTGCTGTTGCTGCCGCACGCCGATCACGCCTTTGACCTGCTGGCGCCCGACTGGTCGCCCGCGGCCAGAATGGCCCTGTGGCACGCCGAACGGTTCCTGGCGTTCATTGCCGCCCTCCCGCAACCGGTCGTGTCGCCCGCTCCACCGCCCGCGCGCGAGCCCGCGCTCGCCGCGGCGCACTAACACTCCCATGCCACACGACCAGATCGTCGCGTTTCCTCGCCTCCAGCACCAGGCGATCGACTGGATGGAGATGAGCCACCGCA
>WNGF01010199.1_pt1 | contig 14721 bp, 13 predicted proteins | sample 5400641 | NCBI WGS metagenome assembly WNGF01 (sample SAMN13153371, study PRJNA577476) | soil metagenome | isolation source: 80 cm soil or saprolite under grassland replicate 2 | place: USA:California | collected 2016-06-15
CCTGCTTTCACGCCGTTTGTGCACCAAAGTTTCTCGCCGTTCAGAATGAACTCAGAGCCGTCAGGCGTTGGCTCTGCGCGCAGGCTCATCGTCGCCGGGTCGGAGCCGGCGTGAGATTCGGTCAGGGCAAACGCCGAGATTTCGCCACCTGCAACGCGTGGCAGATATTTTTGTTTTTGTTCTTCTGTGCCAAACAAGAGCAATGGCTGCGCGACCCCAATTGATTGATGCGCCGAAACCAGCGCGGCCACATTTCCATCCCAACTGCCGAGCAAAACCGCCGCGCGCCCGTAGTTATACTGCGATAAACCGAGCCCGCCGTATTTCTGTGGCACCTTGATTCCAAAGGCACCGATCTGCGCGAGGCCAGCAAAATTTTCCGGCGGAATTTCACCGGTACGATCGATCTCGTCCGGATCGACGTGATCGCGCAAATAAGTTTCCAGGTTTTGCAGGAACGATTCGCCGGCAGCGCGGTCCTCCGCGCTTTGCGCCGGGTACGGATAAATCCGATCGAAATCGTATCGTCCGACGAAAAGATTGCTGGCGAAACTGCCGCGATCTTCCAGTGGATCGCGCGCGGCCTCGGCCAGTTCCAGCGCTTCGCGCTGGCCTTTGACCATCTTCGAAGTGTCGATAACGGCAGACACAGGCTTTTCCGGCTCGCCACTGGACGAGTCCGTCCGACTGGCGGACTTCGCGCTGGTTTCTTCAGCGATCTGTTTTTCGGGTGCTTCGAGCGGCGATTTCATGGGCGATTCATGTGGAGGATAGTCTTCCAGACTGTCTCGGCCGGCAGGCTTCCAGCCTGCTGTGAGTACATCGCCGTAAGACTCGACAGGCCGGAGGCCTGCCGGCCGAGACAGGCAAGATGCCTATCTTCCGCTCGAGCCCGGCCACTTCAGTTTTCATAAAATCTCGTTCCATCTCGCGCGTGCTTTTTCAATATCTCACACGGTGCAAACTTCTCTTCGCTCTGCGCGAGTCGCTCCATTTCTTCAACGATCTCTTTCAGACCAAAATGTTCCGCGAAACGCAATGGCCCGCCGCGGAATGGCGCAAAACCTATGCCCAGAATCATTCCGTAGTCCGCGTTCTCCGGCGAATCGACGATGTTCTCTTCTACACAGCGGGCGGCTTCGTTCACCATAAGAAAGATAAGGCGGTTGCTGAGAGTGGAAGCGGCGCCCTCGCCGATGGTTTGTCTGGAACCAAGCGACGAGGCGTCGCTCCTACGCCATTTTTCAAGCGCGTCGTTAGGCGTTTGCGTTTTGGCTTCGTATTTGTAAAAACCAGCGTTCGCTTTGCGGCCCAGCATCTGGCCATCGCGCAACCAGAGCAGCACAGTGGGCACGTGGTCGCGCATTCCGTAGGCTTTCTCAAGCGTATTGCCAATATCGACAGCGATATCGACGCCGATTTCATCAATCAAACGCAGCGGCCCCATCGGCATTCCCCATTGCAAAAGAGCATTGTCGATCTTGTCCGCGTCCACACCGCTTTGAAACAGCTCCGCGGCATCGAGCAGGTAAGGGAACAAAACGCGGTTGACGAGGAACCCGGGGCCGTCTCGCACAATCACAGGTAGTTTTCCGATTTGCCGCGCAAAGGCGAGCGACCGCTCGCGCGTCTCCTCGGACGTTTGGTTTGCAATTACAACTTCCACCAGTTTCATTCGACTCACTGGATTGAAAAAATGCAGACCGATGACGTGCTCGGGCGAAACGGTTGCGTCGGCGAGCTTGCTAACTGGAAGGGCCGACGTATTCGTAGCGACGATCGTCTTAGGACCGGCCTGCATCGCCAACTCGCGGAAGATTTCTTTTTTGATCTCGATCTTTTCCGACGCGGCTTCGATCACAAATTGCACATCACGCAATTCCATCGGCGCAGTCGATGCCACAATCCGGGCGCGTCCCTCTCTTGCTTTTTCCGCGCTCATCAAACCGCGCTTTACTGCGTCGGCGTAAGTCTTCTCAACGTTAGCCAGACCGCGGTCGACTTGCTCCCGTGCGATGTCGCGCAGAATCACCGTAACGCCGCGAGAGCTGAGCCACTGGGCGATGCCTGAACCCATTACGCCCGCCCCGATCACGGCGGCGTGCACTACCTTTTGCATAGGAATCTTCGCAGAACCTTTCTTGTATTTCTCGGCCAGAAAGAAATTGCGGATCAGGTTTTGAGTCGATTCGGTTTTGCCGAGATCCACAATCGCGTCCAGCTCGAAGGCGAGCGATTGCTGGGTGGAAGCAAAAAGACCTTTCTTGATCACTTCGAGCGCGCGCGCCGGCGCCGGATTGTGATTGCGCGGCGCGGGAATTTCCTGATCAATCTTCGGTGCAGGCGAAGGTTTGCGTTTTCCATCGCGCAACTTCTTCCGCGCGAGATCGACCAGTTGATCGCGCGGCGCGACTTCATCGACCAAGCCGAGCTTCAAGGCTTCCTGCGCAGAATAAAGTTTCCCCTTCAAAATCACATCGGCGGCCTTGTCCGCGCCAATCAAGCGTGGCAGGCGGGTGCAGCCGCCCCATGCGGGAATTAACCCGAGCGTCGTTTCCGGCAGACCGATACGTGTGCTTGGATCATCCGACGCGACGCGATGATCGCAGGCCAGCGTGACCTCATAGCCGCCGCCTGCGCAAGCGCCATGGATTGCCGCAGCCGTTGGAATTCGCAATTCGGCGAACCGGTTGAGGATCCGCTGTCCTTCGGCAATGAACGCACGCAGATCCCCGGCCTGCGCTTGTTTCAACAGCGTCTTCAAATCCGCGCCGGCGATGAAGATCGATTTTTTCGCCGACGTGATGATCAGCCCGCGCAACGAACTCTCGTTCTCTACAAAATCGAGATGTTCATTTAACTCATCGAGAGTAGCAGCGTCAAAAATGTTCGCGCCGGATTCGGGACGATCGAACGTAAGCACGCAAACGTGATCCCCGCCGATGTCACGCCGAATCAGTGGGCCTGTCGCAACTGCCGCCATAAGAATTATCTTGGTTCTTTTCGCGCAAATTCCAAGCGGAGACAGAATCCCCGCCACAAAACAATAGTAAGAGATTCCCATTCGACTTCGCTCAGGGCAAGACTTTCGCTCGGATGAGAAGAAGATGATTTGGAAGCGCAACCGGGAATGCGGAGGTGGATCGGTCGTTCCGCAGGCGATGTTATTATCCGGCCTTCGGCCGCATTTTTCTAGCATCGAGCAAGGGACTGCTCGATCCACCGATTGACGCTCTCCACGGCTGAGTGTTAGAACTCGGCGGCAGTTGCGCATGAAAATTCTCTTATGGTTGGCAAAATCTTAGAACCAGAAATCAGAAGCCTGATCGACGCCCGTAATTTCGGTGCGTTGCGTGAGGTGTTTCGGGAATGGCCGCCGGCCGATGTCGCGGAAGTGATCCTCGATTTGCCGGAAGACGAACAGGTGATCATCTTTCGCGTGCTGCCGCATGCGCTGGCAGCGGACGTTTTTGAATATCTCGATTTCGATGCGCAGCAGAAACTGCTGCGTGCCATGGCACACGAGCAGGTTGTAGGCATTTTGAACGAGATGTCGCCGGACGATCGCACGGCGCTACTCGAGGAATTGCCGAGTGCTGCGGCGCGACAGCTGATCAGATTGCTGACGCCCCAGGAACGGCAAGTCGCGCAGTCATTGCTCGGTTACCCGGAAGGCAGCGTCGGTCGCTTGATGACGCCCGATTTCGTCGCCGTGCACGAGGATTGGACGGTGCAACAAGTGCTCGATTACGTACGCGAACATGGCCGCGACAGCGAGACGCTGAACGTTATCTACGTTGTCGATGATCGCGGGAAGCTCATCGATGACCTGCGGATGCGCGAGTTTCTACTCAGACCACTCACCGCAAAAGTCAGCGACTTCCGCGACCGAACATTCGTCGCGTTGAATGTGACCGATTCGCAGCAGGACGCGTTGAACATTTTTCGCAAATACGATCGCACCGCGCTCCCAGTGGTCGATTCCAGCGGCGTGCTCGTCGGCATCGTAACTATCGACGACATGCTCGATGTCGCTGAAGCGGAAGCTACTGAGGACATCCAAAAATTTGGCGGCATGGAAGCGTTGGAAGAGCCGTATATGCGAATTCCGCTCTGGCGAATGATCCGCAAGCGCGCCGGCTGGCTTGTGATTTTGTTCCTGGGCGAGATGTTGACCGCGACGGCCATGGCAAGTTTTCAGGATGAAATCGCCAGGGCCGTGGTGCTGGCATTGTTTTTGCCGCTAATCATTTCCAGTGGCGGCAATTCCGGCTCGCAGGCATCGACTCTGATCGTCCGCGCGATGGCGCTGGGACAGGTGACGCTGCGTGACTGGTGGCGCGTGGCGTTCCGTGAGATTCGGGCCGGTTTGTCCTTAGGCTTGATCCTGGGCACGATCGGAACATTGCGCGTAGCGCTATGGTCAATCGTTGGGGAGAAATATTTTCATCGTGAGTTGTACGGTCCGCATTGGCCGCTAGTCGCAATAACAGTCGGTCTCGCGCTCGTGGGCGTGGTGCTTTGGGGCTCGCTCTCAGGGTCAATGCTGCCGTTTGCTTTACGACGCGTCGGCGCCGATCCCGCGACGTCTTCCGCTCCCTTCGTCGCCACTCTTGTCGATGTTACCGGACTTATTATTTATTTCAGCATCGCGTTGGTAATCATGCGCGGCGCAATGCTCTAACTGTTGCCGTAATCGCCGATCGCAGTCTTGGCTCCGGCGAGAAATAGGCTGGCCGGGGTCAGCGACGCGGGCTACAACTGAGACGAGTTATGTTGTCGATCCAAAAAATCCTCGGACGCGACCAAAAGTTTTACGATTTGCTGGAGGCAAGCGCTCAGCAGGCGGACGCGAGCGTGCATCATTTGATCGCGCTGCTGGAGCGGCTCGAGCAAAAAGAGTCGCCGCAGAGTCTGGAGGAATTCGTGCGCAGCCGGCGTAAAGACAAACAAATCACGCAGGAGCTGACCGAGCAGCTTTGCAAAACCTTCATCACTCCTTTGGAACGGGAAGACATCCAAGCGCTGGCGGCGGCACTCTATAAAATACCAAAGACAGTTGAAAAGATCGGTGAGCGCGTTTTGATCTGCCCGGAGGAATTGCAGGGCCGGAGTTTTCGCAAACAGGTGGAACTTCTCGAGCAAGCCGCGGAGACGGTCCTGGCCATGGTGAAACAATTGCGCAAAGGCACCGACGCGGCGACAGCGCGCGAAATGAATGCCAAGCTTCAGTCGATCGAAGGCGACGCCGACAAACTCGAGCTCGATCTGCTGCGCGATCTTTACCAGGGCGATTACAAAACGAAACAGGTTATTTTTCTGCGCGACCTGTTCGAGCTGATCGAAAAGGTGATCGACCGCTGCCGGGACGCGGGAAATATCGTCCTCGAAGTGGCGCTCAAGTATTCGTAGCCGACTGCGGCTGATGCTTACCTTTCTTTCCGTCGTTCTCGCGGCGATCATTTTTGAATACAGCAACGGCTTTCACGACGCCGCGAATGCGATCGCCACCGTGGTGTCGACCAAAGTCCTTACGCCGCGTCAGGCGATTGCAATGGCCGCATTCTTCAATCTCACCGGCGCGCTCCTCGGCGGCGCCGTTGCATCGACCATTGGCCAAGGGCTGGTGGACACAAACGTGGTCACGATGTCCACGGTGCTTTGCGCGGTCATCGCTGCGTTCGCCTGGAACATCACGACCTGGTGGTTCGGTTTGCCCTCGAGTTCGAGTCACGCGCTCATCGGCGGACTTTGCGGGGCGGCGGTGGCCACGGCCGGCGGCAGTTGGTCGGTCATAAAATGGAACGCGGGTGTGTGGCCAAAAGTAGTTGTGCCCATGATCATCTCCCCATTCGCAGGCTTTATTTTCGGCGCGCTCCTGATGTTTTTGCTTTTTGTCGCGTTGCATCGCTTTACGCCACATTTTGTGCAATCGCTTTTTGGCAAACTGCAAATCTTCAGCGCGGCTTGGATGGCGCATAGCCACGGTAGCAATGACGCCCAGAAAACCATGGGCATCATCGCGCTCGCTCTTTTTACCGGCACAAAAGGGGGAAGCTTCAATCATCTGCCCGGCTGGTTGGGTTTTCTTAGAACTCCGACCTTCGCTTTGCCCGCCTGGGTCATAGGTCTCTGCGCCGCGACCATGGCGGTGGGTACCGCCGCGGGTGGTTGGCGCATCATCCGCACACTCGGTCACCGCATGGTGAAATTGCAGCCCGTGCATGGATTCGCGGCAGAGACGAGCGCCGCGCTCATCATTCAGGCAGCCAGTTATTACGGCATTCCGCTCTCCACCACGCATGTAATCTCCACTTCGATCATGGGCGTAGGCGCGGTGAAACGTTTCAGCGGTATGAAATGGGTGGTCGTTGAGCGGATTATTTGGGCATGGCTTTTCACTCTGCCCGCCAGCGGCCTGATTGGCTACGCGCTCGCGCGTGCGGTAGCGGCGCTTTGATTTTTCGTCTCTCGAATTACAAATAATTCCGGACCATTCGATCGGTACAAACTCAAAGACTCCCGAGATACGGTGTGCCTTTGCGAATTTTTCGATGTCTGCGACGACTTCATGAGGTGGGTATCCAAGCGCCGGAAACTCTCTTGCCATTTCATATTTGCCCCAATTGATCTTTGTGCCTGGCGGCAAACTTCGCAGCCGTCGCTTCAGGCTCTTTTCACGTTGTCCAATTCATAACTCTTAATTGCGACCAACTCACCTCGCGTGTCATCCTGAGCGGAAGCGAAGGATCTCCCAAAACTCAAGCGGCACGCTAAGGAACCTGTGTGATCAACCAGCTTATGGAAGATCCCTCGTCGTCTCCGCTGACTCGGGATGACAGAATAGCTATTTCTTGATCGCAACCCACTCGTTGCGTGCGCGCGAATCGGCCACAGCCTGGACGACGCGCATGTAGCGAACGCCTTCTTCGAAATTCGGCCGCGGCCGGATACGGCCTTTCGATTTCACCGCGGCGAGAAAATCCTCTTCTACACGCCATTCGCCTTCCAGTTCCGGGGAAAGATCGACCGCGTGCAGGGCGCGATCGCCGAGTTTGCCCGCCTGCACAACGTCGGAGCCAAAATCGTAAGTGAGAGTGCCGACGCTGCCGTAAATTTCCAGTCGATCGCCCGGCCCCATGGCATCGACACCGCTGAATTCGAGCACGCCTTGCGCGCCATTGTCGAACGCGCAAAGGACAGTCAACAAATCGGGAATGATCACCTCATAGCCCTGACGCAGCGGGTGCACCATTTTGCCGCGTGCGAAAACGCCGTTGATGTCTCCGAGCCAGCGTTGTAACACTTCGACGTAAATCCCCAGCGTAAGCACGTTCAGTCCGCTGATCTCGATCCTTTGCCGCCAATGCGGCGGCGCGTTCGGATCCAGATAATTGCTGGTAAAGCTTTGCAGACGCACGTGATGCGGACTGCCGATGTAATTTTCGGCCAGGATCTTTTTCACCAGCAAATCAGCGCGCATCCCCATGGGTGGTGGACAAAGCATCGTTACCAGCTCGGGATATCGCTTCGATGTTGCCAGCATTTCCTCGGCTTCGGCCAGGTCCATCGACATCCGTGCCTGGCAAAAAACGTGTTTGCCCGCTTCAAGCGCCGAGATCGTTACCGCCGAATGCATGTAGGGCGGCGTGCCGATCCAAATAATATCGAGGTCGGGCAAGGCGAGTAGATCGGCCCAGTTCTGCATCGGCGTCGCCGACGGACAATTTTCGCGGCAAAAATTTTCCGAACTTTCGTACGTTGAATTAGAGACAGCCACTATCTCGACTTCAGGATGTTTTATTAACGCCGGCAAATGACGGGCGCGAACGATGCTGCCCGCTCCCACAATTCCGATCCGCAGTTTCTGATTATTTTTTGTCGCCATGTATCAAATGCGCTGTCAATCTTGCGAAACCGGTGGCCTCTTGCGCGAGATAAATTTGACCGCGTCACGGGCCGCCCGTTCAATCCGGCAACGAACGGCAGGGACGGACTGCCGAGTCGTCCGAGGTGGAACGTTGTGACGTGCCCAGACGGTAACGCGTAGCCCCGGCGCCTGAGCCTCCTCACAAGAATCGTTCTCCATTCGTGTTTATTGGTGTCTATTCGAGGTTAACATTCACTTGACCGACGCGCCCGTGCGCGGCAGCTTACGCGCCTCTTTTGGAGTTACATCATGTCAAAGATATGCAGCATTACAGGATCAAGAGCGTCGCGCGGCAGCGTCATTCATCGCCGTGGTCTGGCCAAGAAAAAGGGGGGAGTCGGCCGCCACATCACGAAGAATGTGCCGCGCGTTTTTGCGCCCAATTTGCATGAGCACCGCATTTGGGTGCCCGAGCTGAAGAAGTTTGTGCGTATTCGCGTGACCGCGCGGGGTCTGAAGACGATCAACAAAAATGGCGCGTATCGCGCTTTGAAAAAGGCCGGCGTTATTTAGCTCTGAACGAAAGCTGCCTGATTTTCGATCTAACGGTCGTCGATGGACTTCACCCTTCTCAAATCGAAAATCCATCGCGCTACCGTGACGGGCGCGAGTTTGGATTACGAAGGTAGTCTGACGATTTCATCTGATCTGGCTGAATTGGTTGGGCTGCTCGAGTACGAAAAAATCCTCGTCGGAAATCTGAACAACGGCGAACGTTTTGAAACCTACGCGATTTACGGGGAGCCGCAGCGCGGAATTATCGAACTGAACGGCGCCACGGCCCACCTGGGAAAAATTGGCGATCGCCTCACCATTATGGGCTTTGGCCGTCTCGCGCTAGGGGAGGCTGCGATTCATCGGCCGCGGATTCTTGTATTGGACGAAAAGAATGAAATCCTCCGCTACGAGGAAGGCGATTCGATGCCATCGTTCAAGGTCGTAAGCGGGGAGTAGAGCGGCGAGGGGCTCACCAAGGCGAGCGCCAGATTTTCGTCTGTGGCTGGGACAGCCGCTACTTCAGCAGATTTCGCTTTTCCTCGGGGAATGTCCAGCGAGCCATCGTTGAACTCGATCACGTAGCCTTCGTTAATCAACCAGCGAAGGTCGGAAGCAAAGGCGAGTTTGCGCGAGTCCGCTCCTTCGCTCGCAATATCAGTAATCAATTTTCCAAAAAGTTCTTTGCGATTAATCCCCGGCGATGCTGCCAAGGCTCCAAGGATCGCATTCACCGACGAAGATACTTCAGCTTGCGCGTGGACAAAGGGTCGCACCCGGATTGGCGAGACGAATAACATGCCGCGGCGATGCCGGAAGACATTGAGGCCAGCTTCTCGAAATCGACCGGCCAATTCCTGCATTATGTTCGATGGCGATCGGGCCTCGCACGCCCAGGCATCTTCAATCGCACGATTGAGCACGCGATCGGGCAAACGCCGGCTTAAAACTCCGCCGATGATCACTTCCTCTAGGTTGTGCAAGAGGTCGGGCAAATAATTTGAACGAAAATGCCGTTCTGCCTCGGTTGCCGAGGAGAATGTCGAGGGCGTTTCTTCGCGCGACGTTGTATATGTCGTCACTGTTCGCGCTTCTTCCTTCCATCGCTCGATCAATGCCGGGTCGTTCACGATTTCGATTTGCCGCTGGTAATCGGCAAAGCTCATTCGACGGCTAAAGCGCTGTTCATAAAGGCTGCGAAGTTGCGGCTGATAATTGTGGTGATTGGTCGGGCCAAGCAGCGTCCCGCTCAATCGACATCGTGCGACATTAGAGAAATTTCCCTTGATCGGATCGGATTGCGTGATGTCGATTTTATAGAAATCCTCATGGGCGAATCGAAACGCGTTCCGCTCAAGAAATTCCTGATCAAGAGATACGGATCCATTCTCACCCATTTGGTAAAGCAGCGATTCCGCCTTTGCCGTCAAACGAACCTCGTAGCGTTCCGGTTTTTCCAGAAACAGGCGCGCGAGCGCAAAAAGCGAATAGGCAACTGAGCCCGACTTAATCTGTGCCACTACATTCTCGAACGCCGGCGAGTACGGCAGAAAACGAATCGTAATTTCCAGCGGCGATCCTGTGACCTGAGCATGCCGATCTTGTGAAAGGCGATCTTTGGCTTCGTGAGGACGATACTCACGCCCGCCCGTCTTCTTCCGCAATCCGCCTTGCTTCTCTTTATCGGCCGCGGATGTTCGCCGCGGCGAATCCGTCCGTCGCCGAATTGGATGCTCGCCACGGCGAATCCGTCCGTCGGCGGATTGGATGTTGGCTGGTCGGCGTTTTCCGCCGCCATCTCGTTTATCGCGCGGAGAATGACCGCGAGGTCCCCTTCCCTCCTCCTCCCCCGTGTAATGCTCGTAGTTCCTCGCCTCAGCGGGTTCTCTCACCCACGCAGGCAGCAACTTCAAATCGAGAAAATCAGCAGGCTCGACAGTGGAAGAGGACATCGCTTCCATCTACTCGAACAATAAAAGAAGTAAACCCGAAGGTGTGACGGCGGCTGGACGCAGCCGCAACGGTTCAGAGCTGCGCGTGAGGACATACGCCTCTACAATTCCCGAAATTGATTGACAAGCTCTCTAATTCATTTACTTGCCATGCTGTGCCCGGATGGTGCCGGCAATTGCCGGACTTTTCCACACGCGATCAACACCAATAGAACAAATTTTATGGCGGAAAAATCAATCGAAGAAAAGGTTAAGGACATCATCGTCGAGCAACTCTTCCAAACAGTAGTCGGCGCGGCATTCCGCCGCGGCAGATTTCGCAGTACGAAAAAACACGGCTCTGGCCGTGTTTTTTGCTTATGGGTTGCGAAGAAGGGGAAGAGGCTCAGACTAATCTCCGATGAGCTTCTCGCTTTTTGAAAGACCCCTTTTTCAAGTAGGAGGCCATTACGTCACGTTTCTGGGACTGATTGCGTTTGTCGGTCTTTTTGCGGCTGGGCTCATCATCGCCCGGATGTTGCAAAGCCAATTCGTCCGCCGCTTTTTCAGCCGCTTCAAGATCGACACCAACTTCATCGCGATCGTCACGACGATTTTAAGCCTGGCTGCGCTCGTCTTTTTTACGGTCAGCGCGATCAATGCAGCAGGCATTCCGCTGGCTTGGACTGCGCCTTTGCCGGCCGTTTCGCTAAGTCTCCTTCAGATTTTTCTGCTTGTTGCCCTTCTGGTGGCGGTTTTTTGGATCTCATCCAGAACGAAACGCTTTCTTTTCAATCGGTTTCTCGTCAATAGCGGACTGGATCGTGCCCTCCAGTACGCGATTGCCCAAATCATTAGCAACGTCGTGCTGGTAGTTGGCGTTTTGATTGTCCTGGAAAATACCGGCATTCATCTGGGCGCACTGGCTGTTTTTGCAGGCGCGGTCGGCGTGGGTGTCGGGTTCGGCCTGCAAAACATTGCCAGCAATTTCATCAGCGGTCTGGTGATTCTGGCGGAACGACCAATCACAATCGGAGATCGCGTCGAGGTAGCGGGGATTACCGGTCAGGTGCAGCAAATTCGCGCCCGCAGCACAGTGATTCGGACGAACGACAACATCACCATGATCGTGCCAAACACGAAATTCATCGATTCGCCGGTAACCAACTGGACTTATGGAGACCCGCGGGTGCGATTCCGCATCCCGGTCGGAGTCGCTTACGGCAGCGATATCGGGAAAGTGCGCGAGGCTCTGCTCGCCGCCGGACGTGAAAATCCGAACACCTTAAAGGATCCGGCGCCGAGCGTTTTTCTCGGGAAATTCGGCGACAACTCGATCGATTTTGAGCTGGTGGTCTGGAGTAGTGAGATGAGCGCTCGGCCCAGCCGCTACCGCAGCGATCTTAATTTTGCAATCGAACAGAAGTTCCGTGAGGCAGGAATCGAGATTGCGTTTCCCCAGCGCGATCTTCATATCCGCAGCGGCGTCCTCAAAGTGGAAGGCGCGGGGCTTGGAACCACGAAACAGCCCGTGACATAAGGCGAGAACTTGCCCGTTCCGGTTCCTGGGAGCGCCGAACTCGTCTTTGTTGAGTGATTCTGCTTTGAAGCTTGAATAGTCGCTAAATCGCATCTCAGAGCTCTAACCACTCGCTTCTGCCAACTCGGAAAATATTTGCGGACTTTGGAGCTGTGTAGTTACCGGTCGTGTCGACTGCTCGATTTTGCGGGCGGCACCCTCGCCGCTACAGCTTGAGAAACTCGGAGTTCCGGTTGATTGGGTAGCTTCTCCTTGTCGGTAGGTCAGGTTTTTGTTCCATGCCAGTTGCCAACACTATTCGATTACCTCAAGGCATCGCCAGAACCGTTACCCGCGCGGAATTGCAGAACTGCAGCGTATGGAAACGGGCATTTCGGAATAAGTGCAAGGATCATCGTTACTACGAGATCGTCGACGAGACGTTGGAGAGCGATTTCGAGCATCATTATCTGGTGCTCGAGGATGATTCCGGCAATGTGCGGGCAATCCAGCCGGTGTTCTTTGTCCGGCAGAATCTTGTCGAAGGCGTGCTGGGTAAAATTCGTTCCGTCGTCGATGTGGTTCGCAAAATTTTCCCGCGCTTTCTAACCGTCCGCGTCTTGATGGTTGGCTGCGCAGCCGGTACGGGTGATTTAGGCGCGTGCAATGAGAAGGACGAATCGTGGGTAGCGCAAGCGTTGCAGGCGAGTCTCCGGACTTATGCCCGGCCAAACAAAGCTTCCTTGGTCGTTTTGAAGGATTTTCCAGCAAACTACCGCTCGGCACTCGAAACGTTTCCGTCGAATGGTTATGCGCGGATTCCGAGTATGCCGATGACGCGGCTGGCGCTTCATTACGAGAATTGGGACGAATACTTTCGCACGCTCAGCAAGGCGACTCGGAAAGATTTGCGCAGAAAATTCCGGAAAGCCGAACGCGCGCCCAAGATCGAGGCCGAAATCGTCAACGATATCACACGTCACGTCGATGAAATTTACCCGCTGTATCTTCAGGTGCATGAGCGCTCGCCGCTGAAGTTCGAGACCCTAACGAAACATTATTTTCGCGCCGTCAGCCAGCGGATGCCGGAGCGAACGCGTTTCTTCATCTGGCGGCAGAGCGGCAAAATCGTGGCATTCAGCTTTTGCCTGGTCTGCGACGATGCAATTTACGATGAATGCATCGGGCTTGATTACCGTGTCGCGCTCGATCTGCACCTCTATTTCTATACTCTGCGCGACATCATCTCATGGGCGCTGCAACAAGGATTGAAGTACTACTACAGCAATCCGTTAAATTATGAACCCAAGCTGCATCTGGATTGCGAATTGGTACCGCTCGATCTTTATGTGCGGCACACGAGCACTCTACTCAATCCGATAGTTCATCGCGCCATCAAATATCTCGGCCCAACGCGCCACGAATCGGTGTTACAGCGATTTCCAAACGCCGATCAGCTCTGAGTGCTCCGCCGCACGGTCGTAGGTCGCTTCATTGTCATTCCGACCGAAGTGGAGGAATCTCTTACCGTTGCATTTCGCTTTCCCGGTTCATTTGCGAGCAATAAGAGATGTCTCGACCCATTCGACTCCGCTCGGGGCGAGACTTTAGCCTGACATGACAAACGACACGAGAAATAGACCAATGCAGAATCGACCCCGCGGTTTCGGCAATCCATGGCTGCAACTGGCGTTGAGCGTGCTGTGTGTTTTCGTATCTGAGCTTCTTTTGAAACGTGGCGCGGCAGATGTTGCGGAGCCTCACAGCGAATTTTCTTGGACCGGGATCAACGGCCTGGCTTCACCGCTCGTGTGGTGGGCGATCCTTCTCATCATCGCCAGCTTCGTCAGCTGGCTTTATGTGCTTAGATATATTCCACTCGCCATCGCTTTTCCTCTATCGCGGGTGGTCGATATCCTGGTGCCGCTCGGTTGCTGGATTTTTCTCGGCGAGCTTATCTCGACTCTTCGCTGGTGCGGTATTGCGCTTGTCGTTATCGGTCTGGCACTTGTCGCCAAACCGGTCGCGCAGATAGAGGAACGCCTGTGAGTTTCCTCGCATTCAGTTTCATCGTTGCTTCTCTGCTGAGCTTTGTGGTGGCTCAGTTCATCTTGAAAAGAGCGATGGAGTCCACGACGACGAGCGGCTTTCGTAATCTGCGGTTTGTCTCTCTTGTTTCAGGCGGCATTGCTCTGATGACGATCTCGTTTTTTCTAACACTCGGATTGTTGCAGCGATTCGACCTTAGTTATCTTTATCCATTCCAAGGTTTGAGCGTGATCTTCATCACGCTGATGGCGGCCATCATCCTGAAAGAAAAGCTAAACTTGCGACTGACACTCGGTGCGTTGCTGATCAGCGCCGGGATCGTGCTGGTTTCGCTCAGCTAACGACGCCTCCTGATGGAGCGGAGAACTCCTGCGAGGCGGAAGGGCGGTATTATACCGCCGCTCCAGAAAAACGACGCCTCCTGATGGAGGGGAACTCCTGCGAGGCCGGGCTCGCGGAGCTCGCCCCTCCAAAAAATTCACGCACCGGCCAGCAGCGACCAGAGTTTTCCCAGAGTTGCTAAATTGATCGCGCGAATCTGCTCGGCAGCCGGTAACTGAATTTTCGGGTGATCGAATTCCGCCGCGAAGCGCTGTTTGAAACGCGCGTAATTCGGCGATGAGTAGGCGCCACAAATATCGCCGCCGACGATCAGGGACGATTCCCGCAATTTCCCCATGTCCCATTGAAGATCGGTAATCGGGAAGCGGCCACTCTCCCAGTTCGTGACCGCCTCTTCCGCACAGAGACAATCCAGGTCGATCGTCACATAAGTATTCGTCCCATCGAGGCTTCTT
>WNGF01011342.1_pt1 | contig 14719 bp, 14 predicted proteins | sample 5400641 | NCBI WGS metagenome assembly WNGF01 (sample SAMN13153371, study PRJNA577476) | soil metagenome | isolation source: 80 cm soil or saprolite under grassland replicate 2 | place: USA:California | collected 2016-06-15
CCCACCTCAAGCTCGTGCACCAAGAGACTCGGCTGTCCCAGGGTCGGGACGATTTTTGCTCATAGCATTTCGCGAGCAGTCGGCCATGGCGATAGCTGCCGCGAAGAAGGCCCCGAACCCCACCGACCGGCACATCGGCGCCCGGGTGCGCATGCGCCGCAAGATGCTTGCAATGAGCCAGACGCAACTGGCCGATGCACTCGGCATCACCTACCAGCAAGTGCAGAAAAACGAGAGCGGCACCAATCGCATCGGAGCGAGCCGGTTGCAGCAAATCTCCCACATTCTGCAAGTGCCGGTAGCGTTCTTCTTCGAGGGCGGGCCGAACGGAAGCGCGTTATCGATTGCCCAGATAGACGACTTCGTCGCCAGTTCAGAGGGCTTAAGGCTGATCGGGGCGTTTATGCGAGTTCACAATGCCGATCTGCGGCGCAAGATCGTGATGCTCGTGCAAGAAATTGCTGGTGACGACGGCAACTGAGTGCGGTCGCGGATGGAGTCGTACTTGATGCTCATGCTTCTTTCCTCAAATGGTGGTGCGCACCTGCGCAAGCTTTATCGTCCGCCCGTGTTGAGGATGTCCGTGGCCAGGCCGCTTTTCCAACTTTTTTCATTGTGCCATCGGTCAACGCTTCAGCGGAGAAGGAAAACGAGTACTAGAGCCAACAGGAGCGCCGCGATCAGGAAACCAGCAATCTCGTTTGTCGCTAGGCCGCTCATTTCGGGGGTGCTCAATGGACGAGGGGGCCACCCTTCGGTGACCCCCACAAGCTTTTACAGAGTAGCGGGACTTACTGTGGCGACGTGCCACGCCGCACTGCACGCCGCGTCTCACGCCCGGCCCGGCGAGCTGTGCGCCGCGTTTGACGCCGCTCCATCCCGGCCGTCGCGGCGTCAGCCTGTGATAGCGTCAGAGTTGGGGCTGCGGAGCCCACATTCTTTTGTGACCATTCAATTGAGAGGGGAACCGCCGTCAATAACGCGGCACCAGCGATAATTCCAAGCACACCCAGCCTTTTCATGATCGGTCCTCCACGATGATATCGCGCCCGTATTGAGGCACCTGGGCGCGCGATGTCTATAGGGTTATCGTCTTTGTGGCGATGGGCGATCCTTTAGCGAGCGGGGTCGTGGCCAGCCTCGCGCGGCCGGGTGCGAACCTGACAGGGACGACTCGGATGATATCCGAGATGAGCGCCAAGCATGTGGAGCTGCTCAAGGGGGCGGCTCCTTCGCTCGCTAAACTGGCTGTTCTCTGGAACCCAACGAACTCGTCGCACCGGCCGGCGCTGCAGGCAGTCGATGCCGCTGCGGGTCTGAACTAATGCGAGCATCGCGCAGGATGATCAGCTGATTCTGCCTCATAGCGCGAATCCGCACCGGATGGGATTTTCGGGAACGACAGGTCACCGTATCAGCGAAACGTGATTCCGGGCACCAGAGTCTGTTGCCGTTCGGACACAGTTCAACAGAAATTCCTGTCAGGGTTTCCGTAGGCGAGAAGTCGCAGACTGAGCTTGAATGGCAGCAAGCCGCAGGGCCTTCCACCACAAGGCCATGCGACGGCCTGAGGACCGTCGCATTTTAACCATCGGTCAAGATGAACGACTGTTATTCAGGGGCGATTGATGAAATCGGGGACCGGGGGGAACATGGCGGCTCCGGCAAAACGCATCGACGGCATCGACTTCTGGCGCGGCCTTGCGCTGTTGATGATATTCATTGACCACGTGCCGGAAAACGTATTTCAGCACGTGACGCAGAAGAACTTCGGCTTCTCGGATGCGGCTGAGTTGTTCGTATTCCTATCCGGCGTATCCGTCGCGCTCGCCTACGGTACGCGTTTCTTCGACGGAGAGACCGTCGTGGCGGTACGCGCCGTGCTTCGCCGGGCGTTCACGCTCTACTGGGTGCAGATCCTGATCTCGTTGCTGATCATAGCCATCTTCGCCGGTGCTGCTGCCCTGTGGGACGAAGACGATCTCCTGGAAGATGCCGACGCGGTGGTGTCGAACCCGCTGCAAACGACCGCCGGCATTTTGGCGCTCCTCCATCAGCTCGAGAATGCCAACATCTTGCCGCTCTATATCGCGCTGTTGCTGATGACGCCGTTGCTGCTGGCGCTGGCGCGCCGCGACGATCGGCTGATGCTCGCAGCCTCGGCCGGGATCTATCTGGCGGCGCGCGCGTTCTCTCTCAATTTGTCAACCTGGCCCGTTGAGGGAACCTGGTTCTTCAACCCCATCGCGTGGCAGCTCATCTTCGCCATCGGCATTTTCGCAGGACGCCGACTTAAGCGCGGCGGTATCGCCTACGACGCGCGGCTCTTCGCCGCTTGCCTCGCTGTCGTCGCGATCGCCGCGGTAGTGCGCACCGATGCCTTCGGCTATGCGTCGGGGCTGTGGCAGGACGTGCGCGACGTGCTCGACTGCGGCAAGACCGATCTCGGATTCGCGCGGCTCGTGCATTTTCTCGCGCTTGCCTACATCGTCTATCATTCCGGGCTCACCGGACTGATGCGGCGGACCCGGGCATTCCTACCGCTGTGCCTGATCGGCCGCTACGGTTTGCCGGTTTTCGCGACCGGCACCGTCCTGAGCGCCATGGGCGAGGTCGTAGAGACGCGCTCAGAAGCTTTCAGCCACGAGGTGGCGTTCGGGGCCGCGATCGTCGCCGGCGGCATCCTTATGCATTATCTCGTCGCCCGCGGCCTTGCGGCGTGGAGAGACAAATCCAGAGCCCAGCAAAGCATGATGAACCGGGCGCACACCTTACAAATGGCTTCGCCATTGTCCTTGCGGAAGTCAGCAATCGTCATGTGGTCAGGAACAAGCCGGCCCCTCAGCCACATCTGTCCTTCCCGAAAATCATATCCGCGCGTAGCAGTGATGGAGTCCGGACAAGATTGGTGTGATGACGATCGTCCCAGATCGCTCGATGTGTCGTCCTAGCGTGACGTCTTTGCCCAACCCCAGGTGCGTGCGCGTCTCATTGTAATAGAGCGAATATAAAGTCAGGACTCGCTGACCGATCCCGATTCCCGCTCGATGGCGACCAGCGGCCGCGGTTCCGGCGTTGTCGGCTACAATGTCCAGGTCGCCGTCGACACCGCACATCATCTGATTGTTGGCCGCTCCACCGCCTCAGCAATCGCCAGGCCGAGCGCTTTGGCGAGGCAGGCGTAGCTCCAGTCATTCATGTGCAGCCCATCCGGCGACACGAACGCTTTGAACGGCAAACGTTCGGTCTCGTGCCAATGCCGCATCAGATCAAAGCGGTGAAAGAGACAGACATGCTCCGCCTTCGCGGTGGCGGCAATCAGTGACACCATGCCGTCTGCCTTTGGCTTGGCGATGACCTTGGGCGCGTATTGCGGATCAATCAACACGACGTCGGCGCCAGTCGCCTTCAGCCGCGCTAGTCCCTCGCGCAACAGCGAGGCGTGCGGCTGCACGGCTTTGTTGTCCAGAACTGAATTGGTGCCAATTTGCCAGAGCACGAGATCAGGCTTTTCCCTGATCACCGCGGTGTCGAGACGCGCGAGCATATTGCCGACGTCCTCGCCGTTCACGCCGCGGTTCAAAACGGTGAACTTGTGCCCGGGGAAACGGCGGACAAGTTCTTCGGCAAGGCGGCTCGGATAGGAGGCAGCCGACGTGCTGGCGCCTGCGCCATAGGTCGACGATGATCCGAGCGCCACAATCTTGATCGGCAGGCCGCTCACGAGAAGCCGCGCCGTACGAGGAAGTGGAAAATCAAAGCGGACTTGATCGGTCGCCACCGTGCACTCGGCCGAGTGGGGGGCCGCAGGCGTGGTGGATGACGGCGCCGGCTGCACTGCGGGCGTTGCGACGGCTCCCTGTGATGTTTCGCCCCCGTCGAAGCTTTCGTTGCGTTTTTTGTTTGCTACGCGTTTTATCCGTGATCTCCCAAGCATTAGTCGCGTCGAGCCGGAAAAGGTTCATGGGGCGGTCGCCAGCTGGGAAGGCTGCTGTTGACCCCCGAGCCGACACAAGCCAGCTCGAACTCCCGCAGTGCAGCAGTCTCCTTGCTTACTGAGGTGTGCTATCCTTTTGGTTGGAAGCACGGGAGGCATCGGGCAGTGAAACGGCGCGAGTTCATCACGCTTCTTGGCGGAGCGGCGGCGGCGTGGCCGCTTGCGGCACGGGCACAGCAGCCGGAGCGAGCTCGACGCATTGGCGTTCTTATGGCTCAGGCCGCAGACGACCCGGAGGGGCAGGCCCGCGTCGCGGCATTCCTGCAAGGGCTGCGCGAATTGGGCTGGATCGAAGGCCGCAACCTACGGCTCGACTACCGGTGGGGCGGGGGCGATATCGCCCGCATTCGCAGAGACGCGGTGGAATTGGTCGCGCTTACACCCGATGTCATCCTGGCTGGTGGCGGCCAAGTCATGGGGCCGTTGCAAGAGGCGACCCGGACTGTGCCGATTGTGTTTACGCAGACCCCTGATCCCGTCGGCGCCGGCTACGTCGCCAGCCTCGCCCGGCCGGGTGGCAACGCCACTGGTTTTACCAACTTCGAATACGGCGTCAGCGGGAAATGGCTCGAGGTCTTAAGGGAGGTGGTGCCCGGCATCACTCGAGCGGCTGTCCTTCGAGATGCCACCAATCCTGCGGGGACCGGCCAGTGGGGCGCAATCCAGGCCGTGGCGGCGCCTTGGGGAGTGGAGCTAAGCCCCATTGATGTGCGGGAGCGCGGCGAGATCGAGCGCGGAGTCTCAGCCTTCGCCGCTGGATCAAATCGCGGCCTCATCGTCTCGTCGAGCGGGTTTGCGATCCTGCACCGCGAACTGATCATCGCGCTTGCGGCACGACACCGGCTGCCCGCTGTCTATCCGTTCCGCTTTTACGCGATCGATGGCGGCTTGATCTCCTACGGGCCTGATCCGATGGACCCACACCGGCGCGCGGCTCAATACGTTGATCGCATCCTGAAAGGCGAGAAGCCGGCCGAGCTGCCGGTCCAGGCGCCTACGAAGTACGAGCTGGTGATCAACATGAAGACCGCCAAGGCGCTCGGCCTCGACATACCCACGACAGTGCTCGCCCGCGCCGACGAGGTGATCGAATGAGGCGACGCGATTTCATCACGCTGCTCGGCGGCGCGGCTGCGGCGACGCCGCTGGCAACGTGGGCGCAGCAGTCCGCGATGCCGGTGGTAGGTTTCCTCAGCGGCCGATCGCTAGCCTCCGACGCGGACCTTGTGGCGGCGTTCCGCCGCGCGCTTGGCGAAAGCGGTTTCGTCGAGGGCCAGAATGTCGCGATCGAGTTCCGTTGGGCGGACGGGCGGCTCGATCAACTGCCGGCGCTGGCGGCCGAGCTGGTCGAGCGGAAAGTGGCGGTGCTGTTCGCCGGCGCCAGTGAACCACTTGCCGGCTCGCCTGCCGATTTCGGCAGGTTTATCGCCGAAGAAACCGAGAAGTGGGGCAAGGTGATCCGGGCAGCCAACATCAAGGCAGACTGACGCGGCAACCCGATCCAATATTCCGTAACGCCCGTTCAGCGAAATCGCGGGCGTTCGCCCGCGCCGACGAGGTGATCGAATAGCGGTGCTTTTACTGCGGCGCGTTACGACGCGATTGGCACAAAGCAGACACCCCGAGATCACTGCATATTTGTCCGCTTTTGAGGCGAAGCGGACATCCACCGTGCTGTAGCTTTGACCGCCTTGGTCGCTGATGACCCGACTGCGACATCGGCCAGCATCTCATGTTGCGGTAGCGAAGCGGGTTTCGGCCCCTATCAACCCACTTGTTTGAACTGATACGATACCGGCTCCCTGAAGGGCGACGACATGCGGCGGACGCTGCCGCCGCATCAGTGGCCGACGCTGATGACGCCGGCAGCTGGAGCCAAAACGCTCGCCGATCTTCCCCTGAGATCCAAGCATGGATAGCGGCGCGCACGCAGGACAAGCCATGCAGGCCTGGGTGCAGACCGGCGCTGTTTGTCCGAAGTAGTGAGGGATTAGACTAATGAGATGGAAAAGCTGGAAGCCTGGCTTTATCGCCGTGCTGGCACTTTTGGTCGCCAGTCATGTTCTCTCCGGGGTTGCTCTTGCGCAGGACGGAACTGACTGGGTTACCAAATTTCCGCGCGAGCCTGCTCAAGTCTCCACCTGGCCCGGCGGAAAAAAAGTCGCCGTAAGCTTCGCTCTATTCGTCGAGGTATTCGGCTTCGGCCAGGGCCCGGTCTTCCGCCCGGACCTGGCGACTCGCAATCCCGACCTCGTGAACGAGGCTTTCCGCCAATACGCGGTCACCTGGGGCAACCTGCGCGTTGCGCGGCTGTTCAAGGAATTGGATGTCCCGCTCAGCGTCGTCTTGAATGCCACGTTTCCTCGTACGTACCCCTCAGTGTGGAAGGAGTTCCGCGCTGCCCATCCGAAGGCACCGATCATCGCTCACGGCATGAACAACAGCAACGACATCCTGCCGCTCGGGCGCGGACTCGCAGAGCAAAAAGACTATGTTCGCCGCACGCTGGACCTGATCGCCTCCACGACCGGAGTGCGGCCGATCGGCTGGTCAAGTCCCAGCGTCTATTCCAACGCTGACACCATGCAGGCGATGGCGGCCGAGGGCATCACCTACAACCTCGACCAGATGGATTCCGATACCATTTCGCGCCTGAAGACGCCGGCTGGTGCTGCTGCCATATCCAACAGTCACAGTCGATATGGGTCAGTTTCTGGCGAGGATGAAGTCGCCCAACGAAATCGAGACCCTCTGGCTGGACTATGTGTTGGAGCTGGCCAACGAGGCCCGCGCCAATCCGGCGCGCGAGGCCACAACGGTGGTCATCGGACTACATCCCTTCGTGGTCGGCACGCCCGATGGCGCGGCCGCCATGCGGCGTGTTCTCTCGCGCCTCAAGAAAGATGACGCAGTCTGGCTGACCGATACTGAGGCTTTGCTTAAGGCGGCCGGTCTGAATTGACTGGCCGGTCTACGTTGTGGTGCGAGTGCTGGCCAAGCCGATCCAGTAGGAACGGTCGCGAGAGTGCCGCCCGTTATGCCTGCCCCCGCTGACGAGCGACCCTATCTAATGCCCGCTAATGGGACAAAGCGGACCTGCCGAGGTCGCGCTCGTTTGTCCGCTTTGAGGTGCAAAGCGGATCGTATCGGCAACAGCAATCGATCGTGCGAAGCCCTAGTCGCCGCCCAGAATGGCAGGCTGCGACCCTTTTCCGGACCAGACTTGTCCGAGACGCACGGCTTGCAGTGTCGTCGACTGAGCGTTCGGTCTGACGAACTCGTATTTGACAACGCTTGCGTCCGTGCCTCCAGTGGCAACACCGCTGACCAGCAGATTGGCGCCCGTCGTCGTGCTGGTCGTGGCGACCCGTGTGCCGGCAGATCCGTCGAATGGCTCGAAGGCGGCGATCTCGCGGAAGTGGGCGGCGTGGCCGTGGTGTAGGGGGCTCTGCAGATATAGTGACGGGCCCCCGTCCAGTGCGGAGCCGCTCGAAAAGACCTTTACCGAACCGCTGTCCGCGAGCTGACTGACGATAATGCGCTTGGCACCCCCGAGCGAGGCAGCCAGCCAGCCTGTCGCGAGCGAAACGCCGCCCCGATATTCCTTGCCGAACGGAATGAACGAGGCGGTGTTCACGGGCTGGTCGGTCCCGGCCGCTTGCGTGCTACCCGGGCTGGCCTTGCCGATGGGCTTGAAGAGCGCGAAGGCGAACACCTTGACCTCGGTCGGGGTGCCGGGGCCGGGAGCGGTGACGATGCTCTCGCGGCCGGTCGAAAAATCCACGAAGCCGGTGGCGATGCTCACCCCGGACGAGTCCCCACCGTACGGTTTGAACGTCGAGAAGAGTGACGGCGTGGCGCCGGCCGATGACGCCAGCGGGAATCGATAGACCTTCACTTCACTTGGGATGCCAGGACCCGATCCCACGATGATGTTGTCGGACGTCGTCCCATCGATCTGCGCAACAGCCACGCTAACACCGCCACGCGCAACGGCATCGAACGCCTGGAAGCGCGCCAGCTCGGTCCCGAAGGCCCCTTTGCCACCCCTCGCTGCGCCCGCATAGGCCACGACTTCCGGCGCATGGTCCTTGCCGGCACCGACGATCAGGTCAAGCACGCCATCACCATCGACATCCCCCATGGCTACATTGACGCTGCCTTCGAACCCGGGAAACGGGATGACCGTCGCCACGAACCGGTCGCCGTTGCCGTCGTACAGACGCACCTCGGCAGGTTTGCCGGGGGCGCCCGGAATCGCCACCGCATAAGTGGAGACGGCCGGTATGACGTTGATGAGCCCCATCAGCCCGTTGTCTTCGTGGTTGAGGCGATGGCAATGCATCACGTACAGCCCGGTGAACTCCTCGAACCTGGTGCGAATCGAGAGGATGCCGGGTTGGATCACGTTCTCGTCGCTATGCATGGTCGGTGCCGGCGCATTGGCATTATCGATGGCAAACTTGTCGGGGCCGGTCCGCAGACCCGTGGTGGGATCAAAGTACTCGATCACCTGGAAATCATTGACGTGGACGTGGATGGGATGCTCGTCGTTGTTGTGATTGACGAACCTCCACTCCTCAACCGAGTTGAGTCGGGCCTGGATCAGAGGCACGTTAGGGAATGCGCCGCCATCGAACGCATACACGAATGCTTTCGGGTCCTCCGTGCTCGCCAGGTTGTTGAGAAACCCGCCGGAGATCAGGAACTGCCGCTTGACGTCCGGCGTCGTGTTGGCAAGGTCAACAAAGGCCGTGTAGGCACCGAGCGGCTGACCTTCGATGAAGGCGGTCGTAACGCCGCCACCCTCGGAAGCCGTGGCTTTCGCCAGCACCTGGGTTGGAAAGACGAAGAACCCGTCGGCATAGCTGACGGCGGAGGGCAGGACGCTCAGGCTGCCTATGACGGCTGGAGGATTCTCCGTTCCATTGTTGGTGTAGAGCACGCCGGGCGCGCCGATCGTCTTTGCACCGCCTCCGCGTTCCGGCATCTCGAGAACGAGTTCGCCTTGGGCTGGTATCGTCACTGCAATCGCGAACCGGCTCGCCGGTGCAATGAGCAGCCGGGTGCCGTTGTCAGTCGGCGGATACTGGACGGCGGTATAGGGATTTCCATCCTGGCCCACGATGGCGATGGGCGGATGCCGTCCAGTCGCGGTTTCCGTGAGCTGAACGTTCATGTAGGCAATGTCGCTCACATTCGCGAGCACCCAGATTTCGGTCTGGCCAGCCTTGCCCTTGATGACCGGTTGAAACTGCCCGTTTACTGTGAATTGCACATCGCGTTGGTAATCCGGGAGCGACGGATCCGCCGGAACATCGCTGTTGCCGTCCGGCGACGTGAAGCGCTGCAGATTGCTGGGAATGAATTGGAAGAGCCCGCGAGTATTGCGGATGGAAAGCGCCCCCGCATACCAGACCGTAAGGTACTTCGTTCCCGGCTTCGATCGATCGAAGTTGACCGGCGCCAAGGATGGGCGGTAGGTGCCGTTCGCCAGCTCTTCGGCCTTCGGTGGCGTTATGGAGTTGACCCACTGCGGCCATGTCGGATTGTTAAGTTCGGTCAGACCGCCGGCACGGTCAAAGACGAAGTTATACTGAAGCGCCATATTCCGGATGGGAATGTTGTTGTCCGTAACGAGCGGCAGGTTGCCGTCCGTCCGTCCAATGGCAAGCAGGCCGGCGAGACCCGTATAGACCTGCGCCGACGTGAGCCCATGAAGATGAGTGTGATACCAGTACAGTCCCTGTGGCATGTTCCTGGGGATGTCGTAGGTGTAGGTGTTGGACATCCCTGGAGGGATGTGCAGCAATACGTTGTCGGCATTTCCCTTCGGACTGATGTGAAGTCCGTGGGTGTGGAGATTCACCGGCGACGAAGTCATCTGCTCCGGATAAATCGGAACGGACCGACCCTTCGGGGTGTACTGCGGGCTGAAATAATCCCGGATGGTGAGGGCAGTGAGGCCGTTCTCGAAATGGATGATCAGCTTTTCGCCGGGAAACACCTGCAGCGTCGGCCCCGGATAAAGATTGCCGCCTGAGCTCTTCCCGTCCGACGCCGTGCCGCGGACCAGCTCATAGTCGAAAAGCAAAAAGTTTTGGACAGGCGTCGTTACCGTATCTAGCGTGGCCTGGCCCTGCCGCGCGGTAAGCCGAACTTCGAGGACGCCGTCCTTGCTTGCAAGTGTTACTGGCTCTCGGAACTCTGGTCGAATTGCGGGATCGGTTTTTCTCTCGGCACTCTGCGCCCAGGCAGGTGCGCTGGAGCATCCAAGCACCACCAGTACAGCGAGGGCACCACTCGTCAGTAAGCTAAACACGCGACCCGCGTAGAGCGGGTCGTGGCATGAAAGTTTATGCATGTTAAAGAGGTCCTGGGCTTTGCGAACTTTAATTTATAGCAGAAACGAAATCCTCCTGCAGCGCGTGACACGTAGCACGGCGCCGGATCAGCCCAGGTCTAACTCATCTTTTGGTTGGGGCATAGAAGATGCTGTCGATCTCCACGATATCGTCGTCAAATAACCGCTGGACCTCGATCATTGTGCGCGGTGGATATGGCGGCTTGCCCCACAGCTCCGCCTGCACCTCGTCCACCATGGGCGCGAAACGGTGCAGGTCACTGACGTAAACGGTGAGCCGCACACAATCCTGAAGGCTGGCGCCCTCCGATTGGGCAATCAACCTGATATTGAGGAAAGCCTGACGGACCCGGGCGCGGGGATCCTGCACCAATCTGTTGGTTGCGGGATCTATGCCTTGCATGCCGGCGACAAAGATCAAGTCACCGGCCCTAGCGCCAAGGCTCCAGGTGCCCTCCGTCTTGATAGCGCCGCCAGGATTGAGTGTTTTGACGCCGTTTGGCGAGGGTGCTTGCGCGAAACTCAGACTTGACGCGAATGCTATCGCAGTCACGCAAGGAAGAACAAGTCGCGGTAACATTTCAGTACTCCGTCTTGAGTGATGTCTTATATGCCGACCCTCATAAGCGTCGGCTTAAACGATGGACCGTGTATCCGCTCTGTACGCAAGTTCGGTCAACCGCCAGCCCGATCAATGTCCAATGAGCTCGGGCGACGTGCGCTGAGGGTAGGCGAGCGAGTTATGCCCGGTTCTGCCAGTCTCGCGCGGAATCGATCGAGGGCATAACGGACTCGGGGCGAGTGCGGCGCTCCGACATGGATGACCGATCTGCGAAATCCGACGACTCCAGCCCATACCGTTGGCTGTGGCCGCGCAGCGATTGGCACGTAAGCATAATGTTCGGCCGCGCCCTTCCGTTTCGGCCAGCGCACGCCTATGCTTGGCTAAAAATGTAAACTTTGGGGAGTGCCAAGGATGGCGCGCGCCACCGCCGTTCTCTTGCTTTGCTGCATTGCCTCGCCAGCCGTATTCGCGCAAAACAGCGATCCGGATCAGCTATCCGACAAGGAGCGGCTCGGATGGCGGCTTTACGAGCAGAGCTGCAGCATTTGCCATACCAAGCCGAACCTCGTGCTGCACCAGTTCGGACCTGTGCTGTCGCGCGAGTCGCTCAACGGCCGGCCTGAACTCGTGCGCGAGGTGATCGCAAACGGCACGCCACGCATGCCGGGCTTCAAGCAGCATTTCACGCCGGCTGAGATCGACGCAATTGCCGCCTATCTGCAGACGCTGTCGCCGGCTGAAAAGCGCTGAGCGGAAAATTCAAGGGGAGACTCTGATGACACGTGCGCAAGTCTCAACGATCGCCCTCATCGCGTTGCTCACCACCCTGCCCGCGGCGGCCCTCGCCGGTGACGTCATTCTGAGCGGCACTGTCACGTCCGCGGTGGGCGAAAAAATGGGCGGCGTCACGGTCTCAGCCAAGGCCGAGGGCCAAACCATCACCACCAGCGTGTTCACCGATGATTCGGGCGGCTACTACTTCCCGCCGCTGACGTCGGGCAAATACCGGGTGTGGGCGCAGGCGCTGAGTTACGAGACCGCCAAGAGCACAATCGATCTCAGCGCGGCGAAGCGGCAGAATTTTGTGCTCAAGCCCGCGAAGGATTTCTTTCCGCAATTGCCCGGCGACGTCATGCTGGCTTCGCTACCGGGTGACACGCCCGACGATTTCCGGATGAAGACACAGGTGCGCAAGAACTGCACCGGCTGCCACACTGCGAGCTATCCCCTGCAGCACAAGTTCGACGAGACCGGCTGGAACGTCGTCCTCGAGCTGATGAAGCGGCTCAACGTGTTCGGCCACTATCTCGGCGCGGAGCACAAGGGCACGCCCAACATCGACTTCCACCAGAAGGAGCTCGCGACCTATCTCGCCCGCGCCCGCGGCCCGGGCGAAAGCTCGGTGAAGGTCACGCTGCCGGAGCGGCCGAAGGGCGAGACCGCGCGCGTGGTGTTCAAGGAGTACGACTTTCCGAAGGAGCCGGGCAACGGCCCGCCGCAGCCCTCGAATGATGGCAGCGACTGGATGCTCGGCACGCCGTCCGATCTCAACGGTATGGTCGGGGTGCACGACGCGCAGGCCGATCTCGATGGCAACCTGTGGATCGCCTACAGTCTGCCGAGCCGCGACACCACCGTGGCGAAGATCGACGCCAAGACCGGGGCGGTGAAGAAGTTCGGCGTGCCCGACATCGAGGGCTTTGCCGCCGGCAGCCATGGGATCGTGCGCGACGAGAACGGCAATCTGTGGTTCAACACGCGCTCGACGGTCGAGCGCAGCCACGGCAGCCTCGCCAAGATCGACCCGAAGACCGAGAAGATCTCGGTCTACACGCCGCCGAAGCCCATGTCGGGCACCGCCGGCACGCTCGACGTCGATCTCAAGGGTAATGTCTGGGTCACCTCGCCCGACGGCGCTCTGCGCTTCGACATCGCCAAAGAGACGTTCACCGAATTTAAGTCGGTGAGCTACAAGACCCCGCACGGTATTGGCACGGTCTATGGGCTAGCCGTCGACCGCACTGGCAACGCGTGGTGGGCGATCATGAGCCAGGACCTGATGGACTACAGCGACATCAGCACGGGCAAGACGGGCGAGCTGAAGATGCCGCCCGAGCAGGCGGTGATTGATAATCTGACCCCCGAGCAGCGCAAGTTCTATGAGACCTTCGTGGCACCGGACTTCAACACGCCGTTCGCCTGGGCGCAGGGCTCGCGCCGGCTCGGCGCCGACAAGGACGGCGACTACGTCTGGGTCGGCAATTCGTTCGGCGGCACGCTCGGGCGCATCGACATCAGGACGAAGGAGATCAAGCTCGTGCCGCTGCCGAACCCGGAGGCGCATCAGCCCTATCAAGTGCAGGTCGATTCCAAGCACAACGTCTGGACCAACCTGTGGAGCACTGACAAGGTGGCGCGCTACGATCCGGGCAATGGGCAATGGACCTTGTTCGACCTTCCGAACCGCGGCACTGAGGCGCGCTACATCGCGATCGCCGAACGGGACGGCAAGCTCGAAGTGATCCTGCCGTACTACCGCACGCGCAAGGTTGCGGTGATGACCTTCCGCAGCGAGGCGGAGTTAACGGCACTGAAGGCGCAGGGGAGGCTTTTTGCTGCACTGCATGAGTCCGGTCTTGGCTCCAAGCGGATATACCGAGACGCCTGCTATTTTGTCCGCTTTCGGCTGCAGAGCGGACCTTGCAGATGCGCGCTGGACTTAGGAATACACGGCCTTGGGCAGAAACAACATGCGCGACCACTGCGCCTTAGCACGCTACTTCGCCAGCGGCGTCGGATCGTTCGGCGGCGGATCGATCTGAAACGTGGCGGCGGTGAGACAGGTCATCGAAAAGCTGCCGACCGTCGCGACCAGCGCGACCAGGTGCTCCAGCCCCATCGTCTTTTCCGCGGCGGCGTAGTTTTCGTCGCTGAGCCCCTTGTCGGCGAGGAGCTCGCGCGCCACGGCAAAGCAGGTGCGCTCGCGCGCATCGGCCAGGCTCGGGGTCTTGCGCGCGTTGATCGCGTCGATAACCGCCTGCTCGATGCCAAGGGCCAGCGAGTTGCGCACCTGTGCGAACCATGGATAGCGCGCGTTCCAATGCCGGGCGACGGCGAGGTTGACGATCTGCTGCTCGCGGCGCGAGAGCGGCCCGGACGCCAGCGCCGCGCGCATGGTCTGGGTCGCCTCGAACACTTTTGGCAAGCGGATATAGGCAAGATACGGCCCGCCCACGATGCCGCTTGTCTGCTTGGCGGCGTCGTAGACGCGCGCCTGCTCGGCGTTCATGTCGGCGCGGTCGATGATGGCGATGCGCGTCATGCGATGCCCCCCGGCTTGGATTGCGTTTGCAACCGCGAGGGTAGCATCGGCGCGCCGATCCCGCCATGACGGCGGAAGCATCGGGCTTGCATAGCGGCGGATGCTGCCTTGCGCTGAACGCCTATTTTACTATCCGCATTTTCCAGCCCTCATCGCTCCACATGCAGCTAACCTCGTCAGCGGCGCGAATGCAGAGATTGAAGTAAGGCACCAACTCGACGAAGACCTCAGTTCCGCTCGGTAGCTCCTGGCAGCTGCTCCAGAAGCTGGACGACGTCCCGTTTTCTCTCTCCATCATGAGAGCGACAACCTTGTCCATCTCCTCCCGCGTGTTGCACTTCGTCGGCTTCTTCAGCACCGCGACCCAGTTCTCGCGCGGGTAGGTCGCCGCGATCTTGTCGCTGGCTAGCCAGATGATCAGACCGATGCACACAATCGAAAATATATGCCTCATTCCCGTGCTCCTTCTTC
>WNGF01011428.1_pt1 | contig 14718 bp, 8 predicted proteins | sample 5400641 | NCBI WGS metagenome assembly WNGF01 (sample SAMN13153371, study PRJNA577476) | soil metagenome | isolation source: 80 cm soil or saprolite under grassland replicate 2 | place: USA:California | collected 2016-06-15
CCCAACTCCTGAGTGCCACCTTCCATCGTCCGATCCCAGTACAGACGCCCTTTCCCATTCACCGCCCCGTCGAAGACTCTAACGAGATTGCTTGCCTGTGAGCCATTGATGTAATCAATTCCCCAGTTACGATTCAGCGCGTCGTAGAAGTAGTTGGTGACGACGCCGCGGGCATCGATCCTTTGAGTGAGGTTGCCGTTGGCGTCGTAGGAATAGGCCATAGCCCACCCGCTGTTGCCGGTCACCGGGTCGGTATAAGCGGGCAGGCCGCCGTTGGTGTTCTGCTCCGGGTTCTTGGCGCGGACTAGGCGTGAGAGTGAGTCGTAGGCGAACCAGCGGGTCTGTGCGCCCTGCGTCACTTTGCGCAGGTTACCCAACGCGTCGTAGAGGTAAGTCGTATCATAGTTCAGCTTGCCCGTGCCTGGGTCTTCAGTCACCTTAACCAATCTGCCGAGGGCGTCGGTTTGACTGCTGCGCTTCTTGCCCGCCTGATCGGTGACCGTCACCTGATTGCCGCTGTAGGCCGTGTCAACGTGTGCGCTGTCTGGAGTGGTCACCTTGATAACCCTGCCGAGCGCGTTCGGCGGCGCGGTAAGGGTTGGATATTTGCGAGACTCTGCCGAGCGCGTCGAACTGCGTGTCCTTGATCGTCCAGGTGGCGCCTTCATACGCCGCGCTGCGCCACGTCCTGCCGAGGCCGTCGTAATAAGATTTGCTGGTCAGAATGTTGTCGCCGAACGCGCCCTGGTCGCTTGTCGTTATGATCACGTGATTCGTGTCATCGTAAGCAATGGTCGTTTGCCTTTTCTCGGCGGGCACGCAGACGGAGGGGGGCGCGCAGGGGGGCGTGGTTACCTTATACCTCGCCTGAATGCCCTGGGTCGGCCGGTCGAGGGCGTCGTTGTAAGCGACGCTGCTGACGATCCCATTTGCGTCTTCAATATTGACTGGCTTGCCGAGGTAATAATCGTACTTGGTGTATGCCGTGTGACCGAGCGCGTTGGTGACTTTAGTGGCGAACGCGTAGCTCGTCTGCCCATTCAGTTCGGCGGGCGGCGTGTTCTGCCTCGCGTCGTCACCCGGCGAACCGAAGCGGTCGCTGAAATCGAGCGTTGTGGCGTTGCCGTTCGCGTCTATCGCCTTCACGACGTTCCCCGCGATGTCGTATTGCGCGTGACCGTTGGCCCAGCCGGTAACGCCGCCGCTATTATTGAGCAATGCGCTGGAGGTCCTGGTGACGTTGCCGCGCGTTGTGTAACCGGTGGTGAAGCCGCTGTCCAGCCCGCTGATGCCCGGGCGATCGATGAGCGGCGCGTGATTCGGGCTGGTGTCGTAAAGGTCGTATTCGTAGAACGTCTCGGCGCGCTTGGTTCCGCCGGCGTCGAAGACCTGCTGCTGGAGCGGCAGGTTGCGGATGTGAATGTTGGTGTCAGCCGCATAATCGACGCCGTTGTTGAGGGTCACATAGTCGGTGTGTGTGCGCCGGACCAAAGGCCCGGGGGCGCCTGCGCCGAAGTCATACTCGTAAACATCGGTTTGGTTGTTGTATTGATCATAGCCGATGGTCTGTTTTGAAACCAGATTGGCGTCCGCCAGTGTCGTCACCGTCTCAACGACGCGAGGGTCGACGCGGGGCTCATAGTCAGGCGTGCATAACCTACCATAACAGAACTGAAGTGGATACCAGTTTACCTGAGCGCGTTGCGCCCATGTATTAACAGTTCTCTGTAATACTGAGCCGACCGTTCCATTTATTACCGCATATTTTTCGGATTGATATTCTAGACCTTCTTTCCAAGATGGATAGTCGGTAGCTTTCATGAAAAACGAGTCGATCGGGTCTCCGTAGAAATAATGCTTCTCACGTTCCAGCAGTGTTCCGCCCGGCTGATCGTATCTAGCCACTTCAACATACACAGCCTGCGCCGCCGGATCGATAGTTTCATTATAAACAGTCTCCTCTTTAGCGGTTACACCGTCAGGATAGACGCGGCGCTTTTTCACTCTACGGAGAATCGCATTACTAATGGAGCCTGCGGGATTTATACAACCTGATCCCTGATTATAATCATACTCATACGCCCCGCCGGTCGGAAGCTCGACGCGCGCAGGTTCTCCGTAGGGATTATAATATAATTTGTATGATCTTCCATCGGGCAACTCCACCATCGAGACCTTAGTCGGATTATAAGCGATAGCCTGACCATCGTTCAGTTCCGGAAATAAGGTTACCTCAGTTCCCAAGGTATAGCCCGGGCGGAGCACTTGATCTAAATTGGCATACCATACCCGAATTGTGCGCGGCGCGCCGCTCGCCCCTTTGAAGGTGATTTGATCATAGAATACGGTAGTCATATTCGCATAACTGACCGTTATAACACGATTAACGGAATCGGTAATCTGAGTCACTCGCCAAAAAGCGTCATAGGTGAAGCTTACCCTATTGCCGTTCCGATCCTGCATCCAGGTCACAGCCCCGGTATCAATACGATACCGAGTTCCGTCGCGAAAATACAACATGCCCCGTGGAAAGGAATAGACCACCCACTGCGGGGACAAGGCATCGACGATTGGGGAGTCGGAAATAAACGTCATCGCCTCGCCATCGGCAGAAGTGAAAACCGTTCCCCGCGAATGGGGAATTGATTGACTGCACGCAACGTCCAGAGGTTTCCCGTTATTGAGTGTATCGCGCAGTTCGTGTTGTGTTCCGTCAGGAGTAGTGAACGTCAGGCGCGTGAGTGTTGGCATCGCTTTCTGACAGAATACACCGTCACCGACCCGTCTTCCCTGCAAGACGCCGGGGCCGTAGCCGGGTTTGTAACCGTCAAACCAATCCGCTTCAGGCGAAAGATAATACTCAGTCGGATCGGTGTTCTTGAAAGTGTAGACCCTCCAGCGTTGGTCGAAATTCAATGTCATCGTGTATCCCGCGCCGCCGCGTCCACCCACTTGTAAGAGCGGAAGACGAAGGTTGATCTGACCGCTGTAGAGACTGATATTGTCAAGCCCGCTCAGCGCGTATGAGCCGGCCGGTGAGCCGGGGGCGATCGCCGGAGGCATCGAGCCGTAGGTGATGTTAGGTATCTCTTGCGCATTACTGCTGATCGCCGACAGGAGCAACAGCATAATGGCTTTCACCAGACGGTTGATCGTAATTACGAATGAACATTGCGTGGCGATGGTGGTATCAGTCATAGAGATTACCTTTCAGATGAAAGCAACAAGAAATTGTGGTAGTTGTGAGCTCTCCCCACAGCTCTGAATATATAGGCGCATATTCCGCGCAATATCATTGGCGAGGTGGGGTGATATTGATGTTGCAAACCCAAGTGGAATTATTGGCTTCCCTGAGCCTGTACTGACCGGGAGCAAGATTGACTATTTGGCTCGAATCTAACTCCCCGTCTTTCATCCGCACGTCATGCACGCGCTCACCCGACACCTTTTCGAGTATGACCGAAACGTCTTCAAGCCCGGTGCGATTACGGATATACAAATGGACGCGCCCCGCGGGGCAATTGAACTCCTCAGGCTCAAAACCTGTCGGATAGATCGTTGTCCTCACAGCTATTCTCTTTGATCTGGAAGGCTCCTGTGTCGGTGATGAAGTCGAAACCCCATTGGTGTTTTGCCTGGCATTCCAGATACGGGCGCTTACGCTCAAGACGCCGATCGCGACACAGATTGCGACCAGCGCTCCTAAAGATAGATAGGCCAGCCGGAATTGCCGGAATTGAAATTTCTGTGAAAAATTCTGAAAAACGCGCAAGGAAAAGTTGTGTAGATTGTCAATCATACGCAAGCCCCCTAGAGAGAGTTATTAATTTTAAGCGAGCAGTTCCGCAACGTTCTTTAACATCAAGATCACGAACGCCAGGCGCTGCGTCTGTTAGTAAACGACATCCCAGGGTGAGTGGAACAGTTTACGACATACCTTAGTCAGACTTTTTCTGACCACACGGCTTGGTCACCGCAGTTATTGCAATACTCTCCGGACTATGAGAACGATTCGCCCTTATGCAATATAGTGCACATAAGTAAGAATCGTTCTCATGATCCAACCCCGGGCTTTTCAATTTCTTCGTGCGAACTCGAAACGTTCAACTCGGCGCGAGTGGAGGAAAATGTCGAAATTTCCCCTAACATATGTAAAAGACGCAAAACGGAGAGAAGTTTGCCCATTATTAAAAAAAATCTTTCCCTCCTTCGTGATTGGCCCCTGTCGCGACGATCCACGCCACACCTCTCCGGAGAGCGAAAAAAAACCGGGGGAGATAGCCGAAGCTACGTCAGATCAATAAGATACGAATGTCCTGTGCCATATCCTCCCCCGTCTACGACTTGGGACATCGATGGCGCTTTGGCAATCTCACTATAGCCGCTGCCAAGACGGGCTGTTCTGACGTAAATCTCCCCCGGTTTTTTTCGCTCTCCTTCATGATTGACCGTATCGCCAAAGGTGACCGCAGCCTTGCTCTGGCGGCGCTCGGCGCGCTGTGCAGAATAGGGGCGCTGGTCGCAGAAGACACCAATGTCGGGCAGGTTTATCGATTGGCCGAGGAATACGCGGCGAAGCCTGCGAGTTATTGACCTACCAAAGATCGGCGTCATGAAAATTGATCAGAGCGAAAATTTGATCCGGAGATACCTACTCGGCGAGTTGACGGAGGCGGACCAGGCCGCCCTTGAACAGGAACTTCTGATCGACCTGGGCAAATTCGATAGAGTGTGGGCCGTCGAGAATGAGCTGATTGACAGTTACGTGCGTGGCGAGATGTCTCGCGCCGACCGGGAACGATTTGAAGACCACTACCTCGCCTCCCCATTGCATCGTGAGCGTGTGGCGATAGCCGAGTCGTTTCTCGCAGACATCGATCAGGCGGTCGGAGAGACGGTTGAAGGATGAAGACTCTTAAGCGCCGACGTCTGCACCGCCCGAAGTGTCGAGGCCACTAGGCTGACTTCCCTTCCCCTCCCTCTATCGCGTGAGTAGCGAGCACACAATATCTTGTGATGTGCGCGGCCCGGCGTACCCAAGATGTGGCGCGAGTCTTCGCTGACGCCTCAGTCTTCTCTCCTCGAAGATTTTTTTGCAACCCCGATGACTGGACGGCGTAATGGAGAGAGCGGACCTCTAACACCCAAACTCAGAAACTGACGAAGGCCGATTCCGGGAAGCGCTCAATCACGCAAGCCCGGCGAAGTGTGTCCGACTCGACCGTCCATCGAACGATGGAAGAAAGGAAAGATCGCATGCCCCCTCGTAATCAACTCGTCGCCTGCGTCATCAGGCAATACGACGCAGGGCTGTATCGAGCCTGGGTCAGTTTGGACAAGGGACATATGGTTTGTTTGGGCGCATATCAGGACGAAGCGGACGCCACGGAGACGATCGATCGCTTCCTGGACACTTATCGGGACGGGCGGATAAAGACCCCCGAAGACATCTTGCCCCTTATCGACTCAAGTTACGCTCAAGACCTGACAGCGCCTTTGCTCGTGGTCGGGCGGGGCGTTGGCCCGGAGTTCAACGGCATTGGCGAAGGACTCATCGCCCGCAGCCCTTCCCTCTCCCTCGAGCATTAACCACGTTCGTCGAAGAACCTACCTCCTCCTTAAGTCTCATTCGATCCTTTCAATGCTCCCTAGTCTTATTTATAGATGACAATGCCGCCCGCGCTTGGTGAATCTACATGCCATCCCTGATAATCGCTCCCGCCCGGCTTCAGCATTATTACCCCACGAATAGCTGGGACATTCCGAAATTCAATGACGCCTCTGCCCGGGTGTCGGAAAGAGAGTGGCAATGCCTACCCCTCAATCGAGTGGTGCGGATTCATCAGTCCAGCAACACATCTACGACGTTTTTCTGAGCCACCAGAGTGGCGATAAGCCGCAGGTCGAAGCCCTCGCCGCGAGGCTTGAGGATGAAGAGGGGTTGAAGCCTTTTCTCGACAAGTGGCATCTCATACCTGGTGAGCCGTGGCAGGAAGCGCTCGAAGAGGCCCTTGATCGAAGCGGAACTTGCGCGGTGTTTCTCGGACCCGGCGGGTTAGGGCCTTGGGAGAACGAGGAGATGCGCGCGGCTCTCGATGAGCGAGTGCGCAATAAATCATTCCGCGTTATTCCTGTCTTATTACCCGGGGCGGAGCCGAAAGATAAAAAGACATTGCCGCGCTTTCTGAGCCGGCTCACCTGGGTTGACTTCCGCGGGGGGCTCGACGACCCGGAGACATTTCGGCGTTTGGTGGCCGGAATTCGCGGGCTTCCACCAGGTAGACAACCTGCCTCTAGTCAACAAGAGGATCCACGGATATTCAGTCTTCCCTTCCCTCGCAATAAATTCTTCACCGGTCGCGATGACATCCTGAAAGGCATTCATGAGAACTTCAACGCGGGTGAGAGGGCGCAGGCGCTCAGCGGGATGCCAGGCGTCGGCAAGACTCAGGCAGCGTTGCAGTACGCCTATCAATATCAACAGGACTATCGGATTGTGTTATGGGGCAACGCGGCCTCGCGCGAGACTCTGGTTACAGACTTCGTGTCTATGGCTGGGCTACTCGACCTGCCCGAGAAGAATGCTCAAGACCAGAGCGAAACTGTCAAAGCCTTGAATCGCTGGCTCGGGAACAATGACGGGTGGCTCTTGGTATTGGACAACGCTGACGAACTCGCTCTGGCGCGCGATTTCATCCCGTCGCAGGAGACAGGGCGCGTATTGCTAACGACGCGCGCACAGAACACGAGGCCGATTGCGTTGCGGCAAGTGGTCGAAAAGATGCAGCCGCAAGAGGGCGCGCTGTTTCTCTTGCGTCGGCTGGAGAAGATAAAGAAGGACGAACAGCTCGAATCAGCGCCTGAAGGATTGCGCAAACAGGCGGAAGCTTTATCGATGGCCCTAGACGGTCTGCCGCTGGCGCTCGATCAGGCGGCGGCCTTCATCGAAGAAACGCCTTCGACCTTGGAGGAGTACCAAACTCTTTATCAAAGCGAGCGCAAAGAACTGTTGAAGCGCCGGGGCAAACTCGCCGAAGACCATCCATCGGTCACTGTGACCTTCTCGCTCGCATTCAAGAAAGTGGCGGATGCCAATCCGGCCGCCGCCGATTTGCTGAGAGTGTGCGCCTTCCTCGAAGCCGACTCAATTCCGGAAGAGATATTCAGTGATGGAGCAAAAGAGTTAGGAGAGGCGTTAGGCTCCGCCGCTGAAAGCTCGCTCGCCCTGACTGACGCCATCGGTGAGGCTGCCCGCTTTTCATTGCTCCGGCGCAATCCGGAGGCTCGCACGTTGAGCCTTCATCGCTTAGCACAAGCAGTCCTTAGAGATGAGATGGACGGCGATACCAGGCGGGTGTGGGCGGAGCGCGCCGTCCGCGCACTGAATGGAGTCTTCCCAAATGTCGAATATTCCACCTGGCCCTTGTGTGGCCGTCTGATTCCGCACGCGCAGTTACTTGCGTCGCTCATTGATGAGTACGGCGTCGATTTCCCGGAAGCTGCCCGATTGATGAATCGAGCAGGCTATTACTTGAACGAGCGCGCGCAGTATGCCGAGGCCGAGCCGCTCTATCAGCGTGCCCTCGACATCTATCAGCAGGCTCTCGGGCTCGATCACCCGTACACTGCGATGAGCCTCAACAATCTGGCAGAACTCTACCGAGTGCAAGGGAGATATGCCGAGGCCGAGCCGCTCTATCAGCTCGCCCTCGACATCGCAGAGAAGGCTCTCGGCCCCGAGCATCCAGACACCGCGACCAGCCTCAACAATCTGGCATTATTCTACAATTCGCAAGGAAGACACGCCGAGGCCGAGCCGCTCTTTCAGCGCGCTCTCGACATCTTCGAGACGGCTCTCGGCCCTGGACATCCGAACACGGCGACCTTCCTCAACAATCTGGCAGAACTCTACAAAGCGCAAGGGAGGTACGCCGAGGCCGAGCCGCTCTTTCGGCGCGCCCTCAACATCTATGAGAAGGCGCTCGGCCCCGAGCACCCACGCACGGCGAACAGCCTCAACAGCCTGGCGGGACTCTATCGAGCGCAAGGGAGATACGCCGAGGCCGAGCCGCTCTATCAGCGTGCCCTCGACATCAGAGAGAAGGCGCTCGGCCACGAGCATCCGTCTACTGCGAACAGCCTCAACAACCTAGCGGGCTTCTACGATTCGCAAGGGAGATACGCCGAGGCCGAGCCGCTCTATCAGCGCGCCCTCGACATTTACCAGAAGGCTCTCGGCCCCGAGCACACATCCACTGCGACGAGCCTCAACAACCTGGCGGGACTCTACAAAGCGCAAGGGAGACCCGCCGAGGCCGAGCCGCTCTATCAGCGCGCCCTCGACATTTACCAGAAGGCTCTCGGCCCCGAGCACCCACACACGGCAACCATCCTCAATAACCTGGCGGAACTCTACAAAGCGCAAGGGAGACCCGCCGAGGCCGAGCCGCTCTATCGGCGCGCTCTTGGCATCTACGAGAAGGCGCTCGGCCACGAGCATCCGTCCACTGTCAGAGTGTTGAAGAATTATGCGGCTCTGCTTCGGAAGATGAGCCGTGAGGATGAGGCGGATGAACTTGAGGCTCGCGGAGGCGATTGAAAAGCCCCAGACTTGGGGCCGGCCGGCCGGTTGATTTGATCGATGCGCGGCGAGGGGAACGGACCCTAGAGCGCCGGTCAAGTATTCAGGCGGCTTGAGCCATGATCTCCGGTCGCCGCGCAAAGAGATGCAGATTGTTCACCACCGCACATCGTCGCAGATCAAGCAGGTTCTTGCGCTCTCCGCAGTACCTGGCACGGTCGCCTTGCCAATGCCCGATGTGCGACAAATCGTGCTCGACTCCGGCTCGTTCACGCAACGTGGCGCGTCCTTCACTCGTGCCCTGACGAACCCGCAATTCTTGCAACAACTTCTCGTCAGCGTGCAGCTTGACGCTACGCCCACTCTGGCTGCCTGTACAACGAGATCGTTGCGGACACACCGCGCAACTCCCCGCCGGGAAACGTACAGTCTTCCCGGGCTGGCAACTCATCTCGATTCCTTGCGGGCAACGCAACACCTTGCGTTCCCAGTCCACGATGAAGGCCGTCTTGGGAAAGAAGACGCCTGCTCGTACCGGCCAGGCCTTGCAGAAGATCTCCAACTCCGCACTGCGCTCGCTGACCAATGTGCTCGACAAGTAAGCCCGGTCAATGTGCAACTCCTTGAGGGTGATTTGCTGCCGCTTGAGATCACTCTTGATCCCTTCCGCGACGCTCGCCTCCGGGGCGTTGGCCGGCGTGATGCCGACCGCCACCACCAGTTCCGAGTCAAGATCGCGCATCACGTGGCGTTTGTAGCCGTCCACTCGCACGCTGCGGCTCTTGCGCCCGTGACGCATCTCGGCGTCTTCAATGCTGATCCGGCGGTCCTTGGCCACGCCTTTCACGAGCACAGGCTTTCCGGCCTCGTTGGTCGTCACATCTTGAGTTCGCACCCGCCGCGCCGCCTCCAGGCAAGCAGGCACGACCGATTCTTCCGTGATCAGTTCCGGATTGGTCGCCAGCCACTGCTCGACCCGCTCCAAGGTTTGGAGCACTTGCCGCAAGGCTTGCTCCCGCGCCTCCGGGTCGTCCCAGTCGAGGTCAAGCGCCGCCTTCAAACTCGATCCGGCGACCAACTCCGCATCCGCTTCCTGCGCCATTGCCGCGAGTGCCCACCCCTGCTCGCGCGCGATCACGCCCAAAGCCTTTCGCAGGGCGTGCCCCAACAAATTGTAGGTGTCTTCCACGCGACCTGCGCCCCACAACGGCGAAGAGTCGAGCGCGGCGCGCAAATTTCGCGCGCCGAAAGCCTTGCTCGCCGCCGCGATCTCGACGGTCCGCTCGAGCAAGCGCCGATCCATCTGATGCTCGATCAGCCGCGTGCGAAAGGCGACAAACGTGCCTTTGCTGAATGGCGGCTCTTGCGCCTCCAAACAATCGAGCGCCAATTGCCAGCGCCGATCCATCAGCGTCGCCTCGATCACCTCGTCGTCCGAGACCCCGGTGTAGGCCTGCAGGATCAGCGCCACGGCCAACATCGCAGGCTCAACGGGCGGTTGTCCTTGCGGAGAATCTTTGTAGATGCCCGGTATTGGGGAGCAACGGAACAGAGAATACGCTTAAGGGATTTAGGCTATAAAAATCAACGGCTTAGGGGGACACTCCCAACCCGCAGAACCAGTGACACTCTCTCGATCCGTACATCTTTACGCCGTAACCATGCATCCCAATACCGAACACCATTCATCTGCAGGGTTGCCTGAAGAAATTGAGAGCCGATGGGTATGAATACAGCGAGGATGACCTGCGATTTCTCTCGCCACTGATGCACCGACACCTGGGGATTTATGGCCGCTACCAGTTCAGCCCAGATATTTTGGAGGGTTTACCATCGCCGGAAGATTTCACATACTGAGAACAAGTTGTACGCTAAGCGGGTGTTCAACCCTGCGTTTTTTCCAAAATTCTACCGAATGGTCTATGAGCTTGCGCACGAACGCCTGATCCCCGCTCTGCGACGCATCGCCAATAAGGAGCTTACCGAAGCCGACCGCGCCAATCTACTGCTCGACCGCCGCGCCAACGAGTGGCAAGGCAATAATCGCGACAAACGTTATCTTTTCTCCTGGCGCGAGCTGCGGTCCATTGGTAAGCAGACTCCCTTTTTGCAATGGGGGCAAAACCATAGTGTTAAACAGGCGCTGCTTAGGGCGAGCAAACGACAGCTACGTTTTCGCTGTGTTTTGGCTACATTGCCGTTTTTACTTGCCATTAGCGCGGTAATCATTTGGAACAGCCAATGGGGGCAGTTGCAGCTTATCAAATGGGAGGTGGCGAGATCGAGTGAAAGCATGGCAAACGACGAAGCCTTGAGACAGGTAGCAAAAGCATATCTAGCAATAGAAGAGTTTTCCATGGCACAGGGAGTCGCGGAGAAGATCAGCGAAGAGCGCTACAAAGCATCTGCCCTGGTAGAGATTGCGAAGGCGATGGCCGAGATCGGGGCGAAGCAGCGAGACGAAGAGCTGCTGAAGCAAGCCCAAGGAGTCGCGGAGAAGATCAGCGATGAGCGTCACAAAGTAATTGCCTTGGTAGAGATTGCGAAGGCGATGGCCGAGACCGGAGCAAAGCAGCAAGCGATGGAGATGCTGAAGCAGGCCCGGGGAGTCGCGGAGAAGATCAGCTATGGGTATTACAAATCATCTGCCCTGGTAGAGATTGCGAAGGCGATGGCCGAGACCGGGGCAAAGCAGCAAGCGATGGAGATGCTGAAGCAAGCGCGGGGAGTCGCGGAGAAGATCAGCATGGAAGATTACAAAGCATCTTCCCTGGTAGAGATTGCGAAGGCGATGGCCGAGATCGGAGCAAAGAAGCAAACGATGGAGCTGCTGAAGCAAGCGCGGGGACTCGCAGAGACGAACAGCGATGAGGGTTCCAAAGCATCTGTCCTGGGAGAGATTGCGAAGGCGATGGCCGAGATCGGAGCGAAGCAGCGAGACGAAGAGCTGCTGAAGCAAGCCCGAGGAGTCGCGGAGAAGATCAGCTATGGGTATTACAAAGCATCTGCCCTGGTAGAGATTGCGAAGGCGATGGCCGAGATCGGAGCGAAGCAGCGAGACGAAGAGCTGCTGAAGCAAGCCCAGGGACTCGCGGAGAAGATCGGCATGGAAGATTACAAAGCATCTGCCCTGGTAGAGATTGCGAAGGCGATGGCCGAGATCGGAGCAAAGCAGCAAGCGATGGAGATGCTGAAGCAAGCCCGGGGAGTCGCGGAGAAGATCAGCGATGAGCGTCACAAAGTAATTGCCTTGGTAGAGATTGCGAAGGCGATGGCCGAGACCGGAGCAAAGCAGCAAGCAATGGAGATGCTGAAGCAGGCCCGGGGAGTCGCGGAGAAGATGGGTATCTCCCAACAAAAGAACCAAAAGCGTCATGGGGATTTTCGTAACTGCTGAGTATGATATGTTTAGCCGACTTTGCTCTTCCCACTTTTTGCCCCCCATTGAGTTTCCTTAAGCATAATGACGCTTTTGGTTCCTTTGTTGGGAAATACCCATTACTTGATCAGCGACAAGTACATCGCCTTGTTTTCCCATTTCATCCCTTGCGGCGTGCGCGAGGCAGTCTACATTCTCGACGGTCTGATGAAAAACACGAGCGAGATTCAACCCGAGATCGTTCACTCCGACAGCCACGGGCTTATGGTTATGTGGACACTTTCAGACAAGAAAACTAACCTCCTGAAAGATACAAATCCGTTCTCAGGAGGCAGCAGCTTATGCAAATCCGACGTCTGCAAAGTGATCCGAATCACTCTCTTTCTTTTGAGATGCTCGATGAGAGCGCTCAACCGATTGCTGTCGTTTCAGCTTTCATGCGCCATCTGGCGGCTCGTGGTTACTCGCCGAATACGCTCTCGGCTTATGCTTACGATCTGCTTCACTTCTTCCGCTTTCTCTCCGGTCAGAAGCTGACATGGGAGGATTTCACTCCCGCACTGTCGCTGGCCTTTCTGGAATATCTGCGACAGGTCTCCAGTCACAAGCGAGTTCAGCGACTGAGTCTGAACCTCTGTGCAAACGAGGCTCAGCCACCGGCAAGACATCTTTCCTCTGCGACGATCAACCGCATTCTGGCGGCTGTTTCCTCGTTCTATGAATATCTGATTATCTCCGGCCACTGGCGGAAAACAGAGAATCCCATCCTCAAGGAATTTGATTACGAGAGCATTCGGGTCAGAGATCGTCATCGTCCGGCGCTCGGCGGCGCCAGCCGCCAGCAGCCAGTGCGTCGTGTCGTCCGCGTGCGCACGGTGCAGCGTGTCCCTCGTCCACTAACAGATGAGCAGATCAGCCTGCTCTTCGGTTCTCTTCACTCACTGCGTGACAAGGCAATTTTTCTGCTCATGCTGCACGGCGGGTTGAGACCTGGCGAGGTGTTGAACCTGCGACTGGAAGATCTTCAATACGGGCGCCGCCGCATCATTGTTCGTTGCGCTGACGATCATCCCAAAGGCGTGCGCACGAAATCGCGAGTGGAACGCATCGTTGATCTGCACGATCCGGAAACACTTCAGACTCTCAGCGCCTATGTCATGCACGAGCGTCCGCAAGATGCTGAGAACTCCTTTGTCTTTCTCGTCGGAGGCAAAGGCAGAAGACGAACCGAACCGTTGAGCTACTCCGCGCTGGTAAAAATGTTCCAGCGTCACTGCAACCAATTAGACATCCGCACTCCGTGGATCACTCCGCACGCGCTTCGCCATACCCATGCCACGCGGATGTGGGAAGGCGGGATGCGCGAACTGACACTGCAGAAACGTCTGGGCCACGCTTCACCTGAATCAACCCGTATTTACACCCGTGTGTCTGATGCCACTGTGGTCGCTGAGTATCTGAAGGCGCTCGGTGGCAAGGAGAGGAAATCATGATCATCAAGGCGCTTCATTGCGACGCGATCCCAGCACTACAACACTCCGGCGCAGAGGAGTACGCGGACTTCATCAGTACTTACGCCAAAAGCAAAGGCAGCGCAAAAGGATTCCTCCTTGCCCGCCAGCAGTTCGTCCGGCAATACCCGGATCTGCGCGACTGGTTTAAAGCGCCACTGGCGGAACGAGTCGGGCGATTGCATCAGAATGGGAAGATGGTGATGACCAATCCGGTTTGTTACCATGCGCGTCCCTACCTTTATTACCTGGCCATTCATGGTTATGCGCGATTTGACTGGGAGTGGGTCATCTCGCTGGCGACCTTGAAATTCTGGCATCTGCTTGAGTACACGGGGGTCGATTTTAGACTGGAACAACTGGGCGATGAGGCGGTCCGTTTTGGTTATGAGCGCCTGTCGGCCCTGTTCGCACTCAAGCGTGTTCTGAGCCGGCTGTTTCTGCATACCGGCAAAACGGATATCCGGGAATTGAGCGATCTTGATTGTGAAGAATTCAAAGAGGCTGTGCGCGACTTTGGACAAAGACCGGATGTCGGCGTGTTCTTTGGTTCGGTCGAGCAGTACCGGGCGGCGGTAAAGGAATATGGCACTAGCCTTCATTATTTGCATGTGCTGCTTTATCACCGGGGACAGGCGGTGACCGAGCCGCGCCGCATTATGCCGCCATGGAAAACCCGTCCAACATTACCGGTACGAATGGCAGGTGTGCTGGAAAGGTATGCGGCGACACGCCGTCTGACTGACGCGCCTGTCACTGTTGAGAGAATAGAATTGAGAATTGAACAGTTTGTGGTCTGGCTGGCCACTGCATTTCCGGGTATTGAATCTTTTGCCCAGGTGACCAGAGATCACATTCTGCAATATGCGGAAGCGCTCAGGACGATGACTGGAACAAGAACGGGCACACCGTATTGTGCGGTGACGCGGCGTGGCTGTCTCTCCTGCTTAAGCGTTTTCTTTCGTGATGTCGCGATCTGGGGCTGGGATGATGTGCCGGCGCGTCCATTGCTCGGTCTCGGTGATTTACCCAAACAACCGCAAAGAGTGCCACGCTTCATTCCGGACGAAGAGCTCTATCGTCTGATGACTGCGATTCGGGAATTATCTTGTCCGTTTCAGCGGACAGCATTGTTGATTGCCCGTTGGAGCGGAGCGCGCCGGGGAGAAATTCGTCGCCTCGAGATTGATTGTCTGGACGCTTATCCTGATGGCACTTCGCGACTGCGCATTCCTGCTGGTAAAACA
>WNGF01008142.1_pt1 | contig 14715 bp, 14 predicted proteins | sample 5400641 | NCBI WGS metagenome assembly WNGF01 (sample SAMN13153371, study PRJNA577476) | soil metagenome | isolation source: 80 cm soil or saprolite under grassland replicate 2 | place: USA:California | collected 2016-06-15
GGCAGACTAAAGTCCGCCCCACTTCTTCGTTTCTTCGTCGCTGATTTTCATTCTTTTCCTGGCGTCGACAACCTTGCCAGATTCACCGCGCTCGAAATCAGGCCGACGTGGCTGAACGCCTGCGGGAAGTTGCCTAGGAAAGCGCCGCTCGACGGGTCTATCTGTTCGGGCAGCAATCCGAGCGCATTGGTCCGATTGCAGAGCGAATGGAAGAGATCGACCGCTTCATCCAATCTTCCCTGATAGGCCAGGTTGTCCACCATCCAGAAGCTGCACAGCAAGAACGCGCCTTCGCGCCCCACTAGGCCGTCGGGCGAGACGTGCGGCAGGTAGCGGTACAACAAGCCGCCGCCCGCGTCGAGACGTGCGGCTATCGCCGCAGTGGTCGCCGCCATTTTGGGGTGATCGGCCGGGATGACGCGGCGCAGCGGCAGGCACAACAAACTGGCGTCGAGGCCGCCGCCGCCCAGATGCTCTGTCAACGAATTGAGCCTTTCGTCCCAGGCTTCGTCGAGTATCGCCGCGCGAATCTCTTCAGCCGCCGCGCGCCACGACAGCCCGCGGCCCGGCAATTTGAATCGTTCGACCATCTTCGCCCCGCGGTCGAGCGCCACCTGGCACATGGCGGCGGAGTATGTGAACGGCCTGCCCGGCGTGCGCACATCCCAGATGCTGTGATCCGGAGAGCGCCATTCGCGCTTCGCGTCTTCGATCAGTTCACACAGCCTTTTCCACAGCGCTTCGTCGATCTGGCCGTGGCGCGCCGCCCATTGGTAAGCGCAATCGAGAATCTCGCCGTACACGTCGTGTTGGGTTTGCTCCGTCGCCGCGTTGCCCCAGCGCACCGGGCGCGAGCGGCGATAGCCTTCAAGCGCCCCTTCCGTCTGCTCCGGCGCGGCGTAGTCGCCGTCGAGGTCATAGAGCGATCGGGGGCGCTCGCCGATTTCAACAGCGTCCAGCGCCCAACCGAGGAAGGCCGACGCTTCCTCCGGACAGCCGATGCGGTTGAGCGCGTAAACGGCGAACGCAGCGTCGCGCACCCAGGCGTACCGGTAATCCCAGTTGCGCTCGCCGCCGATCACTTCGGGCAATGAAGAGGTCGGCGCCGCCACGATCGCGCCGCTATCGAAATGGTCGAGTAACTTGAGCGTCAGCGCCGAACGACTCACGATCTCTTTCTGCGGCCCGTCGTATCCTATTCGCGCGGCCCAGCGACGCCAGGCGTCGCGCGTCGCGGCGAGCGAATCTTCCGCCGACAGCGGTCTGTGTCTGCTGACGCCGCCGCCCCAGCGCAATATCAGGCTCAAACGAGAGCCTTCTCCGAGTTCCATCACGCCGCGCAATCCTCCAGGCAGGGCAGGCGGGGCAGGCGGGGCAAGCGGGGCCAACGGGACTGAAGACGAAAGCTGCAGATCGAGATGAGGGCGGGCGGGGTTGCGTATGAAAAGGCCGCCGCTGCGGGCGATAACCCGCGACTCGCCGCGCGGCTCGATCTCGATCCTCAGACGCGCGTTCCCCTCGACGACCTCCGCCACGCGCAACAACTCGCAGCGCCCGGCGGCGGCGTCCTCCGTCAAATCGGCGCCCTGTCGCAGCGTGAGCGCGTCCGTCACGCGGACCAGTCCCGCCGGGCCGCGCATTTCAGTCACCAGCACGGCGGTGTCAGGTTCATAAAACTGACGCGACTCGATCAGGCCTTCGGGGGCGAGGGTGAAAGCGCCGCCTCGCCGCGCGTCGAGAATCCGGCAAAAGACCGGCGGCGAATCGAAGCGCGGCGCGCACATCCACGAGATCGCGCCGTCGCGCCCGACCAGCGCGGCTGTCGAGCCGTTGCCGATCAGACCGTGATCTTCTATCGGCAAATAAGACTAATTGCTCTGGAAATTAAGTTTTTTGGTATTGTTTAAGCCCGCGGAGCGGGCGGCAGAGTAAAGCCTGGGGTGGAGCCGAAGGCGGAACCCCAGGTCAGGTTCGGAGCGCCATCAAGCCCGTGAAACGGGCGACAGCCATTGGCTGTCGCCCACTTCGTGGGCTCTGATCGCTTTGCTGCCGCTCTCCTGGGGCTTACGCCCCAGGCTTTATGCTGCCGCCTGCTCCGCAGGCTCAAAGCAAAGAATTTAAAACACAAAATATCAAATAACTTAGTTTACAGAGTACTAATTACAATGTTAACTATGTTGTTTGGCATTTTCCCCGCATCAGCTTGCGATTGCGCGTACGTGAAAGTGAACTCCGGTACCGTACCGATTGCCGGACTGTATATGAATCTGAAAACTGCCATAGGAAAAACGCTAAACAAATTAGGTAATAAGTCTGTCCGCGGCATGGATTGGCGCCGGATAGACTAAAGTCTGTCCCACTCCCGGTCTAAGTAGAGTAGTTAACCCGCATGGACTCTCTTTCTTTCATCGCTTCGCGGATTGAGGAGGGGAGGGCTTGTTCGAGAATGCGGCCAGCGCCCATCGCCGCCGCCAGCGCCGGCCAGGCCGTGGAGTTGCGCCAGCCCCCCACTCAGCATGATTCCTGAATCGAGCAGGTCTACGGAAGCCTCCGTGGGAATCTCTTCCAGGGCCAGGCGCACATGTTGCTTCATCATGCGCAGCGCGGGCCGCATCAATATATCGATCTCTTCTCTGCCGACGGCGATCTCCTCCGGCAGTCCGGTCTTCAGGTTGCGTCCCCGCACGACCAGTGTCCGCCTATCGCGCGGCCCGCCCGCCCCCATTTCGATCTTGACTTCCTCGGCGCCGTCTTCGCTCACTTCCAGCGTCCGCTCCACATGCAGGTAACGCGCGATGGCGCGATCTATCTCGCTCCCGCCGATGCGGCGTGTGGAGGCGTAGAGGATGCCGCCGCCGCTGATGACGGCGATGTCCGTCGTGGCCGCGCCAATGTCAACGACCATGCAAGCGCGCGCCGCGCGCAGGTCAAGATCGGCGCCCATAGCCGCGGCGTAAGGCCCTTCGACGAGCGTCACCTTTCCCGCGCCGGCCAACCTGGCGGCGTCTTCATACGCCCTCTGTTCGAGCGGCGTGGCGTCGGTCGGGGCGCAGATCAGCAGCGACGGGCCGACCATGGCGCGTCGCCCGCGAGCGCCTCTGATGAATTGAGAGAGCATCTTGCTGGCGGCCTCGCAATCCGCGATCACCCCGTCCTTGATGGGCCGCGCGATGCGGATTTCGCGCGGCTGGCGGCGGGCCAGCTTTTTCGCCTCCCGCCCTACCGCCGCGACCTCGCCGTTATTGGCGTCGAACGCGATCACCGACGGTTCATTGACAACTACGCCTCTCCCCGGCAGGTAGACGCGAGTATTGGAGGCGCCGAGATCGATCGCCAGATCTTCGATCAGGGTCAGGTTAAGCTCTTGAAATAACGATCTGCAGAAGCGCTCAAACCGTCCTTTCCAAGCACCTCTATTCATAGCTCGCGCTCCATTGGCCCCATTACGCTTGGCGGCGACTAACTATGGCGCCACCTTTGGGACCGAAGATACAATCTTCTCATCACCTGCTCGCCTTCTCGCTTGTCTTTGGGAATCGCAATCAACGTGCCGCCTCATTAGCGCCACGCGCCTGGAGTAAGATCGAGGATCGAGGATCGAAGATCGAGGATCGAGGATCGAGGATTGAGGATTGAGGATCGAAGATCGAGAATCGTCTCACTAGCGGCGTTGCGATCCTCTATCCTCGATCTTCTATACGCGATCCTCGGAGTAGAGTTTTTTGAGGGTCCAGTCTATCAAATTCATCATGCGCGCCCACGTCTCGCTCCAGGCGTTAGACGCGAGCGTTTCGTCCACTCGATCGAGCCATGCGTCGTAGTCGTAACCGGCACGACGGTTCATCAAACGCTCGGCTGCGGCGACGAACTCATCCGTCGCGTCGGCGATCTTGACCAAACCCCGGCGCCCGTAGAGAAGCTCCACGTCGCGTATCGAAGTAGAGACCGTGGGAACTCCGGCCGCCAGATATTCCGACGCCCCGGGAGGGGCGATGAGCCTTGTCGATTCGTTTCGGGCGAACGGCGCCACCGCGACGTCCCATCCGGAGAAATATGCGGGCAAGTCCTTGTAGCTTCTATCACCGAGATAATGAATGTTCTGGCGGCGCGGCAATTCGGCCGGGTCGATCTCAACAACGGGGCCGATCATCACGATCTGCCAATCGGGCCTCGCCTCGGCGATCGCGGTCAGTAACTCCCAGTCCAAGCGCTCATCGATCATGCCGGAGAACCCGAGGCGCGGGCGCCCGATGCGAGCCTGGTCTACAGGCTCCACGATCCCGAGCCTGGCTTGGCGGAAATGTTCAAGATCAACGCCGTCCGGGAAAGGATGGACGTTGTGATGAAGACGGCGCTTCGCTTCGTAGAGGCCTTGTCCGCTGGTAAAGACCACGTCGGCGAGCTTAAGCAATTCGGCTTCGCGCTGTTTCGCGCCGGTCGGCGCGAATTTGAAGGCCGACGGCTCATCCATGCAATCGTAGACAACAAGAAGCGGATCGAGACGCCAGGTGAAGGCCACCGCCGCCGGCGTGTAGTACCAGAGGATGTAATCGCAGACCTCGTATTCCAGGAAGAGTTCATCGAGCAGGAGCGCTTGTTCTATCGCGGGCGCTTCGGCGTCATCCGACCCCTCGCGCAGACACGGCGTCACGACAAATACTCCGCAATCGCGCCGCCTGATGTCCAGCCCCTGAACCGTCGAGCCGAAGACCGGTTCCTCTACGAAGAAAACGCGCCGTTCGCGGGCCGACCGGCTCATCAAGTGTTGTGGTCTCTGGCGCGCGAAATCCCATCGCAGGCGCGACAAGCAAACTATGTCCGGAGAATCATCAGCCTCTCCTCCCAACAGAGGCATGTAGTTCTCTTCAGCGCTGTCGCCTGTCACTGCAATGTTATTCATAATTTAAATTCGAGCAATGAATGTGCCAGCATTTTTCCGCGTTGCTTGCGGCCGCAGGGGCGCCGTTGTTATGGAAATATTCAAAAGACGTCGATGACCGAAAATTTAACGTGGCGAATGTTGTATGTTAGATGAACGTACTGAAGCGATATGAGGCGCCTCGGGCCGTGCGAGCCAATCAAGACAAGGGCGATTTTGAACTGGCTCGACAATTGCAAACTTCCAGATCAGCCTGAATCTTATTTGTGAGAGGAATGATTAGGAATTATGGCCCCGAACAATCTACTCGACCGGTTAGTCACATTTGAACCCACTCCTTTTCCCGTCATCAGCGTTTACCTGAACACACAGGCCGATCAACACGGGCGCGACAATTTCGACGCGTTCGTGCGGCGCGAATTAAAGGCGCGGGCGAAGAGGTGGACTTTGCGCACGCCTGAACGCGAGAGCTTCGAGCGCGACGCCGAGCGGATCAACGAATACCTGCGCGACGAGTTGCGGCCTTCTTCGAACGGGGCGGCGATCTTCGCCTGCTCGGCGGAGCGCGATTTCTTTGAAGCCGTTCAGTTCGACGCGCCGATCGAGGAGAATCATCTCTACACTTCTTATCAACCGAGCGTCTATTCGCTGGCGCGTTTCATCGATCACTATCCGCCTTACGTCGCGCTCGTCGCCGACACCAGCGTCGCGCATTTGTACGTGTTCGGCGCGGGCGAGGAGATTGAACAGCGCGACGTCGTCAGCCCCAACATCCACCGGACGATGATCGGCGGCTGGTCGCAGGCCCGCTTTCAGAGGCACATCGACGACATCCGCATGCATCACGCGAAAGACGTGGTCGAGGAACTCGACCGCGTGACGCGCGAGGAGAACATTGAGCGGATCGTGCTTGCGGGAGACGAGGTGATTATTCCGATGTTGCGCGAACAACTCACGCAGCGCCTGGAGGAGATGGTGATCTCGACGCTGCGCCTGGACATCGCCGCGCCCGAACACGAAGTGATGAAGGCGAGTTTCGAGGCGGTGCGCGCCTACGACGCCAGGAAAGACGCCGAGAAGGTCGAGAAATTGTTGGATAAATACCTCGGCGGCGGCTTCGCCGTGACCGGCGCGCGCGACACGCTGATCGCGCTGACGCTGGGCCAGGTCGACGAGATGTTCATCAGCGCGTCGGAACAGGACGTGCGCGACGATCTTACGGGGAAGGGCGTGGAACTTATTCCCGGCCTTCTCGAAGACGTCGAAGGGAATGGCCGGGCGCGCAGCGCGGTGATCGCGGATGAGTTGGTGGCGCGCGCCCGCCAGACTAACGCCGACGTGACATTCATTGAAGACGCTGCGAGGCTGGCCGCCTGCGGCGGAGTAGGCGCCAAGCTCCGGTTTCGCCTTTAAAGTTCGTAGTCCCGCCTTTAGGCGGAAGCGTTTGGAATTGCGGAACGGATCCGTGATCGGCGCTTCCGCCTAAAGGCCAGACTACGAACAGTTTCCTGAAGAGCCTTCATGCCGGTGGCGGCGCCATGAAAGAATGAAAAGCGCGCCCTGGGTACGCATCGCTTCCAGCGTGCAGTCTCGGCTAGAGACCTATTGATCGGAATCAGTCGCCCCCGAGACTGAGGCGATGCGTATCCAAGCCTGGTTCCTATGAATTAGTCTTTCTCCGAGACCGCACGCTGGAAGCGATGCGTACCCAGGGATTTTCCGAGGAGTAATTATGAGCAAGAAGAACAACGTCAACCCCGATCATTACAAGACGGCCGGACGGGAGCGCCAGGGAGAAGACATAGTTCACGACGCTTACAAGCGCTGGTATGCGCAATCGAGGTCGGCCGCCAGCATGTATGCCCGGAATTTCATCCCCGGCGCTCGGGGCGAAAATCACATTTACGAGTCGCAGATCGCGGCGGAGACCGAGCGGCGAATCGTTGAGGCTCATCGCAAAGGGAGCGGGAAATAAACTCGAAAGGCCGATCAGAGGCTCATCTGGCGCCGCTCAAATGGGGAGCAAGGGAGGCGCTCGCGAAACAGTCGTGCGGCCGATCCTGCAAGCTAAGCTCGGAACGGTGACCGTTTTGATAATAGCCTCGCACGGTCTCTACCAGCTGGTCGAAGTCCACGGGTTTGGACATGATCAGATCGGGAAGGCGCCTGAAATCCAGCCGCTCTTCAACATATTCGGGGGGGTATGCCGTGACCAGAACGACCGGTATGTCAGATGCTCCGTTCATCTTGAGGCGCTCCACCAATTCGGCGCCGTCCATATCTGGCATGCCAAAATCGGTGATGATTACAAAGGGGTGATACAGTTGTGATAGCCTCAAACCCTCTTCCGCATTATCGGCCGTCAGCACGCAATACCCTTCGGGAGCGAGAACCTCTTTAATCAATTCTGCCTGGTCTTGATCGTCATCAATGACCACGGCCAAAACATTCCGTTGTTTGTTCATACATCGGGCGATTTCCTCCATGCTATCGAACTCGTAGAGTTCTTTCGATGTCCTCGCGCTGCTCTTCTCCGCAAATTCCGGCTCGCAGCGCGTTGTGGGTGGCGCCCATACGCATGCTCCTCTCCTTCCTAACCTCCTATCGGAATTTGTTTGTTAAAGTCAGGACGAATTTTAAAGAGCAAGCCATGGGTTATTTATTTCTAGGTGGCATAACTAAACATTGCAACTGCCATTCCCCGCAAGGCTGCGTATTCAGATGTTCGTATCGGAGACAACCAATGTATTGTCATATCTAAGAATGTGTCTTTGCGGGTAGCGAAGCGATTCGATTGTATACGCGTTTGAGCGCATTTTATTTGGCGCCAATGTTGCTAAGCCATTGCTAAGCGACATCGACTGTATCAGCTTTGACGAACACTGAGTCAAAGCAAAAGAGACGACGTCGCATTCAGAGGGATGGAGAATTGATAACCGTCGCCAACGCCGCCTCGTAGCGCTATCTGAGCGTCGGCGCTGTGACCTGGCGGTGGATTGATAGGCGCTATGGCAGGATCAGAAGCCCTCGCAGGACGGGCGCCGGATTAAGAGGGTCGGGTCGAGGGCAGTAGAATTCTGATCGTATATCGCGCCGAAGGCGGCGTGGCGACGTGTCAAGTATTCTTTCCTGGCGACAGGGAAGAACGAGGCAGGCATTGACCTTTGTCGGGATGGGTTGATGCCTGCCTATTTATTTTTCATTTTACGTTTGTCATTTGTCATTGCCAGAGGTAATGAAGAACGTAAAATTCGGCGCCAGCGCCGCGCGTTAGCAAGCAGATGACTACACACACAACCGCTTGCTTACGCGCGGCGCTGTAACGTCAGAGGCCATGCCATCATGCCAGAGGGAATGTTGGAAAACATGACTGAAAAATGCGCGCACAAGGTCTGCTCTTGTCCTGCGCGGGCGGACACAGGGTATTGCGGCAATTATTGCATGACCGCGAGCAAGGACTCCGACACCGGCGTTGTGTGCGGCTGCGGACACCCAGAATGCAAGCCCGGCGACATACCGATGCCGACCCAATCTTCATAATAAATAATCGAAGCGTGCGCATAACACAGATCGGCGTAGCCATTTCATGCAGTTGACCATATCCAATTCAATTTGCACGCTTCAAAGAATCAGATCACTTCTTGGTTAGCGACGCTTTTATCGACGGATTTGAAATTTCTCTCCATCATGTGCTTGAACTGGGCCAGGTCTTCGGTAATCTGTTGCTCAGGGTTTTCGCCGAAGAGGGTGGCGATGAAGGCGCCGAGTCGCCCGCCCGGCGGGGCGTATTCCAGTGAGACTCGCACTTCGGTCTCGTGCTCGGCGAAGTGAAGGAACCGCACTGAGCCCGCGTTGGCGACGGTCGCGCCCTCGAGCGAACGCCAGGCGATCAACTCGTTCTCTTGATCGTGCGTGACCTCGGCGTCCCATTCGACCTTGGTTCCCACCGGCGCTTTGGCCACCCAATGCGAGCGGGTCGGGCTGAGCTCGCGCACCTCCTCCAGATGATTCATGATTTGTGGCAGGTTCCTGAAGTTCCGCCAGAAATGATATAGGTCGGCGCGATCTCTGTTGATGATGACGCTCTTTTCCACCCTGATGCCGTTGATTTCAGCCACAGCCTCCTTCGCTTTGGCATGCTGTCGGTTTGGCGCCTCATTCATGCGCGCGCCAGTCGAGTTGGTCGAGATTGCCATACATCACCCTTATTATTTTTCTGCCAGTCATTTTTCTGTCATTTATCTTTCCTGACCGCGATGATCGGGATTTCAAACCGGCAACTGGTATGCCGCTCGGCCATGGCACGTCAGTTGTCAGATGCGCCAATAGGGAAAAGGAGTAAGACGAGCGGGTCCACATTTTAGGGAGTTTTATGAAGAGTTCGGTCTTCTATCCTGAGACGAATGGTCATCCGCCGCCGACGGCCGAGGTCGAGATACACACGCCGGAGGGCGTGATCAAAGGCCTGCTGCACAAAGCCGAAGGCGCGCGGGGCGCGATGGTGATGGTCGGCGACGCAGGCGGCGGATTGGACGGGCCTGCGGGCCTTTACGAGCCGCTGGCCGAACAGTTGCAGAAGGCCGGGATCACTGCGTTGCGGATCGATTACCGCGAACCGGACGACCTGCGGGAATCCATTTATGACGCGCTGGCCGGCATAGAGGCCGTGCGCCAGCAGGGCGCGGAGCGTGTCGCGCTCCTCGGGTGGTCATTCGGCGGCGCCGTGGTCATCACCGCCGGAGTGGCCAGCGACCTCGTCGTCGGCGTCGCGACTATCGCATGCCAGAATTTCGGGGCAGAAATGGCGGCGGATTTGTCGCCGAAGAGCTTTCTGATTATGCATGGCACGGACGACCAGGAGATGCCGGATCATTATTCGCGCGAGCTGTACGCTCGCGCCCGTCAGCCTAAGGAATTGGTGTTGTACTCCGGAGGCGATCACGATCTGGCTCAACATACCGGACTGGCGCTCGATAAGCTTTACGCATGGAGCAAGGGGTTGTTGCTCGTCTCGGCCAAGGCCAGCGGGCGTTGAATGAAGTGTTTTGAGTCCCGCCTGAAGGCGGGACTCAAAACACTTCATTGGAGCAGCGATGCGGAAACAAAATGGCGGTCATTCGGATTTGTTGGAAATTCAGGCGCGGATTCCCGCCGGCGGCGCCGTCCTCGACGGCGACCTGATGATCCCGAGCGGCGCGAGCGGGATCGCGGTGTTCGCGCACGGCAGCGGGAGCAGCCGTCACAGTCCGCGCAACAGGAGCGTGGCCAGTGTTATTCGCGAGGCCGGCGTCGGCACGCTGCTGTTCGACCTGCTCACGCGCGAGGAAGAGTCGGTGGACGTTTTTACGCGCCATCTCCGCTTCGACATCGAGCTGCTGACTGGGAGATTGATCGACGCGACGCGGTGGCTCGCCGGTCAAGAGGAGACTCGGAATTTGCAGGTCGGTTATTTCGGATCGAGCACGGGCGCGGCGGCGGCCCTGAAGGCCGCCGCCGGATTGGGCGAGGAGATCGGCGCGGTCGTTTCGCGCGGCGGGCGGCCGGACCTGGCCGGCGACTCGCTGCCGCTGGTCAAAGCGCCGACGCTGTTGATTGTCGGCGGCCATGACGAGACGGTGATCGAATTGAATCAGGACGCTTACGCGCGACTGCGCTGCGAAAAAGAGTTGAGGGTCATTCCTGGCGCGACGCATCTGTTCGAAGAACCGGGCGCGCTCGAACAGGTCGCCGATTTAGCGGCCGATTGGCTCAAAAGGCATCTGCAATCGCTGCCCGCCCAAATAAGAGCGGCGGGCGGCGCGTAATTGCAGGTCAAAAATTTTTCCGGCACGAGGTTATTTTATGGCGATAAATACAGTGAAATACCGGCAGCGATTGCTGGATGAACGGGACAAAATCAAGCGTGACATCCTGGGAAGGACCGAACTGCCCCAGTCTTTCGACACGGACGTCGTGCTCGATTCGGCGGACAGTTCAGTGCGGGAGCTTTCGATGGATCTGGAAGGTCGCCTGATGAACATGAAAAGCGACCGGCTGGAGAATATCAACGCCGCGCTGCAGCGAATCGAGCGCGGCGTTTATGGGATATGCATGAGGTGCAGGAAAGAAATCGATCCGAAGAGGCTCGACGCCGAACCGGCGGCGATGACCTGCATAGATTGCCTTTCCTTGAAGGAGCAGGGATTCGTCGCCCCGACAATGTAGGAACACTAATTGCTGCTTCTGGAAGAAGTTTGAGGTAGATATAAATAAATCCACGCAAACTAACAACCGTTAACTATGTACGTTACATGTCTGTATACGGAATCGTACAAAGCGAAGTATGAGGGTCGTACATGCAAGTGAATTTGTCGAGATAATTCTTATTGGCCGCACTTCCCCTCCGCGCGCCGAATAGCAATCTGTTTCTTATAAATCATCAAGGAGGTAATGATGATTTCATTAGCCAGAAATCGACTTCTGGCGGCGCTGCCTGAACAGGACTTTGAAAGGCTGACGGTCGGGCTCGGGTCCGTCCATTTGTGTTTGGGCGATATTCTATACCACGCTGGCGAAGAGATTCGCTACGTCTATTTTCCGGAGCAGGGATTGATCTCTCTGGTGGCCACGATGATGGATGGCGCGACGGTGGAAACGGGCATCGTCGGCAACGAAGGAATGATGGGGGTGCCGGTCCTCCTGGGCGCCAGCAGCGCCCCTTACCGCGCGATCGTCCAGGTCGAGGGGCAGGCATGGCGCATGAGGGCGGACGCTTTCAAATATGAGATGTTGAGCGGCGGCGCGCTGTGCAAGCGCCTGCTGCTCTACACGCAGGCGCTGATGACCCAGATGTCGCAGATGGCCGCCTGCAACTGTCTGCACACGGTCGAAGAGCGGCTGTGCTCGCTCCTGTTGATGATCGACGACCGCATGGACTCGAACGAGTTCTTTCTGACGCACGAAATGATCGCGGAGATGTTGGGCGCGCGGCGCGCCGGAATCACCGTCGCCGCGGGCAAATTACGCCAGGCGGGCGTGATCAGTTATATGCGCGGCCACATTCACATCCTGGACAGGCGCAGCCTGGAGATGTGGGCCTGCGAATGTTACCGCACGATCAAAATGGAGTTCGACAGACTTTTTGAGATCGAAGCCGAGTCGGAGTTCGAGAAGGCCCAGGCCGCTCTCCAGTGGGCCGGCCAGGGACTCGAGGATCGAAGATCGAGAATAGAGGATCGAGGAACGCGCTATAGCGTATAAGGCGATCCTCGGTCCTCTATCTCCGATCGGCGCTAATGGACGGCGGTCTGTCGCTCGCAAGATCATCGAGGAATTTGAGGAAGCTCTGGAAGATGGCTTCGTTGTCCGGCTCGCTCTCGGTGTCTTTGGATACCTTGCGCACGTATCCCCTGCTGGTCACCTGCAGCCGATCATCTTTGATGATTGTTTGTATGAACATATTCGACACGGTGAACGGCTTTGTGGACGCGGGCAGGCCCAGCGCGCGTCTGACCGAGGCCGGGAGTTCCTGGTATTGCCCCTCGCTAGTCTGCTCAAGGCGGCTGTCTGTACGGCGAACAAGCTCCACGTGACTTGTAGACGGGTCGAAGTTCGGAGAAGCATTGACCACTCCGAGCGTGGCCGGCAACACCGTCGGGTCTTTCACCGACATGTCCAACTTTTTATAAATCTCCGGTCTGTATAACCGCCCGGTGTTGCAGGCGCCCAGGATCGCGCGCTCGACCCCAGCCGCCGCAAGTCGTTCCTGCAAGGCGCCGAGTGAAATGTATGAGCGCGGCGCCGACCGGAGTTGCGACCGCTGAAGCTTCAGCCCGTTGCCGTTGCTCCCGTGAGTTTCGAAGAATATCTCGCGAATCGAGCCCTCAGTGCGCGACCGGTTGACTCGCATGATTTCCTTCAACACCCAGCGCCAATCGGCGCTTTCCAGATACAAAAACCCAAGCCCTTCGTAAAACTGCCGATTCCCTGAAGCCGCGAAATCAGGGCTGAAGACAATGGCCCGGCGCTCACCCAGTTTTTTAAGCCTCGCGGCGGATTCCGACTTGTCCGGCTGGGCGACTTCCTGCGCGCGCGCCGCCGGTAATACGTTGACGAGCGACGCGCGCCCATATTGAAACGTGGGATCGGCGTTCAAAAGCAGGGGCGACAATCCCAACAAGATTATTAACAGTGAGGACCTGGCGTTTCGGCGCGCCGCTTTCTCTAGGTCTTTCCTCATAATCCTTGGAGCGCCCATTCTGATGTGACTTATAGGGCCTATAGGCCCTATAAGTCACATCAGAATGGGCGCCGAACTAAGAAACCAGCGCAGTTCGGTGGAGCAAGCCATGTGCCTGGGCACACGCGCAATTAATGGAGGCGCCCCGACCGTGAGGGAGGGCGCTTCCTAATACGCCCTCCCTCACGGTCGGGCTACTGCAACGATTCGAGACATCTCGGCGCGATGGTACAATAAGCTCGATATGACGACGTTGCTGGGAAAAACCGAAGACGAATTGATGGAATTCGCCGAGGGGATCGGCGAAGCCCGTTTTCGCGGCAAACAGATTTACCGGGCGATCTACGGCAGGCGCGCGCTCGACGTCGCGCGGATGACCGAACTGTCAAAAGATTTGCGCGAGAAGCTGAACTCGATCGCGCGCGTCGCCGAGACTCGAATCATCGATGTTTTCTATTCCACGGACGGAACCAGGCGTTATCTGCTACAGCTCGGCGACGGCCGCGAAGCCGAGGCCGTGTTTATGCCCGAAGAGCGCCGCGACACTATCTGCCTCAGTTGCCAGGTGGGTTGCGCCGTCGGATGCGGCTTCTGCATGACCGCGCAGTTGGGCGTCAAACGCGGCATGACGGCGGGCGAGATCATCTCGCAGGTCGTCATCGTCTTGAACGAGGTCTACGGCGAGGGAGCCAAACCGCCGCACGGCGTGAACCTCGTGTTTATGGGAATGGGCGAGGCCTTTTTGAATTACGACGAGGTGATGAAATCGATTAGGATTATGGCCGACGATAATGGGCTTGGCGTCAGCCCGAAGCGCGTCACCGTCTCGACCTCTGGCGTCATCCCGCGCATATACGACTTCGCCAAAGAGCCGGTCAGACCGCGTCTGGCGATCTCGCTCTCGGCCACCACCGAAGAACAGCGAACGCGATTGATGCCGATCAATCGCAAGTATACGCTCGCGGACCTGATGAAAGCCTGCCGCGAGTACCCTCTCGGCGAACGCGAGCGGTTGACGTTCGAATACGTGATGCTCGACGGCGTCAACGATTCCGACGAAGACGCGCGGCGCCTTGTCAAACTGCTCAACGGCGTTCGGGCCAAAGTGAACCTGATCCCGCACAACCCGGCGCCCGAATTGCCGTACCGCGCGTCGCCGATGGAACGCATCCTGAGTTTTCAGAAAATACTGGTCGAACGCGACGTGCCCGCGTTCATCCGGCGGCCGCGCGGGCAGGACATTGCGGCGGCGTGCGGGCAACTGGCTGCGCGACATCAAGCCAATGCTTGATCGGAATAGTGGCGTCTGTGAGAGGCTTCGGCAAACCGGCCTGCCGAAGCGTCACAACTAATCTACTTCAGATTGTGAGGTTCAACTATGGCTCCTGAATATAACCGCTCCGTAAAATTCCGCGCCGCGTTGAAGCGCGAGATCCCCGCGTGGACGGAGCAAGGAATCCTGACCGAAGGCGCCGCGGGGCGTCTGAGATCGCTTTACGAACTCGACGACCTCGGAAAGGAATCTTCACGATTGCTGGCCGCGGCGCTATTCACGCTCGGCAGCCTGATGGTCGGCGGCGGCGTCATCAGCTTCGTGGCCGCGCACTGGAATGAGATT